>UOFI01000115.1_pt1 | contig 122072 bp, 104 predicted proteins | sample 1988361 | NCBI WGS metagenome assembly UOFI01 (sample SAMEA4712194, study PRJEB27164) | hydrothermal vent metagenome | biome: marine basaltic hydrothermal vent biome; feature: marine hydrothermal vent; material: mineral | place: Pacific Ocean | collected 2011-06-14/2011-07-23 | depth 1689 m
TGGCTCGGTATTCACGCTTATATTTAATGGTATTACAATTGGGGCGGTTGCGGGCTATTTGACCTATATTGGCTATAGTGAGACATTCTGGCCTTTTGTTTCAGGGCACAGTGCAATGGAGTTGCTGGCTATTGTACTGTCAGGTGCGGCGGGTTTTAAACTGGGTTTTTCTATTATAAGCCCAGGGCGTAAAAGTCGTTTACGCGCCTTACAGGACAACGCAAAGGAGGCTGTTTATATGATGTATGGCGTTGCTACTATGTTTCTAATTGCCGCATTTATTGAAGCGTACTGGTCATCTATGTCGGATATACCGGCAATGATAAAATACGCAGTGGGTAGCCTTTTCTGGTTGCTCTTACTTTTATATTTTGCATATGCTGGGCGTCGTAATGCAACTGGATAAAATAATTATTGCCCTGAGGCAACGCAACCCCTGGGAGGCGATGGACCTGGGTGTGATGCTTATGCGTGTTCTATGGCCAGTGATATTTATTCCATGGCTTATATTAATATCCATTGTGCTGACGTCTGTTCTGTTTTTTCAATCCCAGGGTTATTTCTATTTTTCTTTGATTTTTATGTGGCTGATTAAGCCGGTTTATGACAGCATGCTGCTTTTTATTTTAAGTCGCAGTGTATTTGCTGAGTACCCGGTCACATCCGATGTTTATTCATCATCAGCAAACTGGCTTAAAACCGGCCTGATCACCACATTTTCTTTTTGGAGATTATCTTTATCACGGTCCTTCAATATGCCGGTTCATCTACTGGAAGGTTTATCTGGAGATGACCGTAAAAAACGCCTTCAGTCACTGCATCGTGTTCCCGGTTCGCACTCGGCAACATTGACTATTATTGGTGTGCATTTTGAATATGTTATGACGTTTGCCCTGTATTCACTGATTTTTTATATAGTGCCTGAAGCATCTGATGATTATATCAATGTCTTCATTGATAATGCTGGCGATAACGCATCATGGATTATGGCGGCATCAGTTATATATGCCCTGGTGATATTTATACTTGAGCCTTTTTATGTGGCTTCCGGGTTTATGTTATATCTTAACCGGCGAACTCAGCTGGAAGGCTGGGATATCGAACTTGATTTTAGAATGTTGGTGCAAAGAATTCAGAAATCGCTCGGTATAAAAAAAACTGAGTCAGGCAGTCAGAATGATCATGTGTAAAATATTCATAGTTATTCTTCTTGTCGCGTCAGAATTTGTATTTTTATCTGCAGGTGTCAGGGCTGACATAGAAAAGGAGAATAAAAATAACTGGGCACCTCAGTTGAATAAGAAAAGAGGCGATATCTATCAATCTAAACCAGTAATTACAGATATTAAATCTAAAGAACCCTTTGTTGATATTAAGCAGGAAAAAATATGGAACTTTGAAAGTAAAGATAAAATGATTGAAGATAATATTCCTGATTTAGGCTGGCTAAATTCTTTTATGCAGTTTGTTGCAATGATAGTTGAAGCTGCTCTCTGGATTTTTCCTGTGATTATTGTGTTTTACTTATATCATTATCGTAAACACTGGTTGGGTATCATTCAGCGTAGTGATGAAAAAGACAATGAGCAGCCGTTGCCGGATACACTGTTTGGTCTTGATATGCGTAGAAAAAATATACCGGATAATATAGCAGAATCAGCCATCGCATTGTGGGAAAATAAAAAATACCGTGAGTCTGTCAGTTTGTTGTACCGCGGAGCTTTAATTCAATTATTCAGGCAGTACAGGTTTGATTTACCAGCAGGTGCTACTGAACAGGACTGTTTAAGGTATATTAGACAGTCCGAGCAGAATAATAGAAATGATATTGTGGATAATCATGAAAAAAATGTGAATCAAAATTCGTCCGTCGCTTTTTTTGAGTATTTGACACAGGTATGGGTGAAAGTTGCCTATGCGCATCAAATACCGGATGAGAAGGTCTTTAAGCGTATCTGTGATGACTGGAGTTATAATTTTTCTGGCAGGGAACTTTAGTCTTCTCATGAGTTTAAGCGATACATACAGAACTAATATTTTAAAAGCCATATTAATACTTGTTGCAGGCGTGATTCTCTGGTGGGGATACAGTAGTATAGAATATCGGATAGAAGAAAAGGACAGAGGGTATCAGGGTGAGGCTTTAACAAATCATTATCTGGCGGCTGAGTATTTCCTCTTAAGTATGGGACAACAATCAGAAAAAATCAGCCTGTTTAGCGTGCATCAGAAAGATCTTCAGGTTAATGATACTCTGTTTATACCCGGTGCGCGGGTATCACTTAATATGCAACGTTCTAAAGACCTGCTTAACTGGGTTGAGACGGGTGGGCACCTGATTATTACCGGCAACCCGGTAATGCCTGATGGTTTTGAAAATTATGACAATATTCTGGATGAACTTGGGCTCAGGATAGAGTGGAAAGTTAATGAAGATGAGTCCTTTGAGGATGACTTGCCACTTGATCTTGAAGTTGTGAGTGAAAATGATTTCTGGCAGGTTGATTTTGTTGATTATCAGGTGCTAGGGTTTAAAAACAATGTTAATAAAGATAATTTCAGTTATGAGATTGTATGGACAATTGAAAATGAAAATAAAATTCATGGACTACAGATAAAATATGGCGAAGGTCATCTGACATTATTGTCAGATACAAAAATGTTTCGCAATCAATTTATTGATCACTATGATCATGCTGCTTTTTTGTTTAGTTTAAGTAATGTTCAGGCGGAGTTTGATAACCCCGGTGTATTTTATTATTCATTGTATGAAAATAAACTGTCTTTGTATCGATGGTTGCTGGATAACGCCTGGCCCTTTATGGTTTCATTGCTCCTTCTTATCGTTGTGATTTTATGGATGCTGGTGCCTCGTTTTGGCCCTGTCATTAATGTAAATTCTACGGCGAGTCGTCGATTTCTTGATCACCTTAGCGCATCGGGTAATTATCACTGGCGGCAGGGTAATTATATGCTTTTGTTGAATCATGTGCGTAAACAGTTAAGCGTACGGACACAGGTTAAATATCCTGAATGGATAAATTTAAGCAAAAGTGATCAGCTTAACCACTTTGCAGACTTAAGTCAGATGAATGTCGCAGTAATTAAAGGAGCATTGTTTGATGCTGATATTGAGAACATGAGTGATTTTGTTAAAAAAGTAAAAGTTTTAGAGAAACTGAGGAAAAGTCTATGAGCGACGAATATCCTGGAAATTCTGATGAAGCACTAATTCAGCAGAATGCTGAAATAAACTCATCAGATTTGCATCTTATTAAACAGCTAAAAAATCAGATTAACGATTTTTTTATAGGTCAGGAGGATGTGCTCGATCAGGTAATTGTTGCCTTGCTGGCAGCGGGGCATATATTAATAGAAGGTGTTCCAGGTCTGGGTAAAACACTGCTTGTACGCTTACTGGCTCAGTCAATCAACGGTGAATATTCACGGGTTCAATTTACTCCGGATTTAATGCCGGGAGATATTACCGGGCATATCATGTTTGATAGTGAGGCAAACAAATTCCGCATTCGCAAGGGGCCTGCATTCACGAATTTATTACTGGCAGATGAAATTAATCGTGCACCGGCAAAAACGCAATCTGCATTGTTAGAGGTTATGCAGGAGCACCAGATAACACTTGAAGGTAAAGCAATGCCGATGCCGGAGCCTTATATGGTGATGGCAACTCAAAACCCTATTGAACAGGAAGGCACCTATCCGTTACCAGAGGCTCAGCTTGATCGATTTATTATTAAAATAAAAATAAGCTACCCGGATCAGGCTGAGGAAGTGCGAATGCTTAAATCAGTTACAACAAATCAGGTGGGTGATCAATTTGTTATTAAAGACGTTCAAAAACAGTTTCAGCCTGAGGATATCGTGAGGTTGCAGGGACTGGTGTCTGAGGTGTCGGTAGATGATGAGGTTTCACGGTATACCGTATCGATTGTCAGAAAAACACGTGAATGGCCTGGGATTTCAAATGGGGCCGGTCCACGTGGCGGCATTGCTCTTATTCGGTGTGCACGAGCCCATGCTTTTATGAACGGACGTAACTTTGTGACACCTGATGATGTTAAAAAAGTGGCGTTACCGGTATTACGGCATCGTATTATATTATCACCAGAAATGGAACTCGAAGGAATGGATACTGACCGGGTCATTCAGGCGTTGCTGGATCAAGTGGATGCACCGCGCAATTAAACGAAGATGAAGTATATCAGGTTCAGTCCTTCTATTCGCCTGCTGCAGGGAACAGTTGTATTGCTGTTTTTGGGGCTTGCTGCCAGTATCTGGCCAGAGCTGGAGTTTTTCTGGCTGATATTCTCCGCTGTTTTAGTTGTTACTGCTTTATTTGATTTGTGGAGACTGCGCCGGATACCAGCACCTGTTATCCAGCGCAACATTGCCGGTGCATTTTCTGTTGGTGCCAACCACGAAGTTAAGTTAACGATTACAAATGAGAGTGATCGAAATTTACAAATTGATGTATATGATCATTTTCCAGAGAAACTGCTTGTGTCAGGGCTTCCCCGACGCCTGTTCATTGATGCAAATGAATTTGCAGAAATAACATATTTTATAAAACCATTGCAGCGTGGTTTTCTGAGGCTTGAACATACGGAGTGCCTTATTCTTTCGGTGTTTAAATTCTGGCGGTATAAGCATATGCTAGAGATACATAGTGAGGCTAAGGTTTATCCTGATTATGCATCGGTCATTGAGTACGCACTACTGGCAACGGAAAATCATTTAAGTATGATGGGGATTTTGAAGCACCGTAGGCGAGGTCAGGGTATGGATTTTCATCAGTTGCGTGAATTTAGAGAAGGTGACAGTATAAAACAGATTGACTGGAAAGCCTCATCAAGAGTGCGTAAAATGATTGCACGTGAATATCAGGATGAGCGTGATCAGCAAATTATTGTCATGATGGACTGTGGCCATCGTATGCTTGCACATGATGGAGAACTTTCACATTTTGATCACAGTTTAAATGCATTACTGTTGCTGGCTTATGTTGCGCTGCGCCAGGGAGATTCAGTCGGGGTCTCGACCTTCAGTCACAATGATCGTCGATGGATTAAGCCGGTTAAGGGGGTTGCAAATATCAATGTATTACTCAATGGTATATTTGATCTGCAGCCGGGAGCATCGGCTCCTGATTATTCTTCGGGTGCACGTGATCTGATTCTTCATCAGCGTAAACGCTCATTGGTATTAGTCCTTTCTAATTTGCGTGATGATGATCACGATGATTTACATTCAGCTGTGCAATTGCTGAAAAAATACCATAAGGTGGTAGTGGTGAGTTTACAGGAACAGGCAATATTTGACCGGCTTGAGCAGCCGGTAATTAATTTACAGGATGCTCTGACGGTTGCTTCAACCCATGCGTATCTGTCTAGTCGTGAACATCTTGTTAAACAGTTACGCAACAGTGGGGTTAATACGTTGGATGTACTACCTGAAAATCTGGCGCTCTTACTCACCAATACTTATCTGGATTTAAAATCATCCGGGCAAATATAATATTTTTTGATATGGCAGGTAGCATTAATCTCTGTTATTTATTTCAGGTTCATACCTTACTATGCAACAACAAAATCAGAACGAAAGAATCAGCTGGCGTTATATTCTGCTGATAGCCAGAAAGTATAAAAAAACCCTAATACAGGCAAACTTAATTGCGGTTTTTGCGGCTGTGTTAAGTGCGCCAGTACCTATGTTAATGCCACTTCTGGTGGATGAAGTGTTGCTTAATAAGCCCGGCTTTCTATTACAGACCATGGATTCAGTCTACCCTGAAAAATGGGGAGAACCAGCGGTATATATCTTAAGTGTTATGTTGATTACAATTTTCTTACGCCTGTCATCAATGTTACTCTCTGTCTGGCAGACATTTAAGTTTACTCAGATTGCAAAAAACATAACCTATAGAATACGTACGAAACTGCTAACTAAAATGCAGTTTGTTTCAATGTCAGAATATGAAATCCTGGGCAGTGCAACAGTAGCATCTCATTTGGTAACAGATGTAGAAGCCATCGATAATTTTATCGGCAGCGCATTGAGTAAATTTGTTGTTGCGGTTTTATCAATCATCGGTGTTGCGTGTATTTTACTGTGGATACACTGGCAGCTGGCACTGTTTATTCTTGTGATGAATCCTGTGGTTATTTATTTTACAACGGTACTGGGGCGTAAAGTCAAGACGCTTAAACGCAAGGAAAACTCAGCTTTTGAAGTGTTTCAGCTGGCTTTGAGTGAAACCCTGGACAGTATTCATCAAATACGTGCTGCAAACAGGGAGCGCCATTATATTAAACGTGTGATCGACCGGGCACATGGGCTAAAAACGCATTCATCTGCATTCAGCTGGAAAAGTGATGCTGCAAACCGACTGTCATTTTTTATCTTTCTGGTTGGCTTTGAGGTTTTTCGCGCAGTCAGTATGCTGCTGGTGGTGTTTTCTGATCTGTCTATTGGTCAGATGTTTGCCGTATACGCTTACCTGTGGTTTATGATGTCACCCGTTCAGGAAATTTTGAGTATACAATACAGTTATTATTCTGCGAATGCAGCAATTACGAGGTTAAATAACCTGCTTGATTTACGGGTTGAGCCGCAATATGAGCATAAACTTAACCCATTTGAAAATAAAAATACAGTTGGCTTATGTGTTGAAAATATTCATTTTAGTTATATAGAATCAGACAAAATACTCAATGGTCTCTCTTTGACTATAAAAGCGGGTGAAACGGTAGCTTTAGTGGGAGCCAGTGGTGGAGGTAAGTCTACATTGGTGCAGATAATTCTAGGAATGTACACACCGGACCAGGGGCAGTTATATTTTGATGGCGTTCCGGTGTCAGATATTGGCCTGGATATTGTGCGCGATAATGTCGCTACTGTATTGCAGCACCCGGCGCTATTTAATGATACGATTCGCAATAACCTGGGGCTGGGTAAAGTCTACAGTGATAATGAACTGTGGAATGCGCTTGCGGTTGCACAGTTAAGTGATACAGTAGAAAAACTGGCCGAAAAACTGGATACTTTAATTGGTAGAAACGGCGTGCGATTATCCGGAGGTCAGCGCCAGCGTCTGGCGGTCGCACGGCTGGTTTTATCTCAGCCAAAGGTCGTGATACTGGATGAAGCCACCTCGGCTCTGGATACAGAAACTGAATCAAAACTACATCAGGCCATGCGTGCATTTTTGAAAGAGCGTACAACATTAATCATTGCACACCGTTTAAGTGCGGTAAAACAGGCTGACCGGGTTTACGTTTTTGATGGAGGGCAGGTGATTGACGAAGGTGTTCATGATGAAATGGTGAAGCGTGAGGGCGTTTATAAGCAGCTGTATGGAACGCGATAAGCTGCTTTTACTATTTTTTGCCTGTTTAATACCGGGATGAGTTGCCTGAATAAATATTATCTGTGTCTCATCCTGTTTATTATAAATTGTGCTCGGTTTAAACCGTAAGGGGTTGTAATTTTGCTTTCATCGATTCGTATAGGTCATGGTTATGATGTGCATGCCTTTGAGACGGGTGAGTATATTGTTCTTGGCGGGGTGAAAATACCGCACCATAGTCAGTTTATCGCACATTCTGATGGTGATGTATTATTGCATGCGGTGTGTGATGCATTGTTGGGCGCGTTGTCAGAAGGTGATATTGGCAGGCATTTCCCGGACACAGATGATGCATATAAAGGCATTGATAGCCGGAATTTATTGCAGCAGGTGCAGCAAATTGTGGTTTTAAAAGGTTTTGTTACAGCCAATATTGACGTCACGGTTATTGCCCAGTCGCCCCGACTGTCATCGCATATTTTACAAATGGAGCAGAATCTGGCCGAAGATTTATGTGTTGATATCTCACAGATTAATGTAAAAGCGACAACCACTGAAAAACTGGGGTTTAGCGGTCGCGAAGAGGGTATTGAGGTTCATGCAGTTTGCATATTGCAAAAAATAGCCTGATTATCAGAAAAACAGTGTTTTTTATTAATATATCAGCAACTTATTAGAGACAATTAATATTAATCTTATATACTGACAGTAACCCCCCGATTTTTATACTGCGGATTATTATAGAGCTTAACCTTGAAAAATCAGTTAGATCATGAAAGTATGCGTAAAACCTTGATCTGCCTGGCTACACGAAAAAAGTGTTCATCACCAATAAGATGACAACTTATTTTTCCAGGTTTAATGGATGTTAAATGACCGCCTTAAAATGATGTAATTAAATTATATGCTGATTTATATCCATGGATTTAACAGCTCTCCTGATTCTTATAAAGCAACCCTGCTTAAATCCTACGCGGCTAAAATTAATATATCTGATGTGTTAGAAGTTCCTGGCCTGTCTTATGATCCGGGGGTCGCGATGAATCAGTTGCTGAGTGTGATTGAAACATACCATAAACGACATGATATTCGACCGCTGTGTTTTATCGGCAGTTCACTGGGGGGGTACTATGCCACCTGGTTGGCAGAAAAATTTCACAGTCGTGTGGTATTGATTAATCCGGTCGTTAATCCTTTCGAGTTATTTGAAGGTTATCTGGGCTATAATCACAACATATACACAGGTGAGAAGTTTTTACTGACTAAAGATCATGTAGAGCATCTGAAGCGATACGGAGTAAAAGAAATTACACACCCTGAACGCTATTTACTGATGTTGCAAACGGGAGATGATGTACTCGATTATAACCTGGCACTTGAAAAATACGCTGCGGTACCCTCGATTGTTGAAGAGGGCGGGGGGCACGAATTTAGTGGCTTCGAGCGACACATTGATACAGTGCTGGCTTTTTGTGGAATAAACTGCCTGAAAGCCTATCTCTAGTCTGCGCTGAAAACCCTGCATGACTTTCATTTAGCACTAAAAATCCCCGCTTTTTCCTGTGCTAAAAACTATGCCTGTAATCTGATAAAATTAATAAGCAAATAATTTGCTATAAAATAACATTAAAGAACTTTCGCAAGGATCATTTATGTCATTAGGACCGGTTATGCTTGACCTTATCGGCACGTCTATCACAGCTGAAGAACGTGAAATGTTGTTGCACCCGCAAACCGGTGGCGTAATCCTCTTTACTCGAAATTATGAGTCACCCGCGCAAATTGTCGCTCTGGTGAGTGAAATTCATGAAATACGTTCGCCGCATTTACTGGTGGCGGTTGATCATGAGGGGGGCCGTGTGCAACGTTTTCGGGATGGGTTTACTCATATACCACCGGCTGCTGCATATGCTCATGTGTACCTGAAGGATATGAAGGAAGGGCGATTACTGGCCAACCAGTGTGGCTGGTTAATGGCTGCAGAGTGCCGTTCAGTGGGTATAGATATGAGTTTTGCACCGGTACTGGATATTGGGAAAGGAATCAGTGGAGTGATAGGCGATCGTGCATATCACTCAGACCCTGAGGTTGTTGCCGATCTGGCTCATGCATTTATGTCTGGCATGAATCAGGCTGGAATGGCTGCTACAGGCAAGCATTTTCCCGGCCATGGTTGCGTAAAAGAGGACTCTCACATTGCCCATCCTGTTGATGAGCGTTCACTGAGCGATATTATGATGGAGGATATTCTCCCATTTGAGCGCATGATACATTATGGGTTGGCGGCCATTATGCCTGCACATGTTGTTTATCCAGCGGTGGATGACAGGCCTGCAGGCTATTCAGAGTTGTGGTTGCAGCAAATTTTGCGTCAGAAGTTAGATTTTCAGGGCGTTATTTTCAGTGATGACCTGAGTATGGAGGCGGCGGGTATTGTTGGTGGTTTTTCTGAAAGAGCCCGTCAGGCATTGCAGGCAGGTTGTGATATGGTGCTGGTATGCAATCATAGCCAGGCAGCTCAACAGGTGCTTGAGTCGTTGGAAAACTATTCTAATCCAGCCTCCCAAATGCGACTGATTCGCATGCATGGGCGAGGTGCTGATAGTCGAGAAGATTTAATGGCTTCGGATAAGTGGAAATCAGCAGTAGAAAAGGTAAAACAACTGGGAGATACTCCCAATCTGGAGCTGGAAGTGTAGAGTGAGAGAAAGCCTGTTATTAGCCCGGTAAAATATTTTTAGAGATGCCCTTAGTTAAACCCGAGCACACCTTGTGGGAGTCGTTGCGCAACGGCCATTATGTATTAAAACAACAAACCAGGATGAAAATGAGATTGTGGAATATTTACAGCAACTATTAAGTGAATTTAAATTAGATAAACAGACCATCTGGGTTACACAGGTTTTTATTGTTATTTTTTTAACACTATTGCTGAGTTTTTTTCAAAAGAGGGTGTTTGCCCGTATTGAAGTAAAGCTCACTGCAAGCTCTAACCCCTGGGATGATTTACTGGTTGGTGCGCTGAGACGGCCAGTGGGTTTTTTAATCTGGCTGCTGGGTGTTTTATTTGCGGCTGAAATTGTTAAACATCAAAGCCAGGCGGCTATTTTTAATATTATTGATCCGCTGCGTGATATTGGTGTGGTTGTTATTCTGGTGTTCTTTTTAATGCAGCTGATTAAGCGAGCAGAATTAATACTGGTTGAACAGAAATCAAAAAATGGTGTGCCGGACTTTGATCAACATACGGTGCAGGCCATAGGTAAACTGGTGCGAATTTCAGTTTTTATTACCGGTGGTTTAATTCTGCTGCAAACACTGGGGTACAGTATATCCGGCTTACTGGCCTTTGGCGGTGTCGGTGGTATCGCTATTGGTTTTGCGGCAAAAGATCTGCTGGCCAATTTTTTTGGTGGTTTGATGATTTATCTGGACCGTCCATTTAAGGTGGGTGACTGGATTCGTTCAAATGACCGAGATATAGAAGGAACGGTGGAAAACATTGGCTGGCGGCTGACGCGGATTCGCACTTTTGATAAGCGCCCGTTATATGTGCCGAATTCTATTTTTACTAATATTTCAGTAGAAAACCCGTCGCGTATGACTAATCGGCGAATTAATGAAACCCTGGGAATTCGTTATGATGATATAAGCAGTATGAAAATAATCGTAGAGCAGGTTGAAACCATGCTGAAAAATCACCCGGATATTGATACCAGTCAGACATTGATGGTGAATTTTAATAGTTTTGCAGCCTCCTCTGTTGATTTTTTTATCTATACTTTTACCAAAACCACCAACTGGGTGCTGTTTCATGAAATCAAGCAGGATATTTTACTGAAAATTGTTGAAATTATTGAGGCGAATAATGCAGAGTTTGCATTTCCAACGTCTACATTACATGTTCAATCGATGCCTCTGGACATTGCTGCGCCAACTGGAGAAGGTTAAAAATGGCAGATAAACTGTTAGTTGTAATGGCGAACGTTGATATTACTCGCCCGGCAGAAATCTTGCCCCCATTGTTGCAGGCGACGGTTGCCGCTGCAATGGAATATGAAGTGGAAGTTTTATTTACAGGGCAGGCGGGGCAGCTTGCCATTAAAGGTGAAGCGGAAAGTTTATTGTTGCAGGAAGATGATACCAAAAGTGTTTATGATCATATAAAACAGGCAAAAGAGGCCGGTGTTGTTTTTAAGGTTTGCACCCCGGCATTAAAGTTCTGGGGTAATGACCTCATTGCTGAGATTGAGGAGACCGTTGGTGGTGCCTACATTATTAATGAAGCGATGGATGACAGTGTCGTTACCTTTACATATTAATTACAAAATCCAATGAATTCAGAAAGCAGGCGAATAACAGAAGCACAACAGGTATTAAATAGCGCGGATTTAATATATACAGCAGATCAAATCCATTCAGCTATAAATCGGTTGGCTGAGAGTATAAACAGAGAGTTAGGTGATAGAAATGAGCCGGTCATTGTTTTACCCGTTATGAACGGAGGGCTGGTACTCTGCGGCCATTTATTTACTTGCTTGAATTTTCCAGTGTTGCTGGATTATCTGCATGCAACCCGATACCGGGATGAAACATCGGGCGCGGATTTACACTGGAAAGCAAAGCCGCAGCAGACGTTGAAAAATAAAACAGTACTGGTCATTGATGATATTTTAGATGAAGGTTATACCCTGAGCGCTGTTCTGGACTACTGTCGGCAGCAGGAGGTGGCTCAGGTGTATTCTGTGGTGCTGGTTGAGAAAGAGCACGCTCGAAGCAAAGCGGCTGTTAAGGCGGACTTTACGGGTTTATATGTAAATGACCGCTATGTCTTTGGTTTTGGAATGGATTACAAAGGCTATCACCGTAACCTGAATGGTATTTATGCTGTAAGTGAGCTAGAAAATGAAGCAGAAATTAATGAGTCATAGAAAATGAGTTTGGCAGATATTGCAGTGATCGGTGGTACAGGTTTGTATCAACTGGAAGGCATAGAGGAAGTAGAGCGTCGTAGCTTAAAAACTCGTTGGGGTGAGCCTTCATCCGATATAATATTTTTGCAGGGTCATACAGTACAAAATGAGGCTGAAGTCGGCGGTTCCCCTAAATCGGCTTTGAGCGTTGCATTTTTGGCCCGTCATGGCTTGCAGCACAATATTCCTCCCCATAAGGTGAATTACCGTGCGAACCTCTGGGCATTAAAAGAATGCGGTGTCAAAAAAATAATTGCAGTGGCTGCGGTTGGTGGAATCACCGATTTAATGTCCCCGCAGGCAGTTGTGATTGCTGATCAGATTATTGATTACACTTACGGTCGTGATCACACTTACTTTGAAGAAGACCTGCAGCAGGTCACCCATATTGACTTTACCCAGCCTTACAGCGCCGATTTAAGAGACCAATTACTGGATGCCGCTGCCCGGCAGTCTATAGCTGTAATTGATGGGGGCGTTTATGCGGCTACCCAGGGCCCCAGGCTTGAAACTGCAGCAGAAATTGAGCGTTTAAAACGAGATGGTGCGAATATAGTCGGTATGACCGGCATGCCGGAAGCGTCGTTGGCCAGAGAGTTGGGAATGGAATATGCCTGCTGTGCGCTGGTGGTGAACTGGGCTGCAGGCTGTGCCGGCACAACAAAAATAGAGCATGAAGATATGCAGGCTGTGCTTGATAGAGGCATGTTACAGGTTAAATCATTGCTCATAGAGTATCTTTCAAATCAGTAATGCCCTGAATTTATAGTTCCTGGAATCACATGAAATACGGGATTAGCCTGGGCGAGTCCTGTCATCAGGTTTCAGGGCGATTTTTTTCGAGGCAATCAGTGCTTTACGCCGATCAATACGCGCCAAAAACCAGTCAATACACGCCTTAGATAGCATAGAGCGTATCAATCAATCTTCCATTGTTATAAAATAGCCGCGCTTTAGCCATTTATTTATGGCTTCAGGCGTCACTGGGCGATCAGCGGCGTACTATTCTAATATTTTAAAGATCAGTCTGACCGGTTTAATATATGGGTTTAGTTGATCAATAAGGGTAATCAATGTCACGAGCGGATAAGGTTTCAGGCGCTACAGGTCTGGAAAAACTCATACTCAAACTACGCTATCACGAGCAGTCACGACAGTGGTTTGCGGTCATATTTGTATTGCTGGTAAGCCTGCTGGGGCAGCCGATAGAAATACTGTTTTACACAGGTGCTGGTATTGCCGCACTGGGTGCAGCCATACGTATGTGGGCTTCCGGGTTTGTTATGAAGAACAAGGAACTGGCAACCAATGGGCCTTACGCTTATGTACGACACCCGCTGTATGTGGGAAATATACTGTTACTGCTGGGTTTTTCTCTGGCATCCTCTCAATGGTGGGCATTTGTGTTGATGGGCGCTTTGTTGTGGTTCTATTACCCACCGACCATTTCCTATGAAGATAATAAACTCAAAGGTATTTTTGGTGAGGAGTGGGAGAACTGGTCAAAAAACATACATGCTCTGATTCCTACATTTGGTAAAAATGCCGGCAGTGTTAAAAGCTCATGGTCTTTCAAAAAAAGCCTTATGCAGAATGCTGAACCCTTGATTGTCGCTTATTTAATAGGCTGTTTATATCTTTTATATACAAGATAATGTTGCAAAATCTGGATTTTATTTCAGAAAATGAACTGGTTGACTGGGTAAAACAACATTTGGATACGGATGAGTTTGCCCTGTCTTCAGGTTATCAGGGTAAAACCCTTCTGTTTAAGAAAAATGCTCATCAGCTGGTCATCAAAGCCCCTTTAGGTAACTTTCTAACGCGGCCTGTTAATCGTGCTTTTCTGCGTCATGAATATCGAATTTACCAGCGTCTGCAGGGAATGGCTGCCGTACCAGTCTGTTATGGCATGGCAAATAATGAATTTCTGGTGATTGAATTTATTGAAGGTCACACCATCAGAGACAACCGACCGGAAAAGGACTCTGAATTTTATGTCAAGCTGTTACGGGCAATCAAGGAAATGCACCGGAGAAATGTGGCGCACAATGATTTAAAACGTAAAGCCAATTTATTAGTCACTCATAATGATGAGCCTAAAATTATAGATTTTGGTGTGTCGATTTTAAAAAAAGGCGGTTTTCACTGGCTTAACCATTACCTGTTTAATCTGGTTTCACAATTTGATTATAACGCCTGGGCGCGGCATAAGTATGATAAACAGATGCATGAGTTAAGTGAAGAGGATAAAAAATACTATAATAAAACGTTCGTAGAGACGTACAGTAAAAAAATCAAACGATTCTATAAAGACCGATTATTAAACCTGTTTAAATAAAAATAACTGGTACCGGTATACTCGTTATTTAAATCTAAACAGGCAGTGTCAAAAATTCCATTTTTTTACCCGTAAAGTCATTAAATAATTGCTGATGTGATGTTAGCGAAAAATCATCATCTCTGAATGGATATTGCTTTAGCCAGTCAATCAGCATATCCAGATTGTTGTTCTGTTCTTCAGGAGAATTGTACTTGTGTGGTTCCCATGGTCTGCTCCTGCAATTATCTATACAGGTCGCAACACCCAGGTTCAGAAAAAAAACTTCAGTTGCCTGTTTTAATTTCAGAACTAATAAGTCTGAGTAACCTCCTTCAATAACCCATGCCGGTGTCTGGTCAAGAAGCCGATCCATTTCACGGGCACTATCATTCAACTGTTTTCTACTGGGTGGGTCAGTATCTAACCAGGCCAGAGTATCGAGGTCGAGGTGAGTGAGTTTAAACTGCTTCGCCAGCTTCTTCGCCAGCGTGGACTTACCTGAGCCTGCATTTCCAAATATAATGATTCTTTTCATTTCTGCCTGTAATTATATGTGGACCACAGAGGTGGTTTTTTTCTGTACGTCTTGAGTTTCAAGCCATTTAAACTGCATCCATTTGTTTGCATTTCTGGAAATAACGGCTTTTGCTTAACGAACATCATATTGTCCATCCTGATGGTGTTCATTTTGCGGGTAATAATCGTTGTGCTGGTTAGATTGATTTTGCTGGTTGTGTTGCAGCTGTTGTTGGCGAAAAATTTCACGGCGCATTTCCGGTGTCATGCCCTGTGTGTGTTTTGCTTTGCGGTTGACAACTGTCGAGCCCTTAACCACCTTATAACTGGCTGGGATAACAAAGGCATTTGCCGGTAGTTGAGCTCCTTTCTGTATACGGGTGGTAACCGATGTCATTCGCCTGTTTTCATCGGTGTATTTCAGAGGGAAGCCCACATCTCTTAGCTGTAAGCCGGCTTTACGCTCAGCTTTAGTGCAGGGGGCTGTTACCTGGTTGCTTGTAGCGCCTGTGAGCTTAGCTATATGCGCATCTATATTACTGTTAATTTGCACAAAGGCATGGGCAAATTTTCTCAGGCCAATTTCACGAAAAGCCTCGAGTGATACATAGATGCTGCCGCAATATTTATCATTTGCGTATAATGCGTATTCCTCTGTTTCAAAACCTGATATTTCAGGTCCCAAACCGATGGTTTTTGTATAGGTATCGACATACTGCCCCGGCGGTGGTGAGTAGCTTTCCTGCATGAACTCACTCATATCATATACCGAGCGCTGATGGTGCATAATTGCTTTCATCGTTTTCTTTCCGACGTCGATTAAAATAAAACCCTTATGATGAGGGCGTTCTATTCTGGCTCTGTTGCCATCAATATAGATATTGGTGATAGAGCGGTGTGCGTTACTGGATTGAATTAAGGTGGCTGCAGAGGTTGTATTTATACCGGCAATACTAACCAGTAATGCGCAGAGAGTTAGTGTTTTTTTCATATCCATACTGTCCGTTGTTTAGCAGAGAAAGCCCAGTTGGGGTTAGGCCGGGTTTTTCCAAATTATGGATAAAAATAGCATATTTCTGCCAGATGTGTCTGCTCTAATCGTATTTATTTGCGAATTCTTAGATGAAAAAGCGTCTTTCTTCGACCTGAAATCAGTTTTTTTGTTATTTAAAGTTGTATATTAGATATATCTTATGTATAGTCGCAACTCAATTAATGTATTTAAAATATATCTTTAAGTGAGGTTTTCAATGAGCAGTTTATTTGAGCGTATTGGTGGTGAGGCAGCGGTAGATAAAGCCGTCGATATTTTTTATCGTAAGGTATTAATGGATGATCGAATCAGTGAGTTTTTTGATGGGGTTGACATGGATCAGCAGATTAATAAGCAGAAGGGGTTTCTGACCATGGCATTTGGCGGCCCGAATAATTACACGGGAAAAGACATGCGTGAAGGCCACAAGCACCTGGTTGAGCGAGGCCTGAATGACTCACATGTTGATGCTGTGGTCGAGCTGTTGGGTGCGACGTTGCAGGAGCTGGGTGTCGCGGCTGAAGATATTCAGGAAGTGGCCAGCATCGCGAACAGCGTGCGTGGCGATGTGTTGAATAAATAGTTAATCATCATGACACACATTATTTTTGATGGTCAGCATATCGAGTTAAATGATGGGCAGAGCGTATTGTCTGCTCTGCTAGAACGTGAGTATGATATCCCAAACAGCTGTCAATCCGGAGTATGTCAGAGCTGTATCATGCAGGCAGTGGACGGCAATGTACCCGTATCCGCACAGGTCGGACTTAAAGATACGTTTAAAGATCAGGGGTATTTTCTTGCCTGTAGCTGTCAACCGAAAACCCCCTTGCAGGTGGTTAAGGTTAGTGATAAGGCGCTGCGCTATTCAGCAACGGTTGTTGTGCATGAACTGCTCAGTGCGGATGTTTTGCGTTTGCGGCTGCAGACGCAAAGTGATTTTAGCTATCGTGCGGGTCAGTTTATCCATGTCTGGAAAAATCAAAGCCTGAGCCGGAGTTATTCTCTGGCCAGTGTAGAGGGGCTGGATGATTGTCTGGAGTTGCATATACGGCGTGTTTCAGGCGGAAAGTTAAGCAACTGGTTACACGATGACATTAAAGAGGGAGATCGTTTGCAGATTCTGAGTGCTGCGGGAAACTGCTTTTATGTGTCGGGGAATATTAATCAGAAAATTCTTCTGGCTGGAACGGGTACCGGACTTGCACCCGTTATTGGTATCGCGCGGGATGCGATTAAACAGGGGCATCAGGGTGAAATTCACCTGCTCCACGGTGCAAGGCGAAAGAGTGACCTGTACCTTCATCAGACGTTAGTTGAAATGTCGAAGCAGTACCCTCAGTTTTTTTACCATGCAAATGTACTTGAGTTTGATGATGCTATATCATTGAATTCAGACGCCAGCGTATTAGTCAGTACACTGCCTATTGAACAGCAGGTTGTCGATATTACGCTAAACCCGGCAGACTGGAAAGTTTACCTGTGCGGAGATGATGGCATTGTTAATGCCTTAAAGAAAAAACTTTTTCTCAGTGGTGTCAATATGAAAAATATATACGCAGATCCCTTTGTAAAAAGCAGGGAGGATTAATTGTCCCTGCTTTTAGGTGCGTTCTAAAAATAGTGGTTATTCTGTTATAGTAGATGTATGCAGATCACCCATTACACCGATTATAGCTTGCGGGTGCTTATCTTCCTTTCTCTGCAGGAAGATAAGCAGCGTGTGACTATTTCTGATGTTGCAGAGCATTTTAAAATACCCCGTAATCACCTGGTTAAGGTCGTTCATCAGTTGGGTATTTTAAATTACATTCATACCACCCGGGGTAAAAATGGAGGGATCTGCCTTGGAAAACCGGCGGATCAAATTCGTATAGGGGAGGTTATTCGTCATATGGAAAACAGACTGGATGTGGTTGACTGCAACTCACCTTCACTCTGCCCAATAAAACCGGGTTGTCAGCTTAAATCTATTCTGCTTCAGGCTGGTGAAGCTTTTCTGTCGGTACTGGATCAGCACACCATTGCCGATTTGCAAAATAAGCCGGATCAGCTTAAAACCTTATTACATCTGGACGTTAAGATCTGAGATATCCAGATTAATGGCTTACATAAGCAGCGTCTGTTTGGTGGTTTCAATCATCTCCTGATTTTCTTCAATTTCAACCACATTGACTTCAGTGTCCATACCCAGTTTTGAAAATGCCGGTATATTTCCCCAGTCTATCTCCTCAGTTATGTGTCCGCCCTGAAGTAATGCAACTTGTACAAGATCCACCAGGTTGGCTCCGCCTTCATGGTTGTAGCTGAAGTTATTTGCCTCTCTAACCACTTCTGTCATGGCGTCACCAAAATTCCAGGTTTCCAGAATGAGTACGCCAACCGGGCTTTGCAGTTCTTTTATGATCCGTCCAAGTGCTTCGCCATTATTGAACAGATCATCATCATCTTCTGCCATCACTAAAATGGGCAGTGCACCAATATTATGAATAAGGCCGGCAAGTAATGCCTGTTCTGGGTTTATACCGGGTATTGAGGTGGCGAGCATGCGACAAATAGCTGCGACCTCTACAGAGGTGTTCCAGCTGCGGCGAAAATGCTCATCCAGAATATCGGAAGTGGCCTGGTAAATCTGTTTCATTGCCAGGCTGACGACCAGGTCGCGCACCATGCGAATACCCAGGCGGGTGACGGCCATTTGCAGGTCTTCAATCGGGTTGCGGCTCCGGTAAAGCGGGCTGTTTGATACCTGTATTAAACGCGCTGAGAGCGAAGCGTCCTGAGTGAGTGTTTCGGCAATCTGCTGAGCTGATGCGCTTTCACCCTCTACTGCATCACGTATTTTGAGTGCAACTTCAGGTAAAGTCGGAAGTATAAGTTGATCAGATTCTACTGCAGATTTGAGTTCACTAAAAAATTGATCGGCTTTTTCAGTCATGGTTTGCCTGCTATTTTGTTAAGTTTGGAAATGTAATGTTTTTAGTTATTCTATATGTATGTGATATTCAATTTGTCTTAATCTGGAGTATAGGTGCTATTTGAACAGTGCGGTGGTTTCTTCAAATATTAATTTATTTTCTTCAATATCCAGTACACTGGATATTGTATCAATATGTAAATGTTTAAAAGCGCCAACCTCTGACCAGTCATCGGGACACTCCAGTCCGGTATAAATGCTGCCTTCAATCAGCGCGACCTGTATCACATCCACATAATCAGCCGGGCCGCTGTGCTCACGTTGAAAATGGTAACATTTATTGGCAATATCGATCATATATTGTGGAAAGTGCCAGTTCTGGAAAATATAGGCACCGACGTCACTCTGCATCGTTTGTATAATTTGATAGAGCGCGCCGGGGTTGTCGAATAGTTCGTCATCATCTTCTGCCATTAGAATAATGGGCAGGGCTCCGATGTTATGAATCAGACCCGCGAGCATCGCCTGTTCGGTATCCAGATGTTCGATATTACTGGCTAATAGCCGGGAAATTGCGGCGGTTTTTATGCTGGCTAACCAGAGTTCTCGAAAGCGCTCGGCAACCACGTTGCTGCTGGCATGATAGAGTTGCTTCATTGACAGGCTCATGATGAGTCCGCGCACCAACTTCAGGCCTAGCCGGGTGATCGCCATATGAATACTGTCTGTGGTATGTAGCCCGCGATATAGAGAGCTGTTTGCGACCTGCAATAAACGTACAGTCATCGCCGGGTCCTGACTGATAACTTCTGCAATTTTATCGGCAGAAGAATCTTCTTTTTCACATTCCGCTTTAATTTTTAATGCGATATCAGGCAGAGATGGCAATAGTAGTTTTTCGGTGGCTACGGCATCTTTTAACTCGGTTAAAAACAGCTTAGATTTTTCTTGCATGGCATTCATAATAGTTAATATAAATCTCAGTATTAAATATTCATTAAACTGGCACGAGTTTCATTAAGCTGATTTTGCATTGTGTCATTAAATTCGTGCATATCAGGGTCTAATCCCAGGTTTTTTATGGCAGCGATGCATGACCAGTCAGTATTTACATTTGAAGGTGCGTGCGGGGTATGTAATATTCCTGCCTGAACGATATCAACATAATCAGCATCGCCTGAGTGTTGACGGTTAAAGTTATTCCACTGGGCGACTACATCGATTAAGGTCTGTGGGAAATTCCAGAAGCTGAGTATTTTTTCACCCAGTGCCCCCTGTATTTCTTCACAAATGCAGGCTAGATCCTGATCCTGATTAAACAGTGAAGGCCGGCGTTCAGCCAGCTCAATAATGGGCAGGGCCCCAATATTGTGTATGAGACCGGCCAATACTGCCTGCTCAGTGTCCAGTTTGTTCTGTGATGTAGCGAGTACCCGACAGGCAGAGGCAACATCAATGCTGGTCTGCCATATTTTTCTAAACTGTTTTTCAATTTCTTTATTGCGGGTTGCAAATGCCTGCTTTATTGCCAGCATGACCACCAGGTCTTTAACAATACGAGTTCCCAGTCGGGTAATGGCCATCTGAAGGTTGTTGATTTCATTGCGTGCCCTGTAAAGCGGGCTGTTTGCAAGTTGTAAAAGGCGTGCAGACAGGGATGAGTCCTGAGAGAGTAATTCTGCTATATCGGCAGCTGATCGGTCGCCTTTTTCTACAGCCCGGCGAATTTTAAGCGCCACTTCTGGCAATGTAGGTAATTTAATCTGGTCGGTTTCAACGGCTTTATAAAGCAGCTGAAGTATATGTTGTGACTGTCTACTCATGGAATTCTTCGATGCCTTTTCCATGAGTGTAGTCAATAAACCTGAAGGGGGTTAAAAATAGAGCGTTTAATTCTGTTTTTCTTCGACCGCATAAGGAAGGGTTTTAACCGATATCCTGGCCCCATTTTCATCATGTAAGCGTAGATTGTCAGCTTCTGCATCTGCGATATTAATCACGGCCAGTGCCGCATAGCCTCCTTCATAATCCGCTTGAGCACTGACGATCTGGCCAGGGCCCTGACCGGAGGTGGAGTCATCGCTGTATAAGCTGTCACCGGCCTTAACCTCTTCACTGGTTTCAATGTGTATGCGAAACATGCGTCTTTTTAATTTGCCCAGGTACTGCATTCGGGCAACCACTTCCTGGCCTGTGTAGCAGCCTTTCTGGAAGCTGACGCCATTTATAACGTGCATGTTAGTCATCTGTGGCACGAAGGACTCAGAAGTTTCGGGGTAAATGGTGGGGATGCCTGCCATAATATCCTGAACTTCCCAGCAACCCGCTCCAACAGGTGCGGCGTTTACATCCAGCTGTCCCCACAGTGTTTTAATGGGTTCAAGTTCACCGTAAATTTCATATCGAGGTATTGAACCGGCACATTTAATCACGGTATAGCCATTTACCTGCGTTATATCATCTATTTTTAGAGGGAGTTCAGGTATTATGTCCGCCAGTTGCCCATCGGCTTCTGGGCCTGATACACCAATTCTAACCAGTGCATTGCTGGCATCCCTGATGCTGACTTTAGACATTAAAATAAACATGCTGATGCGTTTAAGCGTGGACTCAAGAATTGATTGAGGCAGGCGCAAATAGAAACTTTCACCGCGCTTGAATACTCTGAAATTAGCCAGCATACGGCCTTTATGTGTGCAGTAGGCACTCAGCTGGCTGTGTTGGTCGCTGACATCTCGAATGTCGTTAGTGAGCTGTCCCTGGAGAAAATCAGCTGCATCTTCTCCATCAATTGAAATAAGGCCCTGATGACTTAAGTCGCAAAATGTCAGGCCGCTGTGAATGACGCGTTGCTCTCGTTGCAGATTGCCGAAACTGGTTACCTGATTATTTTCGATTTCTGCTCCAGCGTCTATTAGAAAATTTAGCCATTCTGGTTTCATGGGGTTACCTGTATTAATATGAACTATAAGCGTAGATGATAGTCACTTTATATAGTGGTGTCAGCTTATAGATTGTGTGGATTATGCCTGCATTATTCAATTAATACACTACACTAAAACAATAAATTTAAATTTAGATAGAGTACTATGGGGTAGCTGTCAAAGGGGACCAGTTACTTATAAATATTATTATAACAGTAGCTAATCACTTACAATAATGATAACTGAATAAAAGGAACAACCATGGCTGTGGTCGACAATAGGCCTTTTTTTCTCAATTTACTGAAAATACGCCTCCCGGTAACGGGTTACGTTTCTATACTGCACCGTATCAGTGGTTTTCTGATGTTTCTGGTGCTTCCATTTTCTGTTTACTTATTTGATCTTTCATTACAAAGTAAAGCGGGTTTCGAGAAAGCAGCAAATATTTTAAGCATGCCTCTATTGCAACTTGTTTCATTGTTGATGTTGTGGTCAATAATACACCATTTGATAGCCGGTATTCGATATATACTCACTGATTTTGATATCGGGCTGGAAAAGACGCAGGCGAGTAGAAATGCATGGATTGTTTTTGTGCTTGAAGCCATCGTTTTTATCTTTTTGGCAATGAGGGTTTTTCTATGAGTTCCCCCGGACTTCAGGGTTTAAGGCCCTGGATGATTCAAAGAATCAGTGCGGTCTATATTGCGATTTGCATTATTTATTTAATCATTTTGCTTATAGCGGACAGTCCCCTGAATGTAAATGACTGGGCTAACTGGGTTGCAACACCTTATAACAATATTGGCATAGGCTTGCTGTTAATAGCGGTTCTCTGGCATGCATGGATTGGTGTGCGAGATATCGTGCTTGATTATGTACCCAATGTAGCGGCCAGGTTGTTAGTGCTGACACTGGTGGGTGGTACGATTATGGGCAGTGGATTGTGGGGAATTAAGGCATTATTTATGGTAGTCACGCGATGAATACAGACGCAACTGATAAAAAAACAATGAAGATAGCGGCAATACCAAGGCGACGATTTGATGCGCTGATTATTGGTGCGGGCGGCGGCGGGCTGCGTGCCGCATTGCAGTTAGCTGAGGCTGATGCTTCTGTGGCGGTCGTTTCCAAAGTATTTCCGACCCGTTCACACACCGTTGCGGCGCAGGGTGGAATGAATGCTGCACTTGCAAATGTTCTACCGGATAACTGGCACTGGCATATGTTTGATACGGTCAAAGGCAGTGACTATCTGGGGGATCAGGATGCCATAGAATATATGTGTCGGGCAGCCCCTAAAGCGGTTTATGAAATGGAGCATTTTGGTGTGCCTTTCTCCCGCCTTGATAATGGCAAAATATATCAACGACCTTTTGGTGGTCAGTCACAAAATTTTGGTGGTGAGCAGGCTGCAAGGACATGCGCGGCGGCAGATCGCACCGGGCATGCCATACTGCACAGCTTATATCAACAGAATATCCGTGCAAAAACTCATTTTTTTGATGAGTATTTTGCGGTTGATCTGTTAAAAGATGAGCAGGGTAATGTGCTGGGTGCTTTTGTTTTTGATATTCACAGTGGTGAAGAATTAATTATTGAAGCTAAAACCACGTTGCTGGCAACAGGGGGAGCAGGGCAGTTGTTCCGCACTACAACCAATGCACTGATTAATACCGGTGATGGCATGGGCATGGCATTACGTGCCGGGGTGCCATTGCAGGACATGGAGTTTTTTCAGTTTCATCCCACCGGTATTGCCGGCAGGGGAATGTTAATTACTGAAGGTGCCCGAGGTGAGGGCGGCTATCTGGTGAACGGGCAGGGTGAGCGATTTATGGAACGTTATGCGCCCAGCGCAAAAGACCTCGCTTCTCGTGATGTGGTGAGCCGCTCAATTTATACTGAAGTAAAAGAAGGTCGGGGCTGCGGACCGAATAAAGACCATGTGATGTTAAAGCTGGATCACTTACCGGAAGATGTTTTACAGTCACGCCTTCCGGGGATTCGTCAAACCTGTATTACATTTCTGGGTATCGACCCGGCGAAACAGGCTATACCGGTTTATCCTACGGCGCATTATACTATGGGAGGGATTCCCACCAACCGGCAGGGTCAGGTTGTTGTGCCGGTTAAAGATACACCGGAGGAGCCGGTAACCGGTTTATATGCGGCAGGCGAGTGTGCCTGCGTATCGGTTCATGGCGCAAACCGTTTAGGCGGCAATTCGCTTCTCGATATACTGGTGTTCGGGCGTTCTGCAGCCAACCATATCATTAAATACCTTGAGGAAAACCGTTTTCATAAGCCGCTGGATGAGAAAGTCATTGCGCAGGCATATGAACGCTTGCATCGTTGGGATGATACCGGCGATGGTGAGTCTATCGATCATATCCGGGCGGATTTACAGAAAGTGATGGAAGAAAATTGCGGAGTATTCAGAACCCAGGATGTTTTAGATGACGGTGTTGAGAAAGTTTGCAGACTGTCGGAACGTCTGAGTAATGCACGAATCAGTGACCACTCTGATTTATTTAACACCGCACGGGTAGAAGCTTTAGAGCTGGAAAACCTAATGGATGTTGCATTAGCGACTGTATATTCTGCCGCCGCCAGAAAGGAAAGCCGTGGCGCGCATTCGCGCATTGATTATGCAGAGCGAGACGATAAACAGTGGATGAAACATACGCTATATTCCAGGCAGGGCAGGAAACTTGATTACAAACCTGTGAGAAGTAAGCCAATGTCGGTGGCCAGTTTTCCACCTAAACCCCGGGTGTATTAGCATTCTGTCACCCAGCGTGTTCATCCCGGTGAGATACTAAATAAAAAGGTAGCCATATGCGATTTCGCATTTACAGATATAATCCGGAAACTGATCAGAAGCCTTATATGAAAGATTATCAGCTGGATGATCTTCCCGATGATATGATGCTGCTGGATGCCTTGTTATTAATAAAAGAACAGGACCCTGCACTGGGTTTCAGGCGTTCCTGTCGGGAAGGTGTTTGTGGTTCGGATGGAATGAATATTAACGGAACCAATGGCCTGGCATGTATTACCCCCTTAAACAGTCTGAAGCAACCGGTTGAGATTCGGCCCATGCCTCGCCTGCCGGTTATTCGTGACCTGATCGTCGATATGGATCAGTTTTATAAGCAGTACCGTGATGTTAAGCCTTTTCTATCGGTTAAAGATCCGTTGCCTGAGGTCGAGTTAAAACAGACGCCTCAGGAAAGGGATAAACTCGATGGTTTGTATGAATGTATTTTATGCGGCTGTTGCACAACTTCCTGTCCATCGTTCTGGTGGAATCCGGAAAAATTTCTGGGCCCAGCAGCGTTATTGCAGGCAGCCCGGTTTATTGGTGATAGTAGGGATCAGTCGACGGAAGAGCGTCTACAGGCACTTGATGATCCCTTTAAATTATTCCGTTGCCACACCATTATGAATTGTGTTCAGGTTTGCCCGAAAGGTTTAAACCCGGCCAAAGCAATCAATGACATTAAAAAAATGATGGTGAAAAAGTCCTTCTAATGCAAAACCAGACATCCATGCCGGATCGGGTTAATTCAAAACTTCGCTGGCGTTGTCGCAGAGGAATGCTTGAGCTGGATATTCTATTAAATAACTTCGTTAACGATGATTATGTATTATTAAACAGCGAACAGAAAAACACTTTTGATCTGTTGCTGGATTATCCCGACCAACTTTTATTCGATCTTTTTCTGGGGCATATGGAATCCTCAGATAATGACGTCTCCGCACTTGTCCAGACAATACGCCAGTCAGCTACTGTTTGAAGTTTATTCTTCAAAAAAACTGAAAACTATCATCTTAGTTATATTTACTATTGTATCTTTTGCTGCACTCAGTATTGATTCCGGTTTTATAATATTCAATATCACGATTGTTTTATTGTTGAGTTTTTTTACTCGGCGGGCATTGAAGAATAATGGCTATCGACAGTTACAGTGGCGGGCAGATGGTCAATGGCTGATTTGTCAAGGGCATAGCTTATGGAATGCGGATCTGCAACAGGGCAGTGTGGTTATGCCGGGTTTCGCCATTCTTAACTTTAAACTTGAAAGTAGAAAATCCCTGTCTGTTTTACTTTTTAAAGATAATATCGATAAAGAAAAATTCAGGCAACTGCGCGTCAGGTTAAAAGTTGAGGGTATAACCCCGGGCTTCACAGTTGATCGCATAAAAATGAAATAATTTATTGATGCCAACAGTTATAATTTAAATTTGCAAATTATAACTGTTGGGTATGTGGCGCTACAGTATCAAAGCCACTATGAACACTGTCGAGCAGCTGATTCCAGGATAAAAAAGCCTGTGCATGATATACTCTGACCCGCTAAAATAGCTGGACTATACTGTAACTGTATAGTAACCCATAATTAACAAATATCATTTTCCCCCGGCAGGTATATTCAGGTTTAATCTATGCGCTTAATTTCAACTAAAAATAAGATAACAAACCCAGGAATCTCAGTGTTCAAACAGAAAACAAGTCAGTACGGTTGTGAAGATGTGCAGCCTGTTGATTTTGTTAGTCTGATGGATATGTATGAAGAGAACTATATAAAGCTGCGTAAACTGATTCCTGATTTATCAGCTATTGCAAATAGTTGTGTGTCAGCGGTTGAAGGACATATGAGCTTGCATTTGAAAATTATAGAGCGCAGCAAATTTACCACAACACTAATATTAAGTTACTGCTTTGATGCGGATCAGGTGGTGCGAATGGAACCTAATTTGAAAATCAGAATTTATCATGATGCCGGGCTTGCCGAGGTTATGTCGGGTAAATTGCACCATGGTCGTCTGGTGCTGGATCATTTGCCCTCTGATGCGCTCAGGCAAAAGTGGCAACTTAATCGTTTTCTCAGTAAGTGGTTAAAATATTGTCTGAGACAGAAGCACGGCTTTTCAGTGAGCGGATAAGGAATAAGCTTCAGTCTGTTATTTCCTGTTTTTCAAGGTTTGTGGCTTTTTCGAAGAAAAAAACGGTTAAAATATATTCATTTTCTACTTTATCGCGGATTTTGAGTATTTTTATTGGATTTCTAGCCGTTAACTGTGGAAATCTGACCACTCTCCCGCTGAATTGCTACCACCAGGAAGGTGAATGGGCTTTTTTTATTACGCCATCCAAACCAATTGCTTACACATCTTTTTTGCGCCCAACTGATTTTTCCAGGATTAACGGTTTTTTCCAGATCTTATTACCGTTAGTAGCTGATTTATGGTACTATTTCGGGCTTTATAGCGTAGTTAATGGCCTGCAAGAGGTCGTGCTATCAATCACAGAATAACCCGAAAAATAAGGGAAAAAAGCATCGTATGGCTGATTTTGCCAAAGAAATAGTACCTGTCAATCTAGAAGATGAAATGCGCCAGTCCTACCTCGATTATGCCATGAGCGTAATAGTCGGCAGGGCATTACCCGACGTAAGGGATGGTCTGAAACCGGTTCACCGCCGTGTTCTCTATGCCATGAGCGTGCTGGGTAATGACTGGAATAAACCCTATAAAAAATCAGCCCGTGTTGTGGGTGATGTTATCGGTAAATATCACCCCCATGGAGACACAGCGGTATATGACACAATTGTACGTATGGCTCAGCCTTTTTCAATGCGCTATATGCTGGTTGATGGTCAGGGTAATTTCGGTTCAGTTGACGGCGATGCACCGGCCGCAATGCGTTATACCGAAGTGCGCATGGCGAAAATTGCCCATAGAATATTAGCCGACCTTGATAAAGAAACCGTCGATTTTGCAGAAAACTACGACGGTTCTGAAAGTGAACCCACGGTTATGCCAACCCGTATACCCACCCTGCTGGTAAATGGTTCAGCGGGTATTGCAGTGGGCATGGCAACCAATATCCCACCTCACAATATCAACGAAGTTATTAATGCCTGTATTGCCCTGATTGAAGATCCGGAAATTGATATTCATGGCTTGATGGATTACATTCCTGCGCCGGATTTACCTACAGCGGCCTTTATTAATGGCACTAAAGGTATTAGAGAAGCTTATCGCACGGGTCGTGGCCGAATGTTTATGCGAGCACGTGCTGAAATTGAGACCGCAGATAACGGTAAACAGAAAATTATCGTGCATGAGCTGCCTTATCAGGTTAATAAGGCGCGTTTGATTGAGCGAATTGCTGAGCTGGTTAAAGAAAAGAAAATTGAGGGCATCACTGAAATACGTGATGAGTCAGACAAAGACGGCATGCGCATGGTGGTTGAAATTCGCCGTGGAGATGTGGGTGAGGTCGTGCTTAATAACCTGTTTAAGCAAACCTCTATGCAATGCGTGTTTGGCATTAATATGGTTGCACTGGTCGATGGCCAGCCAAAACTGCTTAATTTGAAAGAGATATTACAGGCTTTTGTACGCCATCGTCGTGAGGTGGTTACCCGCAGAACCCTCTATGAATTACGCAAAGCCCGTGATCGTGCCCATGTGCTGGAAGGGCTTGCCATTGCACTGGCCAATATTGATGAAATTATTGAGCTGATAAAAAAATCAACAAACTCTGCAGAAGCTAAAGCGGGTTTGATATCCCGGGCCTGGCCCGTGGGCATGGTTGCGGATATGTTAAGCCGCTCCGGTGCAGAAGCCTCACGTCCGGAATTTCTGAAAAGCGAATTTGGTTTGCTTGAAGACGGTTATCACATGTCTGAAGCTCAGGCTCAGGCCATTCTTGAGTTGCGCCTACATCGATTAACCGGCTTAGAGCAAGATAAAATACTTAATGAATTCAAAGATATATTGGAAATCATTAAAGAATTAATTGAAATACTGGCCAGCCCTGATCGATTAATGCAAGTGATACGTGAAGAGCTGGAGGAGATAAGAGAAGAATTTGGTGATGAGCGCCGCTCTGAAATACTGGAAAGCCAGCTCGATCTGAGTATGGAAGACCTGATCACAGAAGAAGACGTTTTGGTGACCTTTTCTCATGAGGGTTATGCGAAATCTCAGCCGCTGACCGATTATTCTACTCAGAAGCGGGGAGGTAAGGGTAAATCCGCCACGCGCATGAAACAGGAAGACTTCATTGATAAATTATTTATTGCTAACACCCATGATACCCTGTTGTGCTTTTCCAGCAAGGGCAAGGCTTACTGGATAAAAGTTTACCAGTTGCCATCCGCCAGTCGTGGTTCACGTGGAAAACCACTGGTTAATTTATTGCCACTGGATGAAGGTGAGCGTATTAATGCGGTATTACCAATAAGAGAATATGATGAAGATCACTTTATCTTTATGGCAACCAGTTCCGGTACCGTTAAGAAAACACCATTAACCGCATTTTCTAATCAGCGTGCCGGGGGCATTATTGCCCTGGATTTACGTGAAGATAATATTCTGGTTGATGTTGCACTCACCGATGGCAATAAGGATATTATGCTATTAGCCAGCTCTGGCAAGGCAATACGTTTTAACGAATCTAATGTTCGAGCCATGGGTAGAACCGCTGCCGGCGTGCGGGGTATACGCATGAAAGATGATCAGAAATTGATTAGCTTAATTGTTGTAGATGAGAATGCGTCCATATTAACGGCAACAGAAAAAGGTTATGGTAAACGCACGGCCACCAGCGAATATGCCTGTAAGGGTCGGGGTGGTCAGGGTGTAATTTCGATTCAGACCTCTGAACGTAATGGTCATGTCGTGGGTGCTGTACAGGTTACAGACCAGGACGAGTTTATGATGATATCTGATGGCGGCACACTGATAAGAACCAGTGTAGAAGAAGTGAGAGTAATGGGCAGAAATACCCAGGGCGTGCGCTTAATTCGACTGTCTGAAAAAGAAAAACTGGTTGAAATAGAACGCATTGAATTATTGGTGGATGAAGATGATATGACCGAAGAATAACGCAGGTTATCAGTCATTTTTATTTTTTTGAAGCGGTAAATTTATGTAGATTCGCATACTGCATTCAAATATTCTTTAAAATTATTTTTAAATTTAAGTAGGGTGGTAGGCAATGAGCCGAGTATATAATTTTAGCGCAGGACCGGCCGCATTACCGGAAGAAGTACTGAAAAAAGTACAGCAGGAAATGCTCGATTGGCAGGGCACGGGCATGTCAGTTATGGAAATGTCCCATCGGGGTAAGGACTATATTTCAATCGCAGAAAAGGCCGAAGCGGATCTGCGTGAAATTATGAAAATTCCTGCAAATTATAAAGTTTTATTTTTACAGGGGGGTGCCAGTGCGCAATTTGCAGCTGTACCTATTAACCTGATGGGAGCAAATCGTAAGGCTGACTATGTGCTTACGGGGCAGTGGTCAAAAAAGGCAATAGCTGAAGCTAAACGTTATGGTGATATTAATATAGCGGCTAGTTCAGAGGATTCAAAATTTACCTCAGTGCCTGCGCAGTCGCAATGGAATATCAATGATGATGCGGCTTACCTGCATTACACACCCAATGAAACAATTGTCGGTGTAGAGTTTCCTTTTGTACCCCAGGTAAAAGCACCCCTGGTGGCAGATATGTCGTCAACTATTTTGTCCAAAGAGATAGATGTCAGCCAGTTTGGAATAATCTATGCAGGCGCACAGAAAAATATCGGTCCAGCCGGTTTAACAATTGTTATTGTGCGGGACGACCTGATGGGAAATTCTATCGACGGTATGCCAATCATGCTGGATTATAAGACCATGGCTGACAATGATTCCATGTATAACACACCGGCAACCTTCAGCTGGTATTTTGCCGGGCTTGTTTTTGACTGGATCAAACAAAAAGGTGGTATCAGCACTATCGAAGAGATTAATCGCAGAAAAGCCGCAAATTTATATGCGGCGATTGATGCCTCTGATTTTTATTCTAACCCGGTTGATATTGAGAGTCGTTCACTGATGAATGTGCCCTTTATTCTGGCTAATGCGGATTTAGATGCCGCGTTTCTTAAGGGTGCCGCTGACGCCGGGTTGCAAACGCTAAAAGGTCACCGCTCAGTGGGGGGCATGCGTGCAAGTATTTATAATGCAATGCCGGAAGCTGGGGTTAATGCATTAATCGATTTTATGAAAGACTTTGAAAAAAATAATGCCTAATAAATTTTTGTGAATTTTTAGACCCGTTGGTTTTTTGTGTCGGGTGTTGTGCTTTAGATAGTTAGAAGCGCGAATTATGTCAGGATTTGAATATGTATAATATAAAAACCTACAATGCTATTTCATCGTTGGGTCTGGATTGCTTAACCTCTGAAGGTTACCAGGTAGAAGAAGATATTAACGAACCCGATGCGATTATGTTACGTTCATTTAAAATGCATGATATCCCCGTTGCCAGCTCAGTCAAAGCGATTGGGCGAGCCGGGGCAGGCGTTAATAATATACCGGTCGATAAAATGTCAGAGCGTGGCATTGTGGTTTTTAATGCGCCCGGTGCAAATGCAAATGCAGTAAAAGAACTGGTGATCGCCGGTATGCTGATTGCCTGTCGAAACCTGATACCCGCCTGGCACTATACAACTGAGCTTTCAGGTTCAGATGAAGACGTCACTAAGGCTGTAGAAGCGGGTAAGAAAAAATTTGCAGGCTTTGAGTTGCCGGGAAAAACACTGGGCGTGATTGGCCTGGGAGCTATCGGCGCACAGGTGGCAAATGCAGCAGAATCGCTGGGCATGAATGTAATCGGTTATGATCCGTCTATTACAGTGCAACATGCCTGGCAGCTTTCTTCAAATGTTAAACAGGTCGACTCATCGGAGGAGCTGTTTCGTCAGGCAGATTTTGTGACATTTCATGTGCCGCTAATTGATGCAACACGAAACTTGTTAAATGCAGAAAGTATTGCAACAATGAAAGAAGGTGCGGTGATACTTAACTTTGCTCGCGACGGTATAGTTGATGATAGTGCTGTGCTGGCTGCAATTAACTCAGGTAAAATACACGCATTTGTCAGTGATTTTCCTTCTAATGAAATGAAGGGTCATGAACATGTTTATACTCTGCCACACCTCGGCGCTTCAACCTCAGAAGCAGAAGATAACTGCGCAGTGATGATTGCTGTGCAGTTAAAAGATTTTTTACAGAATGGCAATATAAAAAATTCGGTTAACTTTCCGAATATAAAACTGGCCAGACAAGGTGAGGCAAGACTGGCTATAGCCAATAAAAATCGCCCGGATATGCTGGCTCAAATATCCCATCGACTGGGTGAGTGTGATGTAAATATCGTGCATATGGCTAATGAGTCACGTAATGATCTTGCGTATACATTAATTGATCTTGAGAGTAAGCCAGGTTGTGACACTCTGGATAAAATCTCCAGCCTGGATAATGTACTCACTGTCAGGTTGATTTAATAGCCTGCATCCAAAAGAGGCCACAGTGAAATTCATTACAACCTGATTGATAGTGTTTTTAGTATTGTATACCCCCTGAATGATTACCCCGGCTGAAGAATGACTGAAGAAAAAAAACTACTTGGTATTAGAGATCAGATTGACGCGATCGATCAGAAAATACAGGCGCTAATTAACCAGCGTGCAGAATGTGCACAACAAGTTGCTGAAATAAAAATAAAGGCAGGAGAAACAGAACATTTTTACCGGCCGGAGCGCGAAGCGCAGGTATTAATAAATATCAAAAAGCGCAATAAAGGGCCGTTAGCAGATGATGATATGGCGTTGCTGTTCCGGGAAATTATGTCGTCTTGCCTGGCGCTTGAAAAGCCGGTAAAAGTTGCGTTTTTAGGCCCTGCCGGTACCTATAATCATGTGGCAGCCAGTAAACACTTTGGCTCATTTATTGATCAGAGCCCGGTGGATAATATCGAAGAAATATTCAGAACGGTTGAAACAGGTCAGGCACATTTTGGCGTGGCACCGATTGAAAATTCTACCGAAGGTGTAATTTCACACACTCTGGATTTATTAATAAATTCAAAATTACAGATATGCGGAGAAGTTGATTTGCGCATACAGCATAATCTAATCAGCAATGAATCCGATCTGAAAAAAATTACTAAAGTTTACTCTCATCAGCAATCATTAGCGCAATGTCGATTATGGCTGGATGCAAATTTACCCGATGCGGAACATTATGCCGTGCGCAGCAATGCCGAAGCGGTAAGAATAGCTAAAAAGGAAAAAGGCTCTGCTGCAATTGCAGGTGAAATGGCGGCTGAAATATATGGGGTGCCGGTAACCTGTTCTCAGATAGAAGATGAGGCGGATAATACGACTCGCTTTATTGTTATCGGTAAAAACATGATTTCACCTAGCGGCAATGATCGCACATCATTACTCGTTACAACCAGTAATAAAGCAGGCGCACTGCATGATTTATTAAAACCGCTTGCTCAACGCAATATTGGAATGAGTAAGATAGAATCTCGCCCATCACGTCAGGGCGTATGGGAGTATATGTTTTTTATTGACATAGAAGGCCATAAAGATGATGACAATGTTGCCATGGCGCTGACAGAAATTGAACATGAATCAGCAATGATTCGTATATTAGGGTCCTATCCCAAAGCTGTTTTAAAGTAACAGTTAAAAAATTTGAGTTGTATACGAATGAATCAATTTTTAAAAAATGCAGTACCCGGCGTACAGAAAATAACGCCTTATCAGCCGGGTAAACCAGTAGAAGAGCTGGAACGAGAACTGGGCATCAGCAATGCCATAAAACTTGCCTCAAATGAAAATCCATTGGGGCCATCACTGCGGGCTGTTGAAGCGGCTCGTGCTGTTGCAGGGGATATTAATTATTATCCTGATGGGGGAGGACATAAACTAACACATGCGCTGGCAAAAAAACATAATCTTAACCCACTGTGTATTACACTGGGAAATGGTTCAAATGATATACTGGAATTAATAGGCCGAGCGTTCCTGTCACCCGCTCACTCAGCCGTTTACTCAGAGTATTCTTTTGCGGTCTATCCGTTAGTCGTGCAGTCAACGGGGGCTGAGGCTCGTATTGCAAAAGCTTTTCCTTCGGATCATCCGCAAATGCCTTATGGTCATGATCTGGATGCTATTTATAAGCAGATAAAAACCTCAACGCGAGTGGTTTTTATTGCTAATCCGAATAACCCAACCGGCACATGGATGGATTTAAATGCGCTCGGTCAGTTCCTCTCTAAAGTCGCAAATAATGTACTGGTTGTTCTTGATGAAGCTTATTTTGAGTATATGCCGGATGACTTAAAACCGGATACTGCTCGATTATTAGCAGAAAATAAAAACCTGGTGATCACTCGAACATTTTCAAAAATCTATGGGTTAGCCGGGCTACGTATTGGCTATTCTATGTCACACCCTGATATTGCCGATATACTGAATCGTGTCAGGCAACCATTTAATACCAATATGCTGGCACAGGCTGCGGCACTGGCCGCTATTGATGATGCATCCCATATTGAAAACAGCGTAAAGGTGAATTCTTCAGGCTTGAAACAATATGCAAAAGCCTTTCAGGGAATGGGCTTAACATATATACCCAGTATTGCAAATTTTATTGCCGTTAATTTAAATAAAACAGCAATGCCAGTTTATCAGTTGTTGTTAAATGAAGGTGTGATTGTGCGCCCAGTGGCCAGTTACGATATGCCTGACTACTTAAGAATAACGGTTGGTACAGAAGAGCAGAATAACCGTGTTTTAAAGTCACTCGATAAGGTGCTTTTCGGGGCATTAGCTAATGATTAAACACCTGTGTGTTATTGGTGTAGGTTTAATAGGCGGATCACTCGCGCTAGCGCTTAAAGAGGCCGGTTTTGTGGGGCGAGTCACCGGCCTGGGTCGAAATAAACCCCACAGTCTGGATAACCTTAAAAAAGCAAAAGAGCTGGGGATTATTGATCATATTGAAACGGATTACGTAAAAATAATTCCCCATGCGGATATGATTTTTATTTCTGTACCGATCGGAGCTATGTCAGCTGTTTTTGAGAAAATCGAGCCGCATTTAAAACATAATGCCATTGTTACAGATGGTGCCAGTTGCAAACATCAGGTAATTAATGAGGCCGTGGCAAAGCTGGGGGTAAAACTAAAACAGTATGTGCCTGGGCATCCGATTGCGGGTACAGAAAAATCAGGTGCGGAAGCTGCCTTTGCATCACTTTATAAAAAACGACGGATAGTATTAACGCCACTGGAAGAAAACACATTAACGGATATTGAAAAAGTGCGAACAATGTGGCAAGCGGCGGGTGCAGAAGTTGATGAAATGGGTGCAAGGCACCATGATCTGGTATTAGCTGCAACCAGCCATTTACCGCATGTTTTAGCATTTTCCCTGGTCGATACGCTGAATAAAATGGATGATGCCAGTGAGGTGTTTAAATATGCAGCGGGTGGCTTTCGGGATTTTACCCGTATAGCCTCCAGTGACCCGGTGATGTGGCGGGATATATGCTTAAATAATTCTGAAGCTATACTGGCCATGATAAATAGTTATCAAAAAGAAATGGATGTCTTAAAAAAAGCGATTGCAGAATCAGATGCAGAGCAGTTGCTAAAAATGTTCTCGGATGCAAAATGTGCCCGTGATAAATTTTGTATGTAATGTCATAATAAAATCATTAAATGGAAGTTGATATTCTATTGAGCTATCTCAAGAATAGTTGAAATCTGTGTGAGATTAGTTTTCTGCTTTATATTTCACGGCCCTATAGTGGGGGCTTTTAAAATATTCTGATTCCTTTTTTTCTTTAATAATAAATATGGGTATAAGGGTTGTCTATTGTAGGGTTTTTCCTACATGTTAATGCGTGCATCTGCCTTGTCGTAAATAATAAAATAAAATAAAATGCGTGGATTATAAAAAAAATAGAATGGAATATAATGAGTAAAATAAATATAATAGTATTATTGTTAGTGTTTTTTCAGTCAACTCAGGCCTTTTCTGAAGTAAAAGAAAATGAAATGGAGGCTTCAGTAAGTCCTCAAACTGTTGTACCAGAAGTGTCCGGATTTAATCTTGTGGTGTCTGCAGGGCTTACCAGTGGTGGTGAAACGCTGGCTAAAACCACAGATGGCGGCTCATTAAAAGCAGGCGGATTGTTTCTAATGTCAGCGGGTGGGATTTACTCTTTTGAAAATAGTAAGTTTCAGTTGCAGGGTACTTTTGGTTACCATTTTGATGAGCTTTCAGCCGATAATGGAACGGCAGATTTTTCCCGGACGAGTATAGAAATTATTCCATTTTATCGTTTATCGAATAAATTCAGAGTGGGTTTTGGTTATGTCAGGGCGATGTCTGTAAAGTACTCAGACCCATTTGACTCAATTAATTTTGATGATGCAAATGGCTATGTGCTCGAAATGGACTGGAAATTACGTGGAAATTCCTGGTGGGGTGTTCGCTATGTTGATATTGAATATCTTGCATCGAGTATAAATGGTTTTGATCTTTCAGGGATTAGTGGAATTAAGCCTGTAGATGGTAGCTATTTTGGTATGTTGTTTCACTTGGCTTTCTAATTTGTTGAATTAAAGAATATCGAAAAACTTAAAAAATCCCATTCACATAGGGTTAGTGTGTGAGCCGCTTGCAGTAAAGTGCATGCGGGTATTTTATGTGCCTCAATGCTCTTTATAAATCAGACAACATTTTGGCCAGAATGCCTTTTAATTGCTCAAGTGAAAGTGTGCCCATTAAAAATGCCATATATCCTGTGATTTCACTGGCACTTAGGGTTAAATTGATACGAATAAAAAGAGCTGTATCATTTTTGTTCTTTGAAATACCCAGTAATTCTCCTGGTTTTGCAAGTTCAAAAACCGGTAAGTCGAGTTTAAATTCTTCATGCATAGCAGATGATAATGAGCCAATGCAGGCGTTTAGTACAATGTTTCCAATCTCTGAAAAAGCTTCTTTCTGTAGCTCGATCAGTGTGTCTTCAGGCAGGTCTTCTCCAAGTAGTTTTCGCACAATTTCCATACTGTTTTTTTCGGGGAATAAAAGCATAGACTGTGCGGAAAATGGACCGGAGACGAGCAATGATACACTGCAAATGGAGTTGTCTGCGCCCAGTTTATCAGCGAGTTCTTTAACTGTCAGAAATTCAATTTGAGGAACTGATAATTTTATTTCCTGTTTGACCATGGTGCTGAGTGATGCTGCTGCATTTCCAACCCCCAGATTGAACAGTTCGGCTAGCAGGTCTTCTTCAAGTTCTGATAATTGTATAGGATCAGGCATTGAAATACTCCAGCATTTTTGAAATACATTCTTCGCTGATGGGTTTATTAAAACATTTTGCGCCTGCCTGTGCAGCTTTTTTGTGAATGGTATCCTGTATATTGGCAGTTAATAGTGCATATTTAGCACCAGGCAGCCCCTCTTTAAGCAGTGTTATTGTTTCTATACCGTCGATACCCGGCATATTTAAATCGACTGAGAAAAAATTAATAGAATTTTTTTTACTCAATTCAATAGCCTGTTTTCCATCTGCTGCTTCAATAATCATGAGTTCTGGAGCTTTACTCTTTATAATAGCCGATATCATCATTCTGGAAACCCTGCTGTCATCTATAATCATAATGGTATTACAGTCAGACATAATATGTATCCTGTTATTTGTATTCTAATAACGATGCTCTTACGTGTTTGTATTCATCAGTTATTTCAAATATTTTGATTTTTAAAAGTTTATGAATGTCTTTATCGTGAGACATTTTTTCCAGGGCGGCTGAAAGATTGCTAAGAATATCAGCGCCTATATTTTCACTGCTGGATTTCATGCTGTGCGCATGACGTTCAAGGGTTGTTAAATTATTATTATCCAGCTCTTCTAGCATTGCAGATGTGATATTGTCTGATTGTTCAATATAAGCCGGAATAAGCTGAGGGAATACTTCGCCCATCAGTAACTTCATTTCATTAAGTTTTTTATATTCAACATGGACGATATCTCTCTGGTCGGTACTATTTCGATGGCTTTTTACAATGCTCTTGTTGTCCGATTCTAAAGAGGAAGGGGGGGCATTATTTAACCATTTTTCAAGCATGTGAGAAAGTTGTTCGCGGGTAAAAGGCTTGTATAGGCAGTCATTCATGCCTGCTTCAGTGTGTTTCGATTTATCTTCAGAGTGACTGTTGGCAGTGGTAGCAATAACAGGGATAGTTTTGTTTTCACTGCGTATGATCCTGCTGGCTTCATACCCATCCATTAAGGGCATCTGGCAATCCATAAGTATCAGGTCATATGAATTTTTTCTAAACTTGTTTATAGCCTCCTGACCATTATTGGCTATATCAATATCAAGGTTGAAACAACTCATTAAACCAGTAGCGACTTTTTGATTAACCAGCACATCTTCTACTAACAGAATCTTTCCTTTTAATGTATGCATAAAGTCATTTTTTATTTTAGTGTTTATTTTATGATTTCTTATTTTCGGCATTGCCTCTGTAGGGTTTTTTAATGTCTGATATAGTGTGTCTTTTAATATTGGGCTGGATATGACGGCATTGACAGCAGTATTGTTAATTGATAATGAATTTTGTTGTTTATTACTGGGAGTATAAAGAATAATGGATATATTTTTTGTGGTCGAGTTTTCTATTATATTATGAGATAAAACATTGCTATCTATATTGGGTTCAGTACTGTCAATAATTATAAACTGATAGTTGTCGCCCGATGATAGTTGGTTTTTGATTTCAGTTATTATTGATTGAGTGGTGGGGTTTTCTATGGCTATTTCATGAGTAGTCATATTCCAGTGATTAAACTTGTCGACAAACATCTGGCGACTAATTTTGTTTTTTATAAGTAATAGTACGCCTGTGTTTCTGAGGTCAGAGGTAATCATTGTTTCTTCTGTCTCAGGTGTTTTAAATTTTAGATTAAACCAGAATGTTGAGCCTTCGCCGGGACTGCTGGTAACATCAAGCTTGCCTTGCATAAGATTAATTAGTTCTTTGCAGATAGACAGGCCGAGACCGGTTCCGCCATATTTTCGGCTGGTTTCTCCGTTTGCCTGAGTAAATGACTTGAAAAGTTTTCTTTTCGTTTTTTTGTCTATGCCAATTCCGCTGTCTATAATTTCAAATTTTAAATTATTTTTGTGTTCTTCATCTAAACAGCTTACTCTAATTACGACCTGGCCTTTGTCTGTAAACTTAATGGCATTTCCAATAAGGTTTAATAAAACTTGTCTTATACGTCCGCCATCACCTGTTACATATTGCGGGCAGTTGCTGTGATAGAAGAATATTAATTCAATGTCTTTTTCATTTTCTTTTATGGACAATAACTTTATTACATCATATATCAACCGTTCAAGGTCGAAAGTCGTGTAATCAAGTTCAATTTTACCCGCTTCAATTTTTGAAATTTCCAGTATGTCATTAATAAGGTTGACTAATGCATGGCCTGAATATAATATTGTATCGACAATATCTTCTTGTTTTGTATTTAAATGGGTGTCCTGTAATAGTTCAGCCATACCAATTACACCATTCATAGGTGTGCGTATTTCATGGCTCATTGTCGCCAGAAAATTGCTTTTCTCCTGAGCTAAAATTTCTGCCTGGTTTTTAGCTGCGATGATATATTTTTCATTGTTATGGCGTTCAGTGTCATCTCTTATTATGCCTGAGAATTTTTTTATACCTCCGATAGTCATTTCACTAACTGAAAGGTCTATTGGGAATGTTGTACTATCTTTTTTTAAGCCGGTAGTTTTTATTATTTTTCCTACTATACGATCAATATTTAATTTTCTGTATTTCTTCAGATATTGATCATATTTTCTGTGATTTGGTTCAGGCATTAATATTTTTATATTTTTTCCAAGAAGTTCCAGTTTTGAATAGCAAAATAAATTGCAGGCCGCATTGTTGATGTTTTCAATAATGCCCCTGTCATTAATTGTAATTAAGCCGTCTATAAGTGAATTTACAAGTGTTCTATTTCTGATTTCGCTGGCTTCAAGCAAAATTTGTGCTTTTTTTCTAACTCTGGCTTCTGCTTTGACCTGTTTAAATGCCTTGAATACACTAATGAATAGACCGGTTAGTACGCAGATATAGGCCATTTTCTTTAGTAGATGAGCCGCATCAAATCTGGCGTCAAATAAATTGGCAGAGTTCGATATAAAGAATGCCTGGGTAATCAGGTTGACAATAATTGCGATAAGTAACCAGTGCTCAAATTTATCGTGTTTCCAGTTTCCTAGTCGGTAATAGCCGATCAGGGAGAATAAAAAAAATAGTGCAGGTAGCAATTCTGCTGGGCGTTGTATAAAACTGTTTTCAATCATTCCACTGGGAAGTGGAACGAGCAGGAAAAATAAAAAGCTACAAATTGTGGCAAATGCAGTGAGCGTATATATTGAGGTGGGTGATAAAAGCTCTGGGTGTTTTTTATCGAGATTTTTTTCAACAATAATATATGCCGATAAAATAATAATAGATAAAAATAACCTTGAAGCGAGCCAGCTCCATGATGTAAGAATAGACCAACTTGAACTGAAGTCGTCTTTAAATGCCTGTGAGGTCACTAATGCGTGGTAGCCATCTAGAAATGCCACACCAATAAAGCCGGCACCAAAGATAAGAAATTGTTTGCCACCGTGACTGTAATATAAAATTAGCGCCAGGGTGCCTACAAAAATCGCCAGTATTGTTGCAACCGACTCCATTATCGTGTGCAACTCAGGTGAACCATGCCAGTCTGAGCCGTACATAAGAAGGTATATTAGAAGAAGAGCAAAACCTGTGATCAGGTAGGCTTTATTGCGCTGTTGTTCAGTTTCCATAAAAGACTTTATTTTAACTCGAATATTTTATGGTACTTCTCTGGTATATGACGAATGTTTGTAAAACTCATAAGATTAGCCATTTTATGAAGTGTACCTATGAAATACCCCGCTGAGTGCCTGGGTTAGCTGTATTTATTATTTAATGTCTTAATCATAGGACATTTATCTGAATTCGCTTTTGTTTTTAATGAGTGTTTATTGTTAAGTTTATAGTTATTTTAATAAGTCATTGTAAGCTATTGATTTAAAACAATAAGGAGTGTCATTGAAGATTTTTCTTGTTGTCAGTTTAGTACGTCAGCTGTTTCGTTATTGGTTAAATAGGCAGGCAATGAAGCGTTGGGGGGAAGATGAAAAATACTGGATTAAGGCTACTGCGGTATTATGGTTGAGACATATTATTGTCACAATCTGTAACATTTCTGTAATAACCCCCGGGTATTATGCTTCACCATGAATGATTCAAGGTTACAGCTGCAATATAACAAACGGGCGCTCAAAGACCAGGTCGCCCGCTACCTGGTGTCATTGGGCGGTATTGGAGTCATTTTCTCCATATTACTGATCTTCTTCTACCTGTTGCAGGTTGTGATTCCCATGTTTGAATCAGCTGAAATGCAGCAAACAGCTCAGTACACAGTGCCGGGAACTCAGGGTACAGATAAAACACTTCTGCTTGGGATGGAAGAGCAGGGCAGTATTGGCTTGCGATTGACAGACCAGGGTCAGGTTATCTTCTTTGATACCATGTCTGGTGATATTGTGATGACTAAGAGCCTGCAATTGCCCGCAGCTATCACCAGTGTAAGTAAAAATCTGGATTGGCTGATTCTGGGGCTGAACGATGGGCGTGTACTTGTTTTACGCTATACATTTGAGCTGAGTTATCCTGATAATGTGCGCACGGTTACTCCCGGGCTGGAATATCCACTGGGTGAAGAGCCGCTGCAACTGGACGAATCAGATCAGGCTTTAACACATATTACATTACAGTCTTCGGCGGAAAATGTAGGGCTAGTGGCTGTAACCGCAGATCATCGTCTGGTCTTTGCCCGCTATGTACGTGAAGAGTCATTTATTTCAGAGGAAATGACCACAACACTTGAGTCCAGATCTGAAATATCACTGGATAAAATACAGGTCCTGGCATCTGCTGAGTCAACGCTAGAAGAAAGTGAGTCGCTTAAAGAAAGTAAAGTATCTGCGGCTGACAGAGTTAACTCCATCATGCTTGAGCCTGCATTACAACATTTGTATGTGGCATCAGCTGCGGGGGTTCTTTATGATTATCATCTTAACGAAAATGGTTTTGATGGTTCGCCTGATGAGATTACATTTAAACATAGAATAAGCCGCTTACAGCTTTTAAACGGTGGCGTTTCATTACTGGTGGGTCTCGAAAATGGCGAAGTGCAACAGTGGATGCAGGTGCGTAGTCAGGTAGAAAATACGCATAATAAATCACTGCATTTTATTCGCCAGTTTCATGAAAGCCAGCAACCGGTTACCGCCATAGCATCTGAGCAGCGGCGTAAAGGCTTTGCAGTGGCGGATGCAAAGGGCACTATTACATTATATTACTCTACCTCGCAGCGAACCCTTGCTCAGTTAAATACAGCAGGCACGGGCATAACAAAACTGGCCTGGTCGGCGCGGGCTGAAAATTTACTTGCGACTGATGATAAAAACCAGATGCATTTTTATCAGATACGTAATGAATACCCGGAAGTGTCCTGGGATGTACTCTGGGGAAAAGTCTGGTATGAAGGTTATGATGAGCCGGATTATATATGGCAGTCATCTGCATCAACCAATGAGTTTGAACCCAAGCTGAGTTTAATACCTCTCTCATTCGGCACCATAAAAGCCGCTGTCTATGCCATGATATTTGCGGTACCCATTGCAATTCTGGGTGCAATGTTTACGGCACAGTTTATGTCGCCGCGTATGCGCACAACGGTAAAACCTTCAATTGAAATTATGGAGGCACTGCCGACAGTTATACTCGGTTTTCTCGCAGGTTTATGGTTGGCTCCCTATGTAGAAACGCATCTGGCCGGTATATTTACTTTGCTGATTATACTGCCCATGAGTTTTTTGTTATGTGCATTTTTATGGGGTTATGTACCAAATAAATCTAAATTTGAAGGTTGGGAGGCGGCTTTTTTAATTCCCGTTGTATTGTTTTCTATCTGGCTTTCAATGAATTTAAGCTCGCCGATAGAGCAGCTTTTTTTCGATGGAAGCCTGCGTGATTATATGAGTAATAATTGGGGAATGAGCTACGACCAGCGAAACTCGTTGGTGGTTGGCCTGATTATGGGGTTTGCGGTGATACCCACCATTTTCTCCATTGCTGAAGATGCTCTGTTCAGTGTGCCACAGCATTTAATCAGGGGCTCACTCGCATTAGGGGCTACGCGTTGGCAAACAATGATTTATGTTGTATTACCGGCCGCTAGCCCCGGTATATTTTCGGCGGTTATGATGGGTTTCGGTCGGGCCGTTGGTGAAACCATGATTGTACTGATGGCCACCGGTAATACCCCATTAATGGATATGAGTATTTTTCAGGGTATGCGCACCCTGGCGGCCAATATTGCCGTTGAAGTGCCGGAAGCAGAAGTGGCAAGCACACATTATCGTGTATTATTTCTCGCGGCCCTGATTTTGTTTTTATTTACATTCTTTTTCAATACCATAGCTGAAATGATTCGTCACAGGCTGCGTAAGAGGTATAGCGGATTATGATTCGTCAGTGGTTTAAAAGCGGTACCCCATGGATATGGATGAATGCAGGGGCTGTAAGTATTGCACTGGTTGCAGTGCTGGGTCTGTTGTTGTTAATTATGCTGCGGGGAATGAGTCACTTTTGGCCGGCAGATGTGAATTTATTTCAGTTTGAAAATAAAGCCGGTGCAGCAACGATCATTGCCGAAATTATAGAAAAAGAAACGGTACCGGCAGATACCATACCCGGTATGGAGAAAATGCCGGGGAATATCACCCGTTACCTGGTGAAAACCGGTAACAGAGATATCTTTGGCAGTGACTTTCGCTGGATTTTTGAAGCAGGCCTGAAGTCACTGACACAGCCTGCAGGTCTGATGGTGCTTGAGCGTACAGAGTGGGGTAATTTTTACGGCTATCTGACAGCGGTTTATGAAAGTGAAAAAGTCATTAGCCGTTTAGTTCGGCCAGACTCGGGTGAATTAAAATCTGCACCATTAAAAGAATTAAAATCTGCACCATTAAAAACTGAGAACATAAATGCCGATCAGTTGTTGGCTGAATTTAATCAGCGCCTGGAGCGGGTGATTGATATACGTGAGAAAATTTCAGACCTTGAGCGAGGTGAAATTGGTGCAATAAACTACAAACTCGAGCGTCTGAGATTAAAACAACGCCGATTTCAGCTGGATAAGACGCTCACTGAAGATATTATTAATGAAATTGAGGCTGAACGTCAGCAGTTGGAGCAGGAATATGCGCAGCTAATTAAGAAAACAGAGGCGCTTTATAAGCAGATAAAACGAGACTCTATACGTGCCATTATAATGGACGGTAGAGAAATCAGTATTTCAATTGATAAAATAGTAAAAGCCTGGCAACCCAATGGTATGTCAACATTGCAAAAGCTATCCTTTTACTTTAGTGACCTTGCCGGCTTTATTACAGAAGATCCGCGAGAGGCGAATACCGAGGGTGGTATCTTCCCGGCTATATTTGGTACCGTGATGATGGTTATACTGATGTCCATGCTGGTTACACCCTTTGGTGTTGTTGCTGCCGTTTATCTGCGTGAGTATGCGAAACAGGGTGTATTAATACGCCTGATACGCATTGCGGTAAACAACCTTGCCGGCGTGCCATCAATTGTTTATGGCGTGTTTGGCCTTGGCTTTTTCGTGTATTTTCTGGGCGGGCATATCGATGATCTGTTCTACCCTGAAGCACAACCAGCACCCACATTTGGTACACCGGGTTTATTATGGTCATCACTGACACTGGCGCTATTAACCCTGCCGGTGGTTATTGTTGCAACAGAAGAAGGTTTATCGCGTATTCCCAGAAGTTTACGTGAGGGTAGCCTTGCATTAGGGGCGACTAAAATAGAAACCCTGTGGCGAGTTGTACTGCCCATGGCGAGCCCGGCAATAATGACCGGCTTGATTCTTGCGGTGGCCCGTGCAGCAGGTGAAGTCGCACCCTTAATGCTGGTGGGTGTCGTTAAACTGGCACCCGCACTGCCATTAGATGGCAATATGCCGTTCCTGCATCTCGATCGAAAGTTTATGCACCTCGGCTTTCATATTTATGATGTGGGTTTTCAAAGCCCTAATGTTGAGGCGGCAAGGCCGCTGGTTTATGCCACTGCTTTTTTACTGGTGGTGGTTATCGTCGCGCTGAACTTAAGTGCTATTAGTTTAAGGAACCGCCTGCGTGAAAAATATCGCGCCCTTGATGGGTAGACCTTAAAGAGCAAGATTCTGGGTGATTAGTAACCCTCGACGGTTAAATATATGAGTAATTATTATGAGTGCTATTACAGCTAAATTAGATCCTTCACTGGCTCAACCTTCAACAGCTGGCTCTGCTGCGACACAGAACACTGAAGACAGTGAAGTGATTATGCATGTCAATAAACTGAATCTGTACTATGGCGACTCACAGGCGCTAAAAGATGTCAGTTTCAAGATGAAAAAAAATCACGTTACGGCTTTTATCGGGCCCAGTGGTTGTGGAAAATCTACATTGTTGCGGTGTTTCAATCGAATGAATGACTTGATCGATAATGTTCGGGTCGATGGTGAAATAAATCTGGACGAGCAAAATATCTACGATAAAAGCATTGATGTCACTGCCCTGCGACAGCGCATAGGTATGGTATTTCAGAAGCCGAATCCGTTCCCTATGAGTATATTTGAAAATGTTGCCTATGGTTTACGTTTGCAGGGTGTAAATAAGCGTAGAATACTGGAAGAAAAAGTAGAGTGGGCCTTAAAAGGTGCCGCTTTGTGGGGTGAGGTTAAAAACCGCCTGGACGAAAGTGCATTAGGTATGTCTGGCGGGCAGCAACAGCGTCTGGTGATTGCTCGAGCCATTGCTATTGAGCCGGAAATACTTCTGCTGGATGAACCAGCGTCCGCGCTTGATCCGATTTCAACATTAAAAATAGAAGAACTAATTCATGAACTGAAATCCCGTTATACTATTCTTATAGTCACACATAACATGCAGCAGGCAGCACGGGTTTCAGATGAAACTGCATTTATGTATATGGGTGAAATGGTTGAATTTGGTGATACCAATAATATTTTTACCAACCCCCTGAAGAAACAGACAGAAGATTACATAACCGGCCGTTACGGCTAGAGAAAAATCGAGGCTCATTTTATGGAAACAACAAATACAAGCCATCACATCTCCCATAAATTTGATGAAGAGATGGAAGACCTGCGCAATATGGTGTTAAAAATGGGAGGGCTGGTAGAACAGCAGATTCTCAGTTCAATTGATGCCCTGCAAAGCCTGAATGTCGCAGATGCTGAAAAAGTTATTCTTAACGATCATAGAGTTAATGCGCTTGAAGTAACCATTGATGAGGCCTGCACACAGATACTTGCAAAACGTCAACCTGCTGCATCAGATTTGCGCATGGTAATTGCCGTTATAAAAACCATCACTGACCTTGAACGTATCGGCGATGAAGCAGAAAAAATTGCTCGAATGGCTGTGCATCTGTCTGAAAAAGACAGTCACTTTCACAGTCAGTATGCCGGCATTCGACATCTTGGCGAGCATGTAACCAGAATGGTTCATGATGTTTTAGATGCCTATGCGCGTTTAGATGTGGATGCCGCGTTAAAAGTGGTGCGTGATGATGATATTGCAGATAAGGAATATCAGGATCTTTTAAGGTTATTAATAACCTATATGATGGAAGATCCACGCAACATAACCCAGGTGCTGGATGTTGTCTGGGCGGCTCGTGCATTAGAGCGTATAGGCGATCATGCAAAGAATATCGGTGAATATGTTATCTACCTGGTTAAGGGAAAAGATATACGACATATAAACCTTGATGAAATTGAAAAAAATATATTATCCTGAAATTAGACAAAATTAACAATGCTGTCATATTTGTCAGTCATGCTACAAAAATATGAATACTAAATATTATTGATGAGAGATAAATAATTATCATGAAACATGCAAATATTTTAATAGTAGAAGATGACGCTGACATTCAGGAAATGCTTAATTTTTCTTTAACGCCGGAAGGTTATGTGCTGGATTCAGCCTTTACCGTTAAAGACGCCTGGGAAGTCATTCAAAACAAAACGGTCGACCTCGTATTGCTTGACTGGATGTTACCCGATAACAGCGGCATTGATTTATTACATAGAATTAGAAAATACCATTCTATGCTACCGGTCATTATGGTAACAGCCAAAGCAGAAGAGGAAGACAGAGTGTTGGGGCTCGATGTTGGAGCAGATGATTATATAACTAAACCATTTTCAGTGCGTGAACTCAAATCAAGAATTCAGGCGGTTTTACGCAGGTCCATGCCTGATGAGCAACCTATAAAAATTGGTGATTTATTTCTTGACCCTGTTAGTCAGCGGGTAAAAGTCGGAGAGACATCGCTCTCACTTTCACCCACTGAATTTCGTTTGCTGCATTATTTTATGGGGCACACTGATCGGGTCTTCACACGTGCGCAGTTACTCGATCAGGTATGGGGAGCTCAGGTTTATGTTGAAGAGCGTACAGTAGACGTACATATACGCCGTTTACGCAAACAGCTGGAGGTTTTTAATATGTCAGCTCTGCTGCAAACCGTACATGGCAGTGGCTATCGTTTTTCGAGATAACAGAGTCTGTTAATGAATGTAACTGCAGGTGTACGTCGTGAATTAGCTCTCTTACTTTCCTGGTTAATCATTATTCTGATACTCGGAGCAATTACAGGTGAAACCCTGGTTATTTTCAGTGCAGGGCTAATTTTGTATACAGGGTGGACGCTATATAACCTTAACCGTTTATTAAAATGGCTGACAAAACCCTCAAAAAATACACCAGAAACATGGGGGGTGTGGGATGATATCTACTACCAGTTATATCATCTGTATAAACGTCAACGAAAAGCCCGCCGTAAACTTACAAAAATACTTAATCGATTTCAACAGTCTACACAGGCATTGCCCTATGCAACCATCGTATTAAATAACATCGATGAAATAGAGTGGTTTAATCCAGCAGCCAGTCAGATGTTTTCTCTGCGTCATGGTCTGGATATAGGACAGCGCATCGATAACCTGATTCGGCAACCAGAATTTACACAGTATATATCCGCACATCAGTTTAAAAATCCACTGGAGCTTCAATACAATCAGAAGCGCATATTGCTCAATATGACACCCTATGGAAAAGGTCAGTATTTACTAAGTGCCAGTGATATCACGCAACGGGTAAAACTGGATGAAATGCGGCGAGATTTTATATCCAATGCATCTCATGAGCTGCGTACCCCCATTACAGTCATGTCCGGTTATATTGAAATGCTGCGTGATATAGACGATGAAAATATGAACAGGCCGCTGGAAAAAATATACCAGCAAACCATGCGCATGGAACAGATCATATCGGAGCTGATTGAACTGGCAAAACTGGAGTCAGCTGAAATTTCAGACAAAGCGGAAATCGTCGATATTGATACACTAATAGATGAAGTTCGTAGTGAAGCATGGGCCCTTGATCAGGGTAAGCATAAAATTGAATTCACCATTGAAAATATCAGCTTAAAAGGGAGATACGAAGAGCTGCGCATGGCATTTTCCAATTTGTTAACAAATGCTATACGTTATACACCAGAAAACAAAATTATAGAGTTTTTTGCTTATGCCGAAGATATGGGTGTGAGTGTGGGTGTAAAAGATCAGGGCAGGGGGATCAGCTATGAGCATATTCCACGGCTCACAGAGCGTTTTTATCGTGTAGATGAAGGGCGCTCCCGAGAGAAGGGCGGTACTGGTCTCGGGCTTGCCATAGTCAAGCAGGTGCTTGATCGTCACGGTGCGTCATTGTATATCGAAAGTACCGTAGGTGTCGGCAGTGTATTTCGCTGTTATTTTCCTGATTAGCTCTTTATTTTTAGGTGAATTATTTACATTAAATTAATAAAGACAGGGTCTGCTATTTAAGTATTATTCGGGCATTAGGGTAATCAGTCTCATTGCAGAGTAGCCTGGGTAAAGCAAAGCGTAACCCAGGGAAAACAGCAATAGCCTCTGATTAAGTTGCGAAAATAAAATAAATATTAAGGCAGAGATATAAAAGCACACTGTGTAATAAAATTGTAATATCCCTGTCATTCTGTATTCACATAGTAAACACATAATAGTCACATCAACTAATCTGGAGTTATTTAAACATGAAATATAAGAAAATCACATCTGTGAAAGCAGCTGCATTCATCGGGCTAATTTTGGGCTCAGGGCTATTGGCTTCAACTGCATCAGCAGTTTCAGTAGATAAGTCCATCCCTGAATATAAATCTGTCAGCGGCATTTCAGGTAATCTTTCAAGTGTAGGGTCTGATACACTGGCAAACCTGATGACCTTATGGGCTGAATCATTCAAGCGATCTTATCCTAATGTAAATATTCAGATCCAGGCAGCAGGTTCATCAACGGCTCCTCCTGCACTAACAGAGGCAACCTCAAATATCGGCCCCATGAGTCGCAAAATGAAAGATAAGGAAGTTGCGGCATTTGAAGATCGCTACGGCTATAAGCCCACAGCTATTCCTGTGGCTATTGATGCATTAGCGGTTTATGTCAATAAAGACAATCCAATAAAAGGCATGAGCATTCCTCAGGTTGATGCAATATTTTCTTCAACCAGAAAGTGTGGTGATAAAAAAGACATTAAAAAATGGGGGGATCTGGGCCTGAGCGGCAACTGGAAAAACCGTGATATACAGATATTTGGTCGTAACTCGGTATCCGGTACCTATGGTTACTTCAAGAAAAAAGCCTTGTGTAAAGGTGATTATAAAAACAGCGTTAACGAGCAACCGGGTTCAGCCTCTGTTGTACAGGCTATAACCAGCTCTATGAATGGCATCGGTTACTCTGGAATTGGCTATAAAACATCAGGTGTGCGGGCTGTGCCTTTAACTAAAAAAGCCGGTGGTGATTATATTGCAGCGACACCTGATAATGCGGTTTCAGGAAAATACCCATTATCCCGTTTTTTATATGTCTATGTAAACAAGCACCCTAATAAAGAACTTGCACCACTGGAAAAAGAATTTATCAAACTGATACTTTCACAACAGGGCCAGGCAGTTGTTATTAAAGATGGCTACATTCCGCTACCTGCCAAAGTAGTAAAGAAATACCTGTCTAAACTGTAAATTTTAATTAATATTATAGTATTCAAAAAACGGCTTCAGTTTGAAGCCGTTTTTTATTTCGATGATAAGATCGAGTTATATCTTAAGAAATATCGTCCACCAAAAGGCTCGGTGATTGCTGTTAGAAGACTGGTGAGTGTGTATCCATAAGTGTTACGTTTTAGGGGGGTAAGGATAGTAATATAAGCAGGTTAGACTCGTATTGTTTAAATATCTGACTGTCTGATACTCATTATATATTGCCTCAAATCAATAATTAAATATTGTACTTTTTTAAAACAGTGCTATTTTATATATAACTGCTGGTTTAGAATAATTATTTTGACTGCTTATAATGCATTGTTTTCAGAATGGCTAACAGGCAAATAACAGCAAGTGTCGATGGTTAAAATATCTGCCGTTTCCAGTAATTTATCTTACGAGGTCGTTCTGATAGAGTTATTAATCACCTGCAGTGTCTGTCTGGCTATTTCATATTCTTCATTAGTGGGTATAACCAGTATTTTAACCTGGCTATTATAGGTCTGAATTTCAAAAATTCCCTGTTGTTGTTTGTTGTTTTTCTGTTTATCAATATCCAGGTTAAGCCATTGCATATCATCACAGCTCATCTGCCGTACCACGGCTGAATTTTCACCGATGCCACCGGTGAAGACAATGCAGTCTATGCCGCCCAGGGCTGCTATATAGGCACCTATATATTTTTTAAGTCGGTAACAGAATAGTTTCAGGGCCAGGCTTGAGAGGGGCTCTCCCTGTTCAGCAGCCTGACTGATTTTGCGCATGTCGTTTTCACCGCAAATACCTTTTAGCCCGCTTTTTTTATTTAGCAGTGTATCAAGCTCATCTATATTCATGCCTGTTTTTCTACTCAGATAAAGCAGGATGGCGGGGTCAAGGTCGCCACTGCGGGTTCCCATTACCAGTCCTTCCAGCGGTGTCATTCCCATCGAGGTATCAATGCAATCTCCATGATTAATTGCAGCTGCGCTGGCACCATTTCCCAGGTGCAGTGTAATCATTTTTAAATTTTCCAGGGGAGTGTCAAGATGGAGCGCTGCCTGCTGTGCCACATAGCTATGGGATGTACCGTGAAAACCGTAGCGGCGTATTTTTTGCTGTTTATATAATTCAAAGGGGAGCGCATAGAGGTAAGCGTGTTGAGGAATAGAATGGTGAAAAGCGGTATCAAAAACGGCTACCTGGGGTATTTGCTCTGCATATTCCATGCTCATGCGTATGCCCATTAAATTAGCAGGGTTATGCAGTGGAGCCAGGGGGATGAGTTCTTCAATGCCAGCAAGAACTTTATTATCTATTTTGCTCGGTTGCTTAAAGGTTTCACCACCGTGAACAACACGATGGCCGATGCCGATTAATTCGTTTGTATCTGCTAGTGTGTCGCTTGATTTCAATAGTAGAGTCATTTGTGTAATCGCTTCACGGTGATCGATTACATGTGTCTGCTGCCTGAGTTTTTTTTTCAGTCCTGATGCATCTGTAAACGTAAGTTGGCTGGTACTTTCTGCTGCACCAATCTGTTCTATCAGACCTGAGGCTAAAGCATGTAGATTGCCGTCAGCTTCCTCAAAGAGTTGAAATTTGAGTGATGATGAGCCGGAATTGAGTACCAGTATTTTCATAATTTTATTTTTTATTTATTGCAAGTGTATGTTTCTAATTTACTAATACTTACCTGTAAAATCATAATGTCAGGATAAATAATTAGTGTTTATATTAAATATCAGGTCAAATACATCCTTTAAGTTTACGTTAAATCCACATTGTATTGTTGCGCTTATAATTCCCTTATTATAAAAGAAGATTACGGGTTCAGGGTCTGTGCCTGAATGGCGGTAATGGCAACGGTGTTAACAATGTCTGCAACCAGACAGCCGCGAGACAGGTCGTTAACCGGTTTTTTTAAACCCTGAAGTACGGGCCCTATAGCAACCGCTCCCGATGAGCGTTGCACCGCTTTATAAGTGTTATTTCCCGTGTTCAAATCGGGGAAGATAAATACCGTTGCTTTACCCGCCACTTCGCTGTCGGGCATTTTCTTACCGGCTACTGAGGCATCAATTGCAGCATCATATTGAATGGGCCCGTCTATAATTAATTCAGGCTGTCGTTGTCGGGCAATTTTCACTGCCTCTCGAACCTGTTCCACATCTTCTCCGGCACCGGATGCGCCGCTTGAATAAGAGAGCATGGCGACTATTGGATTTATTCCAAAAAGTTGTGCGGTTTTAGCTGATCTGATGGCAATGTCGGCAAGTTGTTCTGAATTGGGGTTAGGATTAACTGCGCAGTCAGCATAAACCAGCACACGGGTATCCATGCACATTAAAAAAACGGAAGATACCAGCAGTGCATCGGCTTGAGTGCCAATAAACTGAAAGGCGGGGCGAATGGTATGGGCTGTAGTGTGTGCAGCACCTGACACCATACCATCCGCCATATTCATATAGACCATCATGGTGCCAAAGTAGCTGACATCTTTCATGGAGTCGCGGGCATTATCCAGGGTGATGCCCTTGTGTTTGCGCAATTCAAAAAACTGTTTAGCGAAGTCTTCATGCAGATCGGAATTTTGCGGGTCAATTATATTAACTCGATCCAGTTTTAAACCCAGTGTAGTAGCTTTGGCCCGCAGTTTATTTTGATTGCCGAGTAATGTTAGTTCCACCACATCTCGAAGACGTAGGATTTCAGCGGCTTGCAAAATACGTTCATCGTCGCCCTCGGGTAAAACTATGTGCTGACGCTTACTACGTGCCTGCTGAAACAGTGAATACTCAAACATTAGCGGTGAAAGATTAGTAGAGGGCGTTACCCGTATTTTCTCTTTCAGTTTATTAATGTCGACATGATTTTCAAATATGCCAAGGGCCCTGGCAATTTTTCCCTCATTACCCGGGCGGATAGTGCCTTTTACTGCGGCAGCCTGTATTGCGCTGTTAAAAGTGTCATCGGCAACACTGTAAATAGGGACGCTTAGCTCATCCAGGCCTTGCAGTAAACGGATTATGGATGTTGCTGGTGTGATTCCACCGGACAGTATGATGCCCACCGGAGAGGGGTAGTTGCTAGATGCAATTGCTCCCAGCGTGGTAATAATAATATCGCTTCTGTCACCTGGGGTGATAATCAGGTCGTCCTTTTCCAGAAAATTTAAAAAATTATCCGGTTCCATGGCGGCAACTTTAATATTCCGGACATAGGGATGCAGTCTGTCTTTTGGACCGCTGAACCATTTTGCATCAAGTGCATCAACGATCTCTTCCATTGCCGGATCACTCAGGCCTTCTATTTCCGGGAGCAGGCTTATAAGCAGGCCATCATCATCTGATTTAAGCAGCTCCTGTTTTGTGGCAGATAAAATAGCGGGGTTAACTCTGTTCGCTAGAACTGCCAGTAATGGACATTTGAGTTTATGAAACGTTTTTTTCGCAACCTGTATGTTTTCAAGCAAATCGGTCATTGATGTCTGATGCCCGGATGAAACATAAATGGCCGGTGCACCTAAACTTTTTGCAATGCGAATAGAAATTTCATAATCAAAGGCATCGGAGAGCTGGCTGATATCCGGGCCCTCACAGAGAAGGAAGTCGCATGCCGCTTGCGCTTGCTTGAAACGGGCAATAATCTCACGGAAAAGGCGCTGATCATCACCTCTGGAAAGCCATTCTCTGGCCTGATCATGGCTCACGCCGACCATTTGCTGTGTTGTTAAACTAAGCTTGAAACGGCTGCAGAGTAACTGGATGTGGCTGTCGTGCCCATCAGGGGCAGAGGCGATTGGGCGGAAAAACCCCAGCCGATCAATCTCGCGGGAAAGTACTTCCATAACACCCAGTGAAATAACCAGTTTACCGCTGTTGGGTTCAAGGCTTGCTATATACAGACTTTGTGTCATGTTAATATCCGGTGAGTTTGGCCTTTAATTAATTGTTATGGTTGCGGTGTTCTCACCTGCAACACTTTATTCACACAGTTGGCGCATTGATAACCCGCTGCACTCTGGATTATAGACGTGCTGTTGAAGATGTTAACATTGCGCTGCTTGAGTGGATATACGGATTTTGTTTTATTTACGCTGTTACAGGGTGCTGAGATTCATGTATTTAACGGCTTCAGGGTGCATTGATGCGGGTCATGAGTCGATAGCCGTGGGCTTTGGCTTTTTTAGTAATCTATGAGATGGACTTTAATCGAGCGGCTACTGGATGGAATTAGCAGATAAATATTGATAGTATATTATGTTTACAATTGCGGATGACGTGTGTGCATCTAAGCCAGAATAAGGAAATAATATGACAGATCATGCAATCGAAATCATTTTTCAGAGCTATTTATTGAATAACGAAGTGGTTAATCTGAGCAGCATACCAGCATAAACGACATGCTGGCATTTACTATACACTTGAAATTGAATATGCACAGCTTGTTGCCTGCGAATGTCTGGCAGTTGATAAGAATGACAGGGCGATTAAAAAGCTTATTTTTGGGCGGCCCGGTGAACAGAAATTGATGTTTGAAGAAATATTCAGGTATGATGAACAGGGAAATTCGCTTGAATCTGAAATGATTCAGCATGTTTAATATACGAATTCAGGTTAGTTTATTGGTCAGTATTTTGACGTTAATATTTTTGAATTATTGAATGTTCAATACAGGATATTTTAAATGTACTGGAAATATATAGCCATTCGTTTTTTCTATTTTTTTATACTGTTCTTCAATTTGGTGTGGCTTGTTGCCTGTGTTCCAGTAAAGGGAGCAAAAGAGGACGCAGGCGAGCTGACATTACCTGATGTTTATAACGGTATCTGGACGGGGATGTCGCTTAAAGATTCCTTGAGTCTGGTTGTGACTTCAGAGCGTGTATTGTTGCGCGTTACCGGACGCAGCTTTGCACAGAGTGGTACTGTTGAGTTAAAGTTTTTAAAAAAATATAATGCGAATAGCTATCTGCTGAGTATCCCCGGTAGTACTCAGAAGGTTAATAAAGGCGTGAGAGCAATAGCTGAAACTCCATTGTTATCCTATCAACATGTTCTGATATCATATAAAAGCAATCGTTATGCTCCCAACGATCAACTTCAGCTTTCTTTTTTTGGTAAACTGGGGTCTTACGGTGGCCGACCGGCTCGTTTAATGAAAGCTCGGCCAGCCTCGTTTTCTGAAAGGGGTACGGCGCAAAGGGGCAGCCTTACTACGCTGTTTCTGTATCGTGATCAGTTTTCTAATGCTTCGTTCATTACTTCTATTAGCCCTCGCCAGGCACTTGAAAATCGTGCGGTTCAGTTATTGTCACAGGGGTTTCAATGTATACACCAGATGAATTTAATGGTTCATCCCGGGCAGTTGTCCCGCGCAACAGTTAGGGGTGACAGTGGATCGCTTTATCTTATCTTTAGCCCGGGTGCCCATCGAAATCTTGTTTATAATGTGACCAGTGATCAGTATCAAAGAATAAATATACAGGGTGCTGCTGCTGATTTTCCATCCATTGTCAGTCGACCAGTTGTTGGGAGAAGAACGACTCAGATAAATTTCTGGCAACTTCCAGATGAAACCAGCGCTACGTTTAGTTCTTCCAGTATACCTGTGACGGTTTATGCCTTCAGTGGTCGACTGGGTGAACAGGGAAGTTCCTGTGAATTTGAATCGACGGATACATTGCGTTATGCAATGGCTTCTATAAAACTGCTGTTTGCAATAGTGATGGAGAAAGATCGGCGCAATGGTGAAATAAATAATGACAAATTACAACAGGGTATTGCAATTTATGGTCGGGATTACTCCATTGGCAGTGCACTAGGCGACCTGTTTCCAGAACTGGATGATTCTTCTGTTAATTATCTAACACGGATAATCAGTTCAGTTATGCAAGATGGTTTTAATATTCTGACGCTTTCATCTGCCTTGGAACGTGAAGCTCTGATTCAGAAAGTTGAATCTCAGACGAACCTGGCTGCACATCATTTAATTCGATTTATGGATATATTGGCGACAGTTAACGAGCTGTAGTACCGGTATAATTGGAATATTATGTCTTCAGGATTTAGCTAACTGGCTGAATTCAAACTTTATTTTTATATTATTGCTGTGTGTTAATATACTTTATGGCGTAGTGAAGGGAAATTTAGACTAAAATAATATCTGTTTCTAATCATAAAAATATAATCAGGAGTAAGAAAATGCGCTTGTATAGAATTTTTTTTGATGTTGTATTCGGTCTTGTTGTTTTTTCTCTCAGCTTGCAAAGTGTTCATGCACTTACGCTGGAAAATCCGCAAACGGCTCTGTCGGATTATATACGTCATGAGGATGGTGTTTTTTCCATGCAGTTTCTCGGATCTGTGCCAGGGCAGGGTTTCACTGCACACCTTTATAATCTTACCTCGCAGCAATGGTTAACTGAAGATGAAGTAGATCGCAGCATCTGGACCCATGCGCTGGTTATTATTGTACCGGATAAGGTTAATAGTCGGAGGGGAATGCTGTTTGTCGGTGGGGGCAGTAATGACGATAACTTTCCGGATGAGACAAATGGTGTGGTTCAGATTATTACGCAACTGGCGCTGGGCTCGCAGTCAATTGTAAGTGCGGTTTTTCAGGCTCCCAATCAGCCACTTGTCTTTAAAGGAAGCAGCATGCCGCTGAAAGAGGATGCACTGGTAGCCTATACCTGGAAGAAGGCCATGGATACGGGTAATTATGTTTATCCGGCCTATTTACCGATGGTGAAATCAGTTGTGCGTGCAATGGATGGTATTCAGTCGGTTATTGCTGGTCACGGGGGGCATAGGATTGATCAATTTGTGCTCACGGGCTTTTCTAAACGGGGTGCGACTGTCTGGTTAACAGCCGCTGTGGATGATCGTGTAATGGCGATTGCTCCGGGTGTGATTGATTTTTTAAATCTTGCGCCGAGCTTTGAGCACCATTTTAAAAGTTATGGCACATATTCTTCTGCTGTTCATGATTATATTGATGCCGGTATTGTTGATCTGATTCGTGCACCGGAGTTTGAAAAACTGCTAAAGGTGGTGGATCCATACTCATACCTGGATAATCTGTCAATGCCCAAGTTTCTTCTAAATTCATCCGGTGACCAGTTTTTTCTACCGGATTCATCGAAATTTTATTTTTCTGATTTATCGGGGGAATCACTAATACGTTATGCTCCGAATACGGATCACTCTTTGGCTAATTCCGCAACAGGCATTCAGGATAGCATGTTCAGCTTGCTGGGGTGGTATCAGAGTATTTTATATGATTTACCCCGTCCCGAGATGCACTGGGAGGTTGAAAGGGAGGGTGCAGATGCTCAGCTGGTTGCTGAAACATCGATTGTGCCCCTTGAGGTGAGATTCTGGCAGGCCCATAATAATACAGTGCGCGATTTTCGAAAGGAGAGTATTGGTGAGGCATGGGTATACACGCCTGTTACAGTGAGCGCCGATGGCCGTTATCGGGCTAATCTAAGCAGGGATGCTACAGGTTTTACTGCGCATTATTTTGAGTTTGTCTATGCCGGGGTAACAGGCTTGCCGGTCACTTATAGTTCGGAGGTGTTTGTTACACCAGATATTGAAGCATTTAACATGCCGGATGAAATAAACCAGCCTGAGTCAGCACGATACTGGGCAGAGCAGGTCGAGGGGGTTATTAATAACCGGGCGTCTGATATCGACAGAAACACACTTACTGGATATTTACCTCTGCCGGTATTTAATGTTATTCATAATGATATGTATGACTTGCTCAGCGCACTATCTATAAATTATCATATGCCATCAAGTGTGGCTTTACGAGAGTGCACATCGACCAGACTAAACCTTAGATCGAAAGAAATTAACTGGCACAGTGAGGCTGACCTTGGCCGGCATCTGGGGGATAGGCCATTATGGCAGCATTATAGACTTGCTGATCAGTGGTCTGAGAATCTACCCTGGTTATCTGCGTATATCTGTCATGAACTGAATGGATTATCCGCAGCCCCTTAATATCAGGTAACTATTGATTCATATAATTCAATTAGGCAAACCGCTTAAATAATTATTATGAAAAATAATGGTCAGTAATAATACAAGGTTCTGTAGAGTCTTCAGATACAGTGTGATCAATTGGTGTTCGTCTGGTTTTTAGCTGGCGTCATTATCAAAAATAGCTTAATTCATAATTAGGTAAACCCCCGGCTATGCCGGGGGGACTCAAATAGGTTAGACCGAGGCTGCGGTCTTGTATCCTACTGTTTCGACCAAGAAATAGAAAGGATATACCTATGAGAGATTATAAGAGTTTGGCGCATACTCGGTGGGATTGTAAATACCATATTGTATTTATTCCTAAAAGAAGACGAAAGTTGATATATGGAGATATAAGAAAAATGTTGGGTGAAATATTTCATGAACTTGCTCGTCGGAAAAGTTGCAAGATAGAGGAAGGGCATTTAATGGGTGATCACGTGCATATTTGTATAAGTATTCCGCCAAAATATTCAGTATCAAATGTTGTTGGTTATATAAAAGGAAAAAGTGCCATAGCAATAGCACGTCGGTTTAAAGGGAAGCAAAAGAATTTTTCAGGCGAACACTTTTGGGCACGAGGTTATTACGTGTCTACAGTCGGACTTGATGAAGAAATGGTTCGAGAATATATTCGCAATCAAGAGCAGGAAGATATTCATCGAGGAGGCTGTAATCTTTTCTGTGTAACTGCCTATCATTAACGCCAGAAATGGCTAGGATAGGTAACTATGAAAACTGAAGACATACAAGCACTCGCCGCGCAAGCTGCCAAAAACATTAAATCAGAACATGATTTAAATGAATTTAAACAACTGCTAACCAAGATGACACTCGAGGCAGCGCTCAATACCGAGCTCGATGAGCATCTGGGTTACGACAAACACGATAAAGCCGTTACGGGTAACAGCCGCAATGGCTACTCCAGCAAAACCTGTACTGGTCAAGTCCCACCGGACACTTTTTTTAGAGAATTTTCATAGTTAATTGGTGACTGATCACCATTCGCAGTATGCAGCCTCTCAAGGTTGTAATACCTCATGTAAGCCGCTACATCTTTTTTCATATGCTCGCGCGTATACCATATCCATCCAGTAATCGTCGATAACGCTTACTGGTGTACTGTGAGTCGCGGTCACTATGAAACACAAGCCCATTAGGCGGTTGTCTCACGCTGTAGGCCATAATCATGGCTTTGCATATCAAGTCTGTTGTCATTCGTTTACTGATATACCAACCCACAATACGACGTGAGTACAGGTCCATTACAATAGCCAAATACATCCAGCCTTCACCTGTCTTCAGGTAAGTTATGTCACCGGCCCATACCTGGTTAGGCGCAATCGGATTAAAATTCTGGTTTAATAAATTATCAGCCACGTCATCACGGTGGTTTCTTTTCGTTGTTACCTTGTAGGCAACGCGCTGTGTGACTTTTAAATCCAACTTTTTCATTACGTTGCGTACTTTGTAACGACCTATTTGAAAGCCTTCTTCACGTAATTTCTTCATCATTTCACGGCTACCTAAGCTATCACGGCTCTGCTTAAATAACGCTTTCATACGACGATGGAGATGCAGTACATCTGCACTAATCAGCTTCCCGGGTTGTTTCTTCCAGGTATAATAAGCTGAGGTACTGACCTGCATAACCCGGCATAAAACAGTCACCGGGAAATGCACTGACTCGTCTCTGATGAAGTCAAATTTTACTTCATTTCTTTCGCGAAGAAGGCACTGGCCTTTTTATCGGTTTTTGCTCCTGCAAAACCGTGTTACCGTACTTCCTGAACATATAAAATCTCTTTCTCCATGCGCAGATTCTTATTTTCTTTGCGCAGTTGCTTTAGCTCATCACGCTCATCAACAGACAATGATTTACCTTCAAGCTGAGATTCTATCCGCTCCTTCCAGCGATACAGTATATTACTGGCTAACCCTAGTGATTTTGCGGCTTCTGGCACGGAATACCCCTGTTCTCGCACCAGGGCTACCGCTTCTTCTTTGTATTCTTTAGAATATTGTTTATATGTTCGTTTCTGTCCCATTCTGACACCTTAATAATTGATGGTTAATTATCTCTTATTAAAGTGTCCGGTGCTATTAGACCACTACAATAATGTCGGTTATCATTTTAGTTGAATATGTGAGTTGTTATGTGCCTTTTGTTAATGTTTACCTGAAGCTGTTAACCTTGATGATGCAGGTTATGGGGGATGTATCTTTTCGAAACGGCCGCCTGATCATATCTATTACTACGCTGGCGTAGCTAAATCGTCAATTGCTAATACTGATGTCACAATAATATTTCTGGAGAAAAAATACGCGACTATTTTTAACTATAAAAACATATGTCACATTATTGTTATTATCGAAAATATTTTGTTTGACTAATTGCGGGCATTGAGTTTCAATTGAACGTGTTGGAGATGTAGAAAAAGTTATTTGATCATTTCTAATATTAGTATTCTAATAAATTCAGTGGAGGAGTTAAATATGAAAAAAAAAATAAGTAGTTTCCTGTCAGTTGTCCTTTTGTTCTCATCATTAGTGTTCATTTCAAATTCAGTTCAGGCCGTAGTGGATAATGATGCAAGTATTGTTAAGTTATATAAAGTCTGTACCGTAAATAATGTAGAAATACCTAATTGTTTTACTACATCAGCTTCACTCATGTCATGGATTGGAAATACCCGTACAGTGTCAACAGCGCTTACAGTTGAAGCCGGCCCAGGTGTACATGATTTTTTTAGATGCTCAGATACAGATAAATTAAGCATCGTGGGTGCTGGCCCAACTCAGACAAGTTTTCAGGGGCTACATGCGTCTAACTGTTTTGATCTCAATGTCCAGAATATAACAATAACAAACTCGTTTCCGGCTCCAATATACTGGATTGGTGATGGATCTTCTATCTGGACGAATGTACAGGTGCTAGGTGATATTTATGCGTGGACAGAAACCAATTGCGGCTTAATCACAAAAAGACCCGTCCATAAATGGTTTTCAAGTCAGCTTTGGTCTAAATCTAAAACGGTTTTTCTTGCAAGTTGCTCTGAAAACTGGATATTTGGAAGTGAGTTGGTGCTTAAAGGGCCGAGTTTTAATGGTGTAAAAAATGGCATAATGGTTCGTGCGGCTACTGGCGAAAACACTTACCCTGAGGTGCATTTATACGGTGGAAATCTTCGTGTTATATTACAGGATGATGAGGTCTACTCAGGTATGAATGCTGTTAAAGCTGGGCGTAATGGTGAGGTGCATATTCATGGAACCGGTATAGATGTCATCGGTAATAATCTAAATAATAATGTTACTGCTATTAATGCGGTAGATGGTGGAATCGTTCATGCTGCTCAATCAGCCTTTGTAATGAAAACAACAGGTAATGGAAAGTTGATTCGCATCAGTAATATCGCGAGCAAGGTAATGGCTCCTTATTTGTGGGAGTCAGATATACTTGCTAAAGGCAGTGATTTTGTCTCAGTGAATGGCGCTGACAGCACAACTGAAACTGTTTGCAATAATGCAGTATGCATCCCACATTCGCTTATATATACAGACTCATGCACGGCTAATGGCCCATGGTATGATATTTCAAGCAATAGTTGTAGGTAAGCTTGAGAGGGTGTCTACACTAAGAAATTTAAAAGCAACGAATTTTCAATAATTTAATTAAATTAATAGTGTGGATGCCTTTTTTGTTATGGCTTCGACTGTATACAGGCAGAGGAGTCATCTAAATGAAGTTTGTACTGGAAATAGCGCTTTAATTTAAAATCTACACCTGACGATGTTGTCAGGCAAGCATTTGTCGTAATATGCTGTTTTTAAATATTTAATGATGCCGTTTGCAGCTTCTGCGCTGGAAAAAGGAAACCATGCAACTGGCATTTAATCAGAAATAGTTCCTGAAAGCCATATTTGAATAATGACTCGGTCGATTTGAGTAGTGTTCCTGAGGATGCATAATATATCTGTTATAAGCGTAATAGAAATGGTGAAGCTGAATATTACGAGATGCGTAGGAGAACAGATATACATAGTATTAGACCTTGTACAAATGATGACTATATGGCAGGGTCAGAGCCGTATTGTCACATGTAAAGGCGAATAGTATAGCGCTGGAAATTAACATTATTATTGATCACGAGCCGTTTGATGTGGTTGATGTGGGTATGCTAATAATTTATTGATCCTGCAGTGTATGGCCAACATCAAATATGAAGCTTTTAGTTTATCTTAACAACATCTTCACTTTTCTGCTGTGGCAATACCGGATCAAACAGATCACCAAATAAACTATGTAGTACCAGTTTTCTTTCAGCTTTCTTTGTTCGCTTAATATCTTTCCAGGGGACTACATAGAGAATTTGAGGGAGTTCTTTATTACCTTTTATGGTGGTGGTTCTAAGCTCAATTGTATCTTCTGCTGAGCAGGTAAATGACAACAGCAATAAAAGAAATATAAGTGTTTTAGGCATTTTTTAATGTTCCTTTTAAGTGCTGTATCCATTCTTTTGTGGCATCATCCGGTTTTTTTATTAATTTCATGTATATTTCGTAATGTTTAATTGCAAGCTCAATTTCCTGTAGGTAAATATCATAAAGCAGTGCCAGGTTATACTGTGCATTTTTGTAAGCGGGCTTTATTTTAACGGCTTTTAAGTAGTCATCTTTGGCTTTGTTAATATTGCCGTTTATTATATATATTTGCCCCCTTAAATTATATGCCTGTGCCTGTTCAGGGTTTAATTCTATTGCTTTGTTGACTAGCTTCAGGGATTCTGCATATTCATTTTTTTTAAAATGCAGTAATGCCAGATTGCTATATGCTCCTGCCATTTCAGGTCTGTTGCGTATAAATTCATCAAAAATCTTCTTTGCTTTGGGGTAATCATTATTGTAGAGCGCGGTGATGCCGTCACGGTATATTTTACGTTGAGCTTTAGTCAGAGATTTATGGGGGGTTGATGCTTGTTTGGTTTCTGTGTTTTGTGATGTTTCTTTTACATTTTCCTGTGAACAGGAAGAGATAAGGGCAATAAGTAGAAATATGAGTATTTTATCTAGAGTAAATATTTTAAGCATGGCGGCGTACTGCTGTCAGGGTGAGTGAAAACATCATAATTATACGGCCAATATTAAATCTGGCCCAGGTTAACAAGGGGATATTGTATATGCCCTGTTGTAAATCAGTGAGCAACATTTATATAATCATCCTGTTTGGGCTTTCTGTTATAGCGAACAGGGAATAGCCCGGTTAACTGCTGATGGCTTTTCTTAATCCACTCATTGTAGAGACCGTCTTTTACTCTCGACAGGTTAATCTCAAAAAATTCAATGGATTTGTCTTCAAATGGAAACGCCTGATCTTCGAGTAGTATTTCATACTGATCCAGCTCGTCATCACTGAGTTTCTTTGGGCGGTCAGAGTTTAACAGCGCTTTACTAAAATCTTTATAGATCAGAGCGATCTCATAGGTGGCTTCAGTTGAAAACTTATATATTTTATATTTTGATGCCTTGCCGTAATACCGGACAGCACTTTGCATGGTTTTTTTCTTTTTCCGCAGGCTTGTTTTAAGGGGCAGGCTAAGCCTGATTTTATTAAAGCGTGCCTGCTGGTTATGCGCCAGCCCAATATAAGCCGCCGAGGTTATGTATTTTGTGCGCTCTGTTTTTATGTTATTAAGTGCACTTTTATCCGCCTTTACTATGCTGGATTGCCATTTTAAGGTGTTTTTAGCCGAGCCTTTTTTAGTATAAAGCTCCGCGATTTTGTTCATTGACTCCATATACTGGGGGTAGGGTTTTTTGAACTTACGAGCATATTCCTCGTAAGAACGAACAGCTGCGTTTAATTTATTTTTCTCTTCATAAAGTTCAGCGGCCTGCCATAGCGCCGCGCTTTTTATGGCAATATTGTCGCCCATATTCGATATTTTTTCAAACTCTGCAGCTGCCTTGATGCCCTGGTTTGAGCTCAGGTAAGCTACGGATAGTTTTTTGGATACATTCGGTTGTAGTTTGTTATCAGGGTAAAGTGACTGAAATCGTTTAATATCGGTTATTGCCGCAGTCCATTGACTGTGCTGCATATTGAGTGCAATGGCATCATACAGGCCTGTAGCCGCAATTTTTGATGTAGGCACGATGAGTGATATACGCGAATAGTGGTTAATGGCCTGAGGGGCGTCTTTGCTCTGTTTCGCCTGCTCGCCCTGTTTATATATAGAAAGTGCCAGTTTGTCATTGTACTGTTTTCTTTTTTGAAGGCTTAATTTTTTATTTGTTAATAGCTGTTTGTATATGGATTCAGATTCTGCATATTCATTTAGCCTGAAGTATGAGCTGGCTTTTAAATTGATAAGGTAGCTGTTATTACCATCTGGTTTGCTGTTAATAATGATATCAGATAGCTCAATAGTGGTTTTGAATTTGGCCGATTTATAAGCGAGTTCAGCTGCATGTGCTACGATTTTCTTGCTGCGCTTGTCTGCCGGGTATTTCTGTACAAATTTTAATGCATAATTTATGTGTTTTTCAAGGTAAAGTGATTTCTCCTGATTGTTAATGTCAGGTGTTTTCTGAGATGCCAGTTTATCACTGATAATAATAGATGCGTAGGCGGCCTTTTTATTGATAATCAGTTCGTTGTCATATGCAGCAAGCTCATAATAGTGCAGGGCATCTTTTGTTTTCTTCTTCTGTGATAGCAGCTCGGCATATAAGAAATAGATGTTATCCTGTTGTGCATAGGCGCTATAGTGTTTGAGGTAGCGTTTATACCAGAGCTCAGCCCTTGCGTAGTCTGCATTTTTTATCGATTTCTGGTATTTGTTGTGGTAATAGCCCGTCATGAGCACCACATACTCTTTTAATGAGCGGCGTATCGCGCGGTTAATGCTGGAGTTTTCATTCTGATTTTTCCAGTACTGGCTGGATGGATTGTACTCTACATAAAAGCCTTCAATTGCATCATAAACCTTTTTTGTAAAGCCGCTGTTTTTCCATATTTCTATTATTTTTAAATGTGAATAGGGAATATTATCAGAGCCGGGATAAAATTTAATGAATTGCTGATGTGTGTTCACGGCATCTGAGTATCGTTCCTGTTTCAGGTAGATATCAGCAACCATTGAGTAGGTATGATAAGTGTAAAGAAAATCAGGTTGTTCCTCAAAATATTGTTGTAATGGCTCCGCACCGCCGAGATATGAGAAGGCCAGGCCTACAGCTCTGAAATATTCATTAAACTGTTCACGCTCTACTTTATCCTGCTTTTCATATTCTTCGAAATCATGTTTTAGTACAGCGGCAAGAAAATCATCCACCGCATCCGTATAATACTGTTGTTTAAACCTTGCCCAGCCTCGTTTAAACAGCGATTTCTCATGAAAGATATCATTTTCTTTTGTAATAATGACTTCTGTATAGGCATATTCTGCTGTACTGTAATCTTGTAGTGAAAAGGCATCTTCCGCAATACGGAACTGCGCCTCAGCATAGAAAGGGCTTTTCGGGAATTGCTCAATTAGCTGGTTTAATGTACTGATTGTTTTGCTGTGCACACCCTTCTGGTCATACGCCTTTGCTAACTGGTACAACAGAGTGTCATTGTTTTTTGACTTAGGGTAGTCTTTTAATGACGTGGTGATAAGTTCGATTGTTTTATTTAAACGACTATTGTACAGCTCATCTTCAAGCGCATCGTCATTTATGCCTTTCTCCCTGTTCTCTTTTTCCAATAGCAGCTTATTGGTGTAATTAAACTCCAGTTCAGCCAGGCGGTTTAATGCTTCTATACGTGTTTTGTCGTCTACATCAGCATTATTCAGGTAGTCAGTATAAGCCTTTCTTATTTCTTCATTCGTTTTAGGCTTAATGAACACTTTTTTCTGCGTGCTTTTTGAGTTATTGACATCGATGTCGGCAAGACTTGTTGGTGTTTTTTCTGATTTACAGGATGCCAGCAGCAGGGCTGGCAGAACGACAGAGATTATTATAAGTTGTGAACGTTTTAGTCGCAGGCTTGTGGTCCCTGGTTTTGTAAAATTAAAGCGGTGTGCTGATAAGAGGTATTTCAGCATTAGTTCATATCCTTATTACTATGGTCATACATTCTGGCTAGTCCGTAGCGTGACTGGTTCAGGTAGCTTTTTAAATATGCGATTCTCTCCTGCATAAGCTCACCAATAATACCCTGTAATAAATTGTCGTGTTTTTTCATCAAGTTTTTTACTTTTTTACGGAGTACTTTATTATTGTTTTTAGTCGAAAAATCGATCAGTTTCTGGTAGTTGCTTAAAAAAGATCGGGGGAAATGCTTGCCATAGTCGAGTATGTTATTTTGTATAATGATGTCGTTTGTGTCTTTTCTATATGAAATTTCAGTATAATTAATATGTTGATTTGCTATCTTGTTGAATGTTTTAATGCGTTGCTGGTAGTATTTCATACCCTCAGAATAGCTGCTAATAACGGTTAATTCCTGTTGTAACTTTTCATATACATAGGGAATTAACAGGTAGGATTCTTCAACAGAAAGATCGGACATGTCTTTTTCTTTTAAAATGCTTAAAGCATTTAATCCACCAACATAATCACCCTGATTGGTCGCGGATAAACCGATACCTAATAATGCTCTATTTGTGTAACGACTGTTTAAAGCAATGTGTCGAAAAGTATCTCTGGCATCACGATAATATTCTCTCTGCAATAAGGCATAACCCAGTACCAGGTAGAGACGGTTGGTAAGTTCGTCCTGATTGCCCTGGTTTGTGTGTTTAAGTAAATTATTTATGGTAGTTCGAGCATCGGTCCACCAGCCCTGACGTATATTGGCGATTGCAGTATTGAGTTGTGCGTATATATAGTAGTGGGAGTCAGGTGGAATTTTGGAGTAAGCTTTAATGGCTTGACGGTGTTTTTTCAGGTGTTGTAAAGCGCTACCTTTTAGTAGATATGCGTATACTGTGTTTTCAGGGGAGAGCTCTGTGTAGGTACCTTCAAGTGCTTTACTGACCTGTGCCCATTCATTGCGTGGAGCATGGTATTTTGCAAATATAAACTGTGTTGTGGCGGAAAGGGATATATCGCTTTCTTCTTTAATGGCATTTCTTAGTTTAAGCGCCAGATTCCACTCGTTATTGTGCAGCAGTAAGGCAATAAAAGTAAATATAGCCTGATGATCAAGGTTGTCTCGTATTGTATTTTTGTTGATATACAACAGTTGTATGGCTTCGACTGATTTACCCTGAGCAGTGAGACGACTTGTTTCTTCGAATAACTGATCTATATCATCAATGTTTTTTAGATTGTTGTTATTTCCTTTATCCGCCTGTATATAAAATTCAGTAGAAAGGGTTTTAAATTCAGTCTCAAGCTGTTTTATCTGTTTGAGTAGTTTTTCGTCTTCTGTATCTGCGAATGTGGTAGAAGAACTTAGCAGGTAGATCGACAGAACGATAAAGGCTTTAAATGAGCGGTTGATCAGTCTGATCATTATATTATTCCGTTTTGACTTTCTAAGTTTTATAGTTATGGGCACCTCTAAAAATAACTTGCGGCCCCATGTTAATTTTAAGAGGTGCCCATTAATTAATGACTTATATGATTGTTTAATGATTACATTTGTGTGTGTTTCAGGGGCAGAAATATACCATTTGAAGGGCTTTCATGCAAATTGATAGTTTCAGTTTGCCTTTTTTTAGTTGATGTTTTTATGAACATTGACAATGGCTGTCGGAATCAGGATTGTATTGACTGCAGCAGGTGTCCCAGCTGTCTGCGCTGGCGATAGACCAGTCGTTTTTCCAGTCTGTGGGAATGCTATCCGGCTGTAACAGGCAGCCGTTATCCAGCCAGTCATAAAGTTCAGCATAGGTTTTAAGGGTTGAGCTTTGAATACGACGGTGCAGGTGGCAGGGCAGCACCAGTGAGGGCTCGCTTAGTCCCATGCTGGTGACCATTTCCATCAGACCATGGATCGTGGCCCTGTGAAAGTTGGCCACCCTCTGGCCTTTGGCCTGAATATTTAACTGCCGGTAGCGGGAAGGGTCTTGTGTAGCTATTCCGGTAGGGCAGGTGTTGGCATTGCATTGGCGGGACTGTATACAGCCTAAAGCAAACATCATTCCCCGTGCTGAGTTAATAATATCGGCCCCGAGGGCCAGCGCGCGCAGTAAATGGAATGCGGAAAATATTTTGCCGGATGCAATCAGTTTAACCTGGTCTCGCAGGCCGATTCCAATGAGTGCATTATGGACAAATGAAAGCGCGTCTCGCAGGGGAGTGCCAACTGAATTTGTCAGTTCTACGGGTGCAGCACCTGTGCCGCCTTCGCCGCCGTCTATGGTGATAAAGTCCGGGGTGATGCCGGTTTCAAGCATGGCTTTACAGATAGACAGAAATTCACCTTTATAGCCAATGCAGAGTTTAAAGCCAACGGGCTTTCCATCAGACAATTCACGCAGTTGCTGTACGAATTTTAATAAGCCGATGGGGTCGGAGAATGCATTATGTGCCGGGGGGGAAATTACATCCTGGCCCATGGGGACATGGCGAATTTGTGCGATCTCTTCAGTTAATTTAGATTTTGGCAGTATACCGCCATGACCGGGTTTGGCTCCCTGGGATAATTTGATTTCTATCATCTTAATTTGTGGAGATGTCGCTTTTTGTTGAAAAAGCTGAGGGTCAAAATGCCCGTCTTCGCTGCGACAGGCAAAATACCCTGTACCGATTTGCCAGACCAGGTCGCCTCCACCTTCGATATGATACGGACTGATACCGCCTTCACCGGTGTTATGGTAAAACCCGCCGAGCCTGGCACCGGTGCTGAGTGCTGTGATGGCATTTTTACTGAGTGCGCCATAACTCATGGCTGAAATATTCAGGTAAGAGGCGGAATAGGGTTGTTTGCATTGGCTGCCACCGATTGTAATGCGAGGCATTTCTGCGGGCATAGGTCTGGGAGAGAGGGAGTGGTTCGTCCATTCATACCCCTGCCTGTATACATCAAACAGGGTGCCAAACGGGCGGGTATCCCTGACACGTTTTGCACGCTGATAAACCAGTGAGCGAAACTCCCTGTTTACCGGTATGCCATTGATATCTGACTCAACAAAGTACTGTTGTATTTCGGGTCTAATGGATTCGAAAAAATAGCGCAGGCGGCCAATAACCGGATATATACGGGGAATGGTACTGCGCACCTGCAGTATATCGTAAATTCCCAGTGCAATAACGGGGGTGAAGATTATAAGCAGCCACCAGGCCTGTGTGTTGAATTGTGCAAGCAGAATTGTTAAAAGAAGAGAACCAGCGGAAAGTGCAAAAAACAGTTTACGTGCCATTTTGTTTTTTTCTCAGCTTAAATTTGTATTGTCTATTAGGTGTCGTTTTTCTGGTTTGGTTCATAAGACCCTGAATTAACCCGTGTCACTGCCTGCAGTGACACGGGTTAATTCAGGCGAAGCACGCTTAGCTTATTTCATAGCCAAATTTTCCATCGTCATCCACTGAGACGTGAATTTTAGTAATCGCTTCATTGTTTGCCATTCTTGCAAGACAGACCGAGGCCATTTCAGGCAGCATGGTACGGGTCAGTATGTTTTCGATGTTTCTGGCCCCGGTATCCACTTCCTGACTTCTGGCAACAATATGCAACATAAGCTCTTCATCATAGCTGAATTCTGCGCCGTAATGGTTCTTTATGCGTTTATCTATGCGGTTCATATTGAGCTTGCAGATTTTCATTAAATCTTCATCGCTGAGCGGATAGTAGGGGATTACCGTGGTTCTGCCAAGAAAGGCCGGCTTGAAGTACTTGAGTAGCTCCGGGCGAAAGTTATCCAGCAGAACGTCCGGGTCAGGTAGCTCTTCCCCTGTCGCACACAAGGCTCTGATATGCTCTTCCCCGGCATTAGACGTCATAATAATGACCGTGTTTCTGAAGTCGATATCACGTCCCTCACCGTCTTTGATGGTGCCTTTATCCAGCAGGTTATAGAAAATATCCTGCACACCGCTGTGTGCTTTTTCCATTTCATCCAGCAGGATAACGCTATAAGGCTTGCGCCTAACCGCCTCTGTAAGCACGCCGCCTTCGCCAAAGCCAACATAGCCCGGAGGAGAGCCCAGCAGCATAGAAACTTTATGCTCTTCTTTAAATTCAGACATATTAATGGTGGTGATGTTCTGTTCGCCGCCATAGAGCAGGTCTGCCAGTGCCAGTGCGGTTTCAGTTTTGCCCACACCACTGGAACCCACCAGAAAAAAGACGCCAACGGGCTTTCTCGGGTCAGTTAACCCGGCTCGTGAAGTGCGTATGGCCTGTGCAATGGCCTCAAGCCCATGCTCCTGGCCAATGACCCGCTGACCAAGTACATTTTTAAGGTCAAGCACGGTGTTGATTTCATCTGAAACCATTTTGCCGACGGGGATGCCTGTCCAGTTAGCGACGACTTCTGCGATAGCCTGGCCATCAACATTTACCTGTATTAACGGGTTTTCACCCTGCAGTTCAGTCAGTTCATCCATGAGTTTATGCAGTTCCGCTTTAACCGATTCACGCTCGGCATCATCAAGCTTTTTAGGTGCGTCATCAGCTTTTTCTGCTTCTTCTGAAAGGTTTTGAGCGTGAAAATCATCTTCAATTTTTCCCTGAAGCAGGTGTATCTGTTTTACTTTTTCTTTTTCTTTATCCCATTGTGTCTGTTGAATTTCCAGCTCGGTTTCAAGCTCTGCCTTTTTTTCCTCAAGTTCCTTAATGCGATCATCACAGTTACCCAGGGTGGCATTTTCTCTTTCAAGAGAGGTGATATTGACTTCACACTGCGTGATGCGCCGGCGGGTATCTTCTACGGCGGCAGGCGTTGCGCTCTGACTGAGTGAAACTCGGGCACAGGCGGTATCCAGCAGACTGACAGATTTGTCCGGCAGCTGACGTGCAGTGATATAACGACTGGAGAGTTTAACAGACTCGACGATGGCTTCATCCATAATACGAACGCCGTGGTGGTTGGCCAGCATAATGGAAATTGCTCGCATCATGTCGATGGCTTTGGCTTCATCCGGCTCTTCAATTTTAACTACCTGAAAGCGACGGGTGAGTGCCGGGTCACGCTCAAAGTACTTTTTATACTCAGCCCAGGTCGTGGCGGCTATGGTGCGTAGTTCACCGCGGGCCAGTGCGGGTTTTAATAAGTTGGCGGCATCTCCCTGTCCCTCTTTTCCACCGGCACCGATCAATGTGTGGGCCTCATCAATAAACATAATAATGGGATCAGGTGAGGCTTTGACTTCGGCGATAACCGATTTAAGACGGTTTTCAAACTCGCCCTTAACACTGGCACCAGCCTGCAGTAAGCCCAGGTCAAGGCTGCGAACAGTCACGCCTTTTAAAATATCCGGTACATCTCCCGATGCTATGCGCAGTGCAAAGCCTTCGACGACGGCTGTTTTACCCACACCGGCTTCGCCAGTAAGAATGGGGTTGTTCTGTCTGCGACGAATAAGAATATCGATAATCTGCCTGATTTCTTCATCTCGACCGAGTACCGCATCAATTTTCCCGTTTTTCGCTTCTGCGGTCAGGTTAATGGTGAATTTGTCCAGTGAAGGTGTGCTGGTAGGGCCGGAGGGTGCTCCATCGCCTGACACACTGGTATCACCTACGCCAACACTCATAGATTCTGTGGTGCTGCCAATGATACTCGGCAGTACTGCGCGCAGTGACTCAGGAGCAATTTTCTTTAATTCGCCGGCGGATACTTCAGTTGATCGGCGCAGTCCATCATCCAGCATTAAGGCCGCCAGTATATGTGCCGATGTGGCCTGAGGGTGGTTGTATTCTATGGATGCCAGCATCCAGGCACTTTTAGCCAGATCAACGATGCTGGGTGAAAGTGCGGGCGGGCGAGTATTTCCGGATTTGAATCGGTCCAGCTCCTTATTTAGGTCGGCTACCAGTTTACCCGGGTTGATCTCAAATTTTTCCAGCAGAGCGGCGATATCACTGTCCGGCATTTCCAGAAGTTTTAATAACCAGTGTTCAATTTCGACATTGTAATGTGTGCGTGCCATGCAGATGCCTGCAGCACCTTCCAGTGCAGTGCGACATGGTTCATTGAGCTTTCCGACCAATGACTTTAAATCAATTGAGATCATCCTGGGGTTCCTTTAGTTAGTCTGTATGAGTTCGTACCAGCTGTAAAATACCCATTGCATTTCAGCTGATGTTAGTCGATTCATTGCTGATTTATAACAGCCTGCTGGCTGATACCTTAATATCAACGGTTTTGTTTTTGTCTACGAAGTCGAGTGGGTTACTGGACAACCAGGTATTCCAGCCAACGACGGGAGGTTGTTTTTTATTTAAATGAATTTTATCAGGTATATCACTTTTTTTAACTCTGATTAGAAACTCATAATCATTCTCCATGCCGACATACATGCGCACCAGTTCATTGAGTGCTTTAAGTGCATAGGTTCCGGGCGAAAACTGCTTTAGCTGTTTTTTATCCAGAGGCCCAAGTATAATGTGTATTTTTCCCTGTGCAAACCAGCCCCTTTTCCCCAGCATGGTTGAGCGGCCCAGGCATACATTTCGACCCTGAGGGTTATTTAAATCCGGTAGTTTTGAACGCACATCATCTATCAGCTCCTGCCATTGACCAATAAACTGGTCTATTTTTACTGGAATTTTAAAATGAGAATGCAATATCTGTTTCAGGCCGGTGCTTGTTCTAATCTTCTGACTAAACAGACCGCTATAGTAAATAAGTGATTCATCTTTTGTATAGAGGCGGTTGCTTAGACCTTCTGTTCCCATGCCAATGAGCGAAAGCAGGGCTCGGGTCTGCGGTTCTTTTTTGTTTTTCAGTGAATTATGTAAGCGGTTACGCTCATACTGCAGCGGCAGGTTATATTTTATTGATGCCTGAAAAAAAAGTGATAATACGCGGTGATTAAACAGGTCAAAAAAGTGTTCTACTGTTTCATCTTTAAGTTTTTGACGTTTCAGGATCAGTTCGGTGTAATGAAAAGGCAGAACACCCATTGAGCCGGTAAGGCTCATCAGGTTGACAACCATATTCCATTGTGTGGCTCCATTGTTTTTATCTATCCGCTGAACACTTTCAATTTCAGAAGAGGGGAATGCCAGTGACTGGTTGGTTGTAAAACGAACAGATTCACTGCTCGGTGGTGTAAATCGGGCAACCGGGTTACAGCTTATGGATGAGTCAACATTTTCTTTTTCAAACAGCGTTGATCGTTCCAGCAGGCGGGTAGCCTGCAGAAATTGAAATTCATAGGGAGCTTCTGTTAACTTTCGCGTTATAGAAGTATTTTTTCGCCAGCCCTTGGTGGACATTTTTTCAGATAACCTTCTTTGTTTTTGAGTTTGACTAATACGCGTGTGAATGAATTTAAAGAACAGTATAGAGCAAAAAAGTGCTCTAATACGGTTGCAAACAGATAGCTGCTGCTGCCGGTTAGTTGTGAACCATCCAGTTCTATTTCAACTTCTATGCCTCTGCACAGCGTTGTTCGACCGTCAATCGTAAGTGGTGCGCTGATCGCGCGCGTACTCACCCTGCTGATAGATTCTATCTGCGCGCGGTTAACAGATGACTCTTTAAAATCATACAAACGTAAAATTTCCCTGAGTGCGCTGGTGGCATTATCCCGTCCTGTGATTGACAGGTGGTTGAGGCTTAAATGTGATATCAATCGCCAGCGCGCATTGTTTCGCATTGATGGGCGCACGGTGATCGTTGGCTGGGTAACACAGCGTATACGTTCACAGGGAGGTGCGCTGTCCATGCATTGCAAGTTCGGCTGATCAGCAGAAAATGGAAGTTTGGCTGGCTGGTCGCGGTTGCTGCAAATGCTTTCTATATTTAATGTACGATCATCTGGATTGTTAGGGTTGAAATACAGGTCAACGAGGCTTAAAAATACATCGGTGCCATCATCACGCATATAGTTGCTCATTTTTGCATCCCGGCGATTAGTAAACCAGTAAGCATGATTTTCATTGTCCTGATTTTCATGGTTGGTGCCGTAAATAGGCAGGTAAACTTCTTTGTTGCCGGAGGATGTCGATGCGGTTACTTTCTCTATAGAGTAAATTTCATAACCCACGGGGCGTCTTGCATCGGCTATGACCTGATATTCTGTTGTTGTATGATCAAGCTTTATCGGGTCTGTACGGTGCGCAAACAAATTGACTGCTGGGGAGCAATTCATTTGAAATGTGTCAGTAGATATATTATGTTCAAGCTCAATACTTGACTCACTCAGGTAAATATAAAACTCCAGCGTATCTTCATATTCATCTGTTATTTTATCGGCAAAGCCTTCAATGTCGATAAACATAAATTTTTCAGGAAAAGCAAAATACTCTGTGAGTAATCGATAACCCATAAATGATGAGTCAGGGTAGGGCAGTAAACCTTCATCGACCCCAAAGCCAACAGTTTTTATCACGCCCGGTGGCAGGCGTACTGGTTTGCTGCCGGTTTCAGATGTGGTCATATAAATGGCCAGACACTTATTTAGCAATAGCTCATACAGTGGGTTAATATGTTGTGGCTGGCCTTTTAAATACAGGCGAACGCGTTGTGGTTTTATATCAGCAAATGTAATTTCTTCATTAAATGTTTTTAATGATAGTTTTAAAACGCCATTAGCTCCTTTTAAATATTTTGAACCCGGCGTTGTGAATGGGCTCCCAAGCAAGTTTGCATCTTCAATTCTGAAAGGATGCAGGTGGGTTTCATAAACAGTGGAAAATCGGCAGGTTTCACCCTGAAACTGTTCAGTTTCTAACAGTGAGTTTTCTGGCAGCTTATAGGTGGCCTCGAGTTTTTCTTCATCCGCAACGAACTGAATAATACTCATTGAGGGTATTGGGCGCTGGTAGTGTGGAAATAAAACTTCCAGTAGTGCGTCGCTGAGTTCGGGGAAGTCATCATCGAGTTTATGCTGAATACGTGCATTGAGGTACGCAAAGCCTTCGATTAAACGCGAAACATGGGGGTCTTCGATCGTTTCCGCATTAATTCCAAGACGCCCGGCAATTTTGGGGTGCTCATCTGCAAACTCTGCCCCCATTTGCCGGATGAAAGCCAGTTCTTTTTCATAATAGGGAAGTAATTCATCAGCCATGACTTAATTCTTCCACATTTACATTTCGTGTCACTGGTTCCAGTATCGAGTCAAAAACAACGACTTCAGGCGATGGGTCTGCATAGAGTGTTGCGTCAATTCTAAAGCGCAGTGTTCTGTCAAGAATGTCTGAATTTTCCATATAGGTTACTTTCACTGTTTTAAACCGGGGTTCAAATTCAATTAGAATTGACTCCAGGTGTTGAATAAATTTCTTTCGTTTTTCACTATCAGAAATATTAACGGTTGCAAGGTCTGGCAGCCCGTAGTTGAGCAGAGATTTTTTTAGTTCACTGTATTCATCAGCCGGCTCAATCATGCGAAAACGCGTGTTAAGCAGATTTTCAAGATCTCGACGAACACTGTCACGAAGTTGTTTAAGCTTTTGGTGCTGATCCAGATCCACCTCTACATTGTTGTTCAGATCATTATCAAATAACCGATCAAGTATGGAGGGGCGAAGTTTTTTCTTTTTGTCTACTCGTGCCATAATATTTATACTGTCTGAGCCAGTTCGGTCACCAGCTCAAGTTCTGAAACCATGTTATCCAGCTGGTAGTGAGGACGCAGGTGTATAACGCAGATAAATTCACCGGGTTTTTGCGGATGCTCTTTTACTTTCACTGCGGCTTCTCGTAAAGGGTATCTTGCCTGTTCTTCCCACTCTAAATCTTCCCGTCCTGTTGTGTATTTAAACAGCCATTCACGTAAAAAGTCTTCACAGTCCTCAGCGGTGATAAAGGACCCGACCTTGTCACGGATCATCACTTTAATATAGTGTGCGATGCGCGAACCACATAATACATGTTGTAACATAGATGACAATCTGGCGTTAACCTGGGCTTCGCGGCTGGCCTGACGTGGTGGTTTGCGCGTTGACTGGTTGCCATAGAATGCTGCAAAAGGCGTGTCATAACACTGGCATAAGGGCACAAACCCAAGGTCGCTGAGTTCGCGCTCCCTGATGTCGGTTATAACGACATCGGTGACGGGCTTGAGTGCAATTTCATCAGCATCCGTTGCAAAGGTATCGCAGGTGAGATTTGTCAGCAGGCCGCCACCGACCTGGTTTCGAGGTACGCCTCGTATATGCCCGAACCAGCCTACATTAGCGAACTCCCTGATCATAATAGCTCCAAAGGCGTAGGCAGCATTACCCCAACAGTAATTTTCTCGTGCATTTGTTGCACATTGTTCATAAAAAAACATGCCCTTGTAACTACCGGGGGTTTTGCGGTAGGGTAATCGCATTAAAATATGTGGCATGGTCAGACCAACAAACTGGGAGTCGGACTTATCTCTGAAGGCGCGCCACTTTATATATTCTTTTTGTGCAAAAATGCTGTGAAGGTTAAGCGGGTGGCCAAGGGTTGAAAAATCATCCAGACCGAATATTTCCGGGGCCGCTGCGGCAATAAAAGGTGAAAATGCAGCGGCTGCAACCTGTGCGATACCATTCAGGGTCGCGATATCATCATGTTTATGATTTTTTGATACCTGGTGACTGATTTCGTAGTCACCAATTAATACACCATAGGGCTCCCCTCCAGGTGTTCCGTATTCTTCATTGTATATTTTTTGAAACAGCTGGCTCTGATCAAATTCAAGGGAACGAGCAATGTCGCGGGACAGTTCAGACCAGCTGACATCAAGCAGTTTTATTTTTATGTTTTTTGTGCCATCGGCCTGTACGGCCAGATACCATAAACCACGCCATGAGGCTTCAAGCTTCTGAAAACGTTTCTGGTGAATAATGGTATTCACCTGGTCATTTATCATGTGATCGATGTCAGCAATGGATCGCTGAATGGCACAGATAATATCATCCGGCTGTTCCAGGGTGTCTGTCGGGGTAAATTCTTTAAGCCAGTAGGCGAGAGCCTTTATATCATTTACCTCATCCAGAAATTGCTGAATGCTGGTGATATAAGCAGAGCGAGAGCAAAGCTCATCAAGCTTAATACCCTGGTTTTGACTGGAGTTTGTCGGCATATCCCTAACGCTTATTTATCCGAATGTATTTATTGTTATGTGTATAAAGATTTCAGCGTGTAAAACAGAAACCGTATCCTGAGTTAGATACGGTTTGCAGTTTTAGCGGATGGAGCAGGTATTACCCCGCTTTGGGTATGCTGGCTACCATACGCATTGAGGCGCTAAGTTCTTCCATCTGTAACCATGGACGCATCCACGCAACGGCACTGTATACACCCGGTTGGCCAGGCACTTCCTTGACTTCAATCTGAGCGGCTGCAAGTGGAAAGCGGGCTTTCATATCTGCTGTAGCGCCCGGGCTTGCATTGACGTAGCCTGATATCCAGCGGTTTAACCATTCTTCAGCATCACTGGCCTCTACAAATGAGCCAATCTTGTCACGCGCCATAACCTTAAGGAAATGGGCAATACGAGAGGTGGCCATAATGTAGGGAAGACGGGCTGAGATTTCGGCATTTGCAGTGGCTGCCGGGTCATCAAACTTTTTAGGCTTCTGAGTAGTCTGGGCACCAAAAAATACCGCGTAATCTGTATTTTTGTAGTGACAAAGCGGAAGGAACCCCAGTTTGCTGAGTTCTGCTTCACGTCGATCGGTAATACCAATTTCAGTTGGGCATTTTGAGTCCATGTCGCCATCATCGCTGACAAATGTGTGACTGGGCAAGCCCTGAACTTTACCGCCGCCTTCAGCACCACGGATACTGGTACACCAGCCATATTCTGCATAGGATTGTGTAAGCGTAGTGCCCATAGCATAAGCTGCATTCATCCAGCAATATTCATCATGCTCACTTTCTAGCTGGCGACCTTCTTCATCGAGAGACGCCTCTTCAAAATTAAAGGCTTCAACTGGTTGTGTTGCTGAACCATAAGGCAGACGAGCCAGTACACGAGGCATGGTGAGGGTAACAAAGCGAGAGTCTTCGCTGTCACGGAAACTGCGCCATTTAACATACTCGGCTGAGTCAAAGATTTTTTCCAGGTCCCGAGGTTTGGATAACTCAGTGAAGCTGTCAAAACCAAACATTTTCGGATCTGCTGCAGAAATAAACGGGCAGAAGCCTGCTGCTGCAACATTGGACATACTGGTTAACATATCAAGGTCACCCGGATGACCGGAGAATTCAAAATCGCCAATAAGCGCCGAATAGGGTTCGCCACCTGCCGTACCAAATTCACTCTCGTATACTTTCTTGAAAATATGGCTCTGATCGAATTCTACGGCTTTTTCAAGATCTCTGGAAAGCTCTTTTTTGCTGATGTTCAACATACGAATTTTCAGGTCAGTGCTGGTTTCGGAATTTGAAACCAGATGATTAAGGCCGCGCCAGGAACCTTCCAGCTTCTGGAATTTTTCATTTTGCATAATGGCAGAAAGCTGCTTTGACATGACCTTGTCTATGGCTGTAATCGCATTATTGATGGTAATGGAAAGGTTTTTATCCCATTTAACCGTGCCATCCATTGCTTCTCTGGTGAGGGTTTTTAACAGCTCTTCCGTTTCGTCACGGGACGTCTGTTTTGTCGCTGAAATTGCCTGTTCGAGAAAACTAACCTGTTCCTGAGCTTCTGCTTCCTGGCCTTCTGCTTGTTGTTCTGTATCGCTCATTATTCGTCACCTTTTGTTTCTTCTTCGTCTGTACCCAGTTCACCTTGCAGTGCGGCGAGGGCATCAGTACTGCTTAATACTTCTTCAAGTAAATTTTCCAGATCTTCAGAGCGGTCGGCTTTTGTTAACAGATCACGCAATTTATTACGTGTTTCCATAAGCTTTTTCAGTGGGTCAACTTTCTCGACGATGTTCTGAGGTTCAAAGTCTTCCATACTGTTAAAACCCAGTTCAACGGACATTTCGCTGCCATCACCTTCCAGTGTGTTTTCAACTTTCATGTTTACCTGAGGGGCTACATTATGCATAACTTCATTGAAGTTATCCCGGTCTACCTGTGAGAATTTGCGGTCTTTAAGGGCTTTTTTATCTTCGGTGTTATCACCAGAGTAATCACCCATTACACCCATTACGAAGGGAATTTCTTTTTCCTGTATAGCTCCGTTAGTTTCTACATCATACGTAATGTGAACCCGGGGTTTCCTTACGCGTTTTAGTTTGTCATGAATACTTTCAGACATAGCTTAGTCCTCTTTATATATTGATATTTTAGTCATTAATTCAGTAAATTTAAGGTGTATTTAGCCTTGGCTAAACGTTATGTTATTCCCCTTCATCTTCGTTGCGGGTATTAACTCCTGTGAGCGAGGTGTATGAATCTCGTGCACTGCCATCGGTAATAAGCTCTTTCATAAGCTCTTCCAGCGTCATTTCACCCCATAATACAGCACGATCAAGTATATAGGAAATTGGTGAGTGTGGTTCAGTTTTACGAAAAAACTCGGAAATTATCTTAATCTGTTTAAAAGCCTCTTCCCGGGATTGTACTGGCCCAGTGCTTTTAGGTGCAGCGGTGGTTGTTTGAGGGGTGTCAGAAGCGCCATCAGCTGATGATTCATCGGCTTCGGGCACTTCTTCAGCGGGGAATTTCTCTTTACCTATATGATTGACAGCGCCAAGGCAGTCTTCAAGCGAGTTGATGATATTACTGGTTGAAGGGGCATCGTCCAGACCGCAGTACTCGTCCAGTATACGGCCAATTTCACGGTAGGTATCAATCGCTGTGCTCAGGTCATCCCGAATATTGATGAAAAACTCATCACTGGATTCGGTGACGGCTATCTCGACCTGTTCATTGCTAAAGCCCAGTTTTGCCGCTTTATCTGCTTTGGCTTCTTCATCCATGATTTTTTCCACATCCAGTGCCTGCTGGTATTTCCAGTAACTGAATGGGCCCGGGTCACTCCCCTGTGTCAGCGGGACGTTTCTAATAGGGGCTATCAGTACACCATCTGCGCCCTGACCATTCAGGCCTGCCAGAGACAGGACCCGGGTAGCGACACCATCTTCATCAGGCTGGGGATAGAGTTTATCCCAGTATTGTTCTATAAGTCCGTGTATAAGCTTGAAGCCATACAACAAGCCGTGATAGCCATAGTGTCGAATTAGAGCTTCGGTGTACCAGCTGGCGACTTCAAGGTCTTTGGATTTGTTCTGTAAAATCCCGGGTGCCAGTGAGATGACTTTATTCCAGAGGTCTCTGGCTTCATTGCTGTCACCATCAAACATATTGTTGCGCTCTGCGGCACGGGCGGCGTTGCGAGTGTCTTTAATGCTGTAGTAATCAGATGCTGGGGAAGGATCGTCTCTGATATCTTCGCCGGTAGCGTTCTCTCCAGGGATCGGTTCCAGCAAGCTTTCCAGTGGTGTAAACTCTTTTTGGCGCATATATTCCTAATCCTTTTGATATTGTCTTGAATATATATTAGCAATTTATTATTTATTGCTAACCTTTTAGCAGTATAGTTATAAGATATTGAAAAGCTTATGTAAAGAAACTTAGCAATTTATGGGGCTTTGTTAAATAATTTCTTAAGAATTTCACGCATATGCTTGGAACATGGCCAATCGTTGGGTAATATTCGTTGGCTGGACTGGTGTTCAACATTAGCAAAGACTACAATTGCTTATTGTGATTTGATAGATATAAGAAAAAGTTTATATTATTTATATAGTTAATGGCTTTAAACAGGATTTTGCAAAGCGAGTGTGCGCTGTGAGAGAAAGCCAGAGTGGTTTTAGTGCTGACAGCGTGCAGCATGCATTTAACCCGGTTTATATCTTACAGATAGATGGGATGGCTTGTTACCAGTAGAAATTAATGCGCATTATTGTGAATTTGTTGTGTGGGTTATTAGCCTGCATGGCTCAATAAAAGATTTATATTAAAGACGATTGTCAGGACGATATAGTAGATGTCATTGTTAATTACCGTTAGTAAAGCACCTGAATCTGTCACTCTGGCAGAGACAAGCAAATCCTTCGATGTGCAGGGTGGCACAATGGGGCGAGGTAAAAGTAATACCTGGGTTCTTGATGACCCTGAGCGTTTCCTTTCGACCACCCACTGTCAGCTTTCATATGAAAGTGGTCAGTTTTATATTTCGGACTTAAGCACCAATGGTACTTTTTATAATGGTTCTAATAACCCTATGGGCAAGGGCACCCGTCTGCCCCTGACGGATGGTGACACATTTATACTGGGGGACTATGAGTTCTCTGTTAGCCTGAGTGCTTCAGCAGGCGTATCGCCGGTAACAGCCCCCGCCTCTGGACCTTTTGATAATGGGCCGGGAGCAGGTGGTGACCTGTTTGGCATGTCCGGAGGGCTGCAGGGTGGTCTCGATGGGTTTGCCGGAGGGAGTCCCTTTGACGGCGGCCATGTATCAAGTGAAGATTCTCCCTTTAGTACCAGTCCTGAAGAAACCGACCCATTGAAAGCGTTGGATAGAATGAAGGGGGGCGGTGCTCCGTCAGACCCGATACAGGGCGGTTTTGATGGCCTGGGGGGAACGGCTGCAGTTCAGGGTGGCTCAGGTCAGTCGTATCAGATTCCCTATGATGATAATTTTGATAACGATATTGGCATGGGTATTGACCAGGGCGGTTCACATTCTGATGGTGCTGACCCCATGCAGGAGCAGGTGTCGTGGCCGGATTCGGCGCATGATCAGACACCATTTAATGGTGGCGGAATACCCGATGACTGGAATGACAGTGATGATCTGCCTGGCGCGCCATCAACTGCGCCTTTTGCGCCTGAGACACCACCGGCAGTACCTGATAGCCCAGCAGGTTTTGAACCACCAGTACCACCACCAGCAGTATCACCTCAACCCGCTTTAAGGCCCGGCGGTGCTCCTCAGGGAAAGCCACAGAACACCGGGCAATATATTGCACCGCAAGCTGAGCCTGCGCCGATGCAGAGCCATGAGACAGCAAAAGTACAGCAACTTGAACTCGAAAATGCAGAGTTGCAGGTCGAACTGGCGACCTTAAAGCGTCAGTTAAACGCTGCGCAAAATAGCGTTGGGGGTGGTGTAGCTGTGAGTGGCGATGTTAATAGTGGGCTCACCGATGCTATGGGGCTGCAGGGATACAAGCTTGCAGACCAGGATATACTGCAAATTAATTTGCTGGTAGGCGAGGTAATCAGGGAAATGACCAGTGGATTAATGAAGGTGCTTGGTTCTCGAAGCGCTATTAAAAACGAATTTCGTATGAATGTAACCACAATACAGCCCATTGAAAATAACCCGCTTAAATTCTCGGCCAATATTGATGATGCCCTGGAAAATATGTTTATCAAACAGGGCAACGCTTACATGAAACCGGTTGAAGCAGTAAGAGAAGGCTTTAATGGCATTGCTGAGCACCAGGTCGCTATACTGGCCGGCATGCGGGCTGCATTTAAAGGCGTTATTGGACGGTTTGACCCATTGCAGCTCGAAAAACGTTTTGCCAAACACAACAAGGGCGGAATTATACCCGGAAGTCAGAAGGCAAAAAACTGGGAGTTATATCTTGAATACTTCAATGAACAGGCGGGGGATATAGATAATTCATTCCAGTCTATTTTTGGAGATGAATTTGTTAATGCATACGAAGAACAGCTGCAGAAGTTGTCGTTTGCCAGAAAGAACAAAAACTAGACGAAATAAATTAGGTTTTTTATGAAAATTTTTACTTTTTTAAAACAGATACTCTTTATTGCTTCACTTTTCATTTTACTGGCAGGCCTGTCGGCTTGTCAGTCTATGAATGGTGCGGTGGGTGGATACTTCGGTCTTGATACTGATCTGCGTATAGACTTTAAAGTCGATGCCGATATAAACCCGGATGAGCTGGGTAAGGCTTCACCTTTATTTATACGAATGTATGAGCTTCAGTCCAGCAAAATGATGAAAAAAGCTGATTTTATTGAGCTTTATGAGCGTGATAAAGAAGTGCTTGGTGCTGACATGATTGCGGCTCATAAATTAAGGCGTTTTAAGCCCGGTGAAAGTCGGGTTGAGCAGTTTGTTGTTGATAAAAAAACTCATTATGTGGCCCTGTATGCCGAGTTTCTGAATTTTAAGGAATCCAGATACAAACTGATTATTCCGGTTGTCGCTAATAATGTGTTTAGAAATTCTGTCACTATCCGTGTCTCGGGTAATGAATTGATATTTGATGTACCAATAGAAGAAGAACTTGATGACGGCAGTGATTTTCAGGGGAAATTTGAAAGTGCACAGGAAGGAGCGGGTAAGGCACAGGGTGCTGCAGATAGTGCAAAGGGTGCTTCTGATTCGTTAAATGAACTTTTTTAACTGAATATTTTAATTTATTTCAGACTGCTTAATAGCCTGAGAAATTTTAATAAAATAACGGGTGAATAAATAATATGTCATTAGACAGTAAAGTTGTATGGTCAGAAGGAATGTTCCTTAATCCGCAACACTTTCAGCAGCAGGAGCGATATTTTGAACGCCTGGTGAACGGCAAGTGTTCGGCTTATGGCGCTTACGGCTGGGGAGTGCATGAGTATGAAATTGATCAGCAGCTGTTAACCCTGGGAAAAATATCCGTCGTAAAAGCACGCGGTGTATTTCCTGATGGAACACCCTTTAGTTTTCCGGATGTCGATGAGCCACCACCCGTATTTGATGTGCCGGAAAACACACATAATGCGATCGCTTATTTGTGTGTTCCTGTACGACGTCCAGGTGCAGTTGATGTTATCTCTGATGAAAATGCCCAGGGTCTGGCCCGCTATTATAGTTTTGAGCAGGAAACTCGGGATGTTGCCAGTGACTCAGGTGAAAATATTAAAATGTCTGTGGGTAAACTGCGCTTTCGCATTATGATGGAAACCGATGACTTAAGTGGTTATGCCTGCATTGGACTGGTGCGCATTGCTGAATCACGAGACGATAAAAATGTATTGCTGGATGATGATTATATTGCGACCTGCCTTGACTGTAAAAAGTCCCCCAAGTTAAGTGGTTTTTTAACGGAATTAATAGGATTGCTGCATCACAGGGGAGAGGCGATTGCCGGTCGGCTTGCGGATACAAACCGGGGGGGAACAGCTGAAATTGCTGATTATATGATGCTGCAGCTCATTAACCGTCTGGAACCCATGTCTAATCACCTGGTCAATATGAACGGACTACACCCGGTTGACCTGTATGCCGAGTCTGTACAGATGGTGGGGGAGCTTTCTACTTTTGTCAGTAAGAATAAACGCACCCCGGTTTTTCCTGTTTATCTGCATGATGATTTACAGGCAAGCTTTACACCGGTGATTACTTCATTGCGTAACTGCCTGAGCATGGTTTATGAGCAGACGGCGGTTTCACTCAACCTGGTGATGAAAAAATACGGTATTCAGGTTGCTGAAATGTCTGACAGATCGCTTATCGGCAGTGCGATGTTCGTATTGGCAGCGCGTGCGGATATACCTGAAGATACGTTGCGAAAACACCTGCCAGCCCAGATTAAAATTGGTCCTGTGGAGCGCATAAGACAGTTGGTAAATGCCGCCATGCCCGGCATAGCCTTAAAGCCTTTACCGGTAGCTCCCAGGCAGATACCTTTTCATTCGGGATACACTTATTTTGTGCTTGAGCCTAAAAGTGATTTCTGGAATGAGTTAAAACATTCAGGTGGGTTTGCTTTACATGTTGGCGGAGATTTCCCCGGACTCGAGCTTGAGTTCTGGGCAATTCGTCAGTAATTTATTAATCAGCAAAAGTCGCGCTTACACGGAGTCAGATAATGTCATCAGGTGATTTTGACAAGACAGTATTCAAGCAACCTTCGGTCGATGCCGATCGAACGGTTATCAGGCCAATGCCAGGAGGGCGTGGAGGACAACAGCCGCCTGCCTTTTCTCAACAGCCCGCCCAGTCACCACCACCGGCTGCTCAGCAACATCAGCCTCAGCAGCAGGCTCCTCAGGTGCCAGGTGCAGCGAATTCATATTTTAGCACCAGCAGTGGCCTGAACCCGTTGGTTAATGCCGCATCCATTCTGATTGCCGTGTTTGAAAAAACCCGTTCAGCGGTTTCCCACCCTGATGTGGGTGGCCTGCATCAACGTTTGGTCAATGAAATTAAAAGTTTCGAAAACGAGGCAAAACAAACCGGAATTAAACCGGAAGTTGTGCTGTCTGCTCGTTATGCTGCCTGCGCGGCACTGGATGAAGCGGTGCTGAATACCCCCTGGGGGTCGGAAAGCGCATGGCCGCAGAGAACATTGTTGAGTGTATTTCACAATGAAACATCCGGTGGTGAAAAGTTTTTTCTTATTCTTGAACGAATGAAAGAACAGCCGGCAGAAAATCTTTATATTCTAGAGTTGATGTATATATTTCTGAGTCTGGGCTTTGAAGGTAAGTATCGTGTGATTCACAGGGGTCGCGATATGATTGAGCAGATGCGTGATGACCTGTTTACGATCATCAGACGTCAGCGTGGTGAGTATGAACGCTCATTGTCTCCGAGCTGGCAAGGACTGGGTAAAACTCGAAATTCACTGGCCCAGTATATTCCTATGTGGGTTGTTGCCAGTATTGTTGGAGCTGTATTATTTTTGAGCTATTCAGGATTCAGAGTCTGGTTATATGATTCTTCTTCGCCGGTAGTAGAGCAACTGGATGAAATTTCTGACATGAGAACCATTGCACGTCAGACACCTGAGAGTTAATTCATTACTCACATAATTGCTATTGCCGTTGTCAGTAACTGGCGAGCTACCTTAAATTATAATAATAGTTAAATAATCTATGAAAAAAGTAACAGGATTTTTCAAAAACAAAGTGGTTATCTCACTGATCGGTCTGATTGCACTTTCCGTTCTGCTCTGGTTTATCGGACCCATGATCAAATTTGGAGATGATAATGCGGCCCCACTTGGAAGTGTCGTTGCGCGCTTAATCGCAATTATTATTCTGGCCATACTCTGGGGACTGAATAATTTACGTATTCAGTTAATGAATAAAAAACACAATGATGATCTGGTTGGTGACCTTGAGGTTAATCAGGCAGAGCTGACATCGGACACGGCTTCAGAGCAGTCAGCGGAAGAAATGCATCTGATCAACCAGCGATTTATTGATGCGTTGAGTACCTTGAAAAAATTAAAATTTAAAGGCAGTGGTAAAAGTAAGGCTCTGTATGAATTGCCCTGGTATATTATTGTCGGGCCACCCGGATCGGGCAAAACTACAGCACTTGTTAATTCAAGTCTCGATTTTCCTCTGGCCGAACAGTTCGGTAAAGGCGCACTGCAAGGAGTGGGTGGTACGCGTAATTGCGACTGGTGGTTTACCAATGAAGCAGTGCTGATAGATACTGCGGGGCGTTATACAACACAGGATAGTCACAAGGTAATAGATAGTTCTGCCTGGGAGGGGTTTCTTAATTTACTTAAAAAGAACCGTCGGCGACGCCCTATAAATGGAGCGATTGTTTCTATCAGTATTCATGATCTTCTATTGCAGACAGAAGAAGAGCGAGTGCAACATGCAAAGATGATCAGAACGCGCATTGATGAGTTAATGCAAAAACTGGAAATACGTTTTCCTATTTATTTAATGTTTACAAAAGCCGATCTTATCTCAGGCTTTTCAGAGTATTTTGAAGATCTGAGCAAGGAAGAGCGGGAGCAGGTATGGGGTATATCCTTACCAAATGCTCCAAAGCCCTCGCAGAGCCCTGATTTTGAGTTTCTTGATGTTGAATACAAGAAATTACTGGAAAGGCTCTATTCGCGTGAGCTTTCTCGTATACATACCGAACGTGATGTTCAACGGCGGGCTGCCATTCAGGGATTTCCCCAGCAAGTGGAAAATCTCAAGTCAGTTATCGATAGTTTTGTTAAACAGACATTTATTAAAAATCGCTTTCAGTTTCAGCCATATTTACGTGGTATTTATTTTACCAGCGGCACACAGGATGGTACGCCCATTGACCGTATGATGACGGCGGTGTCTTCCAATTTCGGCTTTGCTCGTGATAATGTTCAGATGCAGCATGCTCAGGGCAAAAGTTTTTTCCTGGGTAACCTGTTTCGTGAGGTTATCTTTCCTGAGGCTGAACTGGTAGGTTCAAATAGAAAGTATGAAACCGGTATTAAATGGCTGCAACGCTCGGTCTATGTCGTTATGGCGATCTCCGCTATTGGTCTGTTATCCATCTGGGCGGGAAGCCTTAGTCGACACAATATGTTCATGTCAGAGGTTGAGTCATATGTTGCTGAATTTAAGGCCGAGAATAAACGCCTGAGTTTATGGAATAAAGACTTAAGGGTTGTGTTGCCAACTCTAAATGCACTTGCTAAAGCGAGCATTGTTTATGATCAGGAAGATCATCCCTGGTTATCCGGGATGGGCCTGTATGATGGTAATGTTGATAGCTCTGCTGATGAAGCTTATAAATCTCAGTTGAAAGAGCTGTACCTTCCAAGAGTTATTGATTATCTGGAAAAACAAATACAGAAAGGACACCAGGGAGGAGACTTATACCACACCTTTAGAACCTATCTGATGTTTAATAAAACAGAGCATATGGATAAGCAGCTCATTCTGGACTGGTTTTTAACCGACTGGTCTAACACCATGAAAGGTGAAGCATCCTATCGTAAAGAAATGGAAATTCATTTGAAAGCGTTACTTGATCTTGAGTTACAGCCTTACCAGCTAAATACACGCATAATGCAGCAGACGCGGACTTTATTGTTGCGTGTGCCCGTTCACAAGCGCATTTATAGCCGTATTAAAACTAACCCTGAATATTATAGAAAAGTTGATGTGTTAAACATGTTTGGTGAAATTGTCAGGGATACATATAGAATGACACCGGAAGCGGAAAGAGCTTTCAAGGTGCCCTTTATGTTTACCCGTACAGGTTACGATAGCATTGATCTTTCAACTGGTTCGCCGGTTATTGCCGATATTGTCAATGAACGTTGGGTTTTATCAGATGATAAAAATGCCCGAGTAGATTTTATAAAAGCAGACCTTAATGAAATCAGCGACAAGGTTAAAAAGCTGTATATGACGGATTATATAACCCACTGGAACCGGGTTTTTGATGCACTGAAAATCACGCCGTTTAACAGTATAAAGCAGGCAGGTGATGTGCTTGCAAGTTTTACTGACCCTGTTTATTCTCCGCTGATTTCCATTTTGCAGGTGAGTGCAGAAAACACGCAGTTATCGTCACAACTATTGCAGAACCTGAATGATGATCATGGAGAGGGTAAGGGGGGTAAGGCTACCGGCTACCTTGCTGATAAATTTAAGGGTACAAAGGTTGATCAGCAGTTCAGAGACTTAAATGTACTGCTGCGTGAAAGCAGTAAAAAACCGGCACCTATTTCCGGGATTTTAGCCAAGTTACAACTGTTGCAGGATTTTCTGGCAGAGATATCTGTTTCACCTGACCCTAATAAAAAAGCTTATCAGGTGGCCAAGGCTCGGTATCAGAGTGGTGCTGGCAATGCAATTACATCATTGATGACCTTTTCCAGAAACACCCCGGAACCGATGAAACGCTGGTTGACAACCATATCAGATTCTACCTGGAAAATTATTCTTTCATCTGCACGGCAATATGTTAATACTGAGTGGAAAAATCAGGTTTACAGTGTTTATTCACAGGGGCTTGCCGGGCGCTACCCTTTAAAGCGTTCATCCAGTGATGAGCTTGCACTGTTTGACTTTAGTGAGTTTTTCAAGCCTAAGGGCATAATTGATTCATTTTATACTGAGTTTGTTAAGCCATTTATAACGACACGTAAGGGCTGGAATAATCGAGTTGTAGATAATTATTCACTTGGTTTTAGTCGTAAAACATTATTACAAATTCAGCGCGCGCAGCGAATCAAAAATATATTTTTCAGGAAAAACCCGGAAATTCCAGGTATTTCATTTCAGCTTAAACCTTATCGCATGGAAAAAAAGGATGCGCGTTTTCTGCTGGAGGTTGGTGACCAGAGGATTAGCTATAACCATGGTCCGAAATTCTGGAAAGATCTTAAATGGTCTGGTGAAGATGAAAACAAGCGAGTACGCATTGTGTTTGAAGATCTGGATGGCAATCGACATGAAAAAACCTTTGATGGTCCCTGGGCATGGTTTAAGTTGCAGGATCGATCCAGTCTAACAAAAACCAGAAAATCCAATGTTTTTCTTGTGACTTACCTGGTCTCTGAGTTTAACGATGACAGGAGAAAAGGGACTAATAAAATAACTCGCCGTGATCATAAAATTCAGTACCTGATAAAAGCAAAGAGCGTAAATAATCCGTTCAGTAAAAACTTACTAGGACTGTTTAGTTGTCCGGGGTCTATATAAATGAGCGCAACAACTGAATTAGGTTTATATGGTAAATTGCCCGCATATGGTGATTTTATTTTTCGCAACCTAAACTCTTCGTTTATTAACCCCTGGGATGAGTGGTTGCAGCATTTTATTTCAGGCTCTCAGGAGCAGATAGGTGATACCTGGCTGGATATTTATTTAACCAGCCCTATCTGGCGCTTTGTTTTTTCGCCGGGGGTTATAGACAATAATGTCTGGGCTGGGCTAATGATGCCAAGTGTCGACAGAGTGGGGCGGTATTTCCCGATCAGTGTTGTGATGCCGTTGGCCACAAACACCTGTCCGGTTAATTTTATGATGAATCAGCAACAATGGTTTAGTGCGCTAGAAAACCATTGCTTAACTGCGCTGGATGGCAGTATTGATGCAGATGAATTGATGGGTGTGCTGACAGAGTTATGCATACAGCCTCAGGAAATTTTTCTGCCTACACCTAATCTGGGTGAAATGGGGCCGGCTGTTTTTGGGCTGACTTCAGGCGCTACAGAGCAACTTAATTCGGCGCTACCCTATATGCTAAATGCAGCATTAACAACAGCTTTATCCAGCTTTAGTCTGTGGCAGACTGCTGGGTCAGAGTTAATCGGCCCAGCAGTTTTTAATTGTCAGGGGTTACCGCCTATTGGTGGAATTGGCTCAATGCTGGATGGTCAATGGCAGGCCAGAAACTGGAAACTGCCTTATAATATACAACTCGTTTAAAGATTGGAAATGGACACATGAGTGATACAACGATCAGACGCCCAATCCGCTGGAAATCAGCGGAAAGAACTGATGTGGGTATGGTCAGAAAAGTAAATGAAGATTCAATATTATCTTCACCTGAAATACAGCTGTGGGTGGTAGCCGATGGTATGGGGGGCTATGAGGCTGGAAATGTGGCCAGCAATATGATTGTTAAGGCACTGGATGACTTAACGGATAAATACACATTAAACGAAATGATCGACAGTGTAGAAGACTGTCTTATCGATGCAAATCATCGCATACTGGAGTACGCCGATATAATGCTTGATGGTCGTACACTTGGCAGCACTGTGGTCACCCTGTTGATAAAAGGTCATGTAGGTGCCTGCTTATGGGCGGGAGATTCACGTTTGTACCGTTATCGTAATAATGAATTCGTTCAGTTATCCAAAGACCATAGCCAGGTTGAAGAGTTACTTCAACAGGGTTTTCTAACTCCTGAAGAAGCTGAAAACCACCCGGACTCTAATGTTATTACCCGTGCAATAGGTGCCAGCCCGGAGGTTTTTATTGATGTTAATGTTTTTACTTCTCAGCAGGGGGATACGTTCCTTTTATGCAGTGACGGTTTATATAACATGGTATCCGATGAGGAAATGAGTCAGATCATTCACAGTGCGCCAATCGATGAAGTGGTTGACATACTTGTTCAGAAAGCACTTGATAGTGGGGCGAATGATAATGTTTCAGTGATTCTCGTAAAGGGCGAGCCGGAAGCTTTTTACTCAACTCAGGTAGAACTGCAGGAATAATTTGAAAAATATGAGTGATAATGACTCAGATATTACACAAAGAAAGAATCATGCTGAGAAAACACCTCAATCAGAGGATGTTACGCGCATTGCTCCTGCCGATAATACAGACTCAGGCGATGATAAAACTCGTATTGCCCCTGTTGAAAATTTAGATGATGATAAAACCCGTATTGCTCCGGCAAAAAATACCGAAGTTGTTGGCGAAGATGTGACCAGGGTTGCGCCTGCTCAAAATAATGCAAAGTTACAGGCTGCAAGGAAAGAGGTACATGAGCTAAAGTTAAGGCAGGCACAGTTAAAGCTTGAGCAGCTGAAAAAGCGCAGACAAAAAGAGCAGGATCTCAGGCATATTCAGGCCCAGTCAGAGCCGCCGCAAGATGATGTGACTCGGTTTAACCCAAAGGTGGCCAGTGCTAGTGCCGCGTCAGTATCAGCTAAACGCCCTGCTGAGTCAGATAACGAAAAACCTCAAGAAAACAAGGTTATAGAAGTTGGTGAACATGGCACATTAAAGGAACGCTTTATACTTGAAAAGGTTCTGGGTGCTGGTGGTATGGGTATTGTTTATAAGGCAAAGGACCTGCTTAAGGTCGAAGCTCAGGATCGAGACCCTTATGTTGCAATAAAAGTTTTAAGTGATGAGTTTAAGTCTCACCCCGAGGCTTTTATATCGCTACAGCGTGAATCACGCAAGTCTCAGCGAATCGCCCATCCTAATATCGTGAATGTGTATGACTTTGACCGCGATGGTGACACGGTCTTTATGACCATGGAGTTTCTGGATGGAAGCCCACTTGATAAACTGATACGTCAGTACAAGTCAATTGGCCTGCCCACTGATGATGCCTGGGGTATCATTCGAAGTATTTCATCCGCATTATCTCATGCCCATGCAGAAAAAATAATACATTCAGATTTCAAACCAGGAAATATTTTTGTCACTAAGCGTGGGCTTGCGAAGGTGTTTGATTTTGGTATTGCAAGGGCAGTTGCACAGGTTGAACATTTTGAAGATGACTCTGATGACAAAACAGTATTTGATGCCGGTAATCTTGGCGCATTGACTCCAGCATATGCCAGCCTTGAAATGCTTGAAGGTGAAGAGCCCGATATACGGGATGATATATATGCTTTGGGTTGTGTTGCATATGAATTGTTAACAGGAGAGCACCCTTACAATAAAGTGCCGGCAAATGAAGCTGAGAAACAGGGTTTAAAACCAAAGCGTATTGCAAATATTAAAAAATACGAATGGCTGGCTATAAAAAAAGCTATAGCATTCAGGCGTGAAGACCGTGTTGCAACTGTTGATGAATTTCTGGATTTAATATCCCCCAGGATAAGATCCTATAATCGCTTGTTGGCTACATTTGCTTTTCTTGTGTCCGTTTCAATTGCCGGCTATTTTATGTTTTTTAATGATTCTGTTGATCCATATTCTGAGTTTGATATTCGAAATGAGCTTGAGTTAAAAATAAAAATTGATTTTTTAAAAGAAGATTTGATTTCGCTAATTAACTCGGCAGCTTTTACTGATCCGTGGCAGGATTCTATCTGGAAGGATGTTTCTGACCTGAAAATTCTCACAGAAGGCAAAGATCGATGGCTTGATGAGCAGCAGATGGTTATTTATCAACTTTATTTGAAGAAAATTGCAGCTTCTATCGATAGTTATGAATACACTAAAGCCAGAAACCTGATTCAAAATGCTCAGAGGTATTCTGATGAGTCTACGCAGTTGAATATTTTGACTGATAAAATGGCACTGGCAATTGAACAGGGAAAAACGCAGAAAGAAGAACAGGCCAGGCTGCGCCAGGCTAAATTGCTTGAGCAGCAGAAAAAAAATCGCTCTAAGCAGAAAAAAGAAGTCGTTAAAGTAAAAAAATTCGAATTATTTAATGTGGCTCTGGATAATGTGAATGCCCAGACAAAGTGTCAAGGGCGGCTAAAGATGCGTAATATCGAAGCCGCGGTTGATAAGTTACGTGAATTAAACATGGCGCGATATAAAAAGCTCGAAAGTGAAATTGTTAATTCCCTGGCTGCCTGTATAGTTCAAACGGGCAAGGCTTTCCCTGAGCGAGCAGCGGAAGCAAAAAAACATGCCTTACGCATATTTAAATCGAATCGGGTGCTGACAAATATCAAAATACAGGGCAGAGATCCCTGCGATATTTCATTGGCCGGGCTGGGTTCCAGAGGCAAGCGGGCATTATGTAAAGATAAAATTAAAAACACGGGCTCAACAGGCCCAGTGCTGGTTGTTATTCCCGGAAATAAAAAAATTAAGGCTTTTGCTATTGGTAAGTATGAGGTATCGGCACGAGAGTTAAATAAATTCTGCAAAAAATCATCGGTGTGTAGCTTGCTTAAAGGTGATGTTGACTTGCCGGCCTCAGAAATCAGATTTAAAGTCGCGAAAGCTTATCTAAAGTGGTTAAGTAAGCAGACTAAACAGAAGTATCGACTGCCAACAAAGAATGAATGGGTTTATGCCGCAAAATCCCGTCGCAAAAAACTGGATGCTAACAGAAACTGCATGCTCAGCACACGAGGTATCCAGAAAGGCAATAAGCTGGTTAAAACCGGCATAGGAAAACAGAACAGCTGGGGGCTGGTCAACTACGTTGGTAATGTACAGGAATGGGTTTATGATAAGGGGCGTAAGCTGGTGGCAGTTGGTGGTTCATATGAGCATTCTATGAACAACTGTAATCTCAATACCGTCAACCCACACAATGGTGCGGCTGATATGTCAACCGGATTTAGAGTAGTACGAGAATTGAGGATAGGTCTATGAGTGAGATAAGTTATGCAGAGCAAATAAAACGCCTGTCAAATGACTATTATCATAATCATTTGGGTTTTGAAGAGTACCGGTCTCAGAGAAAGGTTTTTCTCGATAAAATTGATGAAGAGTTTAATGGCCGTAAAGTTGAGGCAATAGCTGATGAGCCAGAAGTTGAAGAATTTAAGAATTCTGAAGAATCATCTTTGCTTAGTAAAACCATCGCACTTTTTAAAAGTAACGAAAACGAATAAATCAGGTATTCCAGTAAAGCAACCATAGAATCGCATCATTTAGGGTGTTGAATGATGATTTTAATAGCTATTTTCCGTATATTAGAAACATACGTCAGCGTTCTTTAATCGCTATTGTTTTTTTGCAAAAGATACGTTCCCATGCAATATTTAGGAACATTCGTGCTAAATTCCGGGTTCTAACTCAATCAGGTCATTTACAGCTTGCTGATTTGTTGAAGTCCTATAGAATTGGCGAAATTTTTATATTTATGAAGGGGAAGCTCCATGGAGTTAGTCAAATTTTTTCAAACTGGTGGTACTTTCATGTACCCAATTTTATTTGTACTGGCACTGGGTTTGGCAATTGCAATTGAGCGTTTTCTCTATATTTCAATCACACAGGGTAAAACCCGAAAATTATGGGGTCAGCTGCTTCCCTCGTTGAGAGCTCAGGATTTTGAGCGGGCGTTTAAATCCACCGAAAGTGAGAAAACACCACTGGCGATTGTACTCAGTTATGGGTTTGAGCGTAAAAATGCAAATGCTGCCCGCGGCGGCATTGAGGCGGCGATGGAAGAGGGCATGATGGAGGTTATGCCGGATCTTGAACAGCGCACTCATTATCTGTCTACATTCGCTAATATTGCCACATTGCTGGGCCTGTTAGGCACAATTATCGGTCTTATTCAGGCGTTTACTGCTGTAGCAGGTGCTGATCCGGCTGAAAAAGCTGATTTATTATCCGCCAGTATCTCGGTGGCTATGAACACCACAGCATTTGGTCTGGTTGCTGCAATTCCTCTTATTCTTATTCATTCATATCTGGTCACTAAAACCACGCGTCTTGTTGATAATATCGAGATGGCAGCGGTTAAGTGTTTGAATCTGATTGCTAAAGATTAGCTGTTAATCTAATTAATCCCGGGATAGAGACACAGCATGAAACTGGTCAGACGCAAACTTGTAAAGGAAGATACTGAACTAAACATTACCGCTTTCCTTAATTTAATGGTGATACTGGTTCCATTTCTTTTAATTACAGCCGTTTTTTCACGGGTTACCATTCTGGAGCTTAATTTGCCGGCAAAGAATGCGCTATCCAAACAACAGGAAACGATTAAGCTGCAACTTGAACTCGTTGTGCGTAAACACAGTTTTGAGATTAGAGATGCGAATCTGGGCCGTATAAAGTATTTTCCTCGCAGTGAAACCGAGACTAACTGGCAGGCATTTACAGATGTTCTGGTTGAAATTAAAACCCGTTTTCCAGAAGAGCAAAGCATTACATTAATGCTTGAACCAAAAATTAATTATAAAACTTTGATAAAAGTAATGGATCGCGTGCGCTTTGCTGATGTACTCGAGTTTACCAGTGTGGTCACTGTAGAGTTATTTCCAAATGTATCAATCGGCGATGCGCCGGAGCTTGTTCCAGTTGAAGAAGCAAAGACAGGTCAAACTGTTATGCCGCCTGGGGCTTCGGCTTCAGAATCTGCAGGAGTAGCGCCCTATGATGGATAAATCACGTCGTGCCAAACGCATGGAAAAACATCATGCCAGGAGAAATACATCGGGCTTGAACCTGGTTTCTCTGATGGATATTTTCACCATACTGGTGTTTTTTTTATTGGTGAGTTCCTCCAGCGTACAGCAGTTACCCAAAAAGAAAGATATTCATCTACCTACTTCGGTTGCCACAAAAGCACCGAAAGAAACCCTTATAATTTCTATTACACAGAAAAACATCATGGTGCAGGGCAGAGAAGTGGCTTTAGTTGAGCAGGTTTTACGAGCCGCATCACCTCGTATAGAAGGGCTGCAAAAAGAACTTGTATTTCAGGCTTCAAAAACGCCGCGAGTCAAAATGGCAGATGGAAAAACAAAAGGCAAAGCCGTTACTATAATGGGTGATGAAAATATCCCCTATGAACTATTAAGAAAAATTCTCGCGACCTGCCGCGAGGTTAATTATACCAATATTGCCTTTGCTGCTATGCAAAAAGCACCGTCAGGAGATAAGTTATAGTGCCTTTTGCTTCTTATGAACAGCTGGCCCTGAGGTGGCGTCCCGAGGGCAGGAGTGATTTTAATTTTAAAATCATCACGGCCATTGTTGTTAGCGTTCTGTTTCTGGTAGCCGTTGTACTGTCATCTATAGATGTACCTGATAAAAAACGTGAGGCGCGCCATGTGGTGCCTGAACGTATTGCAAACTTTATTCTTGAGAAAAAAGAAAAGCCGAAGCCGAAAATAGAAAAGCCGAAGCCGAAACCTGAACCCAGGCCGAAACCGAAGCCTAAACCTAAAGTTAAAAAGATAGTAGAGAAAAAGATCAACAAAAAACCACTGACCAAAACTCAGAAAAAAGCCCGTAAAAAAGCGGCTGATAGTGGCTTGCTTGCACTGGGTAATGAGCTTGCTGATTTGATGGATACGGATGATGTGAGCTCTATGGTTGGCGGTAAGGTAAAAGCCAGTTCTGCAGCGGCAAGCCGTGCGGGTAGTAATAATAAAGCCCTGTTAATGGCGGATGCCGGCAAAGGCAGTGGTGGTGTGAATGCCAGTGATTATGCATCGGGTGTTGGTTCAACACGGCTCTCTCAGCAGGAGCTGACACAGGTCAGGCAGTCGCTTATTTCGCCAGCCGCTGAACGCAGCGCAAAGGACGCCAAACGCAGGAAAAAATCCAGGACCGGTGGGGTTCGTAGTGAAGAAAGCGTTGCCATGGTGTTTGAGCAGAATAAAGGCAAGCTGCATTCAATCTACAACCGTGAAAGACGCAAAGATCCAACGATTAAAGGCCGGATAGTACTGGAGATCACAATCTCTCCATCAGGTAAAGTTAGTCGGGTTAAAATTGTCTCCAGTGAACTGAACAACAAAAACCTGGAGCGACGGCTGATTAGTAGAATTAAGCGGTTTAAGTTTGGTGCGATGAAAGTAGAGACGGTGACGGTTACCTACCCAATCGATTTTCTGCCTTCCTGAATTTGTCATAGCCTCTAGCCCTCAAGTTACTGCGCTTATTCTAAATTACTGCATGTTTTATGGTAAAATTCCGCGCCATGCGTACCGCCGACTTTGATTTCTACCTGCCCGATGAGTTAATCGCTCAATATCCCCTTAAACAACGAAGTGCCAGTCGCTTATTGCACCTGTGCGACGAGAAAATTGTCGATAGACAGTTTGTTGACTTAATTAAGCTGATTAACCCCGGTGATCTGCTGGTTTTTAATAATACGAAAGTTATTCCTGCACGACTGCATGGCTACAAGCGCACGGGAGGTAAGGTGGAGGTACTGGTTGAAAGGGTGCTGGATGAACAGCATATTTTAGCCCATGTCAAAGCCAGTAAATCGCCAAAAGCAGGTGCTGAGTTGTTTCTGGAATCGGCTATTCTGGCAACAATGCTTTCACGCGAAGGTGATTTGTTTAAACTCCACCTTGAATCGACAGGGCCTGTGTTACAGGGTGCGAGTAATAAGCCGGACAGTGTATTAACACTGCTTGAGCGGCATGGCCATATGCCCCTGCCACCTTATATCGAAAGAGCCGATGATGAAGCAGATCAGTTACGTTACCAGACGGTTTATGCTCGCCATGCTGGCGCGGTTGCAGCTCCCACCGCCGGGTTGCATTTTGACCTGGCGATGCTGGACGGATTAAAGGCTAAAGGCATTCAGTCAGCCTTTGTTACCCTGCATGTAGGCGCGGGGACATTTCAGCCGGTGCGTGTGGATGATGTTGAAAATCATCAGATGCATGCCGAGTATATTGATGTGGATGACTCAGTGATTGAGCAGATAAAGCAGGCAAAATCTGCTGGTGGAAGGGTTATTGCGGTTGGTACAACAGCTGTGAGAAGCCTGGAGTCTGCTGCAATGGCCGGCACTTTAAGTGCTTTCCATGATGACAGCCGGATATTTATTTATCCCGGTTATCAGTTCCAGGTTGTTGATGCCATGATTACCAATTTTCACTTACCTCAGTCAACCTTACTAATGCTGGTGAGTGCTTTTTCAGGTTATGACACAATAAAACAGGCATATCAGCATGCCGTTGAGAAACGTTATCGCTTTTTTAGCTATGGCGATGCCATGTTTTTAGAGAAGTCAGCCAATTCTACTGTATAATTATATTTTTTATAAAGCTAAATTACTTTAAAAAGATACTCTATGTCATTGATGCAGTTCAAATTAATCAAAGGTACTAAGGGGGCTCGGCGAGGTCGAATTGATTTTCCAAGGGGCCGTATTGAAACCCCGGCATTTATGCCCGTTGGAACCAATGGCACAGTTAAAGCAATGACGCCAGAGGAGTTGAGAACGCTGGGTGCGGAAATAATATTGGGTAACACCTTTCATCTGATGCAACGCCCCGGCACAGAAATTATTAAAAAACACGGTGATCTGCATGATTTTATGCATTGGGACAAACCAATATTAACCGATTCTGGTGGGTTTCAGGTTTTTAGCCTGGCAAAATTACGCAAAATTACCGAACAGGGCGTGAGTTTTAATTCGCCGGTTGACGGCTCTAAAATTGAGCTAACCCCAGAAAGCTCGATGCAGGTACAGCGTGATCTGGGTTCAGATATTGTAATGATTTTTGACGAATGCACGCCCTATCCCGCAACCGTAGAACAGGCCCGGGATTCGATGGAGTTATCACTGCGCTGGGCTGAGCGAAGCAAGCAGGCGCATCAGGGAAACCCGTCGGCATTATTTGCGATTGTGCAGGGAGGGATGTATGAAGATTTGCGCGAGCATTCTGCCCGATCACTGGTGAGCATTGGCTTTGACGGTTATGCTATTGGGGGGCTTTCTGTGGGCGAACCTAAAGACGAACGCAATAAAGTACTTGAAGTCACAACGCCATTGCTGCCTGAAGATAAGCCGCGCTATCTGATGGGTGTGGGCACACCTGAGGATATTGTCGAATCCGTTCGGCGGGGCATTGATATGTTTGACTGCGTGATGCCTACACGCAACGCTCGTACCGGGTTTTTATTTACCTCCTGGGGTATTTTGAAAATTAGAAACAGCAAATATAAAGACGACACCCGCCCTGTCGATGATCAATGCAGTTGCTATACCTGTCAGAACTACAGCCGCAGCTATTTGCGACACCTTGATAAATGTAAAGAAATACTCAGTTCACGGCTTAATACCATACACAATTTGCATTATTACCAGCAATTAATGAAAGATATTCGTTTGGCCATTGAAGAAGACCGCTTTGATGACTATGTAGAGGACTTCTATGCAATGCGTCAGGCAGGAGACCCTGAGTGAAACTAAACGGGTCTTCTTAAATCATCCCTGAAATTTACCTGTAGAAATGGCATAATACGCGCAGATTTTTTACGCGACTAAACTCGCAAATTAGAATAACCCTTAAAGGGTGGAGATACATATGAGCTTTTTTATATCAGATGCACTGGCTGAAGGTGGTGCGGCCGCATCACAGGGAGACCCTATCACCGCATTACTTTTTCCCATTGGCCTGCTGGTACTGTTTTACTTTTTTCTGATACGCCCGCAAAGTAAGCGAGCCAAAGAACAGAAGTCAATGGTTGAAGCTTTAAGCAAGGGGGATGAGGTACTAACGCAGGGTGGAATTCTGGGTAAGATTACTAAAGTATCTGACAGTTTTATAGCGCTGGAGATCAGTGAGGGTGTAACCATACAGGTTCAAAAGTCAGCGGTTGGTACATTGATGCCAAAAGGCACAATAAAAGAGCAGAACAGTTAATGAGGCAGTTAGTTGTCGGGGGACGATTTTCCTCCGATAATCGATAGATATCTTACCAGCTAACTATATGACCAAAAAATAATGACTAAACATTTAATGTTTTCGGGCAATTAGAATGATTAACCAGTATCCTTTATGGAAGTACCTGCTACTGATAGTAGTTATAGTCGTTGGCATAGTTTATGCCATTCCAAATATATATGATGAAGACCCTTCCGTACTTATCTCATTACGCAATAAGCAAATTGATGAGGCTACGCAGCTAAAAGTTACCCAGCTGTTAAAAAAATCGTCAGTGGCGGTGAAATCAAGTGAAATGAAGGGGGGGCAGTTACTGGTTCGCCTGGATTCTGTCGACACTCAACTCGCGGCTGCAGACCTTATAAAATCATTTGACTTTATTCGCCGCAATAATGAATACACGGTTGCACTGAATCTGGCACCAGCAACACCTCAATGGTTGCAGTCACTGAATGCATTGCCGATGTACCTGGGGCTTGATTTGCGTGGCGGGGTGCACTTTCTGCTGGAAGTCGATATGAAATCCGTAATGGATAATATGGAAAAGGATTATGCAACAGATATAGGGGCTTATTTAAGAGAGGAGAAAATACGTTATCGTGGAGGCATTAAGCGGGTTGATGGTGGCATCGCCATTAAGTTCCCCGATCTGGCAACCATGGAAAAAGCGGATTCAAAACTTAAATCTCAGTATCGTGATTTAGATTATAAATTTAAAGAAGCTGAGTTAACCATTGTTGCCAGTTTGACAGAAGCGACTATTCGCAGTGAACGGCGTTCTGCTATTCAGCAAAACGTGACAACATTAAGAAACAGAGTTAATGAGTTAGGCGTGTCAGAGCCGGTGATACAACAGCAGGGTGAAAATCGCATTGTTGTGCAGTTGCCGGGGGTTCAGGACACGGCTCGTGCCAAAGATATTCTAGGCGCAACAGCAACACTTGAATTTCGCTTAACCGAAGGCAGTCGATCTGACTGGCAAGCCGCTGAAAACGGCGGTTCGGTGCCACTTAATGCAAAACTTTATCATGAACGTAATGGCGACCCTGTATTACTCAAACGGCGTGTGATCGTAACCGGTGATCAAATCAATAGTGCATCCTCTACCATTGACACTCAGTCTGGCACACCGGCGGTTAGCGTTCGGCTAGACAGTAAAGGTGCCAAAAAAATGGGTGAAACTACCCGTGAAAATGTTAAAAAACCCATGGCAGTTGTTTTTATTGAAAATAAAATTGTTACCACAACCGGGGCTGATGGAAATATAACAAAAAAGAGAACACGTACTGAGGAGGTTATCAATATTGCCACCATACAGGGTGTGTTTAGTAAGCAGTTTCAGATTACCGGACTGGAATCCTTTGAAGCGAGAGATCTGGCGCTGCTGCTAAGAGCCGGTGCGCTTAAAGCACCTGTAGAAATTGTAGAAGAACGCACGGTAGGGCCAAGCCTGGGTAAAGATAACATTGAGCAGGGTTTCAACTCTGTTATGGTCGGCTTTGTGCTAGTGCTGGTTTTTATGGTTATTTATTATCGTGCTTTTGGTGTGATTGCAAATATCGCATTGACCACAAATTTGATATTAATTATGGCGGTGTTATCACTCATGCAGGCGACATTAACACTGCCGGGTATAGCGGGCATTGTATTAACTGTGGGTATGGCGGTGGATGCCAATGTATTAATATTTGAGCGTATACGGGAAGAGTTACGTTTGGGTAACTCACCACAGGCAAGTATTCACGCCGGTTATGAAAAAGCCTTCAGCACCATAGCTGATGCAAACGTCACCACATTAATAGCCGCAATTGTGTTATTTAGTTTAGGCACCGGACCGGTTAAAGGTTTTGCCATTACCTTATCCATTGGTATTTTAACTTCAATGTTTACCGCCATTATGGGTACTCGTGCACTGGTGAATCTGTTCTATGGCGGTCGCAACCTTAAAAAGGTTTCAATATAGGAAATCATTATGCAAATATTTAAAACAAAATCACACATCGATTTTCTTGGTAAGCGAAATATTGCACTTGGATTTTCATTGATTCTAATTGTTTTATCGATTACGAGTCTGGCAACCCGGGGGCTAAACCTGGGTATAGACTTTACCGGCGGCTACTTGATTGAGGTGGGCTACTCTCAACCGGTAGATCTTGTGCCGGTACGCAAAACGCTGGCTGCAAGTGATTACTCCGATGCTATGGTTCAGCACTTTGGCACGTCCAGAGATATTCTTGTACGTATTGCGCCGAGGGAGGGTATTAACAGTGCGCATATTTCAGATGAAGTTTTACGAATATTAAAAAATGACTCTGCTTCTGAATTAGAAATGCGACGCATTGAATTCGTCGGTCCGCAGGTTGGTGATGAGTTGCGTGAGCAAGGGGGCATGGCATTACTTATAGCACTGTTCGGTATTCTGATTTACGTGGGGCTGCGCTTCCAGCTGAAATCGGCTTTTGGTGCCATTCTTGCGCTGGCACATGATGTTATAATTACTGTAGGTGTGTTTTCGGTTACACAGATGCCGTTTGATTTGACTGTGCTGGCCGCTATACTGGCAGTTATAGGTTATTCACTCAATGACACCGTTGTTGTACTGGATAGAATCCGCGAAACCTTTCGTGCGCAACGAAAAGGTTCTGCGACTGAGATATTAAATCTGTCTATTAATGATACGCTGTCACGAACAATTATAACGTCTTTGACTACATTACTGGTTCTAATTGCGCTCTTTACAATAGGCGGGGAAGTTATTCATGGTTTTTCTTTTGCTTTAATTGTAGGCGTATTTATCGGAACTTACTCGTCGATTTATGTGGCGGGCAACAGCCTGATGATGATGAATGTAACCAAGCAGGATTTTCTTGAATCAGCTAAGGAAAATGAAGAGCTGGATGATTTACCATAAAGCTTAACTGGCGTATAGTAGCAGAATACCAGTCACCTTCTACCCGCATAAAGGCTTAAGAATGCGGTGTAGAGTGCGTTTTAGGCCACCTGTATATTTGTGATATATTCCGGTGAGTGCTGTATCTGCTGTTCGACTGACTCATTCATTGTTATTTATGCGTATTAGCGTGACCTCATGCACATATTCGTTGTATTACATACTGTAAAATATAAACGCTTTATAGTCTGTTCAAACAGGTAATACCTCCTTGTACATCGTGTAACCCTGAATGTTTCATTTTTCTGAAGTTAAACGTCGATAGTGTTTAATAGGCTAGCGAGCTTATCAGATTTGTATAATAAAAAATAAAACACTTATTAAACATCTTATTGCAATACAAAAAACAACATTAATAAGCATGGATGCCCTGAATAATAGATAAAAAAAACAGCAGTAATTCCAGTGAAAAAACTCAAATTAGCAAATACTTCTCTATTTCTACAGTCCATTTTATATATATTTTTATCTTCCACTATAAATGCTGCTGGCATCCATCTGGAAGCCATGCAAATGCCGGCATGGCTAGAAAGAAACGGAGAAGTAAGTGCGTTAAAACCCGGTTTAAAGCTTCAAGCGGGTGACAGAATTGTAACGGGTGGTACCGGGCGAGTATTGTTGCGTATTGATGAAAGTGGTTTTCTTAAACTAGGTGAGGATGCGCATCTGGATATGGATACTTTGCGCTCACCGGTAGAATCAGACGGTGCTTTAAACGCTATATTTAAAGTATCCAGGGGCGCTCTAAGGTTTACAGCTGAAGATAGCGTTTTCAGGCATAAAATTATTCTACATATCGGTAACATAATGGCCACAATACGCGGCAAAAACACAGATATATGGGGAAGCGCAAAAACTAAAAATGACACGCTGTGCTTAATAGAGGGTGAAATTGCAGTGCAGAGTGGTAATGACCCTGAGTATATTATGGATACTAAAAAATCATATTATAGTGTTTCCAGAGAGAAGCACGAGCATGCTGTTAAATCATTACCAGAGCTGAAATTAACAAACTGGATGTCATTAACAGATTTAGAGAGTGGCTCAGGTGTTTTAGTTGTGAATGGAGGGTGGGCAATCAATCTAATGTCCCTTGCAGGAAAAATGAATGCCAAAAACATAATGCAGTCCATGACCTCTGCAGGATATCCAGTTGAAATTGAGTCGATAGATGTGCAGGGGCAGGGGATGTATCGGTTGCGTATAAACGGTTTTAAAAGTAAAGATGATGCCAGTGCATTTGCGGATAATTTTGAAGGAGTTGGTCTGATCGAGCGTCCCTGGGTGGCTCCTTTGTAAAGATATTGTTCAATTATAAAACATAGGGATTCTGAGAGAATAATGACTATTCATGTTTTCCCGGAAACTTATTCTTTATGATTAAACTCATAATATGTTTGGCTTTTAAGAATGCTCTCTAGAACAATGCCGGGTGAATGAGGTGCTGTTAATATTGATTGCAGGTCACCATCAGGGTTAATCAGCATTAACGCAGAGCTGTGATCCATTAGATAATTATCTGCAGTGATTTCGCCACCAGCACCAGCAGATTTTCTGAATACGGCATTGAGTTGCAGAGTGAATCGTGAGATTTCATCAAGTGGGCCGGTCAGCCCTATGAAATTTTGATTAAAATATTCTATGTAAGGTTTTATAACTTCACTGGTATCCCGCTCAGGATCAATAGTGAGAAATATTATCTGTGGAGGTTGTAGGTCCTGCTCACGCATGATTTTATCAATCTTGCTCATGATAGCCAGTGTTGTCGGACAGACATCCGGGCAATGCGTGTAGCCAACGAAGATCAGGCTCCAGTGATGGAGTAAATCTTCACGACTAAACTTTTGCTTATGCTGATCCTGTAGCTCAAAGCCCTTTAGCTCTTTAGCTGTGGGGTAGATAGCTCCCTGTATTCTATCGGGCTTTAAAGGTGCCGGTGTTTTTTGCGTGGTGCCGAGCCAGGCACCTGCAGCCACTGCAAAAAGTATGAGTAAAAGTGCTGGTATTTTTTTCATAATACTCTAATGTCTTGAGGGTGAGCTATTTACCGATCAGTTCCTGACTTACTAACGAGGTAAATGAAAAGGCCAGCCATTTTTCAGGAGACGCTATAAATGCATCCGTGTAAGCTCGATATCCACCTGTCACCTGTTTATACATCATAACAATAGATATCCTTTGTTTTCGCCTCGTAGTATTCTATTAGACTATATCAGTATTGTGCTTCGATGACCATTGAATTTAAGATTACCGATAATTACGTAATATATTAAACAGAATACAATCGTTTATTGTGGTACATATTTTCTATTCGTTTTGATAGTATTTCAGATATCATCATTAATATGTCCTAGAATAAATGAAATAAACAACTTATCTGTACTCTACTGGCATGATGATTTTATAGTTGCATATGAGTTAATTAGAATTGAAGTAACTAAAATATAAAAATGAAGAATAAAAGTCAACCATCCACTGCAAAAGCTGAAAATCTGAGTGCCATTAAAGAATTTGCCATTTTTTCTATTATCATATGGTCAATATTAATCATTATTTCTATTGTTTTAAACTTATACCAGCTAAGAAGTCAGGCACTTGACCTGGCTACTCAGGAAGCCCGAGCGAACTGGAATAAAGACCAGGTGTTTCGTCGTTGGGCAACTCGCCACGGAGGTCTGTATGTAAGACCTGATGAACGAACACCTCCTAACCCATTTTTGTCTCATTTATCGGATAGAGATGTGGTGACTACAAGTGGTATCAAACTGACATTGATGAATCCGGCTTATATGATGAGCCAGATGACAAAAGAATATGATGAAATGTATGGTATTAAAGGCCGTATCACCGGACAGGTTCTGCTGAATCCATCTAATATGCCTGACCCCTGGGAACTTGCTGCTCTGCAACGCTTTGATAAGGGTGTTAAAGAGGTTAGTGAGCTGGCAAACATTGATGGTGAGCCCTATATGCGCTTAATCAGGCCGATGGTGATGACCCCGGGGTGTGTACCATGTCATGGCCACCTGGGATTTAAAGTGGGCGATATCAGAGGTGGTGTCAGTGTATCTATTCCTATAAAGCCGTATTTACTGGCTGCAGAATCGAGCAGAGATGTACTTGTTGCATCGAATATTGGCATCTGGTTATTGGGCTTACTGGCTATTGCTTTATTTACACGTCGAAATATCCAGCGCTCCGTTGAAAGACAGCAAGTCAGCGATGCTTTGTCCCGTTCAGATAATGAGTGGAATTATGCTATGGACTTTTTTGAAGATGTCATTTACCTGACGGACATGGACGACAGAGTTATCAGGGCTAATCAGGCTTTTTATGAAATGACGGGGCAATCCCCTGAGCAGATAATTAACCACCCAATTGGCCCTGTTATTCACCCAGGCAGTGAAGGGGAACCGTGCCCTGTATGTGATGCAAGAAGTGAGCGTCGTGATGAAATTATTACAATGGAAGCTGATGATTCATGTAACCCCATGGGTAAACCCGTTGAAATAACTGTACGTACTATCAGAAATAAGGATGACCAGCCACAGGGTACGCTCGTGGGTATGCATGACCTGACTCGCAGTAGAGAGGCTGCTGCTGAACTCAAAGAAAGGGAGCAGCAAATCAGTGATTTACTGAATTCAACGGCTGAGGGCATTTTTGGGCTGGATATGGAGGGTAACTGTACTCTGGCAAATCCTGCCTGCATTAAGCTGCTTGGTTATACGGGTACGGATGAGTTCATTGGCAATAACATGCATGCTCTTATTCATTATAGTTATGAAGGGGGGGAGGCATATGATGTGAGTCAGTGCCCCATTTACCAGTCTTTTAAAACCGGTTCGAAGGTTCACTGTGACAGTGAGGTGTTCTGGAAGGCTGACGGCAGTAGTTTTGAAGTTGAATACTGGGCTTACCCGATCATTAGAAATAATCAGGTTACAGGTACAGTAGTCACTTTTATTGATATATCGGAACGACTGAAAACCGAAAAAATATTGCGGCGTAGCCAGAAAATGGATGCGCTTGGACAGTTAACGGGAGGGATAGCCCATGATTTTAATAACCAGTTGGGGGTTGTCAGTGGTTATCTTGAAATGCTGGCAGAGAATAAGACGGATAATGAGAGTGCCGAGCGATGGATCGCTATTTCAGAAAAAGCCACCCGGCGCTGCATTGATCTTACACGCCAACTGCTTAATTTTTCCAGTTTGCAGCAGGCGAATACAGAAGTAGTGGATTTAATTATTGAAATGAATGAGCTCAAAGAGTTGATTCAGCTAACGGTAACGCCGGCCGTACAGGTTCAATATGATATTGCAGACGAAATCTGGCCAATTAAAACCAGCCGCGGTGAGCTTGAAGATGCCGTGATAAACCTGGTTATTAATGCACGTGATGCTATGCCTGAAGGGGGAGAAATACTGATTGAAATCAGTAATCAGGTGCTGGATAAGTGTAATTTTGAGAACCAGGAAGGGCTAGAGGGTGATTATGTTGTAGTTTCAGTGAATGATACTGGTACTGGAATTAGTAAGGAAATACAGGAGCATATATTTGACCCATTTTTTACGACTAAAGAGATTGGTAAAGGCACGGGGCTGGGAATGTCTATGGTATACGGGTATATAAAGCGTAACAACGGCTGTATCAATATCTATTCCCAGCCTGGAGAAGGTACTCGTGTGAGTATGTGTTTTCCACGAAGCATTACCATTACAGATACAATGGAGCATGATCATAACGGGGCAACGACCAGGAATAAATACAGGGGTGAGAATGAGACGATACTGGTGGTTGATGATGAGCCACAATTACGAGATCTGGCCGTAGAGATACTTCAGGCACAGGGCTATCAGACATTGGTTGCTGAAAATGGCAATATGGCGATTGAAATATTACAGGGTGATGCGAAAGTGGATTTACTCTTCTGTGATGTCATTATGCCCGGTTTGAATGGCTATCAGGTTGCTGAAAAGGTCAGACAATTACGCCCTGAACTGATTATACAGCTAACATCCGGGCTGGCAGATGTCTCTGCGATGACAGAGCAGAAGCCGCTGACCGAATTAAATGTTCTGCAAAAACCATATTTACGGTCCAGTTTAATAGATTGTATTGCTGCTTCATTAGGTCATTAAGTTCAGATTTATACCCCCCCTCGCTTCCAGTAGCTGTAATACTCGAATTTCATAAATCCTCTGCTAAACTCTATTGTTAATGAATAAAACGATTGTATTGCTGCTGCTGTGCCTTGTATGGCTCCCGACCCTGATCGCTGCTGAAAGGGTCTATACCTGGACTGTTGTTCCTCAGTTTAACCCGACCGTCGTTCACCGTGACTGGGGGCCATTGATGAAATTGCTGGAGCAGAGAACCGGTTATCGCTTTAAACTGATCATTGCAGATAGTTTTACCTTTTATGAAACCAGCCTGTTTAAAGGAAAAATCGATTTTGCATATGCCAACCCGTATCAAACATTACTGGCACATCGTGAACAGGGATATATACCTTTAATACGTGACGGTCAGCGACGCCTGACAGGCATTCTGGTTGTTCGTAACGACAGCCCATTGCAGAATGTAAAAGATGTAGAGGGTAAAAGAATTGTTTTTGCATCCCCCAATGCGTTTGCAGTATCCCTGTATTTACGGGCATTAATGACTGAAAAGGAGGGTGTTAGTTATATTGCTGATTATGTGGGAACTCACAGCAATGCTTATCGGCAGGTATTGCTGGGGCGTGCGGCAGCCAGTGGCGGGGTGTACCGGACTTTGCATAAGGAGCGAGCGGAGGTACAGAACAATCTGCGCGTTATTTACGAATCTCCCAGTACAATTACCCACGCCATTGTTGCACACCCCGATGTTCCTGCCGAGGTGAGGGAAAGTGTTCAGAAAACCATTTTAAGTCTGACTGAGAGCGAGGAGGGGAAGGTCATGCTCAGGCATATTTTTTTGCCACAACCTGTCGCAGCTGACTTTAAGCGGGACTACAAACCTTTGAAGTCATTGAAACTTGACAGTTATGTAGTGTTACCGGAGTAAAAACTCTATATGAGATGGCGCAAGCTACCGTTACATCTGCAAATTGTATTTGCCAGCTCTCTGGTTATTATTGTAACGCTAATGATTACAACCTGGTGGAATGTTGACCAGCAACGCCAGCAGCTATTAGATGATATAACCCAACAGGCCAGTGGTCTTGCACGTACCGCTTCATTAGCATCTCGCTATATGGTAATCGCTGAAAAACTGGATGAGCTGGAATCCATGTTGTTGAGCCTGGCTTTTTACCCTGACCTTATTCAGTTGGTGGTGATGGATAAAAAGGCAAATGTATTGTCCGATATCCATACCTCTATTCACGGTCCTAAAGTTTCCTACGACAACCTCCACCATGAACAGCCACAGGCCATACTAAATAGCCCTAAATTGTATATGCAGAGAGGAGAGCAGGAACTCCTTATATGGCAGCCAATTGAAACATCGACATTGCTTGGCTGGGTCATGGTAAGAATAGATCTTAGTCGGGCAAATAACCTGGAAGATGGGATTCTTCTTGATAATATGCTGGCTACGGGGGTTGTTCTGATCATTGACCTTTGTATTCTCCTGATAATTATGTATCTGCCTGGAAAGTCGTTCAGGCAGGCCGTTCACTTTGCCCAGCATCTTACTGAGAATCCAGGTGAAAAATTGCAGTTAAAAGCAGGTTCGTATGAAGTTATCAAGCTGATAGATGCCTTAAATGTGTCTTCCACTCGTTTAAAGCAACAACGTGAAGAATTAGAGAAAAAACAGAGTGAGCTAGAAGACCTTAATCATCACCTGGAGCAGCGGGTTAACGAGCGGACAGAAAAACTGGCTGAAAGCCGTGAAGCATTATTGCAATTACATCAGGCTGTGGATCAGAGCAGTATAGCCATTATTATGCTTGATAGTGACTTTATGATCACAGAATGTAATCCTGCATTTCATAGTATGAGTGGTCACGAAATTTCAAAATCCTGTGGTGTTAATCTGTTTACCCTGATCTGGTCAGAACTGAATCCAGCAGGTGTGCTTGAAAATATCCAACATCATTTAAATGCATTTGATACATGGAGAGGAGAAGTGCTGATCCGTCATGCGAATGACAATAATATCTGGGTGCAAATGGGATTTAGCACAACAAAAAATGATGATGATAATGAGGCTTATTACCTGTTTACGCTGGATGATATTTCAGATCGTAAAGACTATGAAGCCCAGCTTATACATCAGGCAAAATATGATGCATTAACGGGTTTACCTAATCGTGTGCTGGGCATGGATCGATTAAATCAGGCAATACGGCAGGATCATCGATTAAAGATGAAGACAGTTGCTTTATATCTTGATCTCGATCGTTTTAAACAGGTGAATGATACACTTGGGCATCGTAGCGGTGATCTGTTATTGATTGAAATGGCCTGCAGATTAAGCGCCTGTGTGCGCGAGTACGATACAGTCTGTAGGTTAAGTGGTGATGAATTTATGGTTGTATTGTCCAGTATCGCAGATACCGCAACCATTGAAGCAATAGCAGAGAAAATATTGCAGACAATATCTCGACCATTCATAATTGAAGAGCGTGAGCTTCATATGCGGGCAAGCATTGGCATCGCTGTTATTCCTGATGATGGCACAGATGCAGATGAGGTGCTGCGCTATGCGGACACTGCGATGTATCAGGCCAAACAATTTGGTAGAAACTGTTTTAAATACTATACCTGTTCTATGAACGAGAAAGCGCAGGAGCATATGCGTATCGATAATGCGATGCATACAGCAATTGAAAACAACGAGCTGGAACTATATCTGCAGCCAATTGTTGACACAGAAAAACGTTCATTTATAGGTGCAGAAGCATTGATGCGCTGGAATTCCTCCAGCCTCGGTGCGATTGCACCTGATAAATTTATCGCCATTGCTGAAGAGAATGGATTGATCGTTGATATGGGTTTATGGATACTACGTGAGGCCTGTTTAAAGGCAATAAAATGGCCTGAACATAGTTTTGTAACGGTTAATGTTTCAAGCGTTCAGTTTCGAAATCGTGAATTTATAACTATGCTTGAAAATGTATTACAGGAAACGGGCCTTGCGCCAGAAAGGTTACATCTGGAAATAACAGAAAATGTAGTAATGGAAGATGTTGAGGAAATAGTGCATGCCATTGAAAAAATCGTTGCATTAGGAATAGAATTGGTGATTGATGACTTTGGAACGGGCTATTCATCATTATCCTATTTAACACGTTTTCCAGGCAGCATTCTTAAGATTGATCGCAGCTTTGTGGCGAGAATGATAAATGATAAAAACAGTGCCGCTCTGGTAGATGCTATTATAAAAATGGGTCATTCATTGCATATGAAAATAATTGCAGAAGGAGTTGAAACAGAACAGCAGTTGAATATACTGCAAACACAGGGTTGTGATTTTATTCAGGGGTACTATTTTTCAAAACCTGTCCCGGGAGATGAATTAATAAGCTTTATATTAAAAAACAGCCCAAATTTATGATATTTTTTTGATGCAGGTGAATGCTGTTAAACAGTTCTCGCTGTATATGCTCCCTGATAAGTCATAAAAAAATATCGCTGAAAATAATTAATATACTGTCTATACTTTTAATGTCACATTGTATTAAACAACTTCAACAAATAACTTAAGGACATGAAATATGGCCAGAAGTACATCGGTTATACTGGGTGATCATTTTGATGAATTTGTAAATGATCAAATAAGTAGAGGGGGCTTTCAGTCAATAAGCGAAGTGATTTGCGCAGGCTTACTCAAATTGGAGGAGGATGAAATAAAATCTCAATGGTTGAATGAGCAGCTGAGGTCAGGTGAAAACAGCCCGGTAATTGAAGGTTTTCAGGGAAATTATTATATTTCAGGACGGCGTCAGCCATAAACAGCGTATTAAGCGTTGGCAAGTTTTCTGTATTTTTTAATGCCATATCACTTCGGCGTTTTAAAATATTACGTTTGCGATCGAGTATGGCTGACCAGTTAATGTTCACATCCTGAGTGGATAAGCATAAGCCAAAATCACTGGTCTCTCTGAATTCCCGTAGGCGTCGTGCTGACTTACGAATAATTTTTGACGGTATACAGCCTTCAAATAAACAGGTGCCACCTAAGCCTGCGCCTTTTTCTATCAGCACTACGGCTTTACCTGCTGCGGCCAGTGCCATGGCTGTCGGTGTGCCGCCTGGTCCTCCGCCGATGACAAGATACTCTGTCTGTATTTCGCTCATTGTTGACTCCGGTTTGATTATTTTAAACTTTCATGCAATTTCTTTAAAATGCTAGTTACAGGTTTATTTTCGCCGCTACACAATGTAATATATAAATCATAATCACTTACATCTTTAGTGTATTTGAATGTCATGCTTAATCACTAATTAACGCGTTTATTTTTATAGTAAATTACATATAAATAAGACTGATAGCGGATACTAACCAGATGAGCAATAAACCAGAATTATATGTATCTCTCTATCGTGGTTAATTTTAGATGTAGGTTACAAACTCGGCAGCAACCTGAGTGACAGTTAGTATATTTAATTACCTGATCTTTTCAGCTGCTTAATCTAATCGTGCTTTTTATCGGTTATCGCATTAATATTTGTATCTATCGATATTTCAAGTCAAAGTAGTTAATTCCTGATTTTTCTGTGTTGATTAAAGCGAAACGGTGACTAAGGCTGTAATTAGTAGAAGTCGATAGTTTGACTGTCATCCAGGTTGCAGCCAGCAGAGTAATTTTAATACTACAATTACCTTATGTAATTAACCCTATGTTTTGATATGAATAACCAGAAAAGGCATTGTTGTGAGTAAACAACCCAAAATGACTGACATACCAGCACCAGCACATCCTTATCAACGCAAAGAACCCTTGCCCTGGCATTCTCCAAAGACGTCTAAAGAAGACCCGGCGTGCCCTGATAAATTACAGGCAATTCTAGCTAGCCCATCCTATATACCTGCAGTTGAAGATGTTGATTTTTTAGATGGCAGTGAGGCCCGTGGGGTTCGCATACAGCTGGATTATCTAAAAGCTGAAAAACTGCTCAGGCAACATAATATACAGCATACAATTGTGGTGTTTGGTAGTACGCGTATAGTTGAACCCGTAGTTGCGCAACAAAAAGTAGAGCAACTGCATACTGAATTACTGGCGGATGCATCTAATAAAGAGATACAGCGAAAACTACTGGTTGCAGAGCGCATATTTGCAAAAAGTCATTACTATCAGGTGGCGCGTGAGTTTTCGCAATTGGTCGCAAACTCGGGTGAAGGGCCTATCGATTCTAGATTAGTGGTGATGACAGGTGGAGGACCAGGCATGATGGAAGCTGCTAATCGTGGTGTTAGTGATGCTGGTGGAAAAACGATTGGTTTGAATATCACATTACCCCATGAGCAGTATCCCAACCCTTATGTAACACCAGAACTGTGTTTTCAGTTTCATTATTTTTCATTACGCAAAATGCATTTTATGCTTCGAGCGCGGGCGCTTGTCGCATTTCCCGGGGGCTTTGGTACTTTTGATGAACTCTTTGAAACACTGACATTAATACAAACTCGAAAAATTAAACCCATACCTGTTGTACTGGTGGGAGAAGCCTTCTGGCGTAAGGCCTTTGATGTTGATTTTCTGGTTGACGAAGGTGTGATTGATGCAGAAGACCGTGAACTATTCTGGTTTGCAGAAACCGCAGAAGATATCTGGACAGGTTTACATAACTGGTATGAACGAAATGGTGAAATGTTAATTCCAGAAAACTAAGCGATACCATTTAAAAACTTACAAATTAACTTATTCTAATGAGGAACTTACATGAAAATTTCATTTCACGGAGCAGACCAGGGCGTGACTGGTTCCTGTCATTTAATTGAGTGTGCGGGTAAGCGTATATTAATTGATTGTGGGTTGTATCAGGGCGGACGAGAACTGGTTGAGGAAAACGCAGAACCATTTGGCTTTGAACCCGAGTCTATTGATTATCTGTTATTGACTCACGCGCATCTTGATCATTGTGGACGAATACCCTTACTGGTAAAACGCGGGTTTAAGGGAGAGGTTATTACAACTGCGGCAACGGTTGAGCTAGCGCGACTGGTGATGCTAGATTCTGCCGGTTTACAGGAAGAAGAGGCGCGTTATGAGCAGCGTAAAGCAAATCGTAGAAGTGGAAGTCATAAAACAAATAAGCACAGTACAAATGATATAGAACCGTTATATACAACTATCGATGCGTTAAATAGTTTGGATTATTTTGGACGTAAAGCTAATTACGACCAAAGTATGAAATTAGCTGAGGGTATTCGTGCAACGTTTATAGATGCGGGTCATATACTGGGTTCGGCCAGTATATTTCTAGAGCTGCAAGAAGGTGAGAAAAAACATCGCATATTATTCTCTGGAGATCTTGGCTACAGTGATCGAGCTATACTTCGAAATCCTGCTGCACCACCCGAGGTAGATACCGTGGTAATGGAAACTACTTATGGTGATCGTTTACATAAACAGCTTAAGCCTTCAATAGAAGAGCTTTACAGCATTATTAATGAAACTATTGGCCGTGGGGGTAATGTCATTATACCCACCTTTGCATTAGAACGTGCACAGGAGATTCTTTATTATTTACGTGAAGGGGTGAACAATAAAGACCTTAAACATTATATAAATGTTTATTTAGATTCGCCTATGGCTATTTCAGCTACACAAATATTTGAACGTCACCCAGAGTGTTATAATCAGGAGACACTTCAGGCCGCATCAAATGGTAATGACCCATTTGATTTGCCGGGCTTACGCTTTACCCGCGAAACAGCCGAATCAATTGCTATTTCACAACTTGATGGTGGTGCAGTTATTATGGCGGGCTCAGGCATGTGTACTGGAGGCAGAGTTCGGCATCATTTAAAACATAATTTATGGGGTAGAAAAAATAGTATTATTTTTGTCGGTTTTGCTGCCAGGGGAACATTGGCTCGAAAAATTGTAGATGGAGCAGAGCGGGTGCGAATATTTAGCGAAGATATTCAGGTTAATGCCAGTATTCATACTATTGGTGGTTTTTCAGCACATGCGGATCAGGCCGAATTGTTGGCATGGCATTCTCAAACAGGTAAACCTGCAACTACATTTCTAGTGCATGGAGAGGAGGACAGTATGAATGCCTTCGAGAAAAAGCTAAAAGGTAACCATGTTGTTATACCATCTTTAGGTGAAGAGTATGAACTTTAAACATTGTATATCTACACATGTAGGTATACAAAATCAATGATTCTATCCGCTTAGAGTAGAGTGCTGCATAATTTTTATTTGGCGATAGCTACTATACAATTGATGGGTGAACGCAACAATAATCAAGTTTCTAATTGTATAGAAATATAAATGAAAACATAAAAGAATCGGTTTGGTTTATGGTGATCTATTTTGACTGAAATATTAAACGAAAATGCCAGCTGTCAGGTTTGTCATAAACGGGTGCCTGATGTTAAATTATTACCCGCTGTAATGGTTCGTAGTAGCATACTTGATATGATAAAAAGTGATCATATCAAGTGGGATGTGGGTGGATTTATATGCTACAGCTGTCTTAATCATTATCGCTCTGTGTATGTGAAAAAACTTATGCAAGATGATTTGGGTGAGTTAGATACTATCGAGCAAGAAGTCGCTGAAAGTTTGCAGAAAAACAGTTTGTTGTCTGAAAATCTTAACGAAGAGTATGAGAAATCACTGAGCTTAGGTGCGCGCATATCTGATAAAGTAGCTGCTTTTGGCGGTAGTTGGAAGTTCATAATCTGGTCGATCATTATACTTGCATTATGGATTGTTTTTAACTCTATATTGTTATTATCTCGCCCTTTTGACCCTTATCCATTTATTTTATTAAATCTTGTTTTATCTATGCTTGCCGCATTTCAGGCACCTATTATTATGATGAGCCAAAACCGACAGGAAACACGTGACAGAATGCGTGCAGAAAATGATTATCAGGTAAATCTTAAAGCTGAAATGGAAGTCAGAGTACTAAATGAAAAAGTAGACCAGTTGTTGCATCATGAAATGCATCGTTTTATGAAAGTGCAGGAAATACAGATGGAAATGCTTAATGAGTTACACGAAAAATAAATTTATATACGCGATTATGTATAAGGCTATTAAAATATGATGCCACTGGTTTTTCTGGTAAATAGCATAATTATCTCGCTTGCTGTTTTAATTCATTATGAATTTTTATTTCGTATTTCTACGTTAATGTCAAAAATTAAAATCAAACTTCGTCATGCTCGTGGCGGCAGTGTTAGGTGTCCAGTGTTTGAAGGCTGTTTAGAGCCGCTAAATCCCTGAAACTGCTGACCCAAAAATGACGGGTTAGTGGGAAGGCAGTGTCAAGATGCTTTATCTAGTTAGTTGATTTTACGGTGAAACTGGCTCACATGACATTTAGGACAAGGTGGTACTTTAGCCGTTTTATGAAAATGTAAAACCTCACCACACTGGTCGCAAATTAGAGTGCCTGGACCTGCTATTTCACCGGTTTTATAAATGCCTGCTTTTCTTGCATTTTCTTTCAGTGCAAGCAATTCAACGGTGGTCGGGTCAGCGGCTTTTTCTAAAAGATATTGTGCATAGGTTTCAAGCAGGGTTGTTTCAAATCCTAACCAGTCTTTAAGCTCATATTCGGTATTTGCAAGGTAGTTGGCAGCATCATATAAATCACGTTTTAACCAGTCAGAAAGTTGTCTGGCATCTTCTTTAGAAATTTCTTCCAGTTCAGATATTTTTTCTTCTGCTTCTTCTATGGCCTTGTGCAGCACGTTGATACTGATATCTTTTGCATGCTTTAAATTATCCGCGACCTGCTCATACATTTTTTCATAAATTTCACCTAAAATATCGATAGGGTCATGATGTGGGGGATTACTCATTTTATACTCCAACTATAGTGATTAAATATTATCTTTTTATTTCAGGTAATCCTGATTCCGTAAAAATTTATATGTTGCTATCTTAATTGCATCATTAAATACAAACCAGACTAATGCGTAGGTCCACATCCAAATGGCATGTTCCCAGCCAATAGGCGTTATGAGAATACCATAAACAGCAATCAGTGTACCGATGATTCGTGTGGAAAAGGTGGCATTAAATAGCAACCATGAAGGATAAGGCTTTTTCCAGAACCAGCCATCGGTTCGGGTGTTATAGATGGTTCCATGTCCCGCAATAACCAGCTTGGCAAAGAACATTGACTGAATCATTTCTTTAGAATAGTTCATTTCTAAAAGGATATAAAATAATAAAAATGATGAGATAACACCTGCAATGCCTAAAACGCTGGAGACGGTTAATATTTCTGTCATATTCCAGCGGACAGGATTTACATCCACTTTGGTATTATCAGATGCGATCGCAAGAATGGGGATGTCATTGAGCAAGGCCAGTACGATAATCATTAATGCCGTAATGGGGTAAAAATTAAAGACCACAATGGCTAGCGTCATAAATAGAATAATGCGAATGGTTTCAGCTATTCGAAAAATAGAATAACTTTTCATTCTTTCGAAGGTGATGCGAGCCTGTTTAATAGCATCATTAATAACGGATAGACCAGGTGCGGTCAGAATAATATCTGCTGCCGCTCGTGCGGCATCCGTTGCATTTGAAACGGCAAAACCACAGTCTGCTTTTTTAAGCGCTGGTGCATCGTTTACACCATCACCTGTCATGGCGACAATATGCCCAGCTTTTTGCAGCGTTTCTACAATGAGATATTTATCTTCAGGAATAACTTCGGCGAATAAGTCGACACTTTCAATCATTTCGATAATGGCTGATTCGTGGGTATGAATAAATTCACGATCTATCAGACGAGTATCATATAGTTGTTTAACCTGCTCCATTACATCATCAGCAAAGTGTCTGGCTTCTGTCTGGCTGACTTCATTATTTAGGCGCTGGTAGATAGCACCTGCCATGGCGCTTGCCAGGGCTAATAACTCCTGACTGCCACTACCGGTGAGTTGATGTGAACGAATGGCTTCGCCTTCAAGCCCAAGCAAAAGGCCTACTTCACGGGCAATTGCCATATGATCACCGGTGACCATTTTGACGCGTACACCATAATTACGCATATCAGCAATGACCTGTTTGGAGTCAGGGCGCGGTGGATCGTAAAGGGGTATCAAGCCTATAATGCTGACAGTATTATTACTGTACTGCTTAGCGACAGCGATGGTTCGGTAGCCCTTAGATGCGAGCTGATCGACCAGTAGATTGATAGCACTCACTTCATCATCTGGCAGATTTGCCATATTTATTAAAATCTGAGCGGCACCTTTAATGGCTGTAAATGTTTCACCCCCAGATTCAATTTTAGCTTCTGTACGTTTATTGATCGGATCAAATGGCGTGAAATGAACCTGTTGATAAATACTCAGGTCAATTTGAGGGAGTTTTTCATCGATATAGTGAAAGATGGGGAGTTCTACAGGATCATTATTTTCCAGTTTGGATGCCAGTGCAGCAACTGTAAAAAGTTCACTTTCATTATATGTGCTGAATACGACGGGTTCCGCAACCTGCATACGATTTTCAGTTAAGGTGCCGGTTTTATCCGAGCAAAAAATATCAACCCCCGCCAGTTCTTCTATAGCGGTTAATTTTGAAACAATGGCCTGTTTGCGTGCCAGATTCATAGCGCCCACTGCCATGGTGACTGACAATACTGCCGGTAATGCTACGGGAATAGCGGCAATGGTCAGCACCAGTGCAAAACGCGCTATTTCTAAGAAGTTTTCATGTCGAAACAGGGACACCATCACTATTAATAAGACAAGTGCTACGGTCAGAATAATTAGAAAATTACCAATCTGTATGACCATTTTCTGAAAATGACTGCGTTCTTCAAGTTGTGCTTTGGCAACCAGAGAAACGACCGATGAGAAATGTGTCTGTGTGCCTGTATTAATAACGACAGCAAGCATTTCACCCTGCTTAACAATTGTATTTGCATAGGCGATTTCATTGGGTTTACGACTCACCGGCAGTGATTCACCGGTCAATGCGGATTGATCTATGAGCAGGTAATCGCCGTTGATTAGCTGCACATCGGCAGGAATAATATCACCAATACGCAACTTAATGATGTCACCAGGAACCAGCTTGCGTGAGGAGCGTCGGCTGAATAAGCCATCGCGTAGCACAGTGACCTGTTGGTCCATTTTAGCTTTAAGCGCCTTCAGGGCATTGAGTGCCCGGTGCTCCTGCATAAAATCCAGCCCGGCATTAACCAGTAGCATTATGAGGATAATGATGAAATCTTCCCACTTCTGCACAATAGCCGAGAGCAGGGCAGCAATTTCAATCATCCACGGGATGGGCCCCCAGAATCGCCTGAAAATACGCTGCAGGGTAGTTTCTTCTTTCTCGTCAATGGCGTTATAACCAAACTTCTCAAGTCGAAGCGTAGCTTCAGTCTGACTCAGGCCTTTATCGTATTTCACATCAAATATATTGAGTGTTTCATCTACAGACTGTTGCTTGTAATCATCTGTGATTTTAGGCATATCCGTTCCTATTGTTCGTTATAATATGACTATAATTAATTTACCAACAAGTTGATGTAACTCAGGTGACAGTTATAACACTAAGTTAATTTTAGTCATTGGCAATAGACTAATTTCAAGTAGAAACTATGTTAGAAACTGGATTCATGAAGTAACTTTAGAATTCAACAGATATTTAAATAAGGTTGAAGTCTGTACAAAATAAATAAACCAATAGGATTTTGGTCTGCAGTATCTATGGGAGTAGGTGCTATGGTGGGTGCAGGGATTTTGCACTATTAGGAGAGGCCAGTGCCATTTCAGGCAGTGCGGTTTATCTATCTTTTATCATTGTCGGGGTCATCGCCTTATTTAGTGGTTACTCGTTAAAAGATTTTGCACTGGCAGAACCTGCATTACCTTTTTATGGACACACAGGTTTTGTTATCGTCGCTATAACCGCATTGATTTCAACTGCATCATCAATCAATGCCAGTTTATATGCGGTGACGAATGTAACCTATCAGTTGGCAAAAGACGGTGAATTACCCATAGTCTTTGGTGCGCCAATTGCGCATAGTAGGGAAGTATACTTTGCAGGCTTTTCAGGTCAGTCTTTTTAGCTTTTATCTGGTTGCCAACTTCGCAGATTTTTAATGCCAGAGATTTCTTCTTTGCCAGAAGATCACTATCATCAAGTTTGACTAGCGTGTCACCGGCTTTAACACGAATACCGCTACATTATCATCTCCACTCGTGAGGTTACCTTCGGCGCCAGATCAACATTGCTGTCGCTCTGCACCTCAGCAAGATAAGGAATAGCTAGTTTTACCTGCGTTTTTTTAGTTTACTATTTGTCATTTTAAATCCACTTTACCTATTTTCTTTTCTTGCCGAGCAGTTGAAAACATAATTGCATACGACACTATCCTCAGCCAGCTGGCTTGGTGATTATATCATCTGTAATGACGTTATCATCATCGTCAGCTTTAGTCTTAATAGTATGAAACCAGGGGCGAGTCGAAAATTTACTTTAAGGATGGACTAAAATTGCAGTGCCCCAGACTTTGTTGTTTGCTCAGAAGTAGGTTTTATATTTTACTACAGACACGCTGATGGCTAAGAAAGCATCATCAAAGACTGTCAGTCTCCAATGCGACTTATAGAACTAACCTTAAGTAAGCATTCCGATAACCAAAGTGTTTTTAGTTTTAGTCTTTAATCGTGGATAATTATTCGTCGGTTATCTGTTTCAATGTCAACAACCTGCCCAGCTTCATGAGCGATGGTTGCCAGAGTTTTGAGTTCATTGATATTGTTTTCCAGTGCCAGTACGTTTAGCACAATACTTATATCGCAATTTAAATAATGTGCGGGGTTATCTGCTTTTTTGCATTTACAGATAGCAGGATCAATGGAAATATTAAAGTTCTCTGGGAATTGAATAATGATTGGCTCTGCATGATGAACCTGTGCCTCGGCTTTTTTTAGGTTGTTTGTATCATCTAGTTGTAGCATTGGTATATTGCTGTAATCTCTCATGTGTTTTTTCTCTTTCATAAAGTTATTAATTAATGGTAAGCGAGTAAACCTAATAATCACTTACTTGTTTAAATCTATGAGTATGCTTTCTTTTAGTACTTCGTCATTGCCACCAAACTATTTAACCGGTACAGAATAACCCAGATGAAAAAAAGACTATGAGATACTGTGATTTTCTGTTATCTCATCGTTTTAATACTTACCTCTAACTAAGGTAAACTTTAACGCTTTGGTTATTGATTGTATAAATGGATCATAGTTAATTTTATTTTTACTTCTATCTAGCTGATTAATAAAAGAAGCGGGTTTGGCGGATAATACAACCTGCTGGGTGAGTTGGTCCAGTGTAGCTAATGCTGCTTGAATGGGTACATCTATTTTATTGCAGGATAACTGATGCCGAGCATCTTTAAGTAGTTTTATCGGGTTTCCCTCCTGCTTGAGTTGCATGAGCTTTTCTGATTGATCGATTAAATTATTTGCAGCCATAACTGCTGGGTCATCGGGCAGTGTTTGCATTGAGCTTCGTAACAGGGGAAACCATTTAAGTAGTTGAGTGTAGTTTTCATCAGCATTGGCATTAATGATGGCATCAATTAAAAGGTTGGTGCGTGCTGCAGCACCTCGGCTCGATGCCAGTTCTAAAGTGGTACCTGTAGAAGCAAGTTCGCGGATAGCCTGTTCAGTATGGCCATTTATATAAGAGGCCTTAGATCGTAGGCCCGCATCAAGGCTGACGGTTAGCTCTTCAGCTATCACCAGCATAAGGGATGTGCCAGGGCAATAACTACCAACGGTGGTAATGTCATTAGCGGCTGGTTGTGCAAACAGTGTTGTAGTAGGTGCGATTAATATATAAAACCAGAAACTATATTTCAAA
>UOFI01000067.1_pt1 | contig 98969 bp, 88 predicted proteins | sample 1988361 | NCBI WGS metagenome assembly UOFI01 (sample SAMEA4712194, study PRJEB27164) | hydrothermal vent metagenome | biome: marine basaltic hydrothermal vent biome; feature: marine hydrothermal vent; material: mineral | place: Pacific Ocean | collected 2011-06-14/2011-07-23 | depth 1689 m
GGATCATCGCTTAATAATGACTAACAGGTCTCAAACACCATATTAAATTATTTTAATATTCTGCATCATGCATTATTCTGTGAAATTGACGTGGGCTATTCTGTCTGTGTATGCCCATAATTCTAACGCAGCGATATCACTAAAATGCAGGTAAATATAAATGGATACTCAGTCAATGGCGGCGGCCTTATTGATGTCGAACGGGCTTTACGCAATGACGATTGCCCTGATTATGCTTTTTGCAGGCGTACTTGGAGGGTTTGCCTCATATTATCTGAATGAATCTGAAGGTAAAAAGCTGATTAAGAGCGTCGTGTTAGGTATTGTCGCAGCAATGATCGTGCCGGTTTTTCTTAATATGATCTCCAGTAACCTGTTAATTGAAGCGCAGAAAAATATTGATAAATTATTTATTTTTTCTGGCTTCTGTATTTTGGCGGCGGTATTTTCAAGAAATTTTTTAGAAAACATTTACAGCAAAGTGCTTCAGCAGGTGGGTAATATCGGCAAGCAGGTAAAAGAAATTGAGGAGGCGGCAATTGAACCTGAGGTTCCGCCAACGGAGGTGCCAGAAGCTGCATTAAAGAAAAAGGGTGTTACAGCGGCTGAGTTTAAGCTGTTAAGCACCCTGTCATCCGGGCGCTTTGTATATCGAAGTGTTTCAGGCCTGAAAAAAGAAAGTAACTTGAATAAACATGATGTGGATAGTTGTATTAATAGCCTGCTTGCAAAAAAGTTAATTGAATCACGACTGAGCAGTAATAATCAGACACGCTATTTTATTTCAAATGAGGGGCGCATGCTGTTGGGTGAGTTAAGCATAGAGCATGGCGATAATAGTAAGTAAAGTGAATTAACTTCAGCTGTGTATCGACTCTTTATTTGTAGTGCGGATGCAGCCTCAGGGCGTAATTCGGGTTGACCGGTTTATTCTGCGCAGACAGACGAAAACTCACTTTTATCGGGTTATGATCAGAAGAGCTGACCTTTAGTGTTTCTTCTGCGGTGATTTCAAGCCCTCTGTAAAAAACATGATCCAGTGCATGGCCAAATACTCTTATCCGGTTATGGTTGTTATAAGCCAGGCTTTTTAATGACAGTGTATTAACCATGGTATTGATTATTTCAATGCGTGCATTGCTCCAGCTATTAAAATCACCGGCAATAATCACCGGGCCAGAATGTTGTTTGATAACGGAACTCATGGCAAGTATCTGTTCGGCATAAGCGTCAGTGCCCAGTGTAAAATTAATGCTGTGCAGATTGGCGACCAGCAATACCTGGCTGCTGTTTTTAAGCGGGTAAAGATTAATCAGTACGGTTTTAGGAATACGGATAAGCGGCTCTGTTGCGCGCAGACCGCAGCTGTAAATTGGCGGAATGGATGAGGCGGTTAAAACCCCTGCTTCGTGGTTATCATAATAAAAGGCGGTATTGAGGTGCCAGTGGGGCTGTTCCGTTTGCAGCGGTTTTGTTATATCCGGGCGGTTAATGGCTTCCTGAAGCAACACCAGGTTCTGATTTTTTATAAGAGCTTTAAAATCACTGGACCAGTTATCTCGCTGCGCTTTATAAATATTCCAGTTGATAATGGATATATGCTGTGGGTCAAGTTGCTTAAACGAGGTCTCAGGGGCTTTTAGTGAGGCCGGTATGCTGTTGATATTGCATTCAGAGAACACAGCTTTATCAGCCATGGGTGAAATAAGCCGGGTTTGAGGTGGAATGCTGACACAGCTGCTTATAAGCAACAAAAACAGGCTGATCAGGGAGAGGAATAAGGTGCGTTTATACATAGGCTAAACCAGTAAAACAGGTATTAATAAGACTTATTATTACAATAATAGTTCAGAATAGGCTCACAGGCCACAGGCTTATATCGCAGGCTTATTTCACAGGTGCATTTCACCAATGGCTGATATATGCCGGTTTTTCTGGATGCGGGGGGCAGTCGAATCTCAATTGTGGCTAATCTGGAATATGCCTGGCAGTGGTCGGGCAAAAACATCAATGCTTTTCTGGAATACTATCGTAATGGCTATGGGGTGATGGGCGACAGTTATACACTGGTTGATTTGCCCGTGGCATTAACCGACAGACTGGCAAGGTCACAGCTTTTTAATACCGGCAGAGATTATCTGGCCACAGGTGGCAGACTTGAAGTAACTGCATTACTGCAGTTGATGCCGGTGTTGGTACTCAATGCTAACTAATGATCAGAGCATGTTGCTGTTTGTGTCGGGGGTATATAGTCTCGCGCAGGACCTGGATATAGACTTTGGTCTGGTGTTGGGGAGTGGGGGAAAAGGGACGGAATTTGGCGGCGTAGAAACAGCGCCTCAGAGTGAGGTTTTTCTGAAGATACCGGATCAGTTGTATGCAAGATTAACCAGTTATTTTTCCTTTAATTTGGGAAAATATTCACAAAATATTGTTATTTAGCGATTAAGTTATCTTATCCACAAAAGCTGTGGATAACTCTGTGGATGACTTTAATAAAATGTGCTGATATGAAGATATGACGGAAATGTTATCAGATTGTTCAAAAAATAATCAATTGATAAAATCCTATAAAAAACAACAACTTAACTAAATTAAAAAAAGCTCTTGACACATCGCCAGTATTAAGAGGTGATTAAGTAGCTAAGGAGCGACGATATATTTGACTGTGCATAAGTCAGCCTTTATCCATCAAAAAAATGCAAAAATATACTACCAATTGTCTGAATTTCTGTGCAAATGAAATATTATTGACTAGCACTCTGTTTGTTGTTGATAATGGGGATTTCCCATTATCGTAAAAGTGCAGGGTAGAGAGCCGAAAGGTGTTTTTCTGTATTTTTTTAGTGTGATAATATTTACATTTTATTGCTATAAAAAACGCGCTATTGCGTTTAAATTACGGGCAGATTAATTTGTTTCATACCACAGCTTCACGTTTGCTTCATCATAACGCCTGTTATCTACTTTATAACTCCGACTTATTGACACAGCCGGATACGGCTCTGTTGAATGAGGCTATTTTTCAGCAGGCGGATAGCTGTCAGAAAATAACCGTTGGAGGGCGGGGGCAGGCCTGGTTTATCGATATTTTCGGGCTTTCTACGGTATTGCGCTGCTATCAGCGGGGCGGGCTGGTGGCTCGATTTAATCAGCAGAGCTATCTGGGCGTTCGTCCTGAGCATTCCCGTGCTTTTCGGGAATGGCGGTTACTGGAGTGGATGCACGGTCAAGGCCTGCCAGTACCTCAGCCTGTTGCAGCGTCAGTGTGTCGATGGCCATTTAATTTCAGCCCTTTATATAGAGCGCGTATATTAATACAGCGTATAGCCGATACTCAAACCCTGGATTACTATCTGGGGCAACAGCCAATGGATCACGCGCTGTGGCGCTCAATAGGTGGCTGTATTAGAGTGTTTCATAATCAGGGTATCTATCATGCCGACTTAAATGCGAATAATATTTTGCTGGATACTCAGCAACGGGTGTATCTGATTGATTTTGACAAGGCTGAGCAGCGTATGCTTTCAGCTCAACCCGCTCAGTGGAAAACGGCTAACCTGCAGCGCCTTAAGCGCTCGTTATTAAAGCAGCAGGGCCTGTCTGAAAGGTATTATTTTAGAGAAGACGACTGGCAGGTGCTGGTTGAGGGTTATGAGGAGAGCTGACAGACTCTGATCAGAAGGGGCTAGCCAGAAAATTTCATAGGTACGCTCAAAAAACCATGAAATATTCGGGCTAGCCGTGTTATGAAATCGCTTTATTCCAGTATTACACGGGCGTTTACCGCCTGTATTGGGCGATTATTGGGGTTGTGCAGTGCAGATTTAAATGCGCCCAGTTGTTTTTTTGACAGGCTGACGGCCTCTTTCATAACAAACCAGCGCACACCTTCTGAGCAGGGCGGGGTAGTGAGTGAGCCATTAAAACGGTAATAATCACGCTTGGCCGGTAATAAATCATCTGCATTTACCTTGTTGGACAGAGTGTATTTGTCATCGGTGTGCTGAGGCATTTTAGACCAGGCTTTATCCAGGGTTTTGTTTTCATCGCCAATATCAAACATTAATGCAATAACCGCCAGGTTGGCATTTTTATCCGCGTGAACAAAGTGGGCTTCCAAAGGGTAAGATTTACCGTTGATGTGATTTTCACTGGGAGAATGAAAATGGAACTGTTTCAACTCAAAATTCATACCGTCAATATTAATGCTGCTGCCTTTGGCGTAATTAATTTGAATGGTGTGGCCGTTATTAACAATTTCATTGCCGTCTGTATTGTAATTAATCTTTATTTTCTTCAGGTCTGATTTTATAAAGTGAGTTAAATTAACCGGTGACTGGTTATTACCCGAGCACTCCTGAAAATCTGCGCTTAATGAGGCCCAGTGGTCTGGACCTTCTTCATCGGAATAGCCCCACTTGGGGTGACTGCCGGCAACGGCCAGGCTGGATGCCAGTAAAAGACTGGTGATGGAGAGTATTTTAATCTGTATTTTCATTTGATACCTCGGTGAGTTTATATATGTCAATTCTTAAGTGTTTCCACGCAGAGAATGCGTATGGGTAGTTCAGGGAATATAGACGAATATTTTGAAAAGATGTTTATCATGTATCAATATAATGATGCATTAATATTAAGGAAACATTAACACTTTGCTTGCATATACCGCTAAAACAGATGAAATGCGTCACTGTTACTCAGAAGCCATTACCTGTATCTGGCGAGTATGTTTGCAGATTATTTGAGGCTTTAAGCTTTTTTAACAATCTATTTAACCCGATAGGCTGCAAACTCAAAAAGCCATGAGGTAGCCGGGTTAAAGAGGGGGGATCTGTTCTAAATATTTGTCTAATATGCGGGTCTGTTGAGTAAGGGCCGAGAGGGCGTTTTTACCCATTAAGTTGCACTGCTCGGGTTGATTTAATAATGTGCTCAGGCTGGTTTCTAAGGCGCTCAGGTTTTCAACCTGAATACACCCCCGGTGCTCAAGCAATAATTCAACTTCATCTTTAAAATTAAACATATGTGGCCCGCAGACAATGGCTTTTCCCAGCCGGGCAGCTTCCAGCAGGTTCTGTCCGCCGTGTGGGACTAATGAGCCACCCATAAAAATCAGTTCGGCCTCAGACATAAAATGAGTCAGTTCACCCAGTGTATCAGCCAGGTAAATCTGTGTGTTTTGATTCACGTTCTGTTGTTTACTGCGCACCGCATATTTTACATTCAGAATATTCAGTTGCTTTTGAATTTGCTCACTGCGGTTGGGGTGGCGGGGCACAATGACCAGCAGTTTATCGGTGTTGAGTTTTTGCCAGAGTTCAGCCAGTTGTTGTTCTTCGTTATTATGGGTGGAGGCAGCCAGGCAATAGTGGCGGTTATTCAGGTTGATCGTCTGTATATTACGCGGCTTGCTTTCAGTGGTAGTCAATTTTAAATTGCCACAGACAAAAAGTTGTTTGTCTGTGGCTCCCAGTGTTTTGAAATTGTTTAGCTCCTGAGCTGACTTGCAGAGAATTTTATTGACCTTTTTAAGGCTCTCCAGATATTGCTGCTTTATCCATGAGGGTGCATTGAGCGTGCGATGAGACAGGCGTGCGTTAAGCAGTGTTATATTGACATTGTGTTTATGGGTGCTGCTGTACAACAGTGGCCAGATCTCGGTTTCCATAATTAGGCAGTGTTGAATTTTCCATGCTTTAAGAAATCGTCTGATTGCAAAAGCAGATTCTATGGGCAGGTAGCAATGTTGTGTTCGTTCAAGGTGATGCCGCTCAATGGTTTGAGCGCCGGTGGTTGTGTTGGTGCTAATAACAAACTGTTTTTGCGGGTATTGTTTTAATATTTTTTGCAGCAATGGCATGAGGGTGTTGACTTCACCAACCGATGCGCAATGTAGCCATATATGTGTGTTTTTCTGTTGTGGGTATGAAAACCCCATGCGCTGTAAAAAATAGCGTAATGATTTATCCCGGAAGGAAATTTTCAGGGTGTAGAGTAAAAGTAATGGCCATAAAAAAACAGTAAGCAGGCGATAAGTCATATCGTCTATTTATTTTTTTGCGGGTAAATCGCAGCTTCACCCTCAGGGCGGTTTTTATATCTTTTGTGTACCCATAAATATTGCTCAGGGTTATGCCGTATTAATTCTTCCAGCGTCTGGTTTATTTTAAGCGCATCGGCTTCATCATCACCGCTGGGGAAGTCTTTCAGTGGTGGCAGTATTACCAGCTTATAGCCCTGACCAGCGGGTTTGCGCTTTATGTAGTAGGGCACAACCGGTACGCCGGTCATTTTAGCGAGTCGTGCAGGTGCCGTTAAGGTGGAAGCCAGAACGCCGAAGTAAGGTACGAATATCATGTCCTTACCGCGAAAATCCTGATCCGGGGCATACCATGCCGCATTGCCTTTTTTAAGGCCTCTAATCATGGCCAGGGGTTTGTGGTAATCAACAATGGCTTCATATAAACGGGCACGGTGGTAATACATAAAGGCGTCAAATAATTTATTGTGCGCATGTTTGTACATCACCTGAAACGGCACAGGCAGGTGATGAATCAGCGTCGGGCCGGGAATTTCCAGACAGGTAAAATGCGCGCTTAATAAAATAATGCCTTTACCCTCAGGTGGTACCAGGTGCTCTACACCTTCGACTTCACATGTTTTTAGCAGATAGTCGCTGTACCACCAGTTAAGGCCCTGTTCAAAAGCGCCTATGCCCATATTTTTAAAGCAGAGTTTTATCAGGCGGTTAATTTCTTTATCACGGGCATCCGGGAAGGCAATGCGTAAATTAATTTCTGCGATACGGCGACGCTGAGGCAGTAATACATAGAGAATTTTGCCCATTAGCATGCCGCAAAATTCTATACCCCTCAGGGGTAAAAAAGTGACCAGGCGCATCAGGCCCAGTGCAAACCAGGTGGGCCAGTATTTTGGTGCGAGGAAATTAAGTGGGTTAACGGCTTTAATCAATGGCTTATACAGTATAAATGAGTTTTTAAGGGGTGGTTATTGCAGGAAGTTATTAATTGCAATGCCATCATCCATTGTTAGTGTGCCCGCGGCCTGTTTCAGGCGCAGGGTGTTAATAACATAATTGTAACGGGCACGGGCGTAATCACGTTCTGCTCGATAGACTTCACGCAGTGTGGACAATACATCGATGGCGGTTCGTGTGCCCACCTCAAAACCGGCCTGTGTCGCTTCATGTGCTGCCTGGTTTGAAATAAGTGCCTGTTTCAGTGCCTGAACCTGTGCGATGGTTGAGGTAACCCCCAGGTAGGCATCCCGGGTTTGCTGCAGTGCCTGCCGGTGTGCTTTTTCTTTCTGTGCGCGGGCCTGGTCTTTTAGTGCCACAGACTGACGTTTTTTTGCGCTGGTAAAACCACCGCTGTAAATGGGGACGTTTAGCTGCACGGTGAGCGAATTGCTGGTGGTGTCGCTGGCAAGGCCGGAAAAAATTGAATTGTCAGGGCTATTGAAATTGCGGTTGGCCACCAGGTCGAGGGTAGGGTAGTGCTGTGACTGGTCTGCATCCACCTGTTTCTGTGAGGCCTGAAAATTAAACTGTGCGGCTTTTAATGTCAGGTTGTGTTGCTGCGCACTGTCGGTCCATGCCTGTATATCAGCCGGCAGGGGAATGGACAGGGTGATTTCTTTTGCCAGAGGTGCGATTTTAGTGGTGTAGCTACCGAGTATGACTGCGAGCGCTTCAAACTGGGCGTATAGAATATTCTGTGAGTCTATCTCCTGAGCCACGGAGGTGTCGTAGCTGGCCTGGGCTTCTTTAACATCGGTAATGGCTATTAAGCCCACTTCAAAGCGTTTTTTAGACTGTTCCAGTTGTTTACCAATGGCTTCTTTTTCTGCGGAGGCAAACTTAAGCCCGTCCTGTGCTCCCAGCACATTAAAATACGCGCTGGCGAGGCGTACAATTAAATCCTGGCGGGCTGCATCAATATTAGCCGCAGCGGCGGCAATAATCATATCGGTCTGTTGCAGGTTCTTATAAAGACTGTGGTTATATAGTGTCTGGGTAAGAGACAGGGCATAAGCGTCAGTATTAATGGTGAGTTCTCGATTTGGAACAAACTGGTTACTTTGCGATTTTTCGATTTTTGTTCTGGCGGTTTGAGCGGATATGCTGAAATTTAACTGTGGTAACAGTGCCGCTTTGCTTAAACCGCGGGACTCAAGTGCGCTCTGATACTGAAATTCAGCGGCTTGTAAATCCTGATCATATAAGTAGGCCATTTCCAGTGCCTGAGAAAAATTAAGTGCTTTTTGAGGTTCTTCCTGAGCGTATGTGGTTGTAGCAATTAGGTAGCAGGCAGTCAGTAAGCCAATAAAAATCTTTTTCATATTCATTAAGTGAGTGTCTTTAAATAGTATGTTCAGTTTGTTTCAGGCGCGCTAATGCATATTAAACGGTGTTATGTTCATGGGGTAAACGATGGTTTTAAAACTTGAAGTCAGGTTTTGCTTCACCATTGGTCAAAGGTTTTAATACGGTTTCAAAAATAGTTTCATCATGCCAGTTTTTTTCATCTTTGCGGGTCATTAAATGGGCGACCATCACAGGTGCCGTTCCGCTGATGGCAAAAAGCCGACCGTTTACGGTTAGTGTATTTTTTAACTCTTTAGAAATTTTGCTGACACTGCCGGTGAGTACGATAATATCGTACTTTTTCTTTATATTGTTCATATCAAGGCCATCTGCACAGCTGATATTGATATTAGAGATAGACAGCTGCTGCAGGTTTTGTTCAGCCAGTTGAGCCAGCTTCGAGTCAATTTCCAGGCTGTCTACATGAGACCCCAGCTGAGCCAGGCAGGCTGTAAGGTAGCCGCTGCCGGTACCAATTTCAAGAATAGTGTCTTCAGGCTGGATATTCAGCAACTGTAAAATACGCCCCTCAATAATCGGGTGCATCATATGCTGCGAGTTATTCAGTGGGATGGCGGTGTCAGCATAGGCCAGATTTGTATATTGTGAAGACACAAAAACGTCACGGGGAGTCTGCTCTAATACATTGAGGACTTTATTGTCCAGCACATCCCAGGGGCGTACCTGTTGTTCGACCATATTGTATCGACATTGTTCCAGATGTGACTGCATGTGTTGCCCCTTACCTTAGGTCGCTTGAATATGTTTGTAAAACCATTAAGCCGGCTGTCAAATTGGCTGCAGTTGCCTGTATTGCTTAAGCCCCAGCATTGCTTCGATCAGTATGGTTTATTATTGGTGTAGATTCTACCCCCTGTCTGTCTGCTTTGCCAGTTGTGCTGATAAGATCTGCCGGATACAATGATTTTCTATACCTGACCGGGTTGCTCAGGTAAACTACAGCTTAGAAGCCAGGGGAGCTTCGCCCGGGTATTGCCGGGGGGAACTGAGAATCAAGTTGCTGTTCATATGCGCCGGAAAGCGTATGCCTGAATAGCCAAAACCCTTATTACCTGATCCAGATTATGCTGGCGTAGGGACGCTTTGGTGGTCATTTGTATCCATTGCCTCTACGCGACTCAGCGATTTCATTATGAGGATTCACCATGAGTGCCATTCCAGAAGACTTTATTAGTAAAACCGCCCGCCTCTCTGAAGAGATTACCCGTCCATTCAGAAATTCGCGCAAAATTTATGTGCAGGGCTCACGCGATGATATCCGTGTGGGCATGCGGGAAATTCAACAGGATAATACCCCCGACAGCATGGGCTTTGAGGTGAATCCGCCGATTCCGGTTTATGATACTTCGGGGCCATTTTCTGATCCGGATATTGAAATTGATCTGATGAAAGGTTTGCCGGATGTGCGCAGTCACTGGATTGCTGAGCGAAGTGATACGCAAGAGCTGGATGGGCCTTCGTCCGAGTTTGGCGGCCAGCGTCAGTCCGACCCTGAGCTGGCAAAGCTGCGTTTTGAACATATTCGCAATCCACGGCGCGCCCTGGCAGGTAAGAACGTTACGCAAATGCATTATGCCCGTCAGGGTATTATTACACCGGAAATGGAATATGTGGCGATTCGTGAAAACCAGCGATTAACTGAGTTGCGCAATGATCCGGCATATAAAAAGCTGCTTAAGCAACACCCGGGTGAGAACTTCGGTGCCCGTATTCCCGATGAAATGACGGCAGAATTTGTACGGGATGAAATCGCCTGCGGTCGGGCGATTATTCCAGCCAATATTAACCACCCTGAAACAGAACCGATGATTATCGGGCGTAATTTCAGGGTAAAAGTGAATACCAATATTGGTAATTCGGCGGTGACTTCATCCATTGAAGAAGAAGTTGAAAAAATGGCCTGGTCTGCACGCTGGGGTGGCGATACGCTTATGGATCTGTCTACCGGTAAAAATATTCATGAAACCCGGGAATGGATTCTGCGTAATGCGCCTATGCCCATTGGTACCGTGCCGATTTATCAGGCACTGGAAAAGGTGAACGGTAAGTCTGAAGATCTTACATGGGAGATTTTTCGCGATACATTAATAGAGCAGGCGGAGCAGGGGGTGGATTATTTTACCATTCATGCCGGCGTTCGGCTTCAATATGTACCGATGACCGCACAGCGTGTGACCGGTATTGTTTCCCGTGGTGGTTCTATTATGGCCAAGTGGTGTCTGGCACACCATCAGGAAAGTTTTCTTTACACCCACTTCGAAGACATTTGTGAAATTATGAAAGCCTATGATGTTAGTTTCTCACTGGGTGATGGCCTGCGCCCGGGGTCATTGGCGGATGCCAATGATGAGGCGCAGTTTGCCGAGCTGGAAACCTTGGGTGAGCTGACAAAAATTGCCTGGAAACATGATGTGCAGGTGATGATTGAAGGTCCGGGGCATGTGCCGCTGCAGATGATTAAGGAAAATATGGATAAGGAGCTAGTGGACTGTTTTGAAGCGCCTTTCTATACCCTGGGGCCGCTCACAACGGATATTGCGCCGGGTTATGATCATATTACCTCGGCACTGGGTGCCGCCAATATCGGTTGGTATGGTTGTGCCATGCTGTGTTATGTCACCCCGAAAGAGCATCTGGGGCTGCCCAATAAAGCTGATGTACGTGAAGGTATTATTACCTATAAAATCGCCGCCCATGCAGCAGACCTTGCCAAAGGCAACCCCGGCGCACAAATTCGTGATAATGCCATGTCCAAGGCTCGTTTTGAGTTTCGCTGGGAGGATCAGTTTAATTTAGGCCTCGACCCGGAAAAAGCACGTGAATATCATGATGAAACCCTGCCAAAAGACTCCGCCAAGGTGGCGCACTTCTGCTCAATGTGCGGTCCGCATTTCTGTTCGATGAAAATTTCCCAGGATGTCAGGGACTATGCTAAACAGCAGGGCATTACAGAAAATCAGGCACTGCAGCAGGGAATGCAGGAAAAAGCCATTGAGTTTGTTGATGCCGGGGCAGAGATTTATAGCAAAACCTGAAGCCCTCAGAGCGGCTCTTTGAGTGACTCTCCAGGATGACTTTCCGGGGTGACTTTCAAAGGTGACTCGACCCCGCTTCCCAGCGGGTGTCGGTTTCAGATTAATGTTTCCCTCACCCTGCCTCTAATCGTTAACGGAGGCAGTGAGTTGAAATAATAAAAATATTTTCCCTCTGTCCACTATCGGGCCATTTTTCCGGCCATTTTTCCAGGCTGAAGCATGATTCATTCGGGTGAGTCAATCGAAGTCACTTCATTTCAGCAAAGTCAGCAAATTACTGCTAAATTAAGGGTTAGGAAAAAATTAATAACCCGCGGTGTATGCCTGTTTCTAGCTATTATCGAACTCTTAAAAAACAAATTAAGCTGCACCTGAGTGGCATTGATTTATCGGCTTCCCCGTGGCTTAAATTTCTGTCGGTGGTTGATAAAACGTACCGCGATTATGAGCTGCAGCTGCAGCTGCTGGGCAAGTCGCTTACGCAGAGCGCGGAAGAGCTGGTAATGGCTACGGAAGAGATGAATGCGGTCTTTCAGGCAATACCCGATCAGTTGTTTCATATCGATGTAAAAGGTCGGATCGTCAGTTACAAGCTGGGGCAGAGCAGTCATCATTATTTAAATAAAGATCGACTGATTAATCAGTATCTTAAGGATGTAACCGATATTGAAGTGGCTGAAAAATTTGACGCGGCCATTCAACAGGTGATAGAACGCCAGAGCATCGAGCATTTTGAATTTGTTATCGTGCACGAAAGGAAGGTGCACTATTATGAAGTGCGCATGATGCCCCTGAAGTCACATGCCGTTATCGCACTGATAAGAGACATTACTGAGCGCCGGCTGGCTGAAGAACAGATCGCATTTCTTGCCTATCATGACAGTCTTACTGCGTTACCCAATAACCGGTTATTTAAAGAGCGTTTACAGCATGCAATAGCCCAGGCTGAGCGCCATGGTAAATTACTGGCGGTGATGTTTCTTGACCTCGACCGGTTTAAACTGATCAACGATACCATGGGGCACTCTGCCGGTGATGAGCTGTTACAGATTATTTCTCAGCGATTGCTTGAAGCGGTTCGAAAAACAGATTCTGTTGCGATTAATGATAAAAAATTAAGTTCGTCGGTCGCCCGTCTTGGGGGGGATGAGTTTACTATTCTGCTGGAGGAAATTGAGAGCGCGCAATCGGTTATTCGGGTCGCTGAGCGTATTGTTGAAAGCATTGCTAAGCCGATGATGCTGGGGCATCAGGAAGTGCATATATCAACCAGCATTGGTATTTCTATGTACCCGGAAGACGGTGTGCAGGCAAATGAAATTCTAAAATTTGCTGATACGGCGATGTATCATGCAAAAGACCAGGGGCGAAATAATTTTCAGTTTTATGCCCGCTCAATGAATGACTCTTCTATTGAATTGCTGGCACTGGAAACCAATTTGCATAAAGCGATTAAGAAAAAAGAGCTGAGCCTGCATTATCAGCCGCAGTTTAATGTTTTGAGCGGAAAAATTATCGGAATGGAGGCGCTGATTCGCTGGAAGCATCCAGATAAAGGTTTTATATCGCCCGGTGTTTTTATTCCGGTAGCAGAAGAAACCGGCATGATCATGGAAATAGGGGAGTGGGTTTTGCGGGAAGCCTGCCAACAAGGACGGCGGTGGATGGATGAAGGTTTTCATCTGCATAAAATTTCGGTTAACCTTTCGGCCAGGCAGCTGAAAGATGATGAGTTGCCGGCGCTTATCAATAAAATTTTAAAAGAAAGTGGTTTGCCAGCAGATAAGTTAGGTATCGAATTAACGGAAAGTGCGATTATTCTTGAGCCGGACCTGGTGTTGCAGCGGTTACAAAAAATTAAAGAGCTGGGTGTTACCCTGTCACTGGATGACTTTGGTACCGGTTATTCGTCGTTGAGTTATCTAAAGCGCTTTCCTATAGATACTTTGAAAATTGACCAGGCGTTTGTGCGTGATGTGAAGATTGACCATGAGGATGCCGCACTGGTCAGGGCGATTATTGCCATGGCACATGGTTTGAGTATGGATGTGGTGGCGGAAGGTGTAGAAGAGCAGGAGCAGCTTGATTTTCTTGTGGCTAATCACTGCGATATTATTCAGGGTTATCTGTTTAGCCAGCCACTGCCTGCAAGCGAGCTTCAGAGTTTACTGAAAAAACATAGAAGTTAGTGTCTGTCGATTTCACTTTGAGTGTTTTATTTCAAAACCATTACAGGTTCTTTACCCGTAATTATTCGGGTAGTCGCAATCGCCGCATATTCTATCTTTAATCGGCTGTATACATCATCCAGTGACATGCCCAGAATGTTGCTGGTAATGGCGCGAATAACACCGGCGTGTGCAACAATCAATGTGTGCTGTCCGCAGTACTCACTGGCAATTGACTGATAGGCGCGCCATACTCTATCTGAAAAAACAATCAGTGGTTCGGCACCGGGTGGTCGGTTGTTTTGTGGATCTCTCAGGAAGTTTTCAAGCGCATCGCCTTCGTTATTTTTAATATCATCCGGCGTGCGCCCTTCCCATGTGCCAAAGCCAATTTCTTTTAAGTCATCGATGGTGGTGAATTTGATATCCAGTCTGCCGGCTAATGCCTCGGCAAATTCATGGCAGCGGGAAAGCGGGGAACTGACGATTTGTGTCCAGGCAGGTTTTTCCGGCACGGCATCCCACATTTGTTGCCAGCCGGTTTTACTTAGCGGGTCGTCAATGCTGTAGCCACGGTAACGTCGTCCACCTTCGGGTTCGCCGTGGCGAATAATATCGATTTGAGTGTCCATTATGACATCCAGCCCATTAAGGTCAGCGCGCCGATAACGGCCAGCCAGGCAATCAGGGTTCTGAGTACCAGGGACTGGGCGGAGTGAATGCAGGCTGATTCATCCCCGGGGGTGCAGTCTTTTAATGCGCCCTGACCTGCTGTGATCAGTGTGTGGTAATTACAGTCGGCAAGGTCTTCCTGCTTGTTTTTATTATAAAACTCCTGTTTCGCGCCTTCGTAGTTTCCTGTTAATGCATAGCCTATGGCCACCAGGTGGGCCGGTGCCCAGGCCATAATAGCCTGCAGCTGGCGAGCCGCTTTAATCAGATTGGCATTGTCACTTGAGTAGCGGGTATGTGAGCTGAGGCGATAGAGCAGCGCACCAAATGGCCCGAGCAGTACAAACCAGAATATCACGGCAAAAAATCGATCGTTTGCGGCGTGTAAAACGCCTCGCAGAACTTCGATGGTCTGCTGGTCGGGTGCTTCAGGCGCATCGCTTAACATTATGGCACTGGCTTCATTGATTGCTGCGGCTTCATTGCCGTTTTTACGGGCGTCAAGGTAGCGGTTGATCTGTCGGCTCAGGTCACGTGGACCAAGGCAGAATGCAAATATGCTCAGGGCAAAAATAAGCTCTATAACGGCATATGAGTTGCCTCCGATCCAGTTCTGAATAATACCCACAAGAATCATCACGGGCAGTAACAGGATAACAATTGATGAGTAGCCCTGTGAGTTCAGGCCCGGCATGTTTTTTAGCATCCAGCGACTGTACTGATCAAACCAGTCGAGGTTGCGTCGGTTTTCCAGTATGTCACTGCTGCGATCGAAAATAATGCCAATAAGAATGCAGATAAGAGCCATGGTTTCCTCTGTTATGTCTCAGCTTGTTTTAATGGGTTATGATTCATTGAAAATGTAAGTTGTTGCAGTTTATTCCAGTCAAATGCGGGGCCAGGGTCTGTTTTTCGTCCGGGGGAAATATCGCTGTGTCCGGTAATAGCATCTTTGGAAATTCCGGGATAGCTGCGCCTTAGCTCAGTAATGAGTTCTGCCAGTTGGGTGTACTGTCTGGCTTCATAGGGGATATTGTCGGTTCCTTCCAGTTCAATGCCGATGCTGAAGTCATTGCAGGATGTTTTATTATGGTACACAGAGACCCCTGCATGCCAGGCACGAAAATGGAATGGTACATATTGAATGACTTCGCCGTCACGTCGTATCAGCACATGAGATGATACTCTCAGCTGATAAATGTCTTCAAAGTAGGGGTGTTCATCTTTATTCAGCTGATTGGTAAACAACTGTGAAATATAGGGGCCGCCAAACTCTCCTGGTGGCAGGCTGATATTGTGTATCACAATCAGGCTAACGGGCATGGCTTCGGGGCGGTTGTCGTGATTGGCCGATAATACCCGGGTAACGCCTTCAATTAGTCCTGATTTTACGTTTATTTTCATATACTTAGAGTTTAGCAGTTGTTTCGATATATGACCATAAAAGAAAATATTTACTATGAGGTATATCGCCTGTAGAGCAGAGCCTATAAACTAGCCGGATATTCAATTCTGAAAAATTTACCGAGCTTTTACCCCATCTATGTCTGACTACTCTGCTCCCACAGGTTTTAATGCCGATACTCACCCCCTGGCCGGTTTAAATCGGCCGCAACGGGATGCGGTGGAATATATTTCAGGCCCAATGCTGGTTTTAGCCGGTGCTGGCAGCGGCAAAACCCGGGTTATTACGCAGAAAATCGCTTATCTGATTCGTGACTGTGGCATCAAGCCGATTCATATTGCTGCCGTGACGTTTACCAATAAGGCCGCCAGAGAAATGAAGGCGCGGGTGGCTGAGTTGCTGGGTAAGGGGGAAACCCGGGGGTTGATTGTCTCGACTTTTCATAATCTGGGCTTACGAATCCTGGGTAAAGAGTACAGAGAACTGGGTTATAAGTCCGGCTTTAGTGTATTTGACGGCACTGATACGCTGGTGTTGCTTAAAGGGTTGTACGCCTCAGAATCGGTGAGTAATGTGGATGATGCGGAAGAGGCGCGCTGGAGTATTTCGCGCTGGAAAAATGATTTTATTTCTCCTGCTCAGGCCATTTCACATGCTGAAAATGATATCGAGCTTAAACATGCCATGCTTTATGAGCGATATCAGCGTCAGCTAAAAGCTTACAATGCATTTGATTTTGATGATTTAATTTTACAGCCTGTGGTTTTATTTCAGCAGCACCCGCAGGTGCTGGAAAAGTGGCAGAGGCGTATTCACTATTTACTGGTAGATGAGTACCAGGACACCAACGCCAGCCAGTATGAACTGGTGAAACTGTTACTGAGTAATCATGGACGTTTAACCGCTGTGGGTGATGACGACCAGTCGGTGTATTCCTGGCGGGGTGCGCGACCTGAAAATCTGGCATTGCTGAATGAAGATTATCCAAAATTAAAATTGATAAAGCTCGAGCAGAATTATCGTTCAACTTCGCGTATTTTAAAATGCGCTAATCATTTAATAAAAAATAATCCCCATACGTTTGAAAAGCAACTCTGGTCTGATCTGGGGTTGGGGAGCAATATTCGCATTCTGGAATGCAGCAGTGCAGAAGGTGAAGCAGAGCGAGTGACGGCTGAACTTAATACCCATAAATTTCAGAAACGCACAAAATATGGTGACTACGCGATTTTGTATCGGGGTAATCATCAGTCACGAATTTTTGAAAAATACCTGCGTGAAATGCAGGTTCCCTATATGGTGAGTGGTGGAACATCGTTTTTTGAACGCGCCGAAGTAAAAGATATTATGGGCTACCTGCGTTTGCTGGCCAACCAGGATGATGACACGGCATTTTTACGTATTATTAATACACCACGCAGAGAAATTGGAGCCTCTACACTGGAAAAACTGGGTGCCTATGCCAATAGCCGGGATGTGAGTTTATTCGAAGCCAGTTTCGAGGTTGGCCTGTCAACAATACTCAGTGAACGGGCGTTGAGCAAATTGCAGAATTTTACAAACTGGATAAATTTACTCAGTGATAATGCCGAGCGCGGAGACCCGATTGAAGTTGTTCGGGACATGGTTAAAGATATTGGTTATCAAAACTGGTTAGAAGAACAGAGCAGTGATTTGAAAGTGGCTGAAAAGCGCATGGAAAACGTGCATGAATTAACCGACTGGCTGGCACGTTTATATAAAGATGAAAAGGGAAAAAATCTGGGGGAACTGGTGGCGTTTATGAGTTTGATGGATATTCTGGAAAGAAACAAGGAAGAGGCAAACGATGATGCAGTTAGTTTAATGACGCTGCATGCAGCGAAGGGGCTGGAGTTTCCATATGTTTATATGGTGGGGGTAGAAGAAGAATGTCTGCCGCACCGCACCAGCATTATGGAGGAAAACCTGGATGAAGAACGACGCCTGGCATATGTGGGTATAACGCGAGCACAAAAAGAACTGACCATTACCTATGCAAAACATCGTCGACGCTATGGCGAAGATATAGAGTGTGAGCCCAGTCGTTTTTTAAATGAACTACCGCAGGATGAAATTGAATGGGAAGGCGGTGGTCGTAAGGTAGATGAAGTGGCGGCCAGGCAAAGAGGCCGTGATCATCTGGCGGCATTGAAGGATATGTTGAGTTAGGTTTTGTGCTGTATCCGCTGCGCCTGATCCGGCTTACACAGGTAATATGTTTTCAAAAAGCGCCTGCCATTTATCTTTGGTGCCGGGATTTATTTAATGCCGGAAAACAGCGTTGCATTATTTTTAATGCACTCGCTCAGGTCATGCTGAAGCTTACTGATAATATCGGAATCAGGTTCACCGGTTAATTCATTCATAAATACTTTTTTAACTTCAGTTGGCAGCACGAGGGTGTTGTTTAAATTGTTATGCACAAATGTCGCCTGATATCCGCGGCCATAAAATACTTCATCTGCAGCAGCTCGAGAACTAATACCCGGCAGTGTAATGTTATTCAGTTGTTCCACCCAGTGTTTAATTACCCCGGTCCATTTTTTATCCAGCTGTTCGGTGCCTATATTAAAAACCGGCGTGTCTTTTTCTATGCGCTTATGGTTGTATGAATGCATGTCGTAAACCAGGCATGAGCCATGCTGGTTTTCCAGTTTTTTATAAAGCTCACCCAAAACGCGATAGAATGTATGGTGTTTTTGCAGGCTGGTCTCTTTTTGAGCGGCGCTTAATGGTGATTTCCATACCTGCCGGCCCCAGGCTTCATCATAAACGCAGGTTTCGGGTGGTCGATTCAGGTCATATTCATAACGTGAGTCACAGCCTTTAATGACCAGAGGCAGGTTTTTTACCATTTCTGCGGTAAAAGGGTCTTCTTCGTACAGACGCTCGGTTTCATTCAGGTCACAGTTGTCTATAATTTCACTTCTTAGGGAATGGCCGTCATGAATAGCGCTACAGACAAACTGGCTATAGTCATCGATTTTAATTTCGAAAGCCCCGTCTTCCACTTCAGCGTGAAAGCATTCCTGGCGATTAATGGCATCAATACATTCATTAGCAGTGATTTTATTCATATGAGTAGCTGATTAATTCAGGTTGCATAGGCATGTGTGATTATAGTCGTTTTATAGCGGTTTTATGAGTACAGGCTAAACTATAAAGAGTGCTTTATCCAGACTAATTTAAAAATCGTATCCGACACTAATGACTATTTTATAATCATTTTTCTCGGGCAAGGTGCCATCAGAGTTTGCTCTGGGGCTGCCTATTCTATCCAGTATGAGTGATATGTCGAGATCAAATGAGCCGGTGATTTCATTTTCCAGTGTTAATTCAGCCCGGTGAGTCAGTCCACCGGATTCTTTATTTGAAACCTGCAGGGAGTATTTAGCAAGTATATCCAGCGTTTTGCTGTATTCGGTTTCATAGTCGGTGGAAAATGAAAGCGACGGGTTTGACTCATTTTGGCTTTCATCCGGGAGTGCGGAGCTATATTGAGTGTAAAGATAGGCGGGGCCAGTGGATATGCTCCATTCTGTTTTATGGTCGTCTACTATGGTGTAACCAATACCTGAACCAATGGTGAGTTTGCCATCAAGGTTTTGAAATGGGTCACGAAAGTATTCGCCAAATATGGGTTTATAAAAAAAATGCCGGGTTTTAAAGTAATCAAGTGAAAAATTAAATCGGTGGTTATTAATGGTTTCGACTGATTTTACGACCGAATAATTTCCTGCGTAGTCCAGTATCAGACGAGTTTTTGAAGTGCGTCTTTTAATATTAGCTTTGGCAGTGTAATCTTTCTGGTCGGTGTTACCGCTTCGTACATTGACACCCAGTGATATTTTTCCAGACCAGTAGTTTGATTCTTTTATCTCACCGGTAATAAATGAAATTAATTCATCGCGATTAAATTCCAGGGTTTGTTCGTCGTTAATGATTTTAATTGTGTCACCGGATAATTGTATTTTTCCGGTGGCTACCCCATGGTTTTCAATACGCGCAATACTGCTGATATGGCTTTCAAGGTACTGAATATCTTCCCAGTCAATTTCCAGTAGATTGAGTTTTTTGCTGTCAAATTCCAGGGTTCTATTGTAGAAGGCTTTTATATCACCTCTTAACCACTCACCGGAGGTGAGTTGTACCCAGTCAGCTTCTTTGACTGTGGGGCGCCAGTCATCCGCATTGACGCTAAAGGTGAAGCCAAAAAAAATTAAGAGTAACGAAAAGATACGTAACATTTTCTAAGGGGCATTTAAAGGCGAAAAAGATACAGGTGATTTTAGGGGAGTTTTTCAGCTGAGGCAATACTTATGTGATCGGCTTAGCTCTGGCCTTTGATATTAGATCGGCCCATGGCTTTGGCTGAATACAGCGCCTCATCGGCACGGGCCATCACATCTGATATTTCAGTGTCAGTGGCCTGGATTTCGCTGTAGCCCGCGCTCAGAGTGCAGAATTTTACGTTTTCAGGCAGGTTCAGTGCTTTTTGCTGTTGCTGGAATGCGTTTGATATTTTTTCATACCAGTTAATGGCGTTATTTTCAGGGCACTTTACAAGTATAATGACAAACTCATCACCACCAATACGTGCCGTAATATCAACAGATCTTGATGTTGAGGTAATACAGTCAGACAGCATTTTAAGCACTTCATCTCCTGCGGCATGGCCCATTTGATCATTCATTTGTTTGAAAAAATCAATATCCAGTAATACCAGGGTTGTTTCTACGGAGCGTTTTGCCAAATCAATAGAGCGCGGGGCCTCATTATAAAAGCCTCGCCTATTGAGCAGTCCGGTAAGGTCGTCGCACTGACTGTATTTTAGTAGTTGCTCCTGATAATCGTAAATATCGCCAGCAACGCCCTTTATATTGTTTACAATTTTTTCAGTCTCAATTAATCGGGTCTTTGTGTCAGGTGTTTTTTTCTCATCATCTTTAAGGCTGGTAAGTAAATTATGAATGATATTAAAGTCAGAAGAAAAAGCTTTGACCAGGCGCCCTGAAAAGCCTATAAATACAAGGCTGATTAAAATGAATAATACGCCATTGGTAATGGCGGTAAAAATCATAACATCCGCCAGCTGGTTGCGTTCAATATTGCCGACTAAAAACCAGTCTGAGTTATTGATAGGCAGTTTGCTAAAAAATAGAATATCATCTTTATTGATGTTTTTACGGGAAAAATGATTGGTTTCTACGAGCGTGATATGGTTGCCGGTAAAGAGCTGAAGGTGTTGACCCTCTTCGGTTAGCTGGTCTAATAGCTTCTGTAACACGGTTAACTCAAAGCTGGCAAATAATACGCCGATATTTTCATCACCGTCCGAAATATTACTTAACAGATCAAAGTGAGCAAATGCCGGGTTATTGGCATGTACAGGGGGGGAAATTATGGGTTCATTTGAAATATGGTGCTGTAGATCGGCCAGACAAACATCCCCGACTCGAAGTTCATCCTTTTGTCCAAAAATTTCACCGGATTCATTGAATAAGGCAAGGCTTACGCTATCCGGTAGCAGGCGCTGCATTTTTAATGCCCAGGCCTGCGCATGTTCTTCGTCGGCAAACTGCACCAGATCGATAACTTCGGTTTCTTTTGCCAGCTTATTTACAGTATTCTGATAGAAGCTCAGGGTGTTGCTGATATTAAAAGCCTTGACCTGCAGGCTTGCACGCTGCTTTTCTTCGTAATTGCGGTCAATGATGCTTTTGATGCTAATAAATGAAACAAGGGTCAGTAGAATGACGATGCTGAGAACAAGCAGGCTGTAGCGAAGAGTTAATTGCTGTAAGGAGACCTGCCGCATTTTTTAAAATTATTTATGAATCAAGCTGAGTTATTCATAATAGTAGCAGATATTTTAGGTTTTAAAGGTGAAATAGAGAGAAATCTGGTGTGGCTGCCTTTACAGGCGTTTGAATGTCTGCCGCCTCTGATATTTTACCTTGTGGTGCGTTTACTGATACTATTTGTATAATTAATTTAAATGAATAATATGGTTATATTATGATTACAGAAAAGCCATCTGCCAGGCTATCCACAGGAGCCATAGCAGCAGACCCACGGCTAGAGCAGATACAGCATTGGATAAAGAGTGATCTGAGCATTCGCAATAGTCAACTTGAAGCGGCATCAGCCGATGCCAGTTTCAGACGGTATTTTCGCCTGTTATCTGATTCCAGGAGCTGGGTGATTATGGACGCTCCGCCTGAGAAAGAAGACTGTCTGTCTTTTGTGAAGGTTGCCCGGTTAATTGAGGCGGTGGGTGTTCAAGCCCCACATATTTATAGTTTTAATGAGGCACAGGGTTTTATGCAGTTAAGTGATCTCGGATCTGTTGCTTTTCTGGATGAACTGGTGCGAAGCGAGTCAGCTGAGGATCAGCAGGCGAGTGCGGATATTCTTTATGCCGATGCGATAAGGGCACTGGTTAAAATGCAGTCGATACAGGCAGAGTTACCAGCCTATAATGAGACGTTACTGCATACTGAGATGGCTTTATTTAAGGACTGGTATTTAAACCGTCATCTGCACCTGCATTTGGATGATATTCAACAAAGCGTCCTTGAAAATGCATTTAATGTTTTAGCAGAGTCCGCACTGTTGCAAACTACGGTGTTTGTTCATCGTGACTATCACTCGCGCAATTTAATGGTGACAGACAGTAACAACCCCGGGGTCATTGATTTTCAGGATGCGGTAAATGGTCCTGCCAGTTATGATCTGGTGTCCTTGATTAAAGACTGTTATATCGCCTGGCCAAGAAACAGGCAGCTACAGTGGGTGGATCAGTATTTAGAGCTATCTAACGTTGCTTTAAATCGAGACGTGTTTATTCGGCAATTTGATTTAATGGGGTTGCAACGTCACCTGAAAGCCATTGGTATTTTTGCGCGTTTAAAGCATCGCGATGCTAAGTCCGGCTATTTGAAAGATATCCCTCGAACTTTGGCCTATGTTGTTGATGTTTGTAGTCGCTATGAAGAGCTCGATGAATTTTTGAAACTGCTCCTGCAGCTTGGTTTGCGTGCTGAGCCTGAACTGCTGGCTGCTATTCAGTGAAAGCGATGATACTGGCTGCAGGCAGAGGTGAGCGTATGCGGCCTTTAACCGATATCGTTCCAAAACCGCTCATAAGGGTTTCAGGCAGGTACCTCATTGAATATCATTTATATAATCTTGCCAGTGCCGGATTTACGGATGTGGTGATTAATGTCGCCTGGTTGGGGCAGAAAATCATTCAGGCCCTGGGTAATGGTGAGAAATACAGTTTAAATATTGTTTATTCAGATGAAGGTGCGGCGGCGCTGGAAACAGGGGGGGGGATTTACAGAGCGTTACCGCTGTTGAGTGAACAGTTTCTGGTAATCAACGGCGATGTCTGGACAGACTACCCTCTTGATAAAATACAGAGTATTCAGGGCGAAGATCTGGCGCATCTGGTGTTAGTTAATAACCCTGTGCATAACCCTGAGGGGGATTTCGCGTTATCTAATGGGCGACTGGTTAAATCTGAAAAAGAAAATTACACATTTAGTGGTATAGGGATTTACACAAAGGCTTTTTTTGAGTCAGAAAAAAAAGGCAAATATCCTCTGGCTCCGATGATCAGGCATTATATCGAGATGAATAAAATCAGTGGTGAACGGTACCGGGGGCAGTGGATGGATATAGGTACGCAGCAACGATTATCGTGTCTGGTTGATCTTTTATCTGAAGCCTGAACATTGGTTTTTCGGCAGAATTAGCTACACTTAAGTCAGGCAAGTTCTGAATCAGTTATTCATGATTGATCAGAGCGGGAAAAAGAAAAAAGTGTGATTTTTATTTTGCTTCGTCTCTGGCTTAATTTCTGGCTTAATCAGAGATTCCCTGAATCAATACGAAAGGGATCAACATAAAAGGTTGTTCAGTCTTATGGGGCAGGAAATAACCACCCGTCATTTTACAGAGCATGATCGCCGGTCTTTTAATCATCAGTTACAACTTGAAACCGATGAGTTACAACAATGGTTCAATGGTGCTGTTTTTTCTTCGCATGCGCCTGTAGCAGGGTATGAAATGGAGGCCTGGCTGGTTGATGCACAATCAGCACCTGCAGCCTGTAATGAGGCCTTTCTTAATACCGCAAACAACCCGCTTTATACAGCAGAGCTGGCTCAGTTTAATATTGAACTGAATGCAGAGCCTGTTAATATTCAATCAAATTTTCTTTCTGGTCTGGAACAGGATTTTCAGCGGCACTGGTTATATTGCCAATCAGTCGCTGAAAGCATTGATTGTCGTATTCTGAGCACGGGTATTCTCCAGACACTGAAAAACGATGATTTAAATATGGCGAATATATCCCGGCTTATTCGTTATCAGGCATTGAATGATCAGGTGTTAAAGCAGCGTAAGGGACGGCCTTTGCAGCTTAAAATCAATGGAAAGCAGAGTCTGGATAGTATACATCAGAACGTCATGATAGAGGCTGCGGCAACCTCTTTGCAAATTCATTTACAGGTGCCGCTGGCGTTATCTACCCGGTATTATAATGCATCACTGTTGATTTCTTCAGTGATGGTTGCGGTAAGTGCAAACTCACCTTACTTATTTGGAAAAGACCTGTGGTCAGAAACTCGAATTCCGCTTTTTGAGCAGGCGGTCAATATTGGTGGTTATAATGGAGCGGCTCAGGGGCCGATTCATCGGGTGGGGTTTGGCAGTGGTTTTGTAAGGCAGTCTTTAATGGAGTGCTTTAGTGAAAATCTGCAGCATTTCCCTGTGTTATTGCCGGTCGCCTTCACTGATGATGTGAAGCTCATGCGGCATTTAAGTTTACACAACGGCACTATCTGGCGCTGGAACAGACCCCTGGTTGGCTTTGATATTGATGGAACTCCGCACCTGCGCATTGAGCACAGAGTTATTCCGGCGGGGCCAAGCATTGTTGACAATATTGCGAATATGGCTTTTTATTTTGGTCTGGTACAATACTATGCTCTGCATGAAACGCCGCCTGATGAGTTGCTCGATTTTTCTCAGGTGAGAGATAATTTTTATACCTCTGCTCAGCACGGTTTGGAGAATAAAATAAGCTGGCCGGGTTGTGAGCGGTGTGACATGCGAAAATTAATACTGCATAAATTAATTGATAATGCTGAAGCAGGGTTAAGCCGCTTTAATCTGGATGCGGGGGATATTGATTATTACCTGGGTATTATTCAGTCACGAGTTGAGCAAAAACAAACAGGCAGTCATTGGCAGCGTCAATTTGTTGCGCGGCAGGGAAATGATATGCGACGGTTGATGGAAACCTGTTACTATAATCAGCAAAGCGGTGAGCCGGTTCATTGCTGGGATTTTACGCCTTATGTCTGACATGCTCGATCAGTATAATGAATTACCCGAGGGCTTTTTGAGTGCTAGCCCGAAAACCCTGCATCAAGTTTTGCGCAAACCTTCGTTAATTCATTTACAGGGGCGTCAGTCTCAGCCTCTCTTTATCAGTACGCTTTTGCACGGCAATGAAACCACGGGTTTTTATGCGCTGCAAAAATTATTGCAACATTATCAGACGGGCGATTTGCCCCGGTCTATATCTATTTTTACGGGTAATATTAAAGCGGCAGAAGAGGGAGTGAGGCGGCTGGATGAACAGGTCGATTACAATCGTGTCTGGCCCGGTACAGCTCAGCACTTTCTGGCTGAAGCTCACATGATGCAACGAGTTACGGATATTATGCGGGAGAGAAATGTATGGGCAAGCATTGATATACATAATAACACTGGAAAAAATCCGCATTATGCCTGTGTTAATAAGTTGCAGAATAATTTTATCTCACTGGCCACCCTGTTTAGTGACATACTGGTATTTTTTGCTACGCCCAAAGGGGTGCAGTCCGCTGCATTTGCTGAAATTTGTCCCGCCGTCACACTGGAGTGTGGTCTGTCTGGTGATAAGTCGGGCATTGAACATGTGTTGCAATATTTGCAACGAGTGCTGTCACTTGATGAGCTGAGTTGTTGCAGCAAATCAAACAAAAAAATATTTCATACCGTGGCCAGAGTAAAAATACCTGAAGGTTATTCATTTGGATTTGATGATGATGCAACGATTAACCTGTTGCCGGAAATTGAAAATTATAATTTCCGTGAAATACAGTCCGGTATCACACTGGCAACTATAGAGCCGCAAAGCAAAGCCTGTTTGCAGGCATTCGATGATGATGAGCGAGAAGTTGGTCGAGAATTTTTTGACTACCAGGATAATAAAATTTTACTGAAAAAATCAGTAATGCCGGCGATGTTAACGATGAATACCCGGGTGATTCGCCAGGACTGTTTATGTTATCTGATGGAGCAGATTACATTAACGGATTAATTTAGGTTAAACAGGTCTTAACTGTTTTTATTTCAGATACCATTTGTAGTCTGTTAGCGGGTCAGGCTGGAGGTGCTTATAAGTATCCCCAGGGTGATTTCGTACTCAACGGGTTAGTGCAGGGCGGTTGGAAACTTGACCGGGCGGTGTCTCAGGCTATAGAGCTTAATAGATATATTATAATATACTGTATCTTTTTTTCTGTTTTTCACGTATAGTTCCCCTCCAATTGCAGTGATGCAATTCCTGTGACGCGCGCCGGCCTGCTTATGTTTTAGATTGGTAGCGTATCAGTTTATCAGGCCGTTGTTAGCGTTGTCTGGTAACTGAATTTATCCGCCGAATAATCTATTGCAGAGGTATCAGTTTGCTATTTGATCAATTAGATCTACATCCAAAAATACTTAAATCTATTCAAGAACAGGGCTTTACCGAGCCATCAGAAATACAGCAACAGGCGATTCCCCTTGTTTTGCAGGGGCGTGATGTAATGGCTTCTGCACCCACGGGTACAGGTAAAACCGCCGCATTTGTTTTGCCGGCACTGCAAATTCTGAGCAGAAGCAAAAGCACAGAAGGAAAAGGCCCCCGTGTGCTGGTGCTGACACCCACCCGCGAACTGGCGACACAGGTCTCCGATAATATTTATCAGTTCACTAAGTTTTTACACATGCGATCCGCGACGATAGTAGGTGGGATGCCGTACCCGCCTCAGATGCGTGCCTTACGTCAGTCAGTGGATTTTCTGGTGGCGACCCCGGGTCGTTTTATTGATCATATGGAGGCCGGGCGAGTCGATTTTTCGCGTATTGAGCTGCTTATACTTGATGAAGCGGACCGTATGCTGGACATGGGATTTGTTGATGAGGTTATGCGCATTGCTAAACAAACGCCTGAAAGCCGTCAGACGTTATTATTTTCAGCCACCCTGGAAGGTCAGATAGAAAAAGTCGCGCGGGCTCTTCTAAAAGACCCGGCTCGTATTCAGGTTTCCGGTGTAAAAGTTAAACATGATTCCATTACGCAGCATATGTTACAGGCAGATGATTTCCGTCATAAGCGTAAATTACTGGATCATGTGCTGGCAGATGAGTCATTGCAACAGGCGATTATTTTTACCTCCACTAAAAAAGGCGCTGATAGCCTGGCTGAAAAGCTGAAAGATGATGGTTATGCCTGTGCTGCGTTGCATGGTGATATGCGCCAGAGTATGCGGCGTCGAGTAATAGAGCAAATGCAGCGTCGGCGTCTGAAGGTTCTGGTGGCAACCGATGTGGCTGCGCGTGGGCTGGATATTAAAACACTGTCACATGTGGTTAACTTTGATCTGCCAATGCAGGCGGAAGACTATGTGCACCGTATTGGTCGTACCGGGCGGGGAGGAGCCAGCGGGTTTGCTTATTCACTGATTGGTCCGCAGGACTGGCCATTATTATATCGGATACAGAAATTTCTGGACACCCGCTATGAACTAAGTGAAATTCCGGGGCTTGAGCCGCAGCGACCAAAACCACAGGTTGAAAGAAGCAAGTCTAATAATAATCGTCGCCGAAAGCCTAATGTTAGATACAAGGGGCGGGGGGGCAGAAGCTCGCAGTCACGTAAAGTTGCATAAGTCCGGGTTTGTATAAATCTCGGCGGTCTTTACAGCGGCCCTGTTTATTCAGTTGAATCGCAAAAGTCTGCGCAAGCTCTTAACTTGTCTGGCTATATGAAAAAATACTCATCACCAATCAAGGTGAATAGATTTTTTCATTACGCCATGCCAATCAATTGCTTACACATTTTTTTTGCGCCCAACGGATTAATCCAGGTTGAAAGAGGAGGCTTTTCTCTCTGTCAGAGTTCTACATTATATTTTTTCATCAGATCATAGCCGCTCAGGCCTGTAATAATTAATCCGAGTGTTTCCCGAGTGTTTTATAGGGGCGCTCAAAAAACCAGAAAATAGCCGAGCTAAAGACTATTGGCGAAAATCCATATAATACCCGCGCCAATGGTAAGTGAAGCGTTTTGCTCGACAAGCGGGCTATCTATATAGGTTGCTCCGCTCAGGTTTCTGTAGCGAGAGAAAACAAAATAAACCCAATCTCCTTTTCGCAGATTAGCTGACAGATCAATAAAGAAACTGTTGTAGCCCCCCGCTGAAGAAAATGCCGGGCGTTGAGCTGTGGCAAACTGTGGTGCGACATCATAATAATAAGCATTATAATCCTTACTGGCAAACAGCAGGCCGCTGCTTACCTGGTAATTAAAGCCGCTTTTAAAAGGCCGTAAGGTTTCATAGGTTATTCTGGGCTCAAGTAACCAGCCAGCGCTTTTATATGAAGTAAAATCCGTTGCGATGGCTGCGCGTAAAGGCAGTTCTAGGCGAAATTCAGAGGGTTGCCGCCTTCCGCCGGCAAAAATAAACTCCAGAGAGGGGCCAATCTGGAGCACGGTATTCAGGTCCGGCATTCCCTGGCGCGCTCTATTGTCTTTGCTGTCTACCGGTAAACCAAGGCCTGCACTGATGGTCGTTCGCAGATTGGGTGATTCAAAAAAGAAGCCTTTAGCGCCATCGTCAAAATCCAGGTATTTTGACTGAATATGAAAAAAAGGGAAGGGTAAAATAAAGTTGCTGCGCTGAGAGGAGCCAGGGTACTGAGGCAGTGAAACCATTGTCGTTCCGATGCCGGCTTCCCAGGAGTCTTTCTGTGCAGTCGCTTTATGAGTAAACAGTGTGGAGATAAGGATAAGGCTTAGTATGCGGATAGACTTCATAAAGTGGCGCTTTCAAAAATACAGGCTCAAAATAACGGATTGAAAAAAATAAATGTTATGCTGAATACTAACACTAAGCAAACTATTACCCTCAGGTTTTAATCACAGAAAGTAACATCAGGTCTTTCAGCCTGAATTAATCCGTTGGACGCCATAAAGTGTGCCTCTGGGAGTGCCCATGTTGATCATTATGGGAGGTCATCAAAAAGAACGCGAATGGCGAGCCCTTCTTGACGTGCAGGGATGCACTAATATCGCGGTTGCAGGACGCAAAGGAGCGAAGACGTGCAGGGATGCACTAATATCGCGGTTGCAGGATGCCAGGGAGTGATGCTTTAATATCGTCAGGTGTGCTCCCAGGGGTGCAATTCAGGGTGTAGTACCCTCACTGAACGGGTGATTTGCGCTAAGTGAGAATAACGAACATTCTCAAAGACTTGCCGTGTATTTGTGCGGTTAATTGATTAATTCAGGTTCAGGAGCTTAAAGATGAAGTCGGTTTATAAAGATGCAAAACAACGTTTACAATTGTTGGGGCAGCGTTCGGGTGTGGCACCGTGGGTGCTGGATAGCCTGATGCGGCCAAAATTAACCCTCTGTGCTTCCATTCCTTTGTTGATGGATGATGGGGCCACTGAATACTTTGAGGCATATCGCTGCCACTACAGTTCACTGCTGGGGCCCTGTAAGGGGGGTATTCGCTTTCACCCGCATGTCACACAGGATGAGGTTCAGGCCCTGGCATTGTGGATGACCATAAAATGTGCGGCGGTAGACCTGCCATTTGGTGGGGGTAAGGGAGGTGTAACGATAGACCCCAAGCGACTTTCTCGCATGGAGCTCGAACGTTTATCCAGGGCCTATATGCGCGCTATGGCTGATTTTATTGGCCCGGATAAAGATATTCCGGCGCCTGATGTTTATACCAATGCAAGAATTATGGGCTGGATGCGGGATGAGTTTGAGGTGATAAAACGCCAGAAACAGGCGGCGGTTATTACCGGGAAACCGTTGAGTATGGGGGGAAGCCTGGGGCGTGATGAGGCGACGGGCAGAGGCGCGTTTCTGGTGACAGAATTTTTGCGCAGTAAGCAGGGCAGGTCGGCTGATGAAATTAGTGTGGCTATACAGGGCTTTGGCAATGCGGGTTACAATATTGCAAAATTGTTGTACGAGAGCGGTTATAAAGTTGTTGCAATCAGTGATTCAAAAGGCGCTATTTATGCTGAGCAGGGGCTGGATGTAGAAAAAGTTAAGCAACATAAAAGTCAGCACCAGTCATTGAATTCAGAATACTGTGAAGGTACTGTGTGTAAAGATCAATTATATCAAGCTATATCTCATGAGGATTTGCTGGCTCTGGATGTGGATCTGCTGGTGCCTGCGGCACTGGAAAATTCAATTACAAAAGATAATGTAAACAGCGTAAAGGCGCGCTGGATTACAGAAGTTGCCAATGGGCCTGTATCGGCAGATGCAGATAAAATTTTACATGAAAAAGGAACGGTTATTATTCCCGATGTGCTGGCCAATGCCGGTGGTGTGATTGTGAGTTATTTTGAGTGGGTGCAAAATAAATCGGCGTACCCCTGGACACTGCAGGAAGTCAGAGAACGATTAAAGGAAAAATTAAAACTCACATTCGATGAAATGTGGTTATACCAGCATAAAAATGATAATTGCAGTTTAAGAACGGCAGCCTATGCAAAGGCTTTGAGTCATATTGAACAGGTGATGAAAATGCGGGGCACGAAAGAATATTTTTCTAATACGGAAGGTTGATAGCGGGTCAGTGACGATGTTACCTGGCTGATTTGCACTCGAATGTTTTGCACACTTTTCCATTGGTGTCGATAGATTCCAGCTTTACATCAAAGCCCCATAAGCGGGTCACATGTTTGAGTACTTCATCTGTAGATTTGTCCAGTGGTTTTCTCTGAAATTGTGTGTGACGCAGTATCAGTGAGCGGTTACCTTTAATATCAACATTATAAACCTGAATATTAGGTTCTATGCTGCCCAGGTTGTATTGTTCTGACAGAGTGCTGCGCACCCGCTGGTAACCCTGGTCATTATGTATAGCGCTGACTTCTATCTGTCGGTATCGATCGTCATCTGTAATAGAGAACAGTTTAAAGTCACGAATAAGTTTTGGCGACAGGTACTGACCAATAAAACTTTCATCTTTAAAATTTTGCATAGCAAAATTCATGGTTTCCTGCCAGTCGCTACCGGCCATTTCTGGAAACCACTCCCTGTCTTCGTGGCTCGGATTTTCACAAATACGGCGAATATCGATCATCATATTAAAACCCAGTGCGTAAGGGTTAATGCCCGAATAATGTGGACTGTCAAAATCAGGCTGATATACGACATTGGTATGTGACTGTAAAAATTCCATCATAAATCCATCATTACAGAAACCCTCGTCATAAAGTTGATTTAAAATAGTGTAGTGCCAGAAAGTAGCCCAGCCTTCATTCATGACCTGGGTCTGGCGTTGAGGATAAAAATATTGTGCTATTTTTCGTACGATGCGTACAATTTCACGTTGCCAGGGTTCAAGCAGCGGGGCATTTTTTTCAATAAAGTAAAGTATATTTTCCTGTGGTTCGTCAGGGTAACGGTTCTGTTCTTTCTGTTTTGAGTCATTGTCTTTGCTGGGAATGGTTTTCCACAGTTCATTAATCTGTGATTGCAGATATTCCTCTCTTTCCTGTTGACGGTCTTTTTCTTCCTGTATGGATAATGTAGGAGGGCGTTTATAGCGGTCAACACCAAAGTTTTTCAGTGCATGACATGAGTCGAGTATGTTTTCCACCGCTTCTTCACCGTAGCGTTGTTCACACTGTGCAATATAGTTTTTAGCAAACAGAAGGTAGTCAATTATTGAGTCGGCATTTGTCCAGGTGGTAAAGAGGTAGTTATTTTTAAAAAATGAGTTGTGTCCGTAGGCTGCATGGGCAATAACTAACGCCTGCATGGGCATAGAATTTTCTTCCATCAGGTAGGCAATGCAGGGGTCAGAGTTAATTACTATTTCATAGGCCAGCCCCATTTGTCCGCGCTTGTAGTTTTTTTCAGTATTTACAAACTCCTTGCCAAAAGTCCAGTGGCTATAACCAACGGGCATACCAACAGATGAGTAGGCATCCATCATCTGCTCGGCGGTAATAATTTCCAGTTGCACAGGGTAGGTGTTTAAACCAAAATTTCCAGCAATGCGTTCGATTTCTGAATGGTAATTTTCGATTAACTCAAATGTCCATTCAGATGTGTCAGAAATTAATTTATTGTTTTTACTTTTAGGCATTATGCTTTCTGCTTTTCAAACAATTTTCTGAATACGGGGTAAATGTCAGCTACTTTTTCAATGCGCTTCATGGCAAAGTTATCCCACGTGTCATTAACGCTGAGATATTCTTCCCACAGATTCTGGTGTCGATCGGCGGTTATTTCAATATATGAATAGTATTGCAGAAAAGGCATTATTTTTTTATTGAGCAGATCAATGCATATCTTAGAGTCGTTGTGCCAGTTATCACCATCAGATGCCTGAGCGGCATATATATTCCAGTCGTTTGTGGGGTAACGCTCCTGAATAATAGATGACATAAGTTTTAGTGAGCTGGAAACTACAGTTCCACCGGTTTCGCGGGAATAGAAAAAAGTTTCTTCATCTACTTCGCTGGCAATGGTGTGATGCGATATAAAAACCACCTGAATTTTTTCATAGGTTCGGGTAAGAAACAGATAGAGCAGCATAAAAAAACGTTTTGATATATCTTTTTCTTTTTGCCCCATCGATCCAGAGACATCCATAATGCAGAACATTACGGCCTGGGTGGTGGGTACGGGTTCATCAATACGGTTGTCATACCGAAGATCGAAGGTGTCGATGAAGGGGATTCTTTTAATTCTTCCTTCCAGGTATTCAATTTCTTCGCGCAGTTTAATAATGACGGCATCAGTTTCATTATGCCTTTTTAATAAGTCGTCAATTTCGAGTTTCTTTTCTTTTATTTCTTTTTTGTAGGGGCCGCGCAGCGCCATGCGTCTGCCCATGGCTCCGCTGAGTGAACGAACAATATTGATGTTGGCCGGTATGCCTTCGGAGGTGTGGCCAGCGCGGACTTTTTTTGTTTCAGTAATGGTCGTTAATTTGGTTTTTACCAGATTGGGAAGCTCGAGGTCTTCAAAGAAAAACTGTAGAAATTCTTCACGGGAAAGCTCAAATACAAAATCATCTTCGCCCTCGCCGCTGTCAGATGCTTCGCTGCCATCGCCCTGGCCCGAGCCTCCTTCTGGCCGGGGGATTTTATCGCCGGCCTGAAATTCTTTATTGCCTGGGTGAACCATATCGCGATGTCCACCCTGGCCATGGTGAAAAAATGGTTCGTTGGTGTCTTTTTTTGGAATAGAGATCTTCTCTCCCTTATCCAGGTCGGTTACGCTGCGCTCTGAAATAATATTTTCGATGGATTTTTTAATTTGCCTGCGAAAACGGCGAATAAATTTCTGCCGGTTAACCGCGCTTTTGTTCTTTCCATTGAGTCGTCTGTCTACAATTTGTGCCATAATCCTGACTTTAATTAAGAAGATTTACGTACGCGCAAGTACCATTCGCTGAGCAGGCGAACCTGTTTTTCAGTGTAGCCTTTTTCTACCATACGCGAGACAAAGTCATGGTGTTTTTTCAGGTCATCTGGTGATGCTTTGGCATTAAATGAAATGACCGGTAATAGGTCTTCTGTATTGGAGAACATTTTCTTTTCAATGATGGTGCGTAGTTTCTCATAGCTTGTCCATGCCGGGTTTTTCCCTTCGTTATTGGCTCTGGCCCGTAATACAAAATTAACAATTTCATTTCTGAAATCTTTCGGGTTGCTAATGCCTGCGGGTTTTTCAATTTTTTCAAGTTCGTCATTAAGTGCGCTGCGGTCAAACATTTCACCGGTTTCCGGATCACGGAATTCTGTGTCCTGAATCCAGTAGTCAGCATAGGTGACGTAGCGGTCAAATATATTTTGTCCGTATTCTGAATAAGATTGCAGGTAAGCTGTTTGAATCTCTTTGCCGATGAATTCAATGTATTTTTGAGTCAGGTAACCCTTGAGAAAAGACAGATATTTTTCTTCTGTTTCTGAGGGGAACTGTTCGCGTTCGATCTGTTGCTCCAGCACATATAACAAGTGCACAGGATTGGCTGCAATTTCACTGTTATCAAAATTAAATACACGGGAAATAATTTTAAATGCAAAACGTGTGGATAAACCGGTCATGCCTTCATCAACTCCAGCATAGTCCCGATATTCCTGGTATGACTTGGCGTGGGGGTCGGTGTCTTTCAGGTTTTCACCATCGTAGACGCGCATTTTTGAAAACAGGTTGGAGTTTTCGGGTTCTTTTAGACGTGACAATACGGCAAACTGGGACATCATTTCCAGTGTGCCCGGAGCGCAGGGAGCATGATTTAAAGAGCTGTGTTCGAGCAGTTTATTATATATTTTTAATTCCTGTGATACCCGCAGGCAGTATGGGACTTTTATAATATTAATACGATCTAAAAAAGCTTCGTTATTTTTATTGTTTTTAAAAGTGGTCCACTCTGATTCATTGGAATGTGCCAGAATAATGCCATCAAAGGGTATTGCCGGGAAGCCTTCGGTGCCTTTATAGTTGCCTTCCTGTGTTGCTGTCAGCAGTGGGTGAAGCACCTTGATAGGTGCTTTAAACATTTCTACAAACTCCATTAAACCCTGATTGGCTCTGCACAGGCCACCGGAGTAGCTGTAGGCATCCGGGTCATCCTGTGAATACTCTTCCAGCATGCGAATATCAACCTTGCCCACCAGTGAAGAAATGTCCTGATTGTTTTCATCTCCGGGCTCGGTTTTGGTAATGGCGATCTGGCGCAGAATAGAGGGGTATAATTTAACTACTTTAAACTGGCTGATATCACCGTTGTATTCATACAGACGTTTGGTTGCCCAGGGCGACATAATGCTGTTCAGGTAGCGTTTGGGTATGCCATATTCAGACTGTAAAATTTCACCGTCTTCATCAGGGTTAAATAATGAAAGGGGGGACTCAAAAACCGGCGAGCCTTTAATTGCGTAAAAAGGAATTTTTTCCATTAGTGCTTTCAAGCGTTCGGCAAGGGATGATTTTCCGCCGCCTACAGGGCCCAGCAGGTAGAGTACCTGTTTTTTCTCTTCCAGTCCCTGTGCCGCATGGCGCAGGAAAGAGACAATTTGTTCAATGACATCTTCCATGCCATAAAACTCAATAAATGCCGGATAAATTTTGATCACTTTATTCTGAAATAAGCGGCTCAGTTTTGGGTCGTTATGGGTGTCAATGAGTTCAGGCTCGCCAATGGCTTTTAACATACGCTCTGCCGGGCTTGCAAAAGTGAGAGGGTCTTTTTTACACAGGTCCAGGTACTCCTGTAAGCTGTATTCTTCCTCTTTGGATTTTTCAAAGCGTTGCGTGTAGTGATCAAAAATGCTCATATCCATTCTCTCCCCGGATGTATTATTTAATTCTGTTCAAAGCTGGCATGAAAAATAAAATCCTGTATAAAACTATAGACCAGATTAACCCTAAATATCTCCATAAAACAGAGACTTTCTGCACAAATAATTGATCAGTAGTTACTGGTGTGATTTTTACAGGTGAATTGATCAATATTTGACGTTATGTTTAATTTCCGCCCATATGTAAATAATATATAGCAAATATAGCAATAAGCAGGCCGAAAAAAAATTATTATCACCGTATCAGCCCAGGCTATTGTGGATTATAATATCAGGCAATAAAAATATTTAATGAGCGTGCTATACCTTGCTAAGTAAAAACACAATAGCGGCTATTGATCTTGGCTCAAACAGCTTTCACATGGTAGTTGCTGAAGAAAATCAGGGACAGCTGGTCATACTTGACCGACTAAGGGAAATGGTGCGGCTGGCAGAAGGCCTGAATGGCAAAGGCCGTCTGGACAGTGAGGTTGAACAACGGGCACTGGAGTCTCTGAGCCGCCTGGGGGAGCGTATTCGAACCCTTGATGCAAGCTGTGTCAGCACGGTGGGCACCAATACTCTGAGACGAATTAAAAACGCGGATGATTTTATTTTTCATGCAGAGCAGGCACTGGGTTTTCCCATAGAAATTATTTCTGGCATTGAAGAGGCCAGACTGATATATCAGGGAGTATCTCATACGCTGGAGCATGACCAGCAGTCGCGGCTGATTGTTGATATCGGGGGGGGCAGTACAGAGCTCATTATTGGTGAGGGTTTTGCGCCTAAATTAATGAACAGCCTTGAAATGGGCTGTGTAATGATGATGCAGGCCTTTTTTGATGATGGAAAAATAAAGTCCAGACGCATTCAGGACGCGCGTATTTTTGTTCTGCAGCGTATGAAAGACGTCCGCTATGCTTATGTGCGAACCGGCTGGGATGTTGTGATTGGTTCATCCGGTTCGGTTAAGTCAATCGCAAATGTGATACATGCAATGGAGCTGGCGCAGGACGGCGTGATTACGCGCAAGGCCTTAAGCAAATTGTTGGCGATTTGCAGTGAATATAAAAAGGTTAAAAAACTTGATTTTCCAGGACTGGGGGAGCGGCGTAAGGCGGTTTTTCTCGGGGGTTTAATTATTTTGTCCGGGCTGTTTGAAGCTCTGGACATAGAAACCATGCAGGTTTCTCAGGGGGCATTAAGAGAAGGCCTGTTATATGATATGGTGGGCCGTCGGCAGAATAATGATATCAGAAATAAAAGTATCACTTCTCTGTCCAGTCGTTTTCACAGTGATCAGCAACATGCGCAGCGCATAGAGCAAACGGCATTCGATTTCTTTCAGCAGCTTCAGGATGTCTGGTTTGGTGATCTTCAGCACGCCATGAATTTACTGCGCTGGGCCTGTGAGGTGCATGAGATCGGTCGTAATATTTCTCATTTATCATTTCAGAAGCACAGCGCTTATATTATAGAAAATGCCGACCTGGCAGGTTTTTCAAGAGAAGAGCAGCGTCGTCTGGCATCCATTGTACGTGTGCATCGGGGCAAGCTGAATGCGGGTATTTTTAAAGAAAGGCACCAGGATATTCATTTAATGCTGGTGCAGCTGGCGGTTGTTTTGCGTCTGTCGGTTATTTTTCATCGCAGTCGTACCAATAATGTGCTGCCGGTTATTGGTGTTTCGGTGAGTGGCAATGATCTTTTTCTGAAGCTGCCCGATCGCTGGCTGAATGAGCATCCGTTAACAATTAACGACCTGCAGCAGGAAGCGGATTATTTAAAGTTGGTGGGTTTAATTTTGCACACGGAGCGAATGCTTTGAGGCTGAAGTTAAAAAGCAGACGGGTTTAGCTGCTTTCCGCCAGATCCTCAAGGAATTTTTGTTGTGCATTAAAAGCTTCTTTGCCATTTTCCGGAGAAATCTGAGTGTACTTCCCTTTTGAATCCATTATCCATGCCTGGGTGTTATCCAGCAGGTAGTACTCCAGCTCAGTAATAATGCGATCCTGCAGAGATTTGTTTTCAACTGGAATGGCTATTTCCACCCGGTGGTATAAATTTCGTTCCATCCAGTCGGCGCTGGAAATAAACACTTCCGGGTGCTCGTCATTCTTAAAGTAGATGACCCGGTCGTGCTCCAGAAAGCGTCCGATAATTGAGCGTACCTGGATGTTTTCGGATATACCAGGCATACCCGGACGTAAACAGCACATGCCGCGAATGATCAGGTCGATTTTTACGCCATCAGATGAGGCCTGGTAGAGCGCCTGTATCATTTGTGCATCGACCAGTGAGTTTAATTTTACAATAATTCGAGCGGTTTTTCCCTGTAGTGCATGCTGGCGTTCGCGCTCAATTTTAGCTTCCAGAGATTCCTGTAAAGTAAACGGTGACTGTAATAGTTTACTCAGATTTTTGGTCTGCCCCATGCTGGTGAGCTGGTGAAATACCCGGTTGGCATCTTCACATATTTTCTTATTGGAGGTAAAAAAGCCATAGTCTGTGTACAGGCGAGCGGTGCGCGAGTGGTAGTTGCCTGTGCCTAAATGGGCATACTGGCGCAGATGCTGGGACTCACGCCGTATTACCAGTAACATTTTTGCATGGGTTTTAAAGCCTACAACGCCATAAACCACATGGGCTCCGGCTTCCTGCAGCTTTGTCGCCATGGATATATTGGCTTCTTCATCAAAGCGTGCCCGCAGCTCAATGACAACGGTGACCTCCTTGCCCATTTTCGCGGCTTTAACCAGTGCATTAACCACGGTTGAGCTGGGGCCGGTTCGATACAGTGTCTGTTTAATTGCCAGCACATTGGGGTCGATGGAGGCCTGGCGTATAAAGTCAACCACCGGGGCAAACGACTGGTAGGGGTGGTGCAGCAGTATGTCCTGCTTTCGGATGGTTTCAAATATATCCGATTTAAGGGTGATTTTGCCTGGAATGGAGGGTGTGAAGGGCTTGAATTTTAATTCCGGACGATTAATCAGGTCGTAGACCTCATTGAGTCGGTTTACATTAACCGGGCCATCGACCTGGTATAAATCCTGTGTGCTTAATTCAAACTTGTCCAGCAGGTAATTGCAAACATCTTCAGGGCAGTCATGTGCGGCTTCAAGGCGTACAGCATCGCCGTAACGGCGCGAACCCAGCTCACCCTCAACTGCGCGCAGCAAGTCGTCTATTTCCTCTTCGTCCACATACAGGTCGCTGTTGCGGGTGACACGAAACTGGTAACAGCCCTTTACATTCATACCGGGGAAAAGCGATTCTACATAAGCATGAACGACAGACGATAAAAAAACAAAGTCCGCCGGGCCGCAGTCGCATTCTTCAAAAGGCAGTTGAATAATGCGGGGCAACGCCCGTGGAATCTGCACAATTGCCAGCCCGCTATTACGCCCGAAGGCATCTTTGCCCTTTAATGAGACAATAAAATGCAGGCTTTTATTCAGTATGCGGGGAAACGGGTGAGAGGGGTCGAGGGCCAGTGGGCTGATAATGGGCAGCAGCTCATTCTCAAAGTAGCTTTTAAGCCAGCTGTCCATGCAGCTGTTCCATTCATTGCGTCGCACAAAGTGTACGTTTTCTGCCGCCAGATGCCTGTCCAGAATTAAATCCAGTAGTTGGTACTGTTCGTCAACCAGGTTATGAGCTCGCTGACTGATCAGCTCCAGCGCCTGCTTGGGGGAGGTATTGTCGGCCTCATTGAGCATTGCCCCCACTTCCACCTTTTGCTGAAGGCCGGAAACCCGAATTTCAAAAAACTCATCCATATTGGTGCTGAAAATGCACAGAAAGCGCAGCCGTTCAAGCAGGGGAATGCTTTCATCTCTGGCCTGTTGCAGTACCCGCCAGTTGAATTCAAGCAGGCTGAGCTGGCGATTCAGATAATATTCCGGCTTCTTAAAATCAGTGGTGATATTATTATCTGACATTTTTGCCTTTCTGGCTTTTGATCCGATGTTGTGCGGTTTCTTTGTGCCCATACTCTTCAAACGCTTAATTTTATAGGGTTTTTAACCCAATATTAGACCAGATTCACATCTCACGCCACAATCTTGCATTAAATTTGTTAAGAGTATCAATTGTTTAGAGGTCTTTATTAAACTTGAGAGGCTATTCCTGCGAAGACTCTTTGAATGGTGTATCCTCATTAATTATAAAAATTAAACACGTATTATGATGTGTCTCTTATATTTACATTAAATATAATTTCTGATCTCTGGTCTGCGGCAACACCTGCCTCGGGTTGTGGTGTGCCACGCAGTCTATTGAGACACTTAAAACCTGATTACTTACTATTGAGTGGAGTCGCTGTATGACTTTAGATTTCTGGACTAGATTGATCGATGGCCAGCCTGCATTATCTGTGATGATCTGGCTGTGCCTGCTGGTTGTGCTGATGTATTTTGCACGGCCACCCGCGCACCAGATTATTTTAATGGTGGCACAGAATATTCGCAACACCCTGCGTTTAATGGCGCGTTCAGTGATGCTGGCTGAAAAGCAGCTGCGCTCACGCAACCGTGAAGTTCTAATGGCCCAGGGGCGTGAGCACTCAGAACATTTTATCGAAAGAGAATTTCAACGGGTTGAAACCCTGGTTAATCGTGACCTCAGTGGCTACCCCTCTTTGCAGCGGGACCTGAAAGAGCAGATAACGCACATTGATGAAGATTATGTGCAGTCTGGAGAAGTCCCTCCCAAGCCGCCGGAGTGGTTGAAAGCGGTGGCAACGGTGGCTGAAATTCCAGATAATGGTTCTTCCGTGGTGGCCAAAATACTCAATGATATCCATACCACCCTGAAAAGAGCGCTGGATCAGGATATGAAAGAGTATCGTCGGGCGAATAAAGACCGTCACACACTGCTTAAGAAGATGATGCCCTATTGGCGTATGCTGACCAATAGTCTTGATTCTGTGGAAAAGAAAATTACTGGCCTGGAGCAGCGCTCTATTATTATTGATGGCCAGATGCAGATATATGAAGATATTCGAAACAAAACAGATCATGCGGAGCGCATGCTGTCCTCTTCTTCACTGACACAGTTTTTTATATCCGGGCTGGCATTATGTCTGGCGATTGTGGGTATGTATGTAAACTTCCAGCTGGTGGCCCTGCCAATGGAAGAAATGGTGGGCGCGTCCAGTTATCTGGGGTCAAGCTCTATTAGAGCTTCGGATGTTGCCGCATTATTTATAATCAGTATTGAAGTGATTCTGGGGCTGTTTTTAATGGAGTCGGTGGGGGTGACCCGGCTTTTCCCCATTATTAATCTGCTCGAAGACCATAAACGAAAAATAATATTCTGGGTAATGCTCAGCTTTCTGTTTATTTTTGCCGGTATTGAAGCCTCTCTTGCCTATATGCGGGATATGCTGGCGGCTGATCGTGAGGCACTTTCTCAGTTGCTATCAGGGGTTGAAGTGGCGGAGCCGCCATTGCGCTGGATACCTGCATTAGGGCAGATGGTGATGGGCTTTATTCTGCCGTTTGTACTGACCTTTGTGGCGATTCCGCTGGAGTCTTTTATACACGCATTCCGCACGGTCAGTGGCCTGTTTGTGGCCTGGTTACTGCATATGCTGGTGGCAACTATTCGCTTTCTTGCAAATTTCATTAATGGGGCGGGGCGGGTGACTGTGAGCGCCTATGATCTGGTGATCTTTATTCCGTTGAAGATAGAAAGTGCTATCAAGGGTGTCAGCCCGTCTTCATCGGCTGCGCTGGAAGTTAGTCAGGCTGAATTTATATCATCGCCTGCTGACACGGTATTACCAGAGCCGGTGAAACCGGCTAAATCCAGGGCAAAGTCAGGTTCTACAAGTACTAAAAAAACAACATCAAAAACCAAAAAGCAACAGACAGAAGAGCTATGAGTATTAAACGCCTGAAATATTTAAATAATCGCCCTGCTGTTTTTTTGCAGGTCCTGCTTATCAGTGTTTGCCTTGTGCTGGTGGCTGCTTGCTCTGAACCGAGAAGCAAAAGAGCCGTATATGTACTGGTTGACACGTCCGGCACCTACAGCAAGCAGTTTGATAAGGTGCAGGCGGTTTTACGCTATCTACTCGGTACCCTGCAGCCCGGAGAATCACTGGGTCTGGCACGTATAGACAGTGGCAGTTTTAGTGAAAAGGATATTATCGCGCGCATGACATTTGATATGCAGCCATCCATGGCTAATTCGCAGAAGCGCGCATTTCTTGAGTCAGTGGAAAAATTCAGCCGTAATATTAAACCCAGTCGATATACGGATATTACGGGGGGCATTCTGCAGGCACTGGAGTATGTTAATGAAACCCGGGCCAATAAAAAATATATTCTGATATTTTCAGATTTAAAGGAAGAAATCAAAAAAGGTCATGTACGGGATTTTCCGATCAGTTTTAATGACACCCATGTCATCGCCATTAATGTTACCAAGCTGCTGAGTGATAATGTCGACCCCAGAGAGTACCAGCAGAGGCTGGATGACTGGGCTAAGCGGGTAGAAGATGGCAGTGGTCACTGGAAAACCGTAAATGACCTCAATCGCCTGGATAACATTCTGGAATAAACGGTGTTTTCTGCTGGATTTAACTGAAAAAACATAAAAAGCCCCATATAAACGCCATTCGGCTGACTAATACGGGGCTTTTTTTTTGCCCATTTTCTATTTGCATCGTTAATCCTGGAAAAATCAGTTGAATCGCAAAAGTCTGCACAAGCCCTTGATTTACCTGATTATATGAAAAAACGCTCATCACCCATAAGGTGAATAGGCTTTTTTTCATTACGCCATCCCAATCAATTGCTGACACATCTTTTTTGCGCCCAACTGATTTTTCCAGGTTAATTGTTCATTTAAAAGCGTCTACAGCCTGTATTTTCGTGCTCTGTGTATAAAAAACAATCATTAGTATTGAAATTTGCATATATTTAGTGAAAAATAAATAAAAGCCTGTTTGTACAGGCGTTATCCTGAATTAATCTTGTAGTGAGAACTTGCCCAATGGGTGATTTTTAAATTATAACCTTAGATATCAGTAAATTACTTCACTTTTAAGCGGTGAATTGCGGAGTCTGGGGTTAAAGGACGTATTATGGTAAACCAGGAATGTTGGGGTTTATATGAAAAACAGCTGAATGACCGCCTGATCAGAGTGCGCTTGAATGAGGGGATAGAAGACTATGTCTGTCACCCCCGATATATGCATCAGGTCTGTATTTCAGTGCCGCTGAATGATGAAGATGAAAACGGCTTCCCTTTTCCGGAAGAGTGTAAGTTACTGGATGAGCTGGAGTTGTTGCTAAAAAACGGGCTGGAAGAGCAGCAGTTGTCCGTATTTGTTGCCGTGGTCACCAGCGGAGGTGTTCGCCTGTATTTTATTTATACCTCGCAGCCGGATAGCTGCCTGGAACTGCTTGAAAAAATAAATGCAGACTGGATTTATCATCAGCTCAGTGCTGATGCCCGAGAAGACAGGAACTGGCAGGCCATTGAGGCGCTGTTACAGGATGTTTAATTGCGTTTTTTCTTCATCCTGTAAAAAGCAGTTGAATCACAAAAGTCTGCGCAAGCTCTTGACTTGCCTGGCTATATGAAAAAAACGCTTATCACCCATAAGGTGAACAGGCTTTTTTTCATTACGTTACCCCAATCTATTACTTACACATCTTTTTTGCGCCCAACTGATTTTTCCAGGTTCATTGTCGGGTTCATCGTCGGGCATTCCGAAATAAAATATTAAATATTTTAACCCCTTTGTAAGCCAGCGAACGTTTATAGGCTGTAATCAATAAAGGAGTTTTAATATGTACAGTTTATCTTATCGCCTGATCACCGGGTTTCGTTTAGCTTTACTGGCCTGTGTGGCCGGTGTTTTTCTTGTTTCCTGTGGTTCAGTGGAAACGTCAAATACTGATGTGGCGCAACAGTCATTAGCCTCTGAGGAAAAGACGCCACAGATACAGGCAAGGCCGGTACAGACAAAGCAGGTGCCAGTAAAGGAGCAGGCACAGTCTGTTGCTGAATCAGAGCTGCAGGACATGTCATCGCTGAAAAAGGTTGAGCGCAAGATAAAAATGCGGGCGAAAATGGCCCCGACTGGCATGTTGTATTCCCCTGCGCTGTATATGGCAGAGGTAGACAGTGTTTATATTGAAGAAAGCAATCGAGAGAATTATCATCATTTTAGCGATAGCCCGGTAGTCAGTGCCGGTGAAAATGCCTTTTCAACATTCAGTATCGATGTTGATACCGGGGCTTACTCAAATGTGCGTCGATTTCTTAATCAGGGCCAGTTGCCGCGGCAGGATGCAGTGCGAGCGGAAGAGCTGATTAATTATTTTAGTTATGATTATGCGCGCCCGGGAAATAAACAGCAGCCTTTTTCAATTAATACCGAGATAGCCCCAACCCCCTGGAATAAGCACAGTTACCTGTTGCATGTCGGGCTGCAGGCCTACCAATCTGCTGGTGCCCAGCGCACACCGGGCAACCTGGTGTTTCTGGTTGATGTGTCCGGTTCGATGCAGAGCCGGGATAAGCTGCAATTATTAAAATCAGGTTTAAAACTATTAGTTAATCAGCTGGATAAAAACGATGCGATTTCAATTGTCACCTATGCGGGTTCAACCGGAGTAGTGCTGAAGCCGACACCCGGTGATAAAAAAGCAGAAATAATAATGGCGCTTGATCAGCTTAAATCAGGCGGTTCAACCAATGGAGCCGGTGGTATTCAGCTTGCTTATCAGATGGCACAGCAGTCATTTAAAAAAGACGGGGTTAATCGTATTATTTTAGCAACCGATGGTGATTTTAATGTGGGTGTTACAAATTTTGAAGCATTAAAGCAGATGGTTGAAGAAAAACGCAAAACCGGTATATCATTAACGACTCTGGGCTTTGGTCGTGGAAATTATAATGATCACTTAATGGAGCAGCTGGCAGATGTGGGAAATGGAAATTACAGTTATATCGATAACCTGAATGAAGCTAAAAAAGTACTGGTAGATGAGATGCGTTCAACCCTGAACACGGTTGCCAGTGATGTTAAAATTCAGATTGAATTTAACCCGCAGCAGGTTGCTGAATATCGTCTGATTGGTTATGAAAATCGTGCGCTGAAACGTGAAGATTTTAACAATGATAAAGTAGATGCCGGAGAAATCGGTGAAAATCACAGTGTAACGGCGTTGTATGAAATCACCTTTACCGACAGTGTGGTTAAGCGTCTGGATAATGCGCGCTATAGCCCGTCTGATTCAGCCGTTAAAGAAAGCGGGCCTAATAATGAGCTGGCATTTTTACGCTTAAGGTATAAAGCGAACAGCAGGGGAGTCAGCCAGTTGATAGAAAAGCCGGTTTACAGGAGCGAGGTAAAGAGCAGTTTGAATCAGGCGAGTGTGGATTTTAAGTTTTCTGCATCGGTCGCTGCTTTTGCGCAGCATTTAAGGGGAGGAAAATATCTACAGAACTTTGGTTATAATGATATTCTTCAATTGGCAAAAAAATCCAGAGGTGAAGATGATTCAGGTTATCGAAGTGAATTTGTACAACTGGTTGCACTGGCACAATCACTTGATGGTTGAACCTAAATTAATCAGTTGACCGCGTAAAGATATTGTAAGTGCATGATAATATTACTTTACTAATAAATGAGCTTTCACCCATTCGGTGAATAGCGCTACACCATCAATTGCACCTCTGTGAGCACAGCTGACTATATCAAAAAATGCGCGAAGGACTCGCCATTAGCGCCCTTTTTGATTACGCCATCAGCACTCCCAGAGGCACACTTAATGGTGTCCAACTGATTAATTTAGGTTGATATTTATGCTGATAGAAAACAGAGAATTATCCGGATAAAAAATGCCTGATAAAATACTGCAAGTCCCGAACGATGAAGAGCTGAGCGATGAAGAGCTGATGTCAGCGTATCGTGATGGAAGTGCGGCCGCCTTTGATGTGATCTACTCGCGTCATAAAGGCGGTCTGTATCGCTATTATCTTCGGCAGTTAAATCAGCGTACAGAAATTGCAAATGAACTGTTTCAGGACACCTGGATGAAATTAATTAACGCACGCTCATCTTATCTACCCAGTGCGAAGTTTACTACCTGGTTATATCATATGGCGCATAATCGTCTGGTTGATTTCTGGCGCAGTGAAAAACATATAAAAGAGCAGTTGTCATATGATGATGCGCCGGAATGTCGGCAACAGGATGCCCAGCGTGCAGAGCCGGAAAATGAGTTACAGAATGAGCAACTCAGGCAGCAGATAATAAAAGCCATATCCGTGCTACCGGAAGAACAACGCAGTGCGATTTTATTAAAAGAAGAGGCGGCACTGAGCCTGGCTGAAATAGCCCATGTGACCGGGGTAAACCGGGAAACCGTTAAAAGTCGTTTGCGCTATGGGGTTAAACGATTGCAGGGCTTATTACATCCATTGAGGTCTATATCATGAGCAGAGATGAGATTGATCAGGATAAAAAATATCAACAATGGCAGAAAACCTATCAATCCACTGCAGTAGAGTTGCCACCACAGAGCATCGATAGTCGTATTCTTAATGCGGCTCATAGTGCTGTAGACGACGTGAGCGACACGGGAATTGATACAGCCCCGGTGAAACGGGCCTGGTATGTGCCTGCGTCTTATGTGGCCATTGTGGTGATCAGTTTAAGTGTGGTGATAAAAATCGGTTTTGAGCCTGAGGTTTTGCAGATGCCAGCTGATGATGCGCTTCTGAAAGAGGAGCGGCCAATAGAGGCTGACAGTGCTCAATCGGAGATTCAGGAAGAGGTTCGGGTAGATATTCGGGCAGATGTTCAGGTAATGTCTGCGGATGTCCCCCGGCCTCAAAAACGAGAAAAGAAAAAGTCAGCCGACATGCAGTATAGAAATAAACAGCAAAAGGCGAAACGAAAATTTGTTCGAGGCAATGAGGTAGAAGAAATTAAAGAGCTTAAATTTCTGCACGAATCAGAGGCAGCGCCGAGTGGGGTTAGAAAACGCAGTGTTGATAAGGCGAGATTGAGTGGTGAAGTAGCAGAGATGGATGAAGTGACTGTTTCTGATGCTAACACCGTTGATGGGCAGCAGTGGCAGATTAATAATATGCTGAAGCTATTAGAAAACGGGCAGTTTGAGAATTTGAAGCAGGCTTTAAAGGCTTATCGAAAAACATATGGCGGTGTTTCAGACGGTGAGCCGGGTAAAAGTAAGCTGCCAGAACCATTACTAATATGGGAACGGGAAAATATGCCGTATAGTGATAAGTGAATAATTTATTTTCCCGGCCATTTGTTTTTCCTGAAAGCAGCTGAGATATTTGAGCTGGTGTAGAAATTGTATGAAGTGCAATATGGGATTAATGTCTGAAAAGTGCGAACAGCCAGGTTCTTTGTTATGCTAGGATTAACCTGAAAAAATCAGTTAAACGCATGAATTAAACATCGGGATGTGATCAGTTATGAAACATATAAAACGATCTGCGGCTGCGCTCTATATATGTGTATTTGCCTTTTCGGCTATGCTATTGGCGGGTGAATCGGCCAGTACGGCCCATAATGCTTCTTCTCATGATACCACCCCACGGGGAAAAATAGTAAAGCTAGAAGGGCAGGTCTATGTTATTAATAAAGCAGGCGAAAAAAAACGGCTTACAGATACTAACTATATTGTAAATAGTAATGAAACAGTTGTTACCGATAAAGGCAGCAAAGCTGTATTGCAGCTTGATGATGGTGTGCTTTCTGTGCTGGGTGAAAAAAGCAGTTTGCGAGTTGAGAAAACCGGCTGGCTTTCACAGCTGGGCGGAAAGGTTTTTTATGTTTTTCGTAAAATAACCGGACAGGGTCAGTCGCGAAGAATAAGAACAAATTTTGCAACCATCGGTATTCGTGGTACTACATTTATTATTGATGTGAGTGATGATAAGCAGTTTGTGGCTTTGCAGGAGGGGAAGTTAAATTTTAAGTCGCCTGCAGATGATTTTGAAATTCATAAAACCAATATGCTTGCCGGCGAGTACACAGATTTTCAACAGCATGATAAAGCGGCGCAGAAAGCATTAAGCACTGAGTATAAAAACTATAAGAAAAAAATAGATAATGAGTTTATTGAGTATAAAAAAGAATTTGATTTATATGCAAATAAAGTGGTTAGTTTTAATGGCTTACGGGTCGATGAAACGGTTTTAAATAAAGAATGGCTTCTATCGTTCAGTGAGTTTTCTGACTTTTCCAGAGAGCATATTGGAGAATATCGAGAGTTTAAAAAGCAACAGGGTGAGCAATAAAAAAGCCGGTGCTGGGCACCGGCTTAAAGTTAATTTTTATGTCACCGGTTTTTTATGTACCGGTTTATTTTTTATAATCCAGCAAAGCGGCCAGTAGGCTATAACAGCATAGCCGTTATATAAGGCATTTTTAGAGAGGCCCTTTATTCTTATATGAGTTCTAGCATATTTCAGGCCAATACATAATGAGACTTGCATTTTTCAATTTTATCAAGCACTTAGGTCTACCAGTGGGTAGGGAAAATGCCTGGCTGCTCACTCTTTCGGGTGATAGTGTAAGGGAGCTCAGAAAAACAGCTGGAGTGTTCGGTTAAAATTTACACTATTGCATGCTCAGTTAATTTCGCAGGGGGTGGCTATTCCAGTAACTATATTAGTAGCGCTAATCACAGGGAGAGGCAGGGTCTCAGAGCTGTACTGAGCACCGGCTGTTAGACGTAAGGGGGACAACCCGTGTGTTGCTGGCTACGCTGACAATGCCTTTTGTATCTACAGATTGAAGTGCTACGTAAACACAGCGCTGATCACTGAATTCTACTGCCCGTAACCAGGCAGAGGATAATTCTGCGGGCGTTTTGAAGCGCGTTCTCAGGGTGTTTTTCGGGGTTAAAAAACGCGAAGATGAAGACACTAGCAGGTAATCATTATTCAGTCCTGCAGGGTCAATGCTAAAGGGAGGAGTTGTAGAGCTGACGGCCTGGTTTGTTGACAGGGGAGCATTAGTGGAAAGCATAAACGGCTGAGTCAGGGTTTCCAGCGTGTCGATTAAAACATCCCGGCTGTCGCTCATGCTTTTTAACATGGTTTCAACCTTTGTCAGCATATCAAAGCTGTCACTGATCAGGCTACTGCTGAGCTGGTTGAATCCATCAAAGGCCTTTAGCCGGTTGGACTGTAATTCAAGGCCGGAGGAAAGAACGGTTTTTTCGTTGCTTACCCCGGGGTCGTAACTCCCGTCACACGCGGATATTGTCAGGCTGATGAGCAGACTGAGTAAGGCTGCAGTTAAGCGTCTATTTTTCTTCATTACTGAATGATCAGCTTGATATTGTTTGACAGGTCACTTTGCTGGTCATTGGCATCGAGGCTACGCACGGCGAGAAATATATCGCCATTCTGGGCGACAGTGCTGGCAATCAGTCCCCAGGCGGTGTTCAGGGTTGTATTTGATGTGTCGATGAGCAGTGAAACCGTGTCAGAGGCCGGAAACAGGGGGGAGTTTGATGCAAATAGAAGATAGCGATTGGCGGCGGGTGACAGGGCAATAGTCGGCGCTGTGTTCGCAGAAACGCTTGCACCATCCGTTGGGCTGGTGAGCAGTACTGTTGGTGCCGGGCTTGCACTGTTGCCTGTTAGCGTCACCAGTGTGCTGGCCAGCAGTGTTTCTGTTTCTACAATGCGATCGGCCATGGCACCTATACGGTCCGCCATCAGGCCTATGTCATCAGAGAGTTTAGAGGTCAGGGCGAAGCTGCTATCAATACTGCTAGAGAGTGCGCTGACACTGCTCTCAAGTGTGGCAACGCTGCTGCAGGTTTCTGCAGCATAAACAGGGGGGGTAAGCACAAAACTGCGGATAACAGGAAAAGTGCTGATTTACGGGCTCTCATGGAGATCTCAATTTACTGATTATATAAGAAGAGCCTAATTTAAATTCAGATTACCCGAAAGCCAATTTCGCAGGAATGAAAAATGTAAACAAGTGAAGAGAAACAGTATGTTTGTGAAATATATCTAATTGTTTATTTTTTTATGGAATAAAAAACGGCCTTAGTAATAAGGCCGTTTTAGATGCTTCTACTTAAGTGAAGGGGGTTATTCCCAGACTTTCTTGAGCAGGTCTTTGTTTTTCCAGCTGCCATAGCCATCAGCGTTCAATGCCATGCCAAGTGTGTTGCCATCGAGTTTGAATTCAACATAGCTGGATGTCTGATCGGCTTTGCCTGAAATGGCTATGGTGGTGATTTTTGCCAGCTCTTCTTTATAATCAGCGTCTTTACATAATTCAGCAACTTCGCCCAGAACACCCTCTAAAAGCACACCAGCGGCCTGAATAACTTCATTTTTAGCTTTGTTGCCACTTAGTTTTTCATATTTGTAAGTGTCCCAGTTTGCCCAGTCGATCTTACCTTCTAATTTGGCATTGCCACAGGCTGTTTTAACTTTAGTCAGCGCGGCATTCATACTTTCAGTTGCGGCTTTTTTGGCTTTTTTATCCTTGATTCCGGCTTGAGCGGCAAAAGAAATGGCCACTAATAAAACGGATAAAACTATTTTTTTCATTGTGTTTCCCTCGAAAATGAATATTTAAAAATTACAGTTAATGTTCAAAGTAATCGGTGTCAGGTATATGCAGTGTAAGTTTGTTACAACAGGCTAAGCGAGACGTTCATTGCTTTGAGTATGACGGGTAAAATAATACCAAACGCATTAAATAGCAATCAGTATAGTTCAAAAAAAGCTTATTTATCCAGCACATAAATGGAAATGGCAGTAATTGTGCTGATATCGATATAGCTCATCAGCAGTTTTTCCTTGCCGGATTTCATATGTATGCTGCCGGTTTTGCCTTTTAAAACAATCACGCCTTTTGTTCGGCTAACAAAATCACCTGAAAAAGAGCCTGAAGTCGTGCTTATTTCCAGTGTTTTGTAGGGTGATTTATCGAGCAGGTCCAGGCTGTATTTTATGGCAGCAGGAAATTCCATATCGGCAGGGGGCGTTCCCGCATTAGCGCCGGAGATTGTCAGGCTTAAAAAAATGGCGCAGATGAGGCTTGAGATTTGAAGTGATTTCATAGATGAAACTCCGTTTAAAGGGTTTAGTTAGACTTTTTACGTATGGCTTTTTGTCCCTGGTATTCGTCATAAAATTTTTGAGAATCAAAGCCTTTTGGTCTCTTAACTTTATAAATAGAGGATTTTGTATTAATGCCCGGAGGGTACATGATCAGGTTGTTCTGGCTGCCCCAGGATGAAGTGGTTTGAATGGTTGCCCATTTTTTCTTACCGGGAATTTCTTTTGTTTCATACTTAAAAGCGGTACATGGACGGTTGTCGCACTTTTTTGTGTGCAGATAGATCTGTCCATCAAAGTCGTTGTCAATGCCGTCAACTTTAATTAAAACCGTTTTTTTCTCTTTCTCACCTAATCTTAGCAGTGTAATAACATAGTCAGAACCTTCATAAACTTCCGGGTACTTTCCAAGTTCGGGGGGTTCCGCGAAGGACAGGGTGGGGGTTAGTAGGGCAATCCCTATTAATATTGATTTTAAATTTTTCATAGCGTTCCTTATATACTCCTGTAGTGTTGCCTGATGAAAATGCAAGCCTAGCATACCATTCTGTAATAATCAGTCAAAAAAAAGCCATAATCTTGTAAGGTATTGAATATGTCAAGCTTATTTCCCTGTTTCAGGCTTTATCTGGCGATGTGTCATGTGAGCTCAGAGGGGTGTCGTTATCTGGTGATGATGCAGCAGGCTCAAACATTGTATTTTGAGCGTATTTCCTCAATTTTTTTCAGCATGTCCGGTGTCAGGTCTGAGGCTGTAAGGCGACTGAAAATATTATTTAAAATCCGTTTTTCATTATCATCTACTGTGCCATCTTTCAGGGCAATTGTGACCAGTTCTTCGAGTTCATCGGTCAGTAATTTTCCATCATTTGAAAAACATTGAATTGATCTGAAAGCCATTTCTAAAAAGTCTTTGTTTTCCCTGTTCATATGTATCTCCTGATAGCATGTCATGTGTGCGGGGTTGAGAGGTTGAATGTTGACAGAATAATAACATAACTTATTAAAAACACTAATTCAGGGTTTATTTAGAGAGTGAAATTAATGCTTCTGAGCAGCGCCCCCGGCAGTTCAATGCTGTCGTTTGATCTCTGGCCATAGGTGCCGGCATCAAATATAAATTCTCGTTCAGCGGTGAAATCCAGCAGGTTATTTCCGAGTAAGTCATACAGGCTTTCATCAAAGCGCATTACATTGACTGGAGCCTGTATATTGCCCTTCTCTACCCAGAAACAGGCAAAGCGGGTCATGCCGGTCATTTTGCAGGCGTTTCTATCTGAAAAATTTAAATACCAGAGATTATTGATATAAATACCGGTATCTAATTCTTTCAGTATATTTTCACGGGACAAACTGCCGGCTGTCAGCTCCAGTGCGCAGGGGGTTTCTGCTTCAGAGTTGGTTGTGCTTTGGTATTCGACTGCGCTGCGAGGGTTAACCAGGCAGTCTTTGTAGTGACCGCTTTCAATCAGTTGCACTTGTTGCGGTTTTATAAATCCACTGCGGGTAAACCCCGGTGCCAGCCCGCGGCTGTGTTTTTCCCTGATCGAGAGCAGAGGAGATAATGTGCGTCCCAGTTGCAGCATTTGTAGAAGAGGGGTTTCTTTTGTGCGGTGGCTTTGCAGGCTGAAGCCGCCCCAGGCCATCATGCCGATAATTTCATTGAGTGCAGCAGGCGCAATATATGCTCGATATTGCCCTGGCTTAATGGTGACAGCCGGTCTTGAAAGTATCTCTAACTGTTGCTCCATACATTTCATTTTTTCGGCAATAATATGCTGTTGCCAGTTAAAACCTGCGTATGCATTTTTTACCGCCTTGTCTTTATCGTGATAACAGCTCCAGTCAAAATTAAAGCTGGCATTGCTGTGCCAGTTATTTTGTCCCATCGAGTTGCTAAAGCCTGAGTATTGAGTGCCGTTGGCAAAAATACCCACCATATCCATATGGTGGCTGGCCTGATGAATCTGTTCAATAGCATTTGAGCTATCCATGATGCCCTGGGCATGATGGGTTTCGCTGTTGATGATATCGGTTGAATAGTTAAGGTAAGGGTCTTCCGGCAGAAAGCTCCGTTGTTCTCTCAGGTGTTTAAGGCTGCGTTTAAGCTGAGCCAGGTCCTGCTGGATATCGCCGCTCATATCAATGGAGGCGCAGCAGTGACGCTTACCAGAAATAAGATTGAGATTGACGGTCCGGCGAGACACATTTCCTGCCTGCCTTATTTTATTGTGGTTAAAGCGTACGAAATCAGAGACTTCTGCCTGGAAATTAATTAGCAGGCGTTCATTATTTTCAATTTTTTTGAAAAGTGAATCGCTTATAGAATGGAAATAATCCTGCATTATTCAGTGCCTCCGAAAACATCAATATTGCTAAAGCGGCAGGTGGGGGAGGCGTGGCCGACATAAATGGCCTGATTAGGTTCGCCCTTGCCGCAGTTGGTTACTCCCTGCACCTGAAAGCTGTCGGTGTTTCCGACATCTGTGAGGCTTCGCCAGAAAGTGGCCGATATGCCCCGGTAATTCGGGTTGCGTATCAGTCCCTTGAGTTCTCCGTTTTCTATGATTCTGCCCAGTTCGCAGCCAAACTGAAATTTATTGCGGCTGTCGTCGATAGACCATGAGCGATTGGTTTCCATATAGACTCCCCGCTCTGTAGAGGAAATTATCTCAGCTGCGCTTTTATCTCCCGGTTCGACATTCAGGTTTGCCATGCGGTCTATGGGGGGGCGAAACCAGTCTGCCTGACGTGCGTTAGCAACACCTTGCATGCCTGCTCGCGCCTGTGATGTTGCGCCACCCAGTGGTCGTTGCAATATACCGTTTTGAATAATGTATTCGCGTTTTGCCGGGCTCCCTTCGTCATCATATGCATAACTTGCTAACTGCTCTGTATGGTTTGGGTCAAACGTTACATTTAATATGTCTGAGCCATAACGGTAGTTGCCAAACATATCCTCAGTAACAAAGCTGGTGCCGGCATAATTTCGCTCATCACCCAGTATGCGATCAAGCTCTAACGGGTGGCCTATGCTTTCATGAATTTGTAGAATCATCTGGCTGGGGGCCAGCACAATGTCCATTGTGCCCTGCGGGCACTCCGGCGCACTCAGCAGAGCACAGGCTTCTTCGGCCAGTTGTGGGGCTGATTGAGGGAAGCCCAGTAGAGGGAGTTGCTCCAGGCCACCCTGGCGAGCACTTTGTAAGCCGCCGCCGCTTCGGTATTGCGTTTGGGTGCCTTTATTAGCCACAACATATAGCCCCGGCATAATATAATGAAACTGTTGTTCGATGTGTGCATCTGCACTGCTAATTAACAGGGTATCTTCACAGCGGTAGCCAAGAAAGGCCTGCCAGTCGACAACCGAATCATTTATTTTTAATGCCGTACTGGCGTCCTGTAAAAGTGTGATTTTATCTTTCACAGAGAGGCTATTCCAGGGTTGCTTAACAGGGGACTTATACTGTGCTTTGAGTTGTGGTCTGGGATAGTCCGGATTTTTTAATAAGGCGAGTTTAGAGGCTTCTTTAGCCCACATGCAGGCATGTGATATGGTTTTTTTTAAGCCCTGAGCGCTTAAATCACTGGTGGCGGCATAACCTGAGCCATGGCCGGTCACCACAGTCAGTAAGATGCCTCGGGATGAAACATGGTTAACAGGTTGCAGAACACCCTGGCGTACACAGATCTGCTCTTCAGTATTATCCGTTAAACGCAGAGTCCAGAAATCAACATCAGGGGGTATACTTTTGAATTCATGGGCTATCTGATTGAGGTATTCGTTCATTGTTTTCTCTTAGAGGGGCTTAGGTCTGGAGAGGCTAAAGCACTTTTCCGTTAACAACAAATGCCTGGCCTGTCTGAAATTCAGGGCAGATAATATAATCAACTGATCCAGTAACTGAAGCGATGTTATTGACGCTCTCAAGAAGATCGTTAAATGCTAGTGCCGATTGTATGCAGCTTTGCTCTATATCGATTTCAAGCGTGTTGTCGTTAATAATGGTCAGCGATAGCTCTAGCCCGTTTTTAGTTCTGATGGTGGCAATATAACTAAGCTCGCCGGATATAAACGATTTTAAACTGAGCTGGTCCGGGTTAATGTAGTCGTGCTGGGTTCTTAGATGTATTATTTTATCCGTTAGCCATATAAACAGATTGTTCCATGATTGGGTGTTCAGGTCATTATAAATGACCTCAATTAGATCGTCGGGGTGGCCGCTAAAATGATGTTTTATTTTGTTCCAGCGTGTGTTTTTCAGGTTCATGTGAATAGAATAAGCTGCCTGATATTTAACTCGTAGATTAATTGGAAGGCTTTAATGAATTTAAAATACATTTTATGTTTTTTTGTATTTTTCAACTATTTGATGTCATCGTATGCGCAAACATACTAAATCCCATCTAATAGCCGGCTTAGTGCACTACCAGGTTAGGGTATTTAAACTTCCCAGTGTTGATGTATTCATAAAATAAAGCAGTGTTTCTCTCTGCTGTTTCAGTCATTAATGGGTCGTTTAAAATAGCGGATATCCTTATTCTATACATATTATCCGGCAGGGGGGTGCGTTTAAGTACGTATGTTATTTCTGTTTTGTACGACTGTTCGGTTTTATATTTATTGCTGGTGTATCTTTTCAGGGGCGAGTAAGGTTTCCAGAAGTCTTTGGCTCTTTGCCATACCATTTTAATTTCAGATTGTTGAAACCGGTTATTAAATTGTTTTTTAGAAATAGAATTCAAATATGCTTCTTCTTCCTGCGTGAATTTTTTAGTTGAGCAGCCGGAAAGTAGAAACAGGCTTACGAGTAATATAATTGCGGTTGTTTTCATCTGTTTTATAATGTCGCCTGAAGAATGGTTTATTTTGAATCCCCTCCGGATAAAGCTTTGCCTCGAAGCGCAGTCGCTATGGCTATAATAATTAAGCGATAGGTGCTTTATAGGCTGTACTAAAGTCAACGACTACCTGTTTATATTAACGCCAACTATTGATGAATGGCAAGTGTTTTGTCAGTGAATGGTGCCGGCAGGTTTACTGATGCTCTTGCCTGCAAAACACACTGTTTTGAATGTTTGAGCCGGATTTTGTGGGTATATAGCTGACTGGCTAAGAGGCGGGCTTAATTTTTTTTCATATATTCTTCGTATTTAAGCGTTTCGCCCGAGTTAAATGCTTTTTCATAGCTGCTCATATTGCTTTTTAACATGCGCTCGAATTCGCCGGTAAAAAATTCAATACCCTGTGCCTGTTTACCCTGAAAGTCTTCGAGGTTGCGGGCGCTGGATGCGGCAACATATGCGCTGAAGCGGGAAGCAGCATACATAAGAGCGGTATTGACAATGTTTTTATCCTGTATTTCAGTGTGCTCATTAGCCATATTGATAAATGAGTCGGCCAGTTGTCGAAGTAGTTTGTCCTGATCGGTGCTGGACATAGTCATGCTCCTGAAATTAAGGTAAATAAGTATTTTAACAGATTTTGAAATGCAATGTTAATCCAGGTCAGGAGAAGAAGGCCGGGCCTGATAAACCTGTTTTGCGGCTTTTATTTGCAGACTATAATTCATAGTGCAGAGAATATCAGGTGAATCAGTCTGCTTTTTGGTGAAAATATGACACAGGTTCCGGGTCCGGCCTGTCGATATTTAACCTGCCACGACATTTAACCTGCCAGGGAAAACAGTGATGGCTGAATTCAGGCGCTGACTTATATATGAGATGAGTGAGTCGGGTATCATATCGGCATATTCAGCGGATGCCTCATCGATGCAGAAAATATAAACAGGACCTGGTGTTAGCATTTTTTCAAGCTCCTCGTCTGATTTGCATTTGTCTAATACTTCATTCGCTAAACGGGCCATGCCATGTTCTCGCGAAATATTGAGAACAAAATTATATTCAGGCACATTAATATAAATCCACTCGTAAATATTTTCACAATCAAAATTGAAATCATTTTCGTTTGCGTCGGGAAGCAATAATTTTCCAATTTCGATGAGATCTCGGGTGTTTGATGTTTTTAGATGCACAGCAATCTATGGGGTTATTGCATTATTGCTTATTATCGTGGATAAAACAGAGCAGGTCCACAGGATAAATTCCATAAATCGGGTAGAGCCTGAAAAACAAAGCTCTACCCGGGCAGTTGATGACACTTTATTTTTTGTTTGCGTCCAGCTTGAGAGCGCCCAGGATAGACCATGCAAAATCGAGTTTTAATGTGTTATTAAAGGTCTTATCGGTAATGCTCATATAGTAATCTGTTCCATAGGGGGTCTCTCTGTTGGATCCATTATCTTTTCTGTAATCAGTTTCAGGGTTGTACAATGCCAGGTTATGACAGGTCATACAGTTGGTTTGAACGCCGTATTTATTCTCAATATTCCCGTTAATTTTTCGTATGATTTGAAAAACAGATGGGTCAAATCCCGCTTCCAGATGTGGGTTGTAGGCAATAAGTGATGCACCGATGTTTTTGCCATCGGTTATTGGCTGAGCAGGTAATACCATCTGATAAGCCGTGCTCATTGCATAATGCTGTGCCGCTTTATCCAGGATGTTTAAGGGGCGGCTGGCGGCTATTTCACTGGAGCTGGGCAGGAATGGCTTAGCCGGGTTAGCCGACCACCAGAATGTTTGCCATGTCCAGCGCTTAATTTCGCGGCTTGTCACGTGCATGCCAACCAGAATGGCATAATCACCTTCAGATACCTTTATATTTAGCTGTGAAGAAAGGTAAACGGCATTATCTTTGCTGATTTTCTGGTGAATAAAATTATTCAGGTAGAAAGTATTGTCAGTCGCCTGGTTTTTACACCCTTTGTCTACAGAGTTTCCACCGTTTCCTGTTTTTTTGATATCGACATATATACAGCTGTTCCAGTCTTTTTCGGGGAATGTTTTTGCCGGTGTTGGTGTGCCTGGCCAGCCCGGAAACTTATAAATACCCTTTTTAATGTTTTTGGGGATGATTTTATACACAGGTTTAATTGTTATCGAATTATTGGGAAAATTTGGGATTTCGGTATAACCCTCTTTAAGGTACTGGTTGAGCGTGCTTTGTAAAAACAGCTTATTGGTTATCGCATGTCTTGCAGCCGGGGGGTTGTATGCCACTGAAACAAAAATATTCGTATCACCATCATCAGCCGTGACAGGGGCCAGGCTTTTGGTTAGCTTGCCTTTGATGCCTTTTTTGTTTTTAAATTGCCCTGGTATCATCAAATCAAGTTGTAATTTACGGGAAGGTGTTGCCAGCTGCTTTATGCCGTTTGTTGGTGCAGATTCAATCTGATATAACATATTGGATGTTGTATTCCAGGTTTCAAAAGCCCGGGTTGGAGTGTTGCTGACATGACCGACATAGCTTGTCAGGCCTGCCCATATACCCCATGCGTGTTTATAGGTGGCAACTGCGTCAGCAGAGTAAATCCAGTTGTTGATGCTTGTTTCAGACTCAGGAAAAGTCATTGACGGGTCGGCTTTTGGAAGGTCGGGTAAGCAAATCAAGTTTCCGTCAATATTGCCAATATCTCCATCCAGAGTGATTGAATTTAAACAGGAGTCCAGGTTTTTTAATGTCGTAGAGTGGCTGGACCCCGTTAAGGTTTTACAGCTGGCATGTAAGTTGTTGTTTTTAATTGAAATGCGGGTGCAGGATTTTTGATAGCTACCGACAGGGGTAAAGCCGGCATGTGATAATGTGCTATAAAGCGAGGCCGTTAATATTAGTAACGCATAAAAGTATTGAGTGGTTTTTATCATATATATCACCTTTAGTTTAGGGTAAAACATCTATGAATTAGAGGGGAACGCTCATTTTTCTGCTTTTTTACTTTACTGGATACTGTGCACTGTGCACTGAGTAGTGTTTCAGGTTTTTTCAGTGTTCGTATTCAGTGAAGATTTAGAAGCATAGTACAAAATAATTAAAAAAGGCGATTTAAGATAAGCAAGGTGTAAAATGTGGTGCTGTATTGGCATGTGTGCCATTTTGATTTTTTTATAGTCGTAAAGTGCCTGTAATATATCCGGTTATTTCATAGAGTACAGGCGCTCGACTTTACGAGAGTTGTCCGTTGGTGGTGGCGGCGAAAATCGGGATATAAACCTCTTGCCTGCAGGCTCTTGTTTATGACAAACTGTGATGCAATGGTGCATATAAAAAATCACTGTTCATTGAATTGAGTGACCATATGAAATATTTAATAGTATCTGCTATCGGCTTGCTTTTGCTGGTTCTTCTTCAGATAGATGACGAGCTTTCATCGACTTCTCAGAAGTGGGTTGCTAAGCTTGAAAATGATAGAGTGGCTGATAGCAAGGCTTATCATTATCTTAGTGGTATAATGGCGTCTAAAGGCGAAGATGTAATGTCGACAGGTAAGGCCAGGTGTTCTGCTTATAAAAAAATAGAAGAGTCTGCACGCCCCTTCGATAACGAAATTGTGTTTGATGACTACGCGGAAAATAAAAAACTTTTAAAACCTGATCCGGATAATAAAATTTACTGCAAATTGTGGCAAAGAGATTGCATTAATAAAGTGCTAAAGAATAGCAGTAAGTGGAAGTCTGAACTCGAAGCGCATTCTGAGTTGCTTGAGAGATATCGAACATTTCTGACGCTTACGGATTTTATTACGTTGACGAAGCCGTCACTCTTCGAGCTAAACCTGGAGTATGATTATCTACGTTATGGCAACAGACTTGTTATACTTGAGAGCTTAATTCAGGCTGAGTCAGGTTTTCCTGAAAAAGCGATGGATTCGCTGGTGGAGGACATTAAAAAATTTCGCAGGCAACTTGTAGTGGCTGATAACCTGATACATAAGATGTTTTTTGTAAATATGATTGCTGATAATTTGAATATTATGGCCTATATAAGTAACAGGTATAATTATCACCGTGATACTGAAATTTCTTATTTAACACCGGCTGAATTGAGTGTTAAAAATCCAGTGATAAGGGAATTCGGTATGATTTACTATCTGTATATAAATCTTAATGAGAACCCTGAGATTTTTGAAGTTGACGGGAATATGCCCGCATGGCTTGTTAGAATAATATTTAAACCTAATAAAACCATCAATCAGGCCGCCCGGGTATTTGAAAAAATAATTTACATGTCTACAGTAACACCGCAGGAATTTGCCGCTTTTCAATTATCAGAGGATGAAGTTCTGGACGAAGACATTGATCTATTCAATTTTGCTGGAAGTGTATTAAATAATATTGCAAGCCCTGATTACTATATTTATATTGCAAGGCTTTATGATCTGAACTGTAAAATTTCACTCGTTAACTATCTTCTCGCAGATAAGTCTTCCCTGCCGGTTAACCCTTACTATCCTTCCTCGAATGCACTGGAAACGGGTGATGGTGAAATATGCTTTAATGGTCCGTATAAAGATGAAACAGGCTTGCGCTGCATAAGAAACAGAATATAAAGTACAGGCATATTTATATAATAGCTTGTGTGCTCTGGCTTAACACATCGTTCAGAGTCAAGGCTTGTTTTTGACAGTATATTTATTGCCGGGTGTGAAAACGTAACGTAGGGGACATAATCTATTTTTAGAGGTGTCCATAATGATTTAATTTAGATGAGAGGTACGAGTTTTGGCCGGAGGTTTTTTTGTTGTTCTAGACGACATTGCGGCGATGTTTGATGATGCGGCTGTGATGAGCAAGGTTGCAGCAAGAAAAACAGCGGCTTTGCTGGGTGATGATCTGGCGGTGAACGCTGAGAAGGCGACGGGTTTTCATGCGTCCCGTGAACTGCCGGTGATCTGGGCGATTACCAAAGGTTCTTTGCTTAATAAGCTGATTATTCTACCGGTTGCGTTTCTGTTAAGTGCTTTTATGCCCTGGCTGATTGTGCCGGTACTATTGATTGGTGGTGCTTACCTGAGTTTTGAAGGGGTTGAAAAAATTTATGAATGGTTTACAGGGCATCACCCGCAGAAAACACAGGTGACACAGGCTTTGACCGCAGAGGAAATGCCGCAACAGGAATCGTTGAAAATTAAAGCCGCTGTACGTACCGATTTTATTCTTTCCATTGAAATTGTGTTTATTGCACTGGATACGGTTCTGCAGCAAACATTACCGGTACAGGTTCTGGTTGTCGGTTTTATTGCGTTGTTAGCTACTGTGGGCGTTTATGGGGTGGTGGCGTTAATGGTGCGCATGGATGATGTGGGGCTTCATTTGATAGAGCGCGCTGAGGAGTTGCGGGGTTTTTCTGCCCGTCTTTTCAGGGTGGGTGGTGATGCGTTGATCGCATCGCTGCCAAAACTGATTCGCCTGCTCAGTGTGCTGGGAACGATTGCCATGTTGCTGGTGGGGGGTGGGATGTACGTACATAACATTGCGTTTGTTCACCACCTTTTAAGTGGTTTTCCATTTATTCTGGCCCAGTTATTTATGGGCTTATGTGTGGGTTTTTGCGTATTTGTGATTGTGAGTCTGATTCAGCGTCTCTTGCCTGCTGATGGTGTTATGTGATATTTGTCGGCAGGTGAGTTTACTTATCTTTTGGGCTTTTGCCTGGATAGTGTTAAAATTCAAGGTTCCCCTTGTATAAATAGCAGGCAATATGGCGCGAAAACTCTATATTAAAACATTCGGTTGTCAGATGAATGAATATGACTCAGCTAAAATGCACGATGTGCTGGCAGAATCAGAAGAAATAATAGAAGTAGATACCCCTGAAGAAGCGGATATACTGCTGCTTAACACCTGTTCAATTCGTGAAAAAGCCCAGGAAAAGGTGTTTTCCTTGCTGGGTAAGTGGAAAAACTGGAAGCAGGATAATCCGGATCTGGTGATTGGTGTGGGTGGCTGTGTGGCCTCCCAGGAAGGTGAGGCTATTCGTAAACGTGCACCTCATGTGGATATGGTGTTTGGTCCGCAAACCCTGCATCGGCTGCCGGAAATGGTGAAAGGTGTCGATACAAACCATCAGCCTGTGGTTGATATCTCTTTTCCTGAAATTGAAAAGTTTGATCGTCTTCCAGAGCCCAGAGCCGAAGGTCCAACGGCTTTTGTCTCGATTATGGAAGGCTGTAGCAAATATTGCACATTCTGTGTGGTGCCCTATACCCGGGGCGAAGAAATATCCCGGCCGTTTGATGATATTCTGACGGAAGTAGCGCAGCTGGCAGGCCAGGGAGTGCGTGAAATCAATCTCCTGGGACAGAATGTGAATGCCTACCGGGGTGAAATGCACGATGGCGAGATGGCGGATCTGGCGCTATTAATTCATTATGTGGCGGCGATTGATGGTATTGACCGCATTCGATACACCACCTCGCACCCGGTGGAGTTCAGCGATTCACTGATTCAGGCCTACACTGAAGTGCCGGAGCTGGTGAGTTTTGTGCATTTACCGGTGCAGAGTGGTTCTGATCGGGTGCTGGCAGCCATGAAGCGGGGGCATATGGCGGCTGAATATAAATTAAAAATTCGCAAATTGCGTGAGGCACGCCCGGACATTACCCTGTCATCAGACTTTATTATTGGCTTTCCCGGTGAAACCGATGACGATTTTGAGCAGACCATGAAATTGATTGAAGATATTGGTTTCGACCATTCTTATAGTTTCATATATTCTGCCCGCCCCGGTACACCGGCCTCTTCATTAGAAGACAGTGTGCCCATGGATGTTAAAAAAGCGCGTTTGTCTCGATTACAGCAGCGCATCAATGAGATGGCGCTGGCTATTTCCGAGTCTATGCTTGGCTCTGTGCAGCGAGTGCTGGTGGAGCGCCCCTCTAAAAAAGACCCTGCACAAATGGCGGCTCGCACTGAAAATAACCGCGTTGTTAATTTTGATGGCAATGAGCGGCTGCTGGGGCATTTTGTCGATGTACGTATTACCCGGGCATTTGCAAACTCCCTGCAGGGCGAATTTATCGACCTTTCACAAAGTGAGCGCGCCCGGTTATCCGCCTGATGCTCTCTTTTATGTTTCCATTAATAACGACGATTAAAATATGACAACCAGTCTGGATATAGAATTCACACCCGCCGATAATGAGCGTCTGGCCAACTTGTGTGGCCCGATGAATGAATATCTGCAGCAGCTTGAAAATCGTCTCGGGATTGAGATTAACAATCGAAACCACCACTTTCAACTGATCGGTGACGTTAATAATGTAAAAATGGCGGCAGAGATTCTGAAAAGTCTCTACCAGTTGACTAAAGACGAGTCGATCACGGCCAATCATGTGCACCTTCAGTTACAGGAGTCCGGTCTTCAGGAAATGGATGAAGAAACGCTGCTGGATGCGAATCAGTGGAGCCTGCGCTTACGCAAAGAGTTTATAAAAGGCCGCGGGCCAAACCAGATTAATTATCTGAAAAATATACAGACACACGACCTGTGTTTTGGGATTGGCCCTGCGGGTACGGGGAAAACCTATCTGGCGGTTGCCTGTGCGGTCGAAGCGCTGGAGTCGGAGCGAGTGCGCAGAATACTACTGGTGCGCCCGGCAGTTGAAGCCGGTGAGCGACTGGGTTTTTTACCCGGTGATCTGGCGCAGAAAATCGATCCTTATTTACGCCCTATGTACGATGCATTATATGAAATGATGGGGTTTGAGCGAGTAGCAAAGCTGATTGAGCGCAATGTTATTGAAATTGCGCCGTTGGCCTATATGCGTGGGCGTACATTAAATGACGCCTTTATTATTCTCGATGAAGCGCAGAATACGACCCGAGAACAGATGAAAATGTTTTTAACCCGTATTGGTTTTGGCTCTACCGCAGTTGTGACCGGTGATGTCACACAGATAGATTTGCCCAGGGGAACCTACTCAGGTTTGCGTCATGTGGTTGAAGTATTAAATAACATTGATGAAATATCCCTGACGTTTTTTGATCCCCGTGATGTGGTTCGCCACCCTATGGTGAAACGCATTGTTAAAGCATATGATGCGTATGAAGCTGAAACGTCGGCTGATGAGCGCTCTGAAAATAACAGGAAAGAAAAAAAATAATGGCAGTACATATGGATATTCAAATTGCAGATGATCTGGCGAGCGCGACATCTTCATCGATAGAGGAACCTCCGCCGAGTAACCTGTTATGTGCCTGGGCACAGGCGGCGTGGCAGGGCGACAGTAATGCAGAGCCGGTAATCAGTTTACGTATTGTTTCTCTGGATGAAAGTCAGCAGCTTAATCATAATTATCGTGGAAAAAATAAAGCCACAAATGTACTGTCTTTTCCAATGCAAATGGATGAGTTGCAGGTGCCCGGTGACTTTACTTTATCTGAGCAGAATGAGCAGACTGATATTTTCACTGCGCAGCTAATGCTGGGCGACCTGGCCATTTGTGCTGAAGTCGTTGAGCGTGAAGCCAAAGAACAGGGAAAGTCATCTCAGGCTCATTGGGTGCATATGGTGGTTCATGGCATGTTGCACCTGCAGGGGTTTGATCATATTGAAGATGATGAAGCCGGTGAAATGGAAAAGCTTGAAATAAGCATAATGAAGCGTCTGGGTTTTTCTGACCCATATAAAATTAATACACTTGAACATGCTGAACTCTCAGTGGCGGAAAAAAACAATGAATGATACATCCCCGAAAGACCTGAAGTTGAGTTTGATCGAAAAACTCAGTCGCATTTTTCTGGAGCTGCCGCAGACTCGTCAGGAGTTAACGGAGGTTTTGCAGGCGTCAGAAAAACGCGGGTTATTAGATATTGACGCGCTTAATATGATAGAGGGTGTACTTCAGGTTTCTGAAATACAGGTGCGGGACATTATGATTCCGCGCTCGCATATGGTGGTGCTGGAAGAGGGAACAGTGTATGAAGATATGTTGCCCGTTGTTAATAACTCCGGGCATTCGCGCTTTCCGGTGATTGGTGAAAACCGTGATGAAATTGTGGGCGTATTACTTGCAAAAGATCTGCTGCATTATGTTGATGAGGAAAGTCGTAAAGAATTCGATATTAAAGATGTGTTGCGCAAGGTCGTATTTGTGCCAGAAAGCAAGCGCCTTAATGTGTTATTAAAAGAATTCAGAGCCAGTCGTAATCATATGGCGATTGTTGTTGATGAATACAGCGGTGTGGCGGGTCTGGTTACCATAGAAGATGTGCTGGAGCAAATTGTTGGTGAAATAGATGACGAGCATGATATTGAAGATGTCGGTAATATCAGGCGTATGGGGGTGAGCCGCTACTCTATTAAGGCATTAATCCCCATAGAAGAGTTTAATGAATTTTTTGATACTCAGTTTAGTGAAGAAGAGTCAGATACTTTGGCAGGCATGCTGATGAAGCGTCTCGGACATATGCCTAAACGGGGCGAGGCAATTACAATAGATCGATATATATTTAAAATAATGAGTGCAGATAGTCGTCGCATTAAACACGTGCAACTGGTCATTTTAGCAAAGTCTGAAAGTGAACCGGATGCTTATGAGCAGGCTATTAATGAATCGCATAATAATAAATAGATAAATGATAAATCCTCAGTTGTTTCAAAACAGAGCCTGGTATCAGTTAGAGCTTGTGCTTTTACTTTGTGGGGCGTTATTACCATTCAGCTTTGCCCCCTATGGGCTTTTCTGGTTACAGTTTCCGTTGTTGGGTTTTTTATTCCTGAGCTGCCTTGATCAAAAGCCCGGAGTGGCATTCAGGCGGGGGTTTTTCTTTTCCATGGGCTGGTTTGCCCATGGTCTGCACTGGTTGTTTTATAGCTTACATTTTCATGGTGGGATGCCATCGTCTGTTGCGGTTATTACAGTTGTATTAATGGCGGCGTGCTTGAGTCTGTTTCCAGCATTCTCGTTGTTTCTGTCTAACCGGTTTATTAAAACGACGCCACTGTTTATGCTGGCGTTAATATACCCTGTAAACTGGATGCTTTTCGACTGGTTAAGAGGCTACTTTTTAACCGGTTTTCCCTGGTTGCAGCCCGGCAGCGCACAAATTGATAGCTGGCTCGCGGGGTACGGACCCCTGGTAGGGGGGCTGGGTATTGGCTTAATGGTAGTTGTAATTGCGGGTTTGCTGGCGTTATCCGTACTGAAAAGAAAGAGTGGGAGTGCATATTTTAAAACAGCATTGCCGTTGGTGCTGGGCATTTTTATGAGTGGGTTTTTACTGAATTTAATTGACTGGACAGAGCCCGCAGGGGAGCCGATAAAAGTCAGTATGATACAGGGCAATATTGCGCAGGAAAATAAGTGGCGACGTGATCATCGTTGGCCGACAATGAAAATGTATCGTGAGCTTACTCTGCAGAACTTGCAGAGTGATTTAATTATCTGGCCTGAAACAGCGCTGCCGGATTATCGTAATCGTGTGCCGGTTTATTTAAAACAGCTAAAGGATGAGGCCGAAAAAAGTGGCGCTGAAATATTACTGGGGGTTTTTGTACGTAATTTACAGACGCGGCGCTATTATAATTCGGTTATTACACTGGATGGTCAGGTGTATAAAAAACGTCACCTGGTTCCGCTCGGTGAATACTTTCCATTGCGGCCCTTGCTAGGTTTTTTTGCACAATGGGTGAATATTCCGATGTCAGATATTGACAGCGGTGATGCTGAACAGCCGTTGATTAAAGTGGCAGGTCAGACGGTGGGGGTGAGCATTTGTTTTGAAGATGCTTTTGACAGAAATGTATTGCTGGATTTACCGCAGGCAACCTTACTGGTGAATGTAAGTAATGACGCCTGGTTTGAAGATTCGCCACAGCCCTGGCAGCACCATCAGATAGCAAGAATGAGAGCACTGGAAGCTGGTCGTACCCTGTTGCGGGCAACCAATACCGGGGTGTCGTCAGTAATCGGGCCAAAGGGAAATGTGCTGGCACAGTCTGCCCAGTTCAGGCGTGAAGTCCTGACATTTGATGTGCAGGGTTATCAGGGAGCCACGCCCTATGTTTTATGGGGAAATTACCTTTTGATTATATCGGCTTTAATTATGCTGTTTGTTTTTTATAAGATGCAGAGAAGAAATAAATCTTCAACTGATTAGCCTGGTCTTGGGCCGCTGCCCTCAACTGATTTATGCGGATTTTTTATAAAGCCTTAAATCAGTTGGGGCAGGGCACCACAGGCATTATCTACTCAACATTAATAACCTGCAGATCTCTTGCGGCAATAATTTTTCCATTATAACCCGCATTTTTGATTGTCTGTTTAATGGATTTTATATTTTTCGGTGTTTCAGTGATCGCAGACAGGTGAGACAGCACCAGCTTTTCAGGTTGAGAAATGGCAGCAACTTCACCAAGGCGAGAAGGTGTTGTGTGAAACATCAGTAAAAAATCAGGTGTTGGGTTTTCAAGAATGGCGGTGTCATAAATTAAAACATCGGCATTCTGTGACAGCTTTATTATATTGTCTGTACTTGAATTAGTATCCCCGGTCCATACGATGCTCTTACCATTATATTCAACCCGATAAGCGACGCTGGGCGTACCACCATGGAAAACGGGAATGGATTTAATGGTTAATCCATTGTGATTATCAAGCACAAGCGTCATGTCGGATAACGTGGTATCTGCTGGAAGGTCATTGCCCACCGGTACAAAGGGGGACTGACCGGCAAAGAAAGCATTGGCAAAACCGTGCAGATAACGTTCTACACCGGTTTTGGCATTATAGTGTCCATCAACATAAGCTGACATCGGGTCATAAGCCGGTACATTTGAATCAGGGCCATAGAAGTTGATAGCAGGAGGCAGTAATTCACCTGCACCCAGGCGATGGAAGAAAAAAGTTTTAACCATTGCCGACATATCTGCTGTGTGGTCCAGGTGAAGGTGTGTGTATAAAAAGTGATGCACAGTATTCAGTTTTGCGCCACTCATAGCCAGTGACTTGAATGCCCCGCTGCCGGTGTCAATGATAACAGCGGGCACACCGTCGGTGAAAATTAACAGGCTTGAAGCTGCGCGGCCACTGCGGGTTGCTACAGGGTCGCCTGACCCGAGGATCATTACTGCAAGATCAGCTTTAACCATATCTACAGGTAAAATGGCTGCTTTTTCTTTTTTAAGTTCGCTTTTCAGGCTTTTTCCAGCGTTTACTGATTGCGTAAAACCGGCCATGCTGATTACAAGTACTAATGTGTTAATAACGTATTTCATTTTGAGCGCCTCATGTGTGTGCTATAAATTTTTTTAAACCCATTCATGTTGAATATTGATATCTGTCATTATTGATATGACAGGGAATTTACAGATCAAGTAGTCGTATTTTCCATGCGCTCGTTAAAACCAGTAGAGAAATTATAGTTATAAAATATCACAGCTGTATGACATTTCCGAAATATTGCATTTAAGAGTGGTATCACTGGCGGATAGTTCAACCGTTTTATATGTACGTGCCTTAGCCGTTCAGGCCCAGTGTAAGGTGGTGGTTAGTATCTGTGAGTCTGCGGGTGGTGTCTGTGATGCAGCGTACATTAAATACGATTAAAAATGCGTGAAAGGCTTACCACTCTCACTCTTTTCCGTACGCCCTGATGCGCACTTTAATGCTGTCAACGGGCTAATCCAGGCTGGATAAGCAGGCTCGCGGTGCTTGCAGTGCCGGGTATTCGTATTCTAGAGCCTTTTCCGCAACCCTTCTCCTGATACAGGGGGAGGGAAGTAATGAGTAAGAGCCAGCTTATTACAAGTTCATATTATGCCCGTTTATTATATCGATTTGTGTTGATATGTAATAAAAGTCATTGAAATTGTTTTTCTGGTCGTTAATATACCTGACGGAATGTATTTTGGTAGTGCGTCACTTGATTAGTAAGTTTTTGATTTTAATGGTTATTTTCGGGTGTTGGAAAAGCGCATTCTGTAGCGTTAATCGTTATATAGCGTGTTTTTAGAAAAAATTAAACAGGTTTATATAACTCTGGGTCATATAACATCAGGGTCATAACACAGGGCAGGAGATATATTAATATGCGTTGGATATTTAAATACAGTTTCATTTGTTTAATCGTTATCATATTTTCATCCTGCAGTATCTCCCCAGTTGATGAGGCCACGCTGTCGGCGAATAAGCCCTATGCTGATTTTTCCGGTATGACGCTTCAGCTTAATCAGCCCGCCCCTGCATTTACCTTACTTAGTGGAAGTGGGGAAATGCTGAGTTTGTCCGATTACAAAGATAAGCAAGCCGTTTTGCTGCTTTTTTACCGGGGTGAGTGGTGTGCCTATTGTATGGATCAGCTGGATACCTATCAGGCGCTTTTACCCGAGTTAGAAAAATATCAGATACAGCTACTGGCCATTAGCCCCGATGGAAAGTCGGCCATTGAGCATACCAGCAGGCGCTTCGGGCAGTCGTATATTTTTCTGAGTGACGAAGGTCTTGCTGTTGCAAAGAGGTATAATGTTGGTAATGCAAAAGGTCTGCCTCATCCATCCCTGTTTTTAATCGATCGTCAGGGAAAGCTGGTCTGGTATTATGCCAGCACAAATCATAAGGTGAGGCCAACAGCTCGTCAGGTTGAAGCGATTATTAGACAGAAATTCGCAGCGAGTCCTACTCTATAACCCGGTTCTAAAAAAAGAATCAGTGTTTAGAATAGAGGGACCGCACTAAGTGGGAATAACGAATACTCTCAAATACTTATAGTGCCTTTGTGTGCCCAACCGATTAATTCAGGGTTGCAGCTGCTTTAGTTCAAGCACCATATGAATCAGTTCAGGAAAAGAATCGGCGCTCATCTTATCCATTATTCGGGCTCTGTGAACCTCGACTGTTTTTACACTGATACTGCACAGGCTGGCTACTTCTCGATTAGGGTTGCCCCGCACCAGCAGTTCCATGATCTCTTTCTCCCTCGGGGTGAGAGAGTCTACCCTTTTCTGTATTTCTACGGAACCGGCTTTCTTTCTGCGGTTGGCGGCATCAATTTCCAGTGCATTCTGTATGCTGTCCAGTAGCTCCTGGTCTCGGAAAGGCTTTTCGTGAAACTCAAGCGCGCCCTGTTGCATCGCTTTAACCGCCATGGGCACATCGCCATGGCCGCTGATGATAATAATCGGCAGTATAACTTTGTCGTTTTTCATTTTTTGCTGAAGTTGTAAACCGCTCATTCCTGGCAGGCGCACATCAAGCACCAGGCAACCTGGGGCCTGAGGATCGAATTTTTCAAGAAAATCCTGTGCGCTTTCATATGTATTAACCGGGTGACCAGTGGTCTCCAGTAGCCAGCTTAATGAGTCTCGCATCGCAGGGTCATCGTCAACAATGAATATTGTGGGTTCTGTCATATTTTAGTAATTTTAGTAATTTTAGCTGCCGATATTATTAAGCAAAGTGCTGCGGCTGTATACTCATTAGTGTCTAAAATGCAGAGTGAAAGCGCGTTTTACGCATTTTTTTCTGATATTGTGGGTTCTATCGGTAGTTTGAAGTAAAATTCTGCGCCACGGCCCTGGCTTGTGTCACACCACAGCACGCCACTGTGCTCTTCTATAATGGAACGACAGATGGACAGTCCCATGCCCAGCCCCTCTGGTTTGGTTGTAAAGTAGGTGTCGAATATTTTATCCTTGATGTCATCGGGAATGCCTTTACCTGAGTCAATAATGCTTACAATGGCATAGCTCTCGGCATCTGTAAATGTTGAAATTTGCAGTAACTGATGGCTGGGTTTCTGGTCCAGAATCGCTTCAACCGCATTGCGGATTAAATTAACCAGCACCTGCTCAATCTGCAGGCTATCAACCGCGACCATAACCGGCTGCGGGGTAAGTAAAAGTTCGGGTTTGATATCTGAGCACTGCTTGTCTATAAAAATAAATTCTATGGATTTCTGTATGAGTTTATTTAAGTCCACAGTGGCAATACTTCCGCGCGGGTCTTCTTTGCGAACAAAGCGTTTTATTCTGCGGATAATGCCTGCTGCCCGGGTGGCCTGCTCATCAGCGGCCTTCATTGCTCTGCATATATCACTGGTTTCAGGGGTGCATAATCGCATGCTGCCCTGTAGATACAGGCTGATAGCCGCCAGGGGCTGGTTCAGTTCATGGGCGATACCCGCGGCCATCTCGCCCATAATACCCAGTCGGCCGACATGTGCCATTTCAGTATAGTGCTGATGGCGCTCCAGCTCGTTCTGCCTGCGCTCACTGATGTCCCGCATGAGTACCAGCACGATGGTTTTGTCGCCCTGGAACAGGCCGCTCATAAGAATTTCTATGGGGAGTTTTTTGCCGTTCTTGCGGGTAGCAGTTGATTCAAATGTCTTCTCAAACACAGGCCAGTTCATACTGTTCCTGGCTTGATCGTAGTTAACCAGTTGATTGAAATTAGTCTTAAGCAGATTTTTTGAATTGTAGCCGAGCATTTTTCTGGCGGCGTAATTGGCGGACTCTATATTTCCCCGGTTGTCACAGAAAAGCACGGCATCTGAAATATTATTAAGCAGTGCTCTGATGCGCTTTTCTCTATCTGAAAGTAGTTTGCCCCGGTTCACCAGCTCTTTTCGCATGGATTCCAGGCTTTGAGCAAGCAGTTTCACTTCATGAATCGATGTGTGGCTGTATATTTTTTCATTGTACTTTCCAGATGCAATGCGAAAAGCGGATGTTGTGAGCTCGCGCAGAGACTGGGTGATGTAAGTATCCATGACGATGATGAATACAATGACGATAAGTAGATAAGCCACGGCAATGAACATACCATTCTGATATAAATTCAGCAGTTCATTATTAGTGGGGGTTTCATCATAGAAAATTTGCATACTACCAACAGCTTCTCCATCGTCAGACTTCAGGTTGTTTTTAATGCAGTATAAATTGTCATTGTTTTCGCCAAAGAAGAAATCTTCTTTAAATGGAGGTTCCCGCTTTAAGTCCAGGTTTTCAGGGTATATGACCTCGCCAGCATCATCTTTTATAATGATTTTTACAGGCTGGCCATCGAGCAGCAGGTTGTCGGAAAATTGCTTAATTTGTTGCGGGGTTCCGAAACTTAATTCATGTTTGATTAGTTTGCTTAGTCGCAGGTTGTCGGTGCGCACATAGTCAACAAATTGTTCGGTGTAGTTGTTTTCTACGATTTTGACAATAAAATAAAAAGAAATCGTGAGGATAATCAGGTGAGTCGCCAGCACAGTTATAAGAATTCTGCCAGCAAGACTATTGGGCCATCGCTTTAAGGTGCTCTTGATACCCATATTTCCTGTATTACTTTTATGTTGTCGAATTTTGGCAGGTTGTGCTTATAAATATAAGTGATGGAATAGGGCTCCTCTCGCAGGTAGCCTGCTACATCATCAATATCGATGAACACCGGAGGGGATTTTATGCCGTTTCGGTACAAACTGGAAACCATGGTGCGTACATATCGTTTATGTGACATCCCCAGAATATACTGCAGGAATATCTGATAACACATTTCATCCCCCCTGTTAATCATTGGTTTAAGCTGGTGGTTATTTCTATAAATCGGTACACCAAGAAACAGCTTTCGCAGCTCCTGTGTGTTTAGAGGGCTAATCTCATTGCTTTTATCTGTAACCATTAAAAGGTGCAGGTCTTTTTCTGCGCGCACAGTAGCGCTGCTGCCGATTAATAGCAGACAAATGATGACGGTTGATATTTGAAAGGGCGTTTTCAAGGGTATATAAAGCTCCATTCAACCGTAACCTGGTAGTATGATTCACCGTAAATGCGCTCACTGTGGTCGGCCTCCAGCTTTATAATCTGTCTACGAGTGAGGTTGTAGCTAAAGCCCAGCATATCTTTCTGGCTTAAAAACAGGGGAAAGTTTACCAGGTAATCACCATTATCAATATCGGAGGTACGTTCAGCGCGAGCATAGATATTCCAGTTGTCATTTAATGAGTATATGCCCTGAAGGTAGATATTGTGGAAGTGTTCAATAGCGGTTCTTTTGCCCTCTTCATCCTTTGTGTCACTGTCAACTTCTGACAGCTCAGTCGTAAGGGTCAGGCTTTTAAATTGCCAGTTGATATAAGCGCCAAGCATCCACTGTCTGACTTCTGTAAATGCCTGTGACTTTGCGGCTATGTGATTTACTGAGCCTGTTAGTCCGGCTTCATTACCGGCAGTCAATGTGCCAAAATTATAAAACGTTCTGAAGGCATAGGATGAATTGTGTTTATCCCGGTTGTCATCAACGAGCTTAGGAACCTGAAGCCCATTAGAGTTTAATGTGGGGCCATAGCCGAATGAACCAATGAAGCTAAATCCCTCGCTGTTTCTTACTGTGGCACCGCTCTCAAATAAAATGCCCGTTGTGTGTGAAGGCGCAAGGCCGCCAGCGATTTCATATTCGGCAATACCGGGGCGGGTTATTGTGGGCTGTAACCAGCCTCCATGGTGGTACTGGTCTCGCCAATAGCTGGCGGGGTTATCTGTTCGGCCTAACCAGAGGGTGTTAGATGTGCCAATATCGATACCGGCCTGGAGGCGACCAAGCTGGTTTTCCAGGTCGTTAAACAGATACTCGCCCAGTAATTTAATGCCTTTTATCTCACCACTGTAAAATAGTGTCAGTTGGGGTATGAAGTCATTTTTGGGTAAGTCGTCGGAAGGTAGGTCCAGCCCCTCACGGTTAAGAGCAATTAAGTCTATAAATAACAGGCCCTGTGCAGCAACCACAGAGGGTAAAACATGCCAGTATACTGCCAGCATTAGAATCAGGTATTTATAGGTTCGTGCGCATTGGGGGGGGGCAGGTAAAGCGTATGTGTTCCGGTTATGCATTAGGCGTATTCTGAACCGGATATGTCAGGCGCGTGGCCTTTCCTGAAAAAATAAAATAAACTCATACACTTACACTACATCTTAAGCATGTTTCAAACAATACGGCCATGATACACGTACACAGTGCTTAATAGTAGGCCTCGGGAATACCCTTTTATGCTTTTTTTGTTAAATAGAGCGCTGATTCACAGTTGTCTAAATTTCTGGCTGTTTTTACTTTTATCTCCCGGTGAATAATGCGGGAGTTGCACGGATTTGACTGTGATAATTGTTACAAATTCAGTATGAGGACAGTAAATACAGCAGTTAGAAATCAATATAGGCCTGTTGCTCCTTTGATGTTGCTGGCCCGAATATGTCATCCTGAATTAACCGGTTGGAGGCTATAAAGTGTGCCTTTGTAGAACTCAGGTGACGTAATCAATAAAGAACGCTAATGTGCTGCAGCCATCTTTAAGCGATTTACATACTGTTTGTGCTTTGTGAGTTTGCAGCTAATCTGGCATCAGAACTTTTTTGAATAATTTATTTAATCAGATAGACCGGGAATTCTCAAAAAACCATGAAATATTCGGGCCAGAGTTCAGCATTCAAATGGGGTTTAAGGGTGAGAGTGCTTAATTTAGGTTAATGACTGAGATAATCCGTCTGTTACCCTGTGTTTTCTTGATTGCGGAGCTGTAACTTATGGTTGTATGTCATAAGCCTTTTAGCATACTGACTCAGGCAACTAAAATTATTAGTCTCTTTTTCAAAGTGTGTAATTATCCGCTGTTTAGGGCAGTCCTCTGTAACTGAGCATGAGTTGGGGGCATTTTTTATAATGCGCTCTATGCAGTCTTCATAATCCTGATTAATGTTATTGCTGGAGGGAGGGGCAGAGGCAAAAGCGATATTAGTTATGCTCAGGGAAATGACAAATGGAAGGAGGCTTGCAGTTGTTTTTAGCATATAGGTCATTCTGCCTTGAGTGTGGATACCTTTAAGTCTGGTTGATAAAATGAAATTTTCCATCAGGGTTATTACGTATTTTAAGCCGAGATTTTTAGTGGCGAAGGCAGATGGGCGGTTTATATGCTAAGAATAGAGCGCCCCCCGTGAAAGTAAACAGGGAGCCAATCAGGCTGTAAATATTAAGGTGTTTGTGAGCGGCCCTTAATTTGATACAACATGTATTACCGCAGAGTACTCAAAATATACCGTGCGGTCATTATAGATCCAGCGCGTAATAGGCGGCTGGCCTATGGCTGGAAGTATCTCTGCTGGTTGGCCCAGTTCATTCTGGACCTTGCTTGTGCTCATGCCACGTTTAGGGAAGTCGATTATACGCACTGTATTGCTCAGGTTCTGGTTTGTCTGATTAAGTACATCACCATGTTGTTCAGTTACGGTTGCTGCTGCTGGTTGCTGCTGGGGAGGCATACTGCCATCAACGGTTGACATGCCGTTATCTGCTTCCATGGCAGCCGGGCTGCTGTTCTGCTGGTCAATCGTTTCTATATTGTCTGATCCGGTATTACCTGATCCGGTGTCTACATTTTCGACTGCCCCGGTGTTCGTTGCATCAGGTGCCGATTGTGTCGTCGCTTCTTCAGGTTCATCAACGACGGTTTTCTTTACCGCCCATGGGCTTTGTGCCATGCCGGGGTTGCTGAATGCAATTACGAGTAACAGGCCTGCTGTTTTTAGTATGAGCTTTATCATTGCGCTATGCCACTTTGTCTATTTTTAACGATTTTAGCCCTTTTTTATAAAAAATACAGGTGCTTAGCGTCAAATTTTAAGAAATAACTTTATAAGGCGACAGAATTCAGTTGATTTTTGCTGTATAAGCAGAGCTACAGGTGCAGGGTTTCATTTTCCTGTAGCAGTGAAAATTGCTCACGAAGCTCAAGAATATGCTGTTCCCAGTAGTTTGAGGTGTTAAACCAGGGGAAATTCATTGGAAAAGCAGGGTCACTCCAGCGCCTGGCCAGCCAGCTTGCGTAGTGCATTAACCGAAGGCAGCGCAGTGGTTCGATTAGTTGAAGCTCTGAGTTGCTCAGCTCAGCAAATTCAAAGTAGCCGTCCAGCACATGATTAAACTGTTGCTGTTGCTCTAACAGGTCGCCGGAAAGCAGCATCCATATATCCTGTATTGCCGGACCGGTGCGGCTATCATCAAAATCTACAAAGTGGGGGCCCTTTTCGGTCCATAGAATATTGCCTCTATGGACGTCGCCATGCAGGCGAATGGCATTGTAGCTGTTTTCATCAAATCTTTGTTTTAGCACTTTAATGAGATCTGCGGATAAGCTCTGGTAGGCTTCCAGCAGATAGTCAGGAATAAAGTGGTGTGTGAGTAAATATTCAGCGCTATTGATGGCAAAGTCCTGTACCGATATATGTGGTCGGTGCTCAAATGCCTTGCTGGCCCCGGCAAGGTGTATGCGGCCTAAAAACCGACCGATCCATTGCAGGTGCTGAGGGTTATCCAGCTCGGCTGTGCGACCACCCCGCTGAGGGTACAGTGCAAAACGAAAATTTTTATAATGGTGCAGGCTTTGCTGATTAAACTGCAGGGGGGTGACTACCGGTATTTCAAGCTGAGCCAGTTCATCGGTAAAGCGATGTTCCTCCAGAATCTGCTGGTCTGACCAGCGGTTTGGCCGATAATATTTGCCGATGATTTTCTGGCCATAATCGGTTTGATCTGCGGTTGCTCCTCCATCCCGGCTAATCTCTTCAAGGCCAATTTGATAGACTCGATTTTCATATGAATTAAGGGGAAATATACGCGCATCACTCAGGGGGCCCAGGGACTCAACAGAATCAATGATCAGTGTGGGGTCAAGTGCGGCAAATTCGTGCTGTGGATCGGGTGTTTCCATTATGTTGTTAAACACCTTTAGGGTTTTAAAAAAATCAGGGGGCTGCTTTTGCGTGCTCGACAATAGACCGCCATAAAACGCGGCGGCCCACTTCCATCTGTGGATAAGGTGTCAGAGCCTGTGTCAGCTTAGTTTTTCAGTTTGCGCAGTACCAGGCTGGCATTGGTGCCACCGAAGCCAAAGTTATTGCTCATGACGGTGTTTAATTCTACATTATCACGTCGCTCGGTGACCAGTGGCATGCCCTCGAGTTGCTCATCCAGCTTATCCACATTTGCGGAGGCCTGAATAAAATTGTTCTCCATCATGAGCATGCAGTAGATCGCCTCCTGAGCACCAGAGGCACCTAATGAGTGCCCTGCCAGTGATTTACTTGAGCTAAAGGGTGGAATGTTGTCGCCAAAGGTCTCTTTAAGGGCTCCGGTCTCGGCAACATCGCCCACAGGGGTGCTGGTGCCATGTGTGTTGATGTAATCAAGCGGCGTATCAACGTTGGACATGGCCTGTTGCATACAGCGAATGGCACCTTCTCCTGAAGGGGCGACCATGTCTTTTCCATCAGAGGTCGCACCATAGCCTACAACTTCGGCGTATATTCTGGCGCCACGTGCCCGGGCGTGTTCAAGCTCCTCGAGTACCACAACACCGCCACCGCCAGAAATAACAAAGCCGTCACGGTCAGCATCGTAAGTGCGCGAGGCTTTTTCCGGGGTTTCATTGTATTTGCTTGAAAGGGCTCCCATGCCATCAAATAGCAGGCTCATGCCCCAGTGCTCTTCTTCTCCACCGCCGGCAAAAATAATGTCCTGCTTACCCATTTGAATTTGTTCCATGCCATTGCCAATACAGTGAGTGCTGGTGGCGCAGGCAGAGCTGATGGAGTAGTTCACTCCCTTAATTTTAAATGGCGTAGCCAGGCAGGCAGAAACGGTGCTGGACATGGTGCGGGTTACCATATAAGGGCCGACCCGTCGAATACCTTTTTCACGCAGGATATCGGCTGCGAGTATCTGGTTTTCAGGTGATCCGCCGCCCGAGCCCATAATCATGCCGGTGCGATGGTTTGAAACCTGCTCTTCACTGAGCCCGGCATCTTCAATCGCCTGCTTCATGGCGATATAGGCATAGGCTGCTGCACCCCCCATAAAACGCTTTATCTTGCGATCAATATGCGCATCAAGATCAATATCAATTGAGCCGGCAACCTGACTGCGCAGGCCCATTTTTTTGTATTCTTCCTGGAATTTAATGCCTGAGCGTCCTTCCCGTAGCGACTCTGTAACTGATTCCTTATCGTTTCCAATGCAGGAGACAATACCGAATCCGGTAATAACTACTCGTTTCATTTTTCTGCTTACCTAAAAATCATCTGTTGAACTAAACAGGCCAACCCTCAGGCCCTTAGCTGAATAAATTTCGCGCCCATCAACACTGACTGTGCCATCGGCGATGCCCATGATCAGGCCACGGGCAATCACACGTTTAATATTTATCTGATAACTTACTTTTTTTGCAGAGGGCAATACCTGGCCGGTGAATTTAACTTCACCTACACCCAGTGCTCGACCTTTTCCTGGGTGGCCTTTCCAGCCGAGGTAAAAGCCCAGCAGTTGCCACATGGCATCAAGTCCCAGGCAGCCGGGCATCACCGGATCGCCAGGGAAGTGGCATTCAAAAAACCATAAATCAGGAGAGATATCAAGTTCTGCTTTGATCTCACCTTTATTGTACTCCCCACCTTCTTCTGAAATCAGAGCAATGCGGTCCATCATGAGCATATTGGGCATAGGTAATTGAGCATTACCGGGTCCAAAGAGTTCACCATTACTGCATTTAAGCAGCTCTTCATAGTTAAACGAGCTTTGTTTCGTCATAGGAAAAATCTGTCCTGGCGGTTATACAATTGTTAAGGGTAGGGATTGTAACGGAAATAAGGCTTTGATGGTAATGCAGATATTGATTCAGCGCATTTGTGAGGTATAAATGCTGTTTTATTTGACTGCAGCACCTTTAGATAAGGTGCTGCAGAAGCTCATTGCTCGGACTTAATCAGTATAAAACTGCTGTTTAAAGTTAACCTTGGCGACCAGTTTTTCTCCGCTCGGTGTGATTTTTACCTCAAACCTGAGTGTTTCTCGATTGGATACCTGTGACTGAGCCAGGTAATAAATCGCTTCTCCATCCAGTATTTCCTTGAATTCCAGATCTTTTACCTGGCCAGTGAGGTTGCTGGCAAAGCCGCTTACGTTGGCTTTAACGGGTTTTGTGGTGTCGCCATTTTTTTTCAGTACCGTGATATTAACCACCATGCGATTGTTACGTCGAGTCAGAGAGTATGCTTTGGCGATTTCCGGCGTTAATGTATCACTGCGAAAGGCGTTATAATGAACAACATAGTCACCGAAAACTTTTGAGTGTTCGGCGAAAGCCCCGGATGAAAATAAACTGAAAAGTAACAGGAAAAAACTGAAAAAAAACGATTTATGTTGAGCCATATTTATACCCTCTCTGTCATATTCACATGATTTTATTATGTTACCTATTATAACCTAAAAAGGCATGCATTGTTTTTATCTATTTGCAGTAAATGATGACGTGAGTCAATATCAAAATAGTAGAATATTATAAAAATACATTTTTTCTTGCGTTTGTTATTAAATGAATGTGCTACTTTATAGAGATGTTCCTGAGTTTTAAAAGAGTCATTGAATACCGTGCAATTTGATAATAGTCTGCTTAAACACCTGATCCCTGTTCGACAGTTACAGTATGAGCATCGCTTGCTGATGCTTGATAAGTTGCAGCTTATCGAGCTGCAACCGGGTGATGCAATGACCGCTAATGAAGAAAGCCGCTGGTATGTATATCTGCTGAAAGGCTCGATTAATCTACTGGATATAGATAAGCAGTCAGAGTTACTACATGCTTCGGACGACCGATCATATCACCCGCTATTCAGTGAAAGTGAATATAAAACAGAGCTCATCGCCCATACACAGTGTCTGGTTGCGCGTTTTGATAAGGGACAGTTTAATTCACTTCTGGATCAGGAGCTTATTTGTGGTGATGATCTGAAAGCAGAGGAGGTGAATGAGGTTGAGGCCGGCCTTTTCAATGAGATTACAGAGGCATTTAATTCCGGACAGTTAAAATTACCCGCATTGCCTGATATCGCCAGCAAAATTAAAAATGCACTCCTGAATCCTGCCACAACCGCTGAGGATGTGGCGCGTATTATGCTGGCAGATCCGGTAATGGCAACAAAACTAATACATGCTGCAAACAGTCCTCTGGTCAGGGGGGCGACAGTTGTGAGCAGTTTGCATTCAGCCGTCGTTCGCCTGGGGTTAAAGACCAGTAAAGAGCTGGTCATGAGCTTTGCTATAAAAGAACTGTTTACCAGTCACTCTAAAATGCTTAATCGACGAATGCGTGAGCTGTACGATAAAAGTACAGAAATTGCAGCGCTTGGTTTTGCAATATCAAAACAAAGCGGAGTGTTAAGTCCCGATCATATGTTGCTGGCAGGCCTGCTTCACCAGATCGGTGTTATTCCGGTTTTAAATTATATAGAAGATACCGGGCTTGTTATTACAGATGACAACGAGCTGGAACAGATTATCAAGCATATTAGTGGTGTTGTTGGGGGCATGGTGATACGTCGATGGGGACTGCCGGATGACTTACTTGCTGTGGTTGAAGAAAATGAAAACTGGGCGCGGCAATCAACCGGTGAAGCTGACACCTGCGACATTATTCTGGTTGCTCAGATTTACCATCGATTAAAATGTCATCAGCTGGATGGTTTGCCGAAAATTGAGCAGGTGCCGGCGTTTAAAAAAATATTTAAAGGCAATCATAGTGGGGATTTTATTGCAAAAGTATTTGAGCAGGCGAATGAAGAAGTTGCAGCGGTTATGCAAATATTGAAAATGTAAATAATCCTAAATTAATCAGTTGACCGCGTAAAGATATTGTAAGTGCATGATCATATTTACTTTACCCTGGAAAAATCAGTTGGGCGCAAAAAAGATGTGTCAGCAATTGATTTGGATGGCGTAATGAAAAAAGCCTATTCGCCTTATGGGTGATGAGTGTTTTTTTCATATAGCCAGGCAAGTCAAGGGCTTGCGCAGGCTTTTACTATTCAACTGATTTTTCCAGGATCACCGAACAGGTGGCTTGCATTGAGTGAGAATAACTAACACTCTCAAATACTTACAGTGTATTTGTGAGTTCAATTGATTAATTCAGGTTCAACACTCTGAAAACTGTCTGTACAGCAGTGGTGATATGTTGGCTGCAGCAGCAGGTATTATTATTGTCACCCATGTCTGTGACTTGATGCGGCGTAAGCCGCTTTTCTCTTTAGCGGATATAAAAAATGTACCGCTAAACTACGATTTGATGCTGTAGAGGTATTTAAAAATTACGAATAACGCCGGAAACAATACCGAGTACCTGAACCTCTTCGTTTCTAAGAATAATAGGCTCCATATCAGAGTTGGCAGGCTGTAAACGAATGCCATCAGCTTCGATGTAAAATTTCTTCAGTGTGACCTGTTCATTATTGATCAGGGCGACCACTGACTGGCCGTTTTCAGCGCTCAGGCGTTTTTCTACCACAATAATATCACCATCCATAATATTGTCATCAATCATGGAGTGTCCCTGCACTTTTAGTGCATAGGTGTTCTTGCGCACCATATTGGTGGGGACTTTGATCTGTTCAGGGGTTTCTATTCTCTCAATGGGCTGCCCTGCAGTGATATTGCCAAGCAGCGGAATTTCTATCATATCAGTTGATTCGATATTCTTTTCAGACAGTTCAGGAGACCATATGGGGTGTTGGTGTTTGGGGAGTAACATGCTGATATTGCTCATTATTGCGCCTTTTTTCCATTTATAGGTGTGATAATAGAAAGAAAATGATTAAAAATCAAGCAATTGGCGTTTGTTTGTAACCTGTTTTTCAAGTTCTGGGCGTAAATGTGCTTTTTATAGGGTTCAGGCAAAAGGGCGCTCAGGTAAAAGTTTTAAACAGCTCTCCGATAGACTTTGACAGGTTTTCAGAGCGTTCAGGCGACTTGACCGCTTTGAATATGCTTTCCTGCATACCGGGGATATTAATTAAATCGACAATAACCAGGTTGAAGAACTCCTGGCCTTCAGCGCACTGTGACAGAGCCTGCAGAAAAAGCGCGATGGTCTTTTCATTTTGCAGGGCCAGCCAGCAACGCCCCGAGATAGATGCCAGTATTTCAGGGTGTGTGCCGGTTTCAGTAATCAGAACTTTATTAATCTGATCGGTTAACTGGCTCTGGTTTTGTGAGTGAGACAAAGCACGGATGCACAGAGATAGAAAGTTTGCATCACAATCTGTTTTGTCTAATTCTTGTTGCAGAACCGTTATGATTGACTGACTGAGTCTGTCATCAATTTTCTGGTGTTCCAGGCATTGGGCCAGTGCTTCAAAAGGCTGTGGCGGCAGTTCTAATATGGCCTTTGCCAGCATTTCTGTATTGTCGTCTTCATCGAGTCTGGTTGCGATGTCGGCGATGCCCTGGAAACCGACAAATGCCCACTGGTCATAGCCTGGTTTGCCTGTAAAGTAGTCACGAGCATGTTCGTAGTAGCTGGAGGCTGGTTGCCCCAGAAGCTGTGCCGCTTTTGCGTGGAAATAAGCCATATGCTCCTGTTTAGGCTTAAAACCGTAAGGGTTGTTTTCATCTACCGGCTCATTGTTTTTATTGATCAGGCGTAAAACAAAGTCATCTCGAATGCCGGATGTGAGTTTACCTGTTGCATCCAGTGGAAACCTTATAAACCAGATAACCAGTTCGTTGTTCTGCTGGTTTTTATCTTCGTCAGTCCAGACAAGAATGCCCATCCAGGCCTGTTGTTGCAGTGCCAGGGGGTAGGGGGTTTCACCTTGCTCAAACGAGAGAAATTCTGCATGGGGGATTTCTTCTATGCGCCGGCCCATATCGAAAACTTTAAACTGAGTGCCAGCCTGCTGCAGAAAGTCGGTAATGCCATTAATTTGAGTCATGATTGAGCTTTAATTCTCTGTATATATTAATTTGCCGGATTCAACCTGTAAAAAACTTTTGCCGTTGAGAAAAGCCTCCACAACCTGACCTGCATGGGTATATCGCCAGCCCTGCATCAGAGGAACGTCGTTCTCCCCCTGTAATAAGGCCTCAAGCTCTTTACGTGTTGCCAGGTTAAGTGCGGTGATTCTGTGCTCTGCCGCTTTAAGTTTTAAAATGGCGAGTACAGCGTCAATCAGTGCATCTTCATTAGCATTCAGCTTATGGCGTTTGATGTGTCTGGGCCATTGCTCTTCTGGCAGGGTCAATACAGTTTTCATACATTCAAGCAATTGCAGGGCATCTTCGCCATTAAGGCGTGTTTTGTTGAGTGAGCGCAACTGCAATAACCTCTCTACGCTATTGGGTTTCTGGCGAGCCATATCAATTAACGCGTCATCTGGAATAAGTCGCCGACGTGGCCGGTTGCGCATCTGGGCTTTTTCTTCTCTCCAGGCGGCGAGTGCCTGCAATGTTGCCAGTTGTAAACCCCGTAGTTTCTGGTTGCCTTTAACCTTCATCCATATTTTCTGCGTATCGACGCTGTATTGAGAAGGCTGGCAGAGCATAGAAAAATCGCTTTTTAACCATTCTAGCCGCCCGAGGGACTCAAGCTGGCGGATCATTTTGGGGTAGGCCTTTGCCAGGTAATAGACATCGTTTGCCGCATAGAGTAACTGCTCTTTACTGAGTGGGCGACGCATCCAGTCGGTGCGGGTTTGTGACTTGTCTATATCGATATCGAGCTCTTTCTTTATCAGCGCGGCATAGCCGATCTGGTCGCCGTAGCCGAGCAGTCCGGCGGCAATCTGAGTGTCGAAGACAGGTGATGGCAGGGTTTTAAATAAAGAGTTGAATATTTCCATGTCCTGCTGGCTGGCATGCAGAACCTTGGTGACATTAATATTGTTAAGCAATGCGATAAAAGGCGCGAAATCAGTGATGCTTAAAGGGTCTATGCAGTAGTTTTGCTCGCCGTTTGAAACCTGTATGAGGGCCAGTTCAGGGTAGTAGGTGGTTTCTCGATGGAACTCTGTATCGATACAGACAACCTTACTGAGACGAATGGTATCGCAGGCCAGTGCCAGCGCCGGGTTGTTATCAATGTAGCTGATATCCATAGATAAATTTACTTATTAAGGAAAAAACAGGCTATATTGTACCTATAAACAGAATAAAAAATTTAACTTTTTCAATGATGCCATTAGCTGAAGCTTTACCAGAATCGTTAAGAAACCGATCAACACTGTTGGGCTTCCTCGCCGTAATGTTGCTGTGTGTTGCTCTTGTGGCAGGCCTGCTGGTGCAGGTGGACATATGGAGCAGGGCTGGTTTTGAGCAGGTGAAAAACAATGCGCAGCAGGCTCGTCAGGTGCTTGTGATGCGCAGTGCTGTGCAGGAAAGGGAGCTGGTTATACAGCGTATGGTTAATATGGACGACCCCTTTGAGCGCGATGATGAGTCAAAGAGCTTCTATCGTCTGGCCAATGTTTATGTGGTCGCACGTCAAAAATTGATGAAAACAGACCCGAATGATGCGCTGCTGGAAAATATAAAGCATCTGGATGAGGCGGTATTTCTGGCCTACCCCTACCATAATGATCTGGTGGAAGCACTGGTTTATGGTGACCATAGTAAAGCTGAGCTGGAGCAAATTGTGCGCCAGGGGAGTGATGCCAGAGAGAAGGTGTTGTCACTGCTGGACAGAATCATTGAAACTCAGGAGCAATCCTATGAAACCGTAATCGCTGACTATGATCGATCGCGTATTTACACCCTGCTGGGTGTTGGCCTGGTTTTTGTTCTGATTGCCTTTGTTATTGTGTATGCGGTGCGCACCTCGGCCAGGCAGTTTCGTCATGTTTCCCGTCTTTCTATTGTTGATGAAGTCACGGGAACATATAACCGACGGTATTTTGAAATGGTATTGAGCGAAGAGTGGAAGCGGAGCATGCGCGAATACACGCCATTAAGTCTGATTATGCTGGATATTGATTTTTTTAAAGCTTACAACGATAAATTTGGTCATCAAATGGGGGATGACTGCCTGTTTTCTATGGGTAAGATTTTATCCGGGCAGTTGCAGAGGACGACGGATTTTACCGCCCGTTATGGTGGAGAGGAATTTGTTATTGTTTTACCCAATACCAGTCTTGAGCATGCACGTATGCTGGGTGAGAGACTGCGTCGAGCAGTGGAGGAGGCAAGAATCAGAGCCGGTGATGACAGTGTGAGCCCCTGGGTGACGGTGAGTGTTGGTGTAGCAACCGCTACGGTTGAATTTGACCAGCAAAGCTCAGCTCTGGTTCAGGCTGCGGATAAATGCCTATATAGAAGTAAGCATGATGGTCGTAACCGGGTGACGGATACAACGCTGGAGGTTATTAACTGAAGCAGAGGTAAGTAATTTTTTCTGTGTAACTGTCTATCATTAACGGCAGAACTGATTTTTCCAGGATCATAGCTGTCGGTGTTCCCGTTATGGGGCAAACCTGAATACTGTAATGCAACTCATTCAATGGGTGATTTGTAAATTTAAGTGATAACTTTAGATTCAGTAAATCACTTCATTTTTAAGCGCTCAACTGCGTAATCCAGGTTCAGGCACGGTATTTCTTTTTCATCACCATAGCCGACAAATGCCAGAGTGAGAATCCCCTCAGGGTAATCCTTTCTACGTAAAAGTTTCATATCAAACACATTTGTGTAAAAATCGATAGCGGTGTCCATATTGCCTGCTCGAAGCATGGTAGGTAAAAACGCATATAAAACGGCCCCATGCAATGTGTAAAGTCGATATAGTATATAGGGCCATTACCGTAAAAATTACGTACCAACTGCAGATTTCAGGAAAATACACATGATAGAAACCGGCGTTAAAGAGATGAGCCAGGAGTTTGAGTTAATTGTTGAGGCGCTGAGCCTGAGTTTAAACGCCACAGCAGATGCTGACGCAGAAAAAATGCTGCAGGTAATCGATGCACTAAAGCAAAATATTCAGATTATGCTGCGCTTGGACTCAGATGTAAAAAATAGCCAGCGTAAGTCGGTGTCTGAAGAAGAAGTCAGTAAAATAGGTGATTATGCATTAACCCTGCTGGATGAAATTTCAGCGAGTTGTGCTTCCCGTGGCATGCAGGATCAAATGCTGCAGTTGCATCGACTGTCTTTGCCCGTAGTGGTCTGGCTGAATTATCATGGCGGTGTGCTCACAAAGCTGGATATTGTGGTTAATGCGGTGGCCAGTTATGCGAATACCACACAGAATGAAAATCAGCTGGAAGCATTATGCTCATTGATTAATCAGGTGGTGGAGGCAACCGGGCCTGAAATTCGGCGAGACCTTGAAGCGACTAACCCGATGAGGCCCTGGCGAATTTTAAATTTAAACTGGGGAATAGTGGCAACGCGCTCACATAACCCGGAATTAATGATTCAGGTTTTTGACCAGTTGATCATTAATATACCCGCTGATGCCGGGCAGTTTTTTAATGAAGGGATGCAGCAGATGAAAACAATTGATTACCCTGTGCCTGTACGAAAGGTAATGCAAAAATATGCAGACCTTGTTGGAGCAACAAAGCCTGTTTTGCACTGAGGGTTAAAACAGTGTGAATAAACCGGAATCAGTTGAGCGTTAAAGGCGTCGTTGATTCCGGTTTATGTAAATTTATAAACAGTCTCTTAATGTTTTGCGATTTTTGGCGACTTGAGGTTCATATAATCAATCAGGATATTGCCTGTTTCCGTCAGTAGAGGTGTGGGGCCTTTATCTTTTTTCTCTTCGTCAGCGTTGTTCTTTTTCTTTTCTTCTGACTCATCATCGATGGGGTCGTCAAGCTCTTCAAGGCGGGTGATGAGTTTAAGCCCCAGTGCTTTTCGTCTCTCATTTTCAAGTGCTATCTGTTTGTTTTCCAGGTCTTTTTTATCCTGACGCCTTTTTTTCTCATTGAGCGTGATTTCTTTTATCTGGCGACGCTCTTCAATTAACTTGCTGGTTCTCATCAGGTGTATAAAGTCGGGGTCTTTACTGACGCGCCTGTCATGTAATAATTGCAGCTTTGGTAGTTGCAGTGAAAAGTCATTATAGCTTTTAAACTGCGCGGGTTTAATTTTGTCCCAGGGCAGTGCGGCTTCTAATGCATTTTCGCCGACTTCAGAGATGTCGTATAAAGAGGGCAGGTCAATATCGGGCATAACGCCTTTGTTTTGTGTGCTATTGCCTGTAATGCGGTAAAACTTTTGTTGGGTTAATGTAATCTGTCCACGTGACAGAGGCAGCATGGCCTGCACCGTGCCTTTACCGTAAGTTTGAGTGCCAACAATAATACCTCTGTGGTAATCCTGTATAGCACCGGCAAAAATCTCAGAAGCCGACGCACTTAAGCGATTGACCAGCACAGCTAGAGGTCCGGTATAGGCAATTTTCTCATCATCGTCCTGGTTAGTGTATACCCGGCCGGTAATGTCTTTTATCTGTACTGTCGGGCCGGATTTAATAAACAGGCCAATCAGAGTATTGACCTCGTGTAATGATCCGCCACCATTGTCACGCAGGTCAATAATAATGCCGTCGACTTTTTCGGCAGCCAGTTCTTTGAGTAATTTTTTAACATCACGGGTGGTGCTTTTGTAGTCCGCTTCCCCGCGGTTGGCGGCATCAAAATCAATATAAAATTTTGGAATGTCGATAACGCCCAGGCGGAATGTCTTGCCATAATTTTTGAATTCAATGACTTTCTGGCTAGCGTCCTGTTCATCCAGCTTAACTTTATCGCGGGTGATTGAGATAGTTTTTGTTTTGCTGGTGTCGAGGGTATTGGCTTTTAGAATAGATAGACGAACAACGGTATCTTTTTTGCCACGAATTAAGTCAACAACTTCCTCCAGTCGCCAGCCGATAACATCGACTATTTCACCGTCTTTGCCCTGGCCAACACCAATAATTCTATCGGTGGCTTTTAATTCTCCGGCTATATCAGCAGGGCCGGCGGGAATCAGCCGTGTCACCTCAGTGTATTCATCTTTTGACTGTAGCATGGCTCCTATGCCCTGCAATGAAAGGCTCATGCGGATATTAAAGTTTTCTGTGCCACGGGGTGAAAAATACTGGGTGTGGGGGTCGTAGCTCAGCGTCAGAGTGTTCATGTATAAATGATAAGCGTCTTCCGCATCGTTTTGCTGGATGCGTTTTAACTGGTTGCTGTAACGTTTGGCGAGCAGCTCAGCGATTTTGTCGTCTTTTTTATTGGAGAGCTTAAGGTTAAGTGCATCGTTTATCAGTCGCTTATGCCAGAGCTTGTCCAGCTCTTCCCTGCTTTGAGGCCAGGCATGATTTTCACGGTCAATATGGATCGTTTCACTGCTGTTAAAATTCAGTTTATCTATGCCCTGCTCGATGGTTTTTTTCATATACTGTAATCGTTCAGTAACCCGTTGCTGATAACGGTTAAAAATAATGAACCCCGGGTCAACCCGACTGGCGCGAAAGGCGTCATCCAGGCGATAACGGTATTGTTCAAACTCATTGATATCGCTTTGTAAAAAGTAACTGCGATTACCGTCCAGTTCTTTTAAATACCGGTCATAAACGATAGACGACAGATTGTTATCCAGGCGAATCTGAGTGCGCTGGTAGTGCTGCTGAGCCAGTCGGCTTACAATTTCGGCGGTGATGCGGCTGTGTTCATCAAATGGTTTGAGTATTTCCAGCTTTGAATGGGGCTTGGCAGAGCTGGTTTTGGCCTGGCTAGCTGTCGCCGTAAAAATAAAGAATAAAACAAGTGCTTTAGTTATAAAGTTCATATAAATCATTGGTTTAAAGTTGGTTAGTGTGTCGGGCGATAGTTGGGTATGCATTTGGCGATTTGAGTCTATTCATGTCGATTGTATCAAACAACAGGCAGTTCTGTCTTGATACTACGGGTATCAATGTTTAAGATGCCGCAAATTAATAATAAGTTCAATGATAAAGGTCTCAATAATGACTCGTTACACACATAGCATTCTAATGCTTATAGCAGCAATATTCATTAATGCTGTGACTTTAACATCTGTCTTTGCTGCTGAAAAGCCGCCATTGCTGGATAAAAACCAGTTTTCTATTGGTGGTGGTGTTTCGCATAACTCAGTTGGCGAGCCATTTGGTGATAAAAATGGCTTTCAGTTTTTTGGCGCATACAATATATCCGCCATTAACCTGATGGAGGGTGTAAATACCTCTGTAGAGCTGGGTTATATGGATTATGGTTTTGATGGCAGGGATTCTGGCGGTGTCTGGACAACGATGGTTGTTGACGGTGGTATTGCCTCTGGCTTTGGCTGGTTAGGCCGGCTGGGGTTTGATTTAGGAGATGATAGTGGCCTGATGGTTGGTGTGGGTGGTTCTTTTGATATCAACAGGAAAATTGTATTGCGAGCTGAGTATGTGGTTCGCGATGATATTGACTCATTGCAGTTTAATGTGCTGTTTCGCCTGTAGTTTTTTACTGCTAACTGCGTAAGCAGTTAGCAGATTATTGGCAGGCGTTGTGAATCGTTAGTCATCATTTACTTAGTCAATCTATGACAAGATCAACTGCCTCAACGCTGTTGTTTCTGTAAAAATACCCTCTCATATCCAGTACACCCTGAATACTCAGTGAAATAATAATATTCAATGCCTCCGTATATGAGCTGTCATTCAAATCTTTCTCAGATGGAATAGCGGCACTGTGCGGGTGGCTGTGAAAAATAGCAAACAGTGATTCTTTTTGTTCCCGCATATTTTTAAAGCCGGCGAGCTGCTGTTGTGGCTCCATTTCAAACAGGCGGCTGGAATCTGCTGCTATATTATCAACCGGGTAAACGTGGTATTGCTGGTCTTCGCGTCTGGAAATAAATCCGCATATTTCAGCGTCCGGGGTCAGTTGTGCCAGTGTAAGTAATCGATTGGCCAGTGATCGAGGTATAGTGAGTGTTTCGTTCATTTTTCTACTTTAACCTAAATTAATTAATTGGACACCATTAAGTGTGCCTCTGGGAGTGCCCATATTGATCATTATGGGGCGTAATCAAAAAGGGCGCGAATAGCGAGTCCTTCGCTGACGTGCAGGGATGCACTAATATCGCGGTTGCAGGGAAGCAAAGGAGCGAAGACGTGCAGGGATGCACTAATATCGCGGTTGCAGGAAGCAAAGGAGCGATGCTTTGATAGAGTCAGCTGTGCTCCCAGAGGTGCAATTGATGGTGCAGCGCTGTTCACCGAATGGGTGAAAGCTCATTTATTAGTAAAGTAAATATTATCATGCACTTACAATATCTTTACGCGGTTAACTGATTAATTTAGGTTTAATGCTGCACACAGGGCAGTCCGGGTTTTTGTTGAATTTCATGCTGCGCCAGTCCTGGTACATGGCATCTGCAATTAATAGTTTTCCGGTTAAGGTTTCGCCGTACCCGGTTAACAGTTTAATGGCTTCCATTGCCTGTATTGAGCCAATAATGCCCACCATGGGAGCCATTACGCCATTTTCGCTGCAGCTGTTGTCTTCGTCGCCATCTTCATCGTAGAGGCAGCGGTAACAGGGGCTGCTGGCGTCTTTAAAATTAAATACGCTGACCTGGCCTTCCATGCGAATGGCTGCGCCGGATACCAGCGGAGTGGCGGTGTTATAGCCGGCGCGATTGATCATAAACCGGCTGGCAAAGTTATCGGTCGCGTCAACCAGCAGATCTACGTCAATCAACCGGTTTTCCAGTTCTTTTTGTTCCAGTTTCCGGTTAATGCAGATGGTTTTAACCTGCGGGTTAAGCTGCTGGACAGCCGTTGCGGCAGATTCAACTTTAGGTTGCGTGATGCGGGGTGTGGTGTGGATGATCTGGCGTTGCAAATTAGACAGCTCAACCCGATCAAAATCAACCAGAGTAAGTGTGCCTACACCGGCAGCTGCCAGATACATGGCAACGGGAGAGCCCAGCCCTCCCAGTCCCATAATCAATACATGGGCATTAAGGAGTTTTTGCTGGCGATCATGATCAAAACCGGGTAAAAGAATTTGTCGGCTGTAGCGTAATAATTGCTCATCATTCATGGGTTGCAATATTATCAGAAATTGTCAGCAGGAAGGAGTTGTTCTTCCCTGTCATCAGTCTTTCCCGGGTCCTTCATCACAAATGGCGCATGAAATATCGGGAGTGTCTTGGACTCAGGCTTTGCGTCTTCGCGCTAACCCCGCCAGGCCAATTAACCCCGATGTAAATAGCCATACTGCTGCAGGCACAGGCACAGGAGAAGGTCGTACTAGATAGCTGCCGATTTGTGCTGCGACAGCGGACTGAGAAAGAGGTTCTCCTTTTGCGACCGATGCATAATACATCGAGCTATTGAGTACATTGAGCTCAGCCTTAAAGGCCCATTCTCCACTCAGAGGCCCGGAAGGGGTTATAAAAGGATTAAGCATTCCTTCGCTGGTTAGCAGGCCATTGGACTTAACGGTGGTTGCTCCGGTCAAAGTGATGAGTGAGTTAATTTCATTTATCTGTCCGCTCGATATCGGCCCGCCCCGTGAAAATAGAGTGATGCCCGCATTATTAAAGAGTGTTGTTACGTCGCTCAGCAGGGCATATTGAAAACCTTCGCGGGTAATGTATGCACTGCTTTGCACCGCATCAGTTGACATGCCCTGGGTTACCGTCAGGTCAAGCCATTCAAGGCCGCTGTTGGTATCAAGCGTAATTAAATTATCCCCGGGATTGAGGTAATCGATAGAAATAAGTGCTGCATGAACAGGTTGAAACAAAGCCAGGGGGAAAATCATAAGTAGCTTTTTTATCATCTTGACGCTCCTTTAAAAAATGGATGTCAGCAACCAGTTCAGAACCACAGTCTTGGCATATTTTGCGAAAACCCGATTATTGACAAATGTATTTTATCAAATTAATTGACAGGTCTGTGTAGGATAAATCCTGATTTGTTATCAGGCAATGGTGTTTTTTTACCTGAAAATACGTTAAATGCAGAGAAACACCCCCAAATGTGTGATAAATCGAGTGTTTCATGGTTGCGCTTAAAAATCCATAAAATACTCGGGTTAACGGAGGTCGTCTTTATGGCGAGGCGTGTTTTTGTTGAGGAGGGAAACTGCTCGGCCTATAAATATTTACGCCAGTGATCGGGTCTTTTGTCGCGGCAGCCGTGGTGGTTAATAGAGTAGCGCTTTACTGACACCTGAGAGGTGTTGTTAATGGTGTCGCAAATACCCAGGTTCGCACGCTGGGTTTCTTCTGAAAAACTATAGAGCGCGCGTTTCATCCGGTAGAGCAGCCGGTTATCCAGGTGGTAGCCGAGCCGTACCAGTGCCTTTTCGATGGCGTCGAGGGTCAGGTGTCGAACATCGTAGGTGATATAAAGGCATTGCTCGTCCGCCAGTGTGATATCCAGCACGCCTTCTGCATCAGACAAAAGCAATAAGGCGCTGCGCCCCTGACTTGGGTCAGGGTGCAGGTGGCAGAAGCGTAGTTCGCGCCTTTTAATTAGCTCATCAGTATCACTCATAGTGTTTAACTTATAAGATGCATGGTTATTTTGCAAGTATTTATTGGAAATTGTGATTTTATTGATATAAAGCAGTGAAGCCAGCTGTTTTGTTTTAAGTTGTTGATATTTATTGCTTTAATCCGATTGTTAGTCTCGGATTTTTTGATATATCAAGCAGCTGTGTAATATTTGAGTAGTTGTTTTCTATAAAAACATCAAATATTTCCTGTTTCTGGTTATATCCGTGCTCAATAATCAGTCTTCCCTGGGGCCGCAGGTGTGCCCCTGCATGAGCGGCGATATGTCGTATGTCGTTCAGGCCGTCATTACCTGATACCAGTGCGGCTGTCGGCTCAAAACGGACATCTCCCTGCTGCAGGTGGGGGTCGTTAAGCGGTATGTAGGGAGGGTTGCTGGCAATTATGTCGAACTGCAGTCCCTGCAATGGCTGAAACCAGTCTCCCTGACGAAATTCAATTTGCTGCAGGTCTAGTGCGCAGGCATTCTGTCGGGCGACCTGCAGAGCCGCAGCGGACTGGTCGGTCGCAATTATTTGCCAGTTTGGGCGTTCTGATGCAATGGCCAGCGCAATAGCTCCGCTGCCAGTGCCCATATCAGCCAGGCAAATATTTTTCTCCTGGGGGTAGAGTTGCAATATCTGTTCTATCATCAGTTCGGTGTCGGGGCGTGGGATCAGGGTGTCTTTGTTGACGGTCAGGTTCAGAGACCAGAACTCCCGTTGGCCTGTGATATGTGCAACGGGGTGCCCCTTAATGCGTTTAAGCAAAAGGTTTTCAAACTCGTTGAGCTGGGCCTCGTTGAGCGTTTGATCGGGCCAGGTTGCCAGCCAGGTACGGTTTTTCTGCAGGCTATAAGCCAGTAGAACCTCGGCCTCCAGACGTGGTGAGTCGCTTAGTTCGGCTAGCTGATGCGATGCACGGCTCAGGCACTGGCTAATCAGCATTGATTGTATCGATATTTACTGTTGTTCAGACAGGGCGGCGAGTTGCTCTGCCTGAAATTCATTAATGAGGGGGGAAATGACCTGCTCCAGTGAACCCTGCATAATTTCATCCAGCTTGTACAGGGTCAGATTAATGCGGTGGTCGGTGACCCGTCCCTGCGGAAAGTTGTAGGTGCGAATGCGCTCAGAGCGATCACCACTGCCCACCAGAGATTTACGCGTTTCAGCCTGTTCAGCGTGCTGTTTCTCTTTTTCCGCATTCACCAGGCGGGCCTGCAACAAGGAGAGTGCGCGGGCCTTGTTTTTGTGTTGGGAGCGTTCATCCTGGCACTCCACCACCACGCCGGTGGGTAAATGGGTGAGGCGAACCGCGGAGTCGGTTTTATTAACATGCTGGCCACCGGCCCCGGATGCGCGGTAGGTGTCAATGCGTAAATCAGACATGCTAATGGTGATTTCTTCCATTTCGTCCGGTTCCGGAATAATGGCAACGGTGGCGGCAGAGGTGTGTACCCGGCCCTGAGACTCGGTCTCCGGTACCCGCTGAACCCGGTGTGCGCCAGATTCAAATTTTAATTTTGAATAGGCCCCCTGGCCGACAACTCGGGCAATAATTTCTTTGTATCCGCCGTGTTCGCCCTGGTTTTCGTTCATGATTTCAACCTGCCAGCGCTGAGTTTCAGCATAGCGACTATACATGCGGAACAGGTCGCCGGCAAAAATAGCCGCTTCGTCTCCGCCAGTGCCCGCTCTTACTTCAAGGTAGATATTGCTGTTGTCATGGGGGTCTTTGGGGAGCAGTAGTTTCTGTAGGTCCAGCTCAAGGGTCTGGCTGAGTGTTAGGGCTGTTTTTTTCTCCTCGTTTGCCATTTCACGCATTTCAGCATCGCTTTCCTTCAGCATTTCATCTGCTGCGGCTATATCCTCCTGTGCACTGCGGTAGCTGTTGAACACCTGGGTGACCGGCTCCAGCTGTGAATACTCCATTGAGAGCTCACGAAATTTATTCTGGTCAGCAAGAATATCGGGGTCACCCAGCAGGATGCCCACCTCTTCACGGCGTTCACAGAGTGTCTCAAGTTTAAGGCGGATGGAGTCTTTCATAGAGGGGTCTTTGCTGTGAAGCTATCTGGGTTTTTTAGGGTGTTTGGTGCCGTTGTTTAAAAACAGCTGGCGTGCATATTCAAGCAGGTCGTGTCGGCTGTTTTCGCCGCTCTGGCGCAGGGTTGTGCTGGGCTGGTGCAGTAACTTGTTGGTCAGGTTTCTGGCAAGAAATTTGAGGGCATCTTCTGCTGATTTTCCCTGTGCCAGCTGCGCTTGGGCTTTCTGCAGTATTTCTGCGGAAATAGCCTCTGCATTTTCACGAATTTCCCGTATCACGGAAACCGAGTCCAGTGCGCGCTCCCAGTTAAGGAAATCTTCGACCTGATTCTCAATGATTTCCCGGGCCTGTTCAGCCGCTTCCTGGCGTGAGGCCATATTCTCCTGAATAATTTCCTGCAGGTTATCTACAGTGTAGAGGAAAACGTCGTCCAGCTCGTTAACTTCTGCTTCTACGTCACGGGGTACCGCTATATCACAGATAAACATCGGCTTGTGTTTGCGCTGTTTCAGGGCTTTTTCCATTGCGCCCTTACCTAAAATAGGCAGGGGGCTGGCGGTGGATGAAATAATAATGTCTGCCTTGTGCAGGTATTCTGGAATCTGGGGCAGTGATATGGCCTCAGCACCAAACTGTTCTGCCAGTGTTCGTCCTTTATCAATGCTGCGGTTGGCAATAATCATTTTTTTAATATGGCTGCCATGCAGGTGGCGGGCGGCAAGTTCAATGGTTTCACCTGCACCGATCATCAGTGCGGTGTGTTCATTCAGCTCACCAAATATTTGTTTAGACAGGTTAACCGCAGCAAAGGCAACAGACACCGGGCTTGAGCCGATGGCGGTGTCGGTGCGTACCTGCTTGGCAACAGAAAAAGCATGCTGAAACAACTTGCCCAGCAGTGTGCCCATAGTGCCCTGTTCGTTTGCCTGAGCGTAGGCCTGCTTCATCTGACCCAGTATCTGGGGTTCACCCAGAACCAGCGAATCCAGACCACAGGCTACCTGGAGTGCGTGTCGAATGGAGTCTGTATGATTGTGGTTATACAGGTGACTATTAATATCCGTGCTTTTCAGGCCATGAAACAGGCTCAGCCATTCAATAATCTGTTCAATCACCTGCTGTGTGAGTTCGTCGCTCACATCTGGGTCAGTTGTTGAGCAGTATAATTCAGTACGGTTACAGGTGGATAAAATAGCCGCTTCTTTAATGTTTTTAAGTGACGATAAGGACTGAACAGCCTCAGCCAGGCTGTCCGGTGAAAACGACAGGCGCTCACGAATAGCGACCGGGGCAGTTTTATGATTTAAGCCAAGCGTAATTATCGACATACTAATGCAGGGCGGGCGGTTGAGGCCCTTCGTAATCCATTGAGTAAAACCCATAATTTTGGGCTAATTAGGGTTTCATTACAAGGATTCTATGACTGCCGGTGCAATTCAGACTCGCTTTGTCTGTACTTTAACAGGGTGTTTTGAGGCCCTGTGAGTCGCTTTAATGGCACTGATATGGCGTCTGAAGGCAAATCAGTCACCCGCCAGATGAAAAAATGAGCAAAATCGAAGTAAAGGTAAATCCCATATAAATTATCTAAAGAGTTGAACTTCGTCACCTTTATCTCTATCTGAAGATTAATGAATCGGGTAAATTTAATCATATGGGTTATTATTAAGAAGTACCCTCCGAGTTCTCTGAAATCACATAGCTATCTTAGGTCAGGTGGTGGTTTATTTTAATGGAATGGCTATCTTATAATATGCGAAAAAATACGGCACTATTACTGTTTTTGTCTTTACTGGTGAGCGGCCTGCTGGCCTGTGGAACGGTGCCTGAAAAAGAGGCGCAGCAGCCGGTTGAGCCTGAAGAAATTGTAAAAGGTGATGATATTGCTGCTGTAGGTGAAAATGAAAGCCTGCTGTTTAATTTGCTGGCAGGTGAGTTTGCCGGTGTGCGCGGTCAAATGGCGGCATCCATCGGTTTTTATGCAAAAGCGTCTGATATTAGTGATGACCTACAGGTCATTAGTCGTGCAGCCTATATTGCCATGTATGCGGGTGACGATGAAAAAGCACTTGAATTAACGGATCGTTGGCTTTCATTGAGTGAAAATAAAAGCCCGAGCAGGGAAGAACGCAGGACGATAAACCGAATACAGGGCCTGGCATATCTGCATTTGCAGCGGCTAGAGCCATCGGTGGATATCATTGAAAAAAACATATTGTTGAACGGTAAAATCCATTCAAAGTCTATCGCGTCATTAACCCATGTTTTAACTAAGGAGACGACCCCCGACTTTGCTTTGCAAGTTATTCAAAAGCTTGATCAAAGGCACCCTGATGAACCGGTTCTGATACTGTTAATGGCTCGTTTTGAAGCGAATATGGGGCGACTTGATCCGGCACTGAAACACACCGACCGCTTAATTGAAATAGCCCCTGACCTGGTTGATGTCTATTTAATTAAAGCACAGATACTGGCGGGTATGGGGAAGCACGATAAGGCGGTGAAATCAATTGCACTTGCGGTTGATAAGCGCCCGCAGGACACACACTTACGCCTTCAATACGCGCGTATGCTGGTGCAGATGAAGAGTTTTGACAAGGCAGTTGAGCAGTTTCTGGTGTTAAAAAAGAAAATGCCGGATGATGAAAATATACTATTAAGCCTGGGTTTGCTTTCTATTGAAACAGCACAGTATAGCCAGGGGAAAGAGTATTTGCAGGCTCTGCTGGATAAGGGATATCATAATCAGCAGGCACGTTATTACCTGGCAAGAATACAGCAGAGTCAGGGTGAAGATATGGCGGCGATCGCCAATTATGAGCGAGTGAGCAGTGGTGAATACATGTTGGATGCGCGTATTCGCTCAGCCAGTCTTATTGCGAACTCGGGTGAAATAGAAGAGGCGTTGTTGCGGCTGGAGTCTATAGACCAGAACAGTCATACCGAGCCTAATCGGGTTAAGCTCTATCTGGCGAAAGGCCAGGTGCTGAATGCCGCCAGTCGCAGCGATGAGGCATACCGACTTTACAATAGTGCGTTACAGCGCTCACCTGAAAATACAGATTTACTTTATGCCCGGGCATTAACCGCCGAGAAACTGGACTTGCTGGAGGTAACCGAATCGGACTTAAAACTGGTTATTTTACATGAGCCGGAAAATGCCACCGCCCTGAATGCGCTGGGCTACACCCTGGCAGACCGTACCGAGCGCTTGAATGAAGCGCGCGAATATATTTTAAAAGCAGCTAAGCTGCTACCGGATGACCCCGCTATCCTGGATAGCCTGGGCTGGGTATATTATCGGCTGGGGCAGAATGAAGCGGCGATAAAATGGCTAAGTAAAGCCTTTAATGTATTGCAGGACGCTGAAATTGCGGCGCACCTGGGCGAGGTGCTATGGGTTGATGGGCAAACGGAGAAGGCAAGAAGCATATGGCAGAAAGCAAAACATATGGACGGCAATAAAACCGTACTCAAAGACACAATACAGCGCCTGAAAAGTCAAAATTGAGCAATAGAAATTGAAAATCCGGGAGCTGAAAATAACCGGCTTCTAACCCAACCTTTATAAATATCATACAATAATCAAATCACCCATGAAATCTCTGCGAATTATATTACTGCTACCGGTTATTGTGTGGCTATCGGCCTGTACCACGGCATTAAAAGATGAAGCTATTGATAAAGTCGACTGGTCGAGTCAACAAAAAGCCAATAGCCAGATACAGCGCTGGACAATCAGCGGCCGCATTTCGGTGCAGAATGGAGACGATGGTGCGCAGCTGGACTATGAATGGAAACAGCTGAATTCAACGGATTATGATATTCGTCTTCAGGCTCCTCTTGGTATGGCAACGGTCTGGATTAATGGTCGGGCGAATGGCGTAAGCCTGAAAACTTCCTCAGGTGAAGAACTGTTTGATGACGATGTCGACAAGCTTATGCTGCGGCTAAATGGTTGGTCACTTCCCGTAAAAGGGCTGCATTACTGGGTGAGAGGGCTGCCTTCACCGGACAGCCGTTACACAGTGCCGCAATGGAATGAAAATGGTCTTCCTGCGGTGATACTGCAGGATGGCTGGGATATTAACTTTCGTAAGCATACGTTGATTAATCAACAGTTTGTATTGCCCCGCAAGGTGTTTGTTACTCGGGCTGCTGATAACACCAGAGAAGAGGTAGAGGTGCGCATGATTATACGCAAATGGCTGATAAGCAATGACTGAAACCCGCTACCTGTTCTGGCCAGCACCGGCTAAACTCAACCTGTTTTTACAGATAACCGGGCGGCGTGAAGATGGCTATCATAATTTACAGAGCGTATTTCAGTTTCTGGATAAATCAGATCGCCTGCGCTTTAAATTGACGGACGACGGTAAAATCCACCGTAAAACGGATAATGAAGGCGTAAGAGCACAGGACGACCTGGTGGTAAAAGCCGCTGAAGCACTTAAAGCGGCAAGCGGCACAGAAAAGGGCGCAGATATCTATCTGCAGAAAATACTTCCCATGGGGGGCGGTGTGGGTGGTGGCAGCTCAGATGCCGCAACCACCCTGGTGGCACTGAATTACCTGTGGGAAACCGGGCTGAATATAGAGCAGCTGACTGAAATAGGTTTGTCACTGGGGGCGGATGTGCCGGTTTTTGTGCAGGGTTGTGCGGCTTTTGTGCAGGGCATAGGTGAGCAGTTAGAGTCGGTGGAGCCAGAGGAATTATGGTATCTGGTGGTTCAGCCGGAAATAAATATATCCACTGCAGAAATATTTTGTAATTCGCAATTGACACGAGACAGCTCAGGCATCAGAATATGCGACCTTCAAATCGGCACTACTTATGAAGCGCAGGTATTTGATACGTTAGGTAATGCGTTTGAGCCGATAGTCGCTCAGCAGTACCCTGAAATAGCAGAAATCATTCGCTATCTCAGAAAACACGCAAAAGCCAGGTTAACCGGAACCGGAGCCTGCGTATTTGCCGGCTTTGACAGCAAAGACACAGCCGAGCAGCTACTGGCCGAACTGCCGGATCACTGGAGCGCATTTGTTGCCAGAGGTTTGAATCGCTCGCCACTTCAGGCTATGCTTGAAGCACAAATGAGTGAGCAGTAAAATATCAGCTATATTGGTAAAGCTGAGAAAGTAAAAGTTTATTGGGCCGTCGCTGAGCGGTAAGGCAACAGCCCAGAAAATAGAAAATCGATCCTGTCAGGTTTTAGACAGGTTCAAAACCTG
>UOFI01000093.1_pt1 | contig 98081 bp, 99 predicted proteins | sample 1988361 | NCBI WGS metagenome assembly UOFI01 (sample SAMEA4712194, study PRJEB27164) | hydrothermal vent metagenome | biome: marine basaltic hydrothermal vent biome; feature: marine hydrothermal vent; material: mineral | place: Pacific Ocean | collected 2011-06-14/2011-07-23 | depth 1689 m
CTCAAGGGTCAGTGAAGTTTTACAACAGGTTAGCTTAGGCTACTGGTATAAACATTTGCTAAATACAGTTACAGTTAGTTTGCCAGAATCTTTTATTCGTTTTTCCTGGTTTACAATGAGGCTGTCAATAACGCAGCAATTAGTCGGCTACGTATTGTCGACTTTAATATTTCTGGTTATTTTTATGGCTGCGATTAGGTCATTTAATGAACGACATTTCATATGGTTTACGTTATGTTTATTTGTTTTTTTTAACTTGATTTTTTTTCAACTATATCAGGCACAACCTACTCGCTATATCATGGCTATAGGACCAGTGGTCATATTGCTAACTTTTTATCTTTTCAGGAATAAAAAAATTAATCGTACTCTATCGGCTGTATACCTGGTGGCTTCAGTTATTCTTACAGTTATCGGCTTTAGTACAACAATGCTTCCTGTTGATGCATTGTATAAAAAAGAATACTCGAAAAATATGAAAAAATATATACATGAAAATTCCGTTGCTCTCTATAGTTATTTTCCTCGAGTAACCTATTTTCTGTTGGGGCAGCCATCATATATGAATATTGAAAATGCATGTAAGAATAGCAGGGAAGGACGTGTTTTGGTGGTGGCACCAGAAAAAACGGCATTATATGCTATTAATGATTATTCCAGGTCAGTTAATAGCCCAATTGAATATTATATATTACCATACCATTATTTTGATTATATTAAGAGTGTTAGTCCAGTTTTTTATTTTAAGCATGACAGAGTTGATATACTTACTCTTCAAATTTCATGCCAAACGTAAAGTTAAATATGTTTAAAAAAATAAAATATATACATAATCGAAGAAAAAATCTTATGCAAAATATGGATTTTAACAATAACTTTGAAGAATGGGAGGAAACCTGCGTGCCATCTTATTGTCATTCTAATCTAATTGCAGCATTTGTTAGTTGGCAGCGAATATTCTCTGCATTAAAAATTGCACAAAAACAACCAGTGCTTGAAAAAGTGCTTGATTTTGGTTGTGGCGTTGCTGAATTAAAGCGTTTATTACCGGCTGAAACCGTTTACTGTTATGTTGAGGAGCTACCTTCATCGGTACAGTGGATACAAACTCAATACCCTGATGCAATAGAAGTGGCAATTGATGATAATGATCGAACTTATGATGTTGTATTTGCATTGGATTCACTTGAGCATAATAAAAATTATTCAGAAATTGTGGATAAGCTGATAGCTAAACTAAATAAGGGAGGGGTTTTGATTGTTTCGGGGCCTACGGAAAACATTCTATACCGTCTGGGACGGTATATTTCTGGATTTACTGGTCATTATCATGTTACAACAATTCACGACATTAATCGTGTCATTGACAGCCGTCTTCAATTGAAAGCACGTTCTACTGAACCGTATGGTTTGCCTTTATTTATAGTTTCTGCATGGTCAAAAGAGTGCTAAAGTTAAAAGTATGGTTGATTTAACTGGAGATAATAAACATAGCTCTATCGTGCTATCAGCAGGTAGGACCGGAACCCTGTATCAGACTAAATTGATTAACTCAATTTATTCCAATGTAACTGCAATGCATGAGCCTGCTTTATCAAGATATTTATATGTACTAGGTAATGTGGCTAACTACTTTCATGCAGATAGGAAAGCATTATTACAGTGGTATGCGAATTCTTTTCTTAAGCGAAAAAATGACTATAATAGATATATTGAACTTAACCCGCTGTTATGTCCTTTAACGGACATGTTAACTCAAATTTTGCCTGATCTTCATATTGTCCATATGGTAAGAAATCCCAATACATGGGTTTATTCTTTAATGCAGCATGGTGCCAGTGCGCCGGTTAAGCCTTTTATGCGAATGATACCTTTTAATGCACCAATTCCAGCAGGAAATTTCAAATCATGGTTTAATATGTCAAAAATTGAGAGGTTATTATGGCGCTGGTCTGATTTTAATCGACGAATTAATAGTCTAAAGGACAGTAGTGCTTCATATACGATTATACAATATGAAAAATTATTTAATGCTGATTCTACAATTAATTTTAAAACTGTATGTGAATTTATGTCGGCATTGCAACTTGAGTTACCTTTGACTGCTGATGCGCTTCCTGTTCTAGGTCGGGTGAATAAGGCTGCTGGTAAAAAACTTTATTCAGAATCTGTGTTTTCAACTATAGAAAATAAGCTTCTTCTAGAGGTGGTCAGAGAGCAAATGGAAGAATATGGCTATACTTCGTTTTGAGTCTGGTCATTTGGAAAGTTTATGAGAAGCTGGCTGCATAATTCAGTCATCGTTATTAGCCTGATTTTTCTAGGAGTAATTCTTTATTTTGTAGAGTGGAAGCTGGTATATCTGAAATTATCAAGTTTGAATTTTTATGAGTGGGTGCTATCTATTGCTGCACAGGCGCTTATTTTTTTTTTCAGGGCCAGAAGATATGGCGCTATATTGCCAATTCAATCGAGTTTACGAACACATGCATTGCTGAATTTGGCAATAGTGCATAGTTTTTATCTAACGTTGCTGCCTGCCCGGTTAGGCGATGTTTACTTCGCTGCTCTTGCTCAGCGTTATGCTGGAGTTAGTAAAAGCATGGGGTTTTCAATTTTGCTTTTTGTGCGTCTTTATGACGTTATATTTCTGGCATTATTAGTCTTATTATTAGTGTCTATATACAATACACTAATATTGAAGCAATATATTATATATGTAGTCTTAGTTATTATTTCTGGATTCTTGATGGTTGTTTTTTTTACTCGCGTACTAAAGATCATTATTAGTATATTTGTTTTTTTGGAAAAAATAACAAATATAAACGCCTGTGGTGTAATTGCAGATAACTTTTTTCGGGTAATTCTTGAATTGAGCAATAACAAGAGTGTTTTTGTGCATATTTTTACTTTTTTACTGACGGCTTTGTGCTGGGGATGTCTGATAGGTATATATTGGGTCTTATTGACTGCATTTGGCGTTGCTGATGCATGGTTAGTCGCATTGTTGCTGGTTGTTTTGTCTAATCTTGTTTTATTGATTCCTATAAGCACTGTTGGAGGTCTTGGTGTGAGTGAAGTCGTATTGACATACGGTCTTATGTTTACGGGTATGGTGTTTACTGAAGCTGTTACCATTGCTATATCATTGCGCATTGTTATATTGCTGATACCGATTATCCTGGCACTTATCTGGTTTTCTGCAAATGTTTTTTTTCAATTCGGGCACTCGACTGTATCTGGTGGAGACTGATACCTATGATCTGGTGTTCATAAAGGGGGAATTAATGGAGAGACGGGTTGTAGTATTTATTCCAACATTTAATGATTTTCAAAAGCTGAATGATATAGTTAGTGAAATAAACAGATATTATTCTTCTTATGAAGTTGTGATTATTGATGATGGGTCTAACCCAGCGGGCCAGTTTCCTGCAGGTTGCAATACTGCACGTTTACCGGTTAATCTGGGGCTTGGTGTACTAACCAATATTGCAATGGCGTATTCAATTTTCAATCATATTGATATTATGGTGCGCCTGGATTCTGATGGGCAGCATTCGGTTTCAGATATTGCAATGTTAATCAGTCAGATTGAATCTGGAAGTGATATTGTAATCGGTAGTCGAATGAATAGAGACAATGGTTTTGGAATTACAAGTGGATTGTCCCGTATTGCTCGAGGTTATATATCATTAATAGCCAGGTTTGTGTTACATTCATCCTTGCCTCGTGATATGAACTCTGGTTTTATAGCAATGAATAGATTTGCTATGGAACATATTAATACTATAGATCTTGATCGCTTTCCTGAGCCCCAGTTAATGATAATTGGGGCGGTTAAGGGTTGTAAGATCGATGAAGTTTCTGTTATACAGAATAGTAGAACGGAAGGAAAATCATCCATTGGTGTTTTGCAGGCGCTCAAGTTACTGTATCGTGTTACAGTTTATGCCTTATTGGTAGTGACGGGAGTATATAGATAAATTATGATTGCATTATTTATTTTTCTTATTTTTTTCATTATATTACTAATATTGGTGCGGCAGCGCTTGCTCAATATAGACTTGTCTTTTCCCTGGTTTCTGTCCCTTATAGTACTCACTTATTTTAGTTCATCAGATGATTTTATTATAGGGGTTGCAGAGTTACTGGATATTAAATCACCGCCAATGGTTGTGGTTTTATTAACCTTGTTTGTTTTTCTTGGTTTGATTACTGTTTTAAGCATATATGTTACAGAGCTGCGAAGGAGACAGGTATATATTATTCGCAAACTGGTGCTTGATGAGCTAATGAAAAAGCCGTCAAAATAATCATTTAAATAGACAAGTTATTAATGATTTTCTTGAAAAACGGAGCCATTATTTGAAGCTATGGTTGTATAGAATCTATATTTTTTTAACTATCATTAATAAACTGCCACCAGAGAAATTGGGTAGCAAGTGATTTATTTTGTTTTCAAAACGGCATAAAGCTAATAAAATTTTGTTGACTATGGGGTTGATATGAATTTCGTTACTTTTTGTTTCCCCCACAGATTTTGATATATTATCTGGTTGAAGTAATGATCTAACCCATAATAAAGGCAGTATAGAAACAAAAAAATACCTGCATTCAATTATTTCGAACCCAGCCTGTTCAACTGTGTGCGATAGTGTTTTTTTCGTATATCTGATCTTGTGCCCTGCAATCCTGTCCTCTCTATTCCATAACCACATATGAGCAGGCACGGTAATAAATAACAGGCCATTTTTATGCAGCATAGAATGAATATTTTTAAGTGCTTTGTCTGAGTCACTTAAGTGCTCAAGTACATCAAACAGGCCTATTGCATCGAAACTATCTGAAAAAGGTGGGTCATATAAGTCAAACTGGTAGCATTCTTTGATGCCATATGACTGAGCATATCGAAGTCCTGAAAGGTGGAGCTCGCCTACAGCCGGCTTATAGCCTTCCTCCATTAGTTTTCTTGATACATTACCCGTGCCCGCCCCAATTTCAATGATACGACTATTTTTTTTAATATACTGTTTGAAAGTGCTAATAATATATTCGCACCGGGATATAAACCAGAAATGTTGGGTCTCTGCCAGGTACAGGTTTTCCAGACCCACTTCTGGATAGTCAGTATGTTGATGGTCTACATCAGGGCAGTAGCACTGAATGCCGTCGATAATTATTGGCTTCTTCTGTTTCATTTCAAGGGTTTAATTGACATGGTTTTTATACTGGACGTGTCATAACAATTATGCCTGCGATGATTAGTAATACACCCAGTATTTTGTTTAGACTGACTGGTTCATTGAGGAGAATGATGGCTAAAATAGTGGTTGTTATGGTCAAACCTGCTGTTATAAAGGGGTAAGCAAAGCTGATATCCAGTTTGGTCATCGTTGCCATCCAGAATAAAGATGCTATAAAAGCTGCAGCCAGCCCACTCAGAATATATGGATCCGCAAATAATTTTATAAAAAAAAGCAACTTATCTATATTTATATCAGGAATAGCACCGTATTTAACAATTCTCCACTTAAGAACTAATTGTCCATACACGGTAAAGAATACAGTGCCTGCAATATAAAGGTATGCCATATTAAATTACTTCTCTAATCTTTCATTCGTACATTAATCAGTTCTGGTAGTCTACCTGATAATTCATTCATTTCTTGCTGAGAATCAAATTTAAGAAATACGATACCCGCTTTGTATGTCAGGTAGTCATAAATGACATCACCTTTCTCCCACCAGATCATTTGATCAAATATTTTGTCTTCTAGTGATTTGTCAATTATAACATCATTAATTTCTCCATTTTTATCGGCCATAATACAATGGCGAATATAAAATCCTGCTGGTACTTTATTGTCTGGTGTATTGTATGTATTTATGCCTGATGAAGCTCGGACAATCCATAAAGGGTAGTCTATACCGGTTGCGTGTTGAACTAATTTTATATATAGATCTCCTGGCGCACGCCGGCAGACTTCAATTATAACAGGTCTGTTGTTATGAATTATAAATTGAATGTGTAAGATGCCATCAACGAGGTTTAAAAGTGATGCTAATTTATTTGTATCGGCTAATAAGGTTTTTTCAATGTTTTTTCCTGCAAGGGAGGGTGATGAAGCGCCGGATACCATATAGGGGTTTTTGAAGTAATGTTCATTATCCATAAATGAAAAAACGACTTTTTGATTTTTTATGATAGTTGAAAAGCCATGGTGACTGCCTGTCAGAAAATCTTCGATCACTATTTTCTTTTCCCTGGAAATTAAAAAAGCGTCTTTTATAGCTGTTATAGCTTCAGAAAGGCAGGAAGCTTTAGATATGCCTTTTCCTCCAGTCAAATCAACCGGTTTTATGATTATAGGGTAGCTAAAACGGGTCAATCCTTTTATTGCGCTTTCGGTAGAGCTATAGCCAACTCCATGCGGTGAAGAAATATTGTTTTCAAGAGCGAACTGCCTGTAGCTGTCTTTATGATGTAATAGTTGAGTAACGTTATATGAATCATGGCCTTTTAAATTGAGCTTTTCAGCTACATATGATGTAGATAAAGCAGAAAAGTCATTGCAGCATGCGCAAATGGCATCAATTTTTAGTTTAACTGAAAGCTGAAGCATAGCTTCAGGGGCTGAAAAATCTTCATTAATATATTTGTCTGAGTATTGATGGCCGAGATCATGCTGACGATTGCCAGTTGTAATTACATAAAATCCCAGTTCTTTTCCGGCTTTAATAAGAGGGATGTCAGCGTATCCGCCGCCAGCAATCAGCAATTTTTTTTTCATATCAGATTATATTTTTTTAGGCACAAAAAACATGACCGTTTCGTCTACGCCTTCAGAATAGTGTCTTAAGTAAATGTCATAATCATCTCTTATAGAAAACACTAGCTGGGGGATTTTCCAGAAGTCATCAAATCGATGATAAACACAAATTGCCAGAGTTGGATGATATGCCATAATAATATTTTTAGCACCTTCAATAGCGGGTTTCTCGGCACCCTCAATATCCATTTTTATGAATGTTACCGGTTTTTTAATAATATTGTCTAGCTTATCAACATTTATTGAAGAGCTACCGTCTTTAGATATTTTTGATGCGGAACCCCTGGTGTCAAAATTTAGAGTTTCTTTTTTATTGGATGCACCTATAGGGTTAAAAATGATGTTCTTAAATTTTTCTAATCTATTTTTTGCGATAGCAATATTTGTTTCATCCGGTTCAAAAAAATATACTGAATTGTAGTCAGGACATCTATTGATGAATTCAATCGATGTGTATCCGTCGAAGCCGCCAATATCAACAAATGTTTCACCGCTTTTTTTCAGGTTTAAAAATTCTTCAAAGTACTGTCTGTCCTCAATGGCTTTAAAGTCTCTCATAAAGTCAAGATTATGATGAAGCCTGAAATTAAGTATATTTTGATATTGATTTTTTGAAGTAGCATCCTGAAATTTTTCGAATATATTTTCATATTCTATTCTATTGATTTTGAAGTCAGACTTGAAACCTGCCCATGAATATATATTTTTCAGTTCTAAGTTAGAGTACTTAAGAAAAGAGTAATAGTTCAAGTAGTTCAATTTGAATAATTGAGCCCTTTTTTCTGCGATTAATGGTCTTCCTTTTACTACGACTATTATGACTAAAGCATTTTCTGGAATATTTTTTATGTTTATAATCGGTTTTCCCAGGAATAAACTGTCTTTAGTGAATTCATCAATAAAACCATCTATTTCAATGTGGTTTGCTATGCTCTCAGCAAATTCATTGCGTCCGAAAATATATTTAGGCTTATTAGAATTTATAAATTCGTAGCAAAAACTCCTGGCTTTTTGATTGTCTTTTTCTTTTTTAATATCAATCATTGTATTTTTTGCCACCTGTGTTTTTCAGATGAAATGGCTATTGCTTCTAGCATGGAGAGACCTTCAGCTGCTGTTTTTGATGAAAAGACCCATGGGGAAGATATCGTCTGTTTTTGTTTATGTTCCCAATATGCATTTGCAAGATCCTGGTAATGGTTAGCAAAAGCTTCCAGAAAACCAGCAGGGTGGCCCGCCTTAAACCGGTTGTAATGTTCTTTAGTCGATTCATTGGCAGAGCATGATGCACGAGTCATAATGTTCTTTTCACCAAATTGATTATTAATAATTAAGTGTTCTGAGTCCATTTGATACCACTGAGCTGAACCTTTGGTTCCATAAACTCTAACTTTCAGGCCATTACTCTCGCCTAAAGCCGTTTTACTGTACCATATTTGACATAGCAGGTTGTCTGTATATCGGGCAATACACATGATGTTATCGATAATGTCGCTGAATTGACCGAAGCTTGCCTGAGTGCTTACAACCTCTATGGGATCTTTTTCACTCAGAAATTTGATCATGTGTACCAGGTGTATTCCAAGGTCAAGAGATATGGTTGTGACCTTGTTGTCATGCAAGCGCCATTCCTGTGGTTTCATGGGGTTTGCGTTTTTATCTAATCGTGCGAAACCTTCCTGGGGCATCTCTATATGGATCTGGCTGATATTTCCCAATGTACCTTTTTTTATAATTTTTTGTAGCTCTCTTAACATCGGATAGCCGGTGTAATTATAGGTCACCATTAAAAACGCATTATTTTTTTCAACCGTTTTATTTAATAAATTTATTTCTTTTGTAGACGTTGCAAGTGATTTTTCACAAATCACGGCATAGCCTGATTCAATTGCCCGGGTGACTAATTCAAAATGAGAAGGTGTTGGGGTTAATATAACAATAATATCAATATTATTTTTTTCATTCTCAAACAGGCTTTCAGGCGTGTTGTATAAATGCTCTTTTTTTATATTCCATTGTTCTGCCGTTTCTAGATTAACCTCTCTGTTCTGACTAAAACAACCGGACGTTACTTTATACAGGCCATCCATTTGAGAGGCTATTCTATGGCTCATACCAACTGCAGAATTAATACCTCCGCCTATAAATCCCAGTTTAATTACTTTATTCTTCATTGCTTTCTTCAAAGGTTATTGACTCAATAACGTATAATGGTCTCTGTTTGGTTTCATTGAAAATTTTACCTATATAAAGGCCAAGCATGCCGATGCTAATAATGATCAGTCCTGCTAAAAAAAACAGTGAAACCATTAGGCTGGTCCAGCCCTGAATGGGCGTGTTCCATAATAATTTGCTCATAATTAGCCAGCTTGAGTAAATAATAGAGGCAAAGGATAGTATGAAACCCAATTTTACCGATAATTTCAGGGGTTTATTTGAATGTGACACTATGCTGTCAATGGCAAGGTCAGTTAGTTTCTTTAAGCTGTAAGATGATTTGCCATGTTCTCTAAAGCCGTGTTCAATTTCGATTTCGGCCCTGGAAAATCCCAGCCAGATTATAAACAGGCCAAAGGATCGATTTTGTTCTTTAAATTTTTTAATATTATTTATGACTTTTTTTGAATAGATACCAAAATTACCTATACTGTTTTCAATATGAACATCGGTGAAATAGTAGAATATTTTAAAAAAAAGTCTTGATGTTATTTTTTTCAATAGACTGTCATTTCTTTTTGTTCTGATTCCAACAACAACATTAAAACCTTCTTTTGTTTTATTGTACAGGCGGGGAATCATTTCAGGTTTGTCCTGCAGGTCACAGTCCATTACTACAACCCACTCACCATTGACATGGTCTAGACCGGCTGTGATAGCATAATGTTGCCCAAAATTTCTTGATAAATTGATACCTTTTACTCTGGGATCTTTTTTTGCTAGCTCTCTTATATTGCTCCAGGAATCATCCGGGCTGGCATCATTCACCATAATGATTTCATAATGTTCTGTTATTTGAGAAAGGGCACCACATAAGCGTTGATAAAGTATTTCAAGGCATTCGGAACAACCATATACGGGGATGACTATTGATATGTAAGTGCTATCTGACACGGTGTATTTGTCTCTGTATTAAGTAAGGTCAGTATAAAGATATGTAGATTGCGAGTATTCCTGTATTCCTGCTTAATTGAGATGCAGGCATCGTTTCGCCGTTATTATAAATGATATTCATAATTTTTTTTAAAGCAATTATAGAGCATCTTATATTTACAAACAATTTTACCGGCTAACAAAAATTCTATTCAACATATCCTATAATAGTGTAGTTACTGAAATTTTGCTTTTTAGAGGTATCAAATGCAAATACAGAAAACGGCTATACAAGATGGCTTTACTTTGATTGAGTTAATGATTGTTATCGCCATTATAGGTATTCTGGCGGCTATCGCCCTACCAGCCTATCAGGGGTATATTAAGTCGGCTAAGGTTATCGGGCTTGTTGAGCATCAGGTAACAGCACTACGTCTGGTTAAGGCTGAAAACATAAAAATGACGGGTGGTGCGCTGTGTGTGGATGTATTGAATCAGCTGAATGAAGGAGGGAAACAGGCGATAGGTTCAAGTACAGGGTCAACAGATGCATTTGCGTCGTCCGGTGGGGTAGCTGGTCAGGTGGTTATTAGTGGTCTTAATTCTGGTTGTCCTTCGGTAGGGAGCGCAGTCTCAATAACGGTTAATCTGGCTTATGGTACGATTGCAAGTGATTATCCAGGTGGGAATGCACCCGCTGCACTGACATTTACACCTGAGTAGTTGAATCGTTTTGAGTGGCTTGTTGAGGTTTCAGTGACTGTTTTTTCATTACCGCTGTGTGAGAGGAAAATCCAGACTTAACGACGTTAATACAGCTGCATTTTTACAGAGAAGATCTAAACCATCATCCCGGTGGTTTTTTAGCTAAAAACAGTATTTTAAAGCAACTGCCATCCTTTAACTCCGTGTAAGATATCTTACCCCGGTTACTCTCAATAATTTCCTTTGAAATATACAGTCCCAGGCCTGTTCCCGTTGTGTTAGTAGTGAAAAAAGGGTCAAAAATCTGTTCGGCTATTTTCTTTTCTATGCCGGGGCCATTGTCGGTTATTTCAATATAAGGCTGGTCTGACTGTGTGTCGTGACCGCACTGGATGGTGATTTCTATGTGCTCAGGACTCAGGTGGTGGTGAGCAATGGCATTCGTGCACAGGTTACACATCACCTGTTCCAGATGGCTGGCATCAAACAGTACTATAATGTCATTACCTGTCAGTTTAATATTGAGCTGATCTTCCAGTAATGTGCTGGTTTGTAAAAACGTCTGTTTGAAATTGTCTAACCAGAGGTTTAGTTCGATGGTGTCTGTATCTCCTTTTTGCTGTCGAGACAACTGCAAAACATTCTCTACCACCTTGTCCAGTCTCTTTACCTGAGAGGTAATTATGCCGGTTAGCTTTTTGTCGGCTTTATCTAATTCAGACTCCTGCAGCAGCTGCGCAGCGTGGTTAATTGCACTGAGAGGGTTGCGTATTTCATGGGCAATACTGGCGGTAAGCCTCCCCAGGGAGGCCAGTTTTATCTGCTGGAAACGTTGGTTTAACTGGGTTGCATCTTCAAGGAAAATCAGAGTGTCATCTGTGCTGTGCTCAGTATGTTTGAGTTTGCGAAACCCCGGCTGAATATCCGGTAGGCCGTGCTCCTGAGGTATGGCCTTATGGTGCATATTGGGTTGTTCCTGCCATTCTATCAAGCGTGAGTCGAGGGTTGGCAATATGTTTTTTAGTAAAGGCCGGTTCTGTAATGAAATATGACCCAACAGGGTTTCAGCAGAGCTGTTGGCCATGCGTATCTGGCCATTGTTGTCTATTACGATAATACCGGTTCTCATGCTCTGGATAATGTCGTCATTGAGTTTTTGCAGGTTAACGATATCCGCTTCCTGCTCAGTGACTCTTTTCTCTGATACGCGCATGCGCTTAGCTAAAACAGATGCCAGGTAAGTAATACCAAAAAACATGAGTCCGAGCAATCCCGCAAGGGAGTATTCAGAGGCGGTGCTTAAGCCCTGCACCATGCTGTAGGTTTGCTCACTGAGCACGGCCAGTGACGCCATGGCGGCAAACAGGAAGGAGTCACGGTCACGCAGGAAAGTGCCTGTAGCGGTTATATTGATAATGAGCAGAATGCTCAATGAGCTGCTCAGCCCCCCGCTGTAGTGTGATAGCAGGGTAATCAGTAATATATCGCTGGCGTTGCTGAGTATGACCTGAATTTCGAAGGAGGGCTTTCGCCGGGCTTTCATATAGATAAAGATCAGGCTGCTAAAGAGCAGAATAAAGGCTGTAGCCAGGTAGGCCTGAGGGTTCTGATCTCCCGGGAAACGGGTCCATTTGTCATCAAAAAAAGCAAGAATAAAGCCTGCCGATAGTATGACCCTGTAGAGATTCAGCTGGTGAAGCGGTTTCCAGGTGTGCATCTCCTTATCTTTGATGCGTGATAGACCTTGTGTCTTTTCGGCAATTGAGTCCAAGTCTACTGGTCCCAGTCGCTCAGGTGCTGCTGACTGCAAAAACTTTGATTGCCTTTGAAAATGGCATCCTCACTGGGAATATAGGTTTTGCACTGTATGCATTGCACCGTGTCTCTATTGTCTGGCCGACTCATGGCCTTTTCCGGCTTTTTCAGGCGCTGCATTACTGTGCGGGAAATAAAGAGTATGATGACCACAAAAATAATAATTAAAACACTTTTAAACATTTTGTCTGTTGTCCTGATAAAATTCGCTTAATTAACAGACTTATCGTCTGCCTTAAAAGCAATTCTAAACTAAAAAACAAACATTATGACTGATGCATTACAAATTTCTCTCATCCAGGAACGGTTTCTGGTTGGTAATATTAAGGCGAATACCCGAAAAATCATATCTCTGTCACAACAGGCCCGGCGTGAAGGCGCAGATATTGCCGTATTCCCAGAGCTGGCCTTAAGCGGATACCCGCCAGAAGACCTGTTAATGCGAGCGGGTTTTATTCGCCAGATCGAAGAGGGAATAGCGGAAATTGCCAGCAATAGCCAGGATATGCTCATTGTGTTTGGTGCGCCGGTTATGCATCAGCATGAATTATTTAATGCTGCGCTGGTGTGCAGTGATGGCCGGGTGATTGCCGAGTATTACAAGCATAGCCTACCCAATTATGCCGTTTTTGATGAGAAGCGTTATTTTCAATCGGGCAGCGAACCGCTGGTGATTGAATGGCGGCAGCGTAAATTAGGTCTGGTTATCTGCGAAGATGCCTGGCTGGAGGAGCCGATTAAGCAGACGGTAAATTCAGGTGCTGAAGTGATTGTTATTCTAAATGCGTCACCCTATCACCGCAATAAACACCAGCAACGCCTGGATATGCTGCAGCATCGCCAGAAAGAGTCGCCGGTGCCGATATTCTATTTGAATATCGTTGGCGGGCAGGACGAACTGGTCTTTGATGGCGGCTCCCTGGTGCTCAATCGCCAGGGGGAGCTGATTGGTCGTGGGCCTGATTTTGAAGCAGCATTACTGCATTACCAGATACAGGCTGATCTCAGCATATCATCGGTAAACACTCCCATTTATCAACCGGAGAGTGAACTAGCCTGCCTCTACAAAGCGCTGGTGGTAGCCGTGCATGATTATGTGACTGGAAATGGTTTTGATGGGGTGGTGATTGGTTTATCCGGTGGTGTGGATTCAGCACTGACTCTGGCTATTGCGGTTGATGCCCTGGGTGCAGAAGCAGTACATGCGGTGATGATGCCCTCACGTTATACGGCGGATATGAGTTTGCAGGATGCTCAGGCCGAAGCCGATATTCTGGGTGTTGATTATAAGGTCATTTCAATAGAGCCGGTGTTTCAGTCTTTTCTGCAAACCCTGGAAGAGGAGTTTGCAGGTAAAGAGGTGGATACCACGGAAGAAAATATACAGGCTCGCTGTCGGGGTGTTATTTTAATGGCCTTATCGAATAAATTACGCCGCATGGTCTTAACCACAGGTAATAAGAGTGAAATGGCCGTGGGTTACAGTACTTTATACGGCGATATGGCGGGTGGCTATGCGCCACTAAAAGATGTGGAAAAGCAGCTGGTATATGCATTATGTGACTATCGCAATTCGGTGTCTCAGGTGATTCCTCAGCGGGTTCTTGACAGGCCCCCTTCTGCCGAATTACGTGCGGATCAGGAGGATCAGGACAGTTTGCCTGATTATGCAGTGCTCGATGCTATTTTACGCATGACGGTCGAAGAGGATATGCCACGTCAGCAGATTATTGATGCCGGTTATTCAGCCGAAATTGTCGACAAAGTGATACAGATGGTGCAAATTAATGAATATAAACGACGTCAGGCACCTCCTGGAGTGCGTATAACGCAACGTGCGTTTGGTCGTGATCGGCGTTATCCGATTACATCCGGTTATCGAAGAAAGTGAATATACGGCGTGAAATGTGTATGATGGTGGATACTGAAAAGCCAGCCTTCTGCAAGTATTGAGGTCCCTAATGAAAAAAATAGAAGCCATAATAAAGCCATTTAAACTGGACGATGTTCGTACCGCCTTAACTGAAATTGGTGTTACCGGTATAACTGCAACGGAAGTAAAGGGCTTTGGGCGGCAGAAAGGTCACACTGAATTATATCGTGGGGCCGAGTATGTGGTTGATTTTATTCCCAAGGTAAAACTGGAAATTATTCTGCCGCAAGACAGGGTAGAGGCATGTTTAGAGGCTATTATTAATGCGGCCAGAACAGGTAAAATCGGTGATGGTAAGATATTTGTTTCAAACATAGAGAGCGTTACCCGTATCCGTACCGGTGAAAAAGACCACCTGGCAATTTAAAAGCGCTTACCCCTGAATTAATTAGTGCGCATTCAGAAATGCAGCAGATGCCTGTTTCTGGATGGGCACTAATTAGTTGGATACCATAAAATGTGCATCCAGAGGTGCAATTTAGGCTGTAGGCCATGACCGAATGGGTGGCTTGCACTGATGAGTGAGAAGAACTAACATTTTCAAATGCTTACAGTGCGTTTGTGCGGTCAACGGATTCATTCAGGTTAATGTATCCGAGCTTTTCCCCAAAGCTTGAGTGCTGCGGGGAAAAGCGGATCAATACGGGGATGAGTGGCTTTGTAAGAAATACCCGATTAGCCGACTATCAGCTGTTCATCGGGCGGTTTTTTAATCCGGCGGCTTTAATCCGGCAGCTTTTTAATCAGATATTTCAGGTGAATCAAGCGAGTCGTCGGCAACAGCCAGCTGCTCTTCAGGGAGCGGATTTTTATCAAGCACCGACTGAGCGTCCGCTGCCAGATCACTTAAGCCTAATTCGGTATAAGATTTCACCATTACTTCCAGTGCCTCACGGCTTGCAGGGGTGGTCGGGTAATTTTCAATGATATACTGACCACGCCTGGCAGCTGCCAGCCAGGCTTTGCGCTTCATATAGTAGTTAGCGGCATGTAATTCAGCCTTCGCCAGCTTATTGCGCAGAAAAATCATATGCTGGTATGAATTTGCAGCGTAACGGCTTTGAGGGTAGCGTTCTACAAGCGTTGAGAAATTGCTGAGAGCCTGCTGCATCGACTTATTGTCATGCAGTGAAATATCCCGGGTAAAGAAGCTATCGAGAAACCCTACACCCCGGTTATAATCAGCCAGCCCTTTCAGGTACCATGCATAGTCGACATGGGGGTCTCTGGGGTTCAGGCGGATAAAGCGGTCGGCAGCAGAGATAGCTGATTCAGGCTCGTCAAACTTGTAATAGGCGTAGGCGATATCAAGCTGTGCCTGTCTGGCATAGGGGTTGAAAGGAAATCGGGCTTCCAGGTTTTCAAGGTTGGTAATGGCTTTTTCGAACTCCCCGGCATCTAATGCATCGGTGGCTTCATCGTAAAACTCCTGTGCTGTCCAGTCGGCATAAGGGTCTTCTTTGACGTCATCGTCGCTACAGGCAAGTAAAAACAGAGATAAAATAAGTACAGAAAATATTCGCATCATAAATTGAGAGTCAATCAGGTGTGGATTATTAAACATCACATTATACAAGAGAAGTGGTCTATGTCCGATGAAATTTCCAGTAATGATCAACAGGAAATAATCAACAAAACCGTACCATTGGAATATGCGTCCCAACGAGTAGACGCCGTTCTGGTTAAAATGTTCCCGGATTACTCCCGTAGTCGCTTACAGCAGTGGATAAAATCGGGTCGTGTTCTGCTTAATGGGCAGCAGCCCCGCGCTAAAGACAAGGTCATTGGCGATGAAGTGATTGAATTGCGCATTGAGCCTGAAATTTGCAATGAAGATGTCATCGCGCAGGACTTACCCCTGGATATTGTCTATGAAGATGAGGATATTCTGGTCATCAATAAAGCGGTGGGCATGGTGGTACATCCCGCTGCAGGGCATGCGGACGGTACTTTACAGAATGGCCTGCTGTTTCACGATGAGCGGTTACATGAGGTTCCCCGTTCAGGCATCGTTCACCGGCTTGATAAAGACACATCGGGTCTGATGGTGGTTGCCAGAAACATTAAGGCGCATAAATTACTGGTTGAGCAGCTACAGGCCCGCACGGTGCATCGGGAGTATCAGGCCATTGTCTTTGGTCTGATGACGGCGGGGAACACCATTGATTTACCGATTGGTCGACATGGTCGTGATCGAAAGCGCATGGCGGTTAAGCCGGAAGGAAAAGAGGCGATTACCCATTTTCGTGTGCTGGACAGATATCGGGGGCATACAAGAATAAAAGTTAAGCTTGAAACCGGACGCACACACCAGATAAGAGTGCATATGGCCCAGATAAGACACCCACTGGTGGGGGATCAGACCTATGGCGGGCGACTGCAGATACCCGCCGGTACCGGTGATGAGCTGAAACAGATGTTGCGCCGTTTTAATCGACAGGCACTGCATGCGGGTAAGCTGGGGCTGGTTCATCCCGGCAGTGGCAGAGAAATGAGCTGGACAGCGGAGCTGCCAGAGGATATGAAGCAGCTGGTAGACGTTTTACAGGCCGACATCGAACAGCTCTATGATTCACAACGTAACCAGGGGGATGATGATTACTTTGTGGAATATACTGATGAGTGAGCCGCAAGACGTGTTATTGATTGAGCCTGACTGGCCTGTTGCCCCCCATGTTCATGCCTGCAGTACAACAAGGCAAATTTCAGGAAATGCAGACTGCGGTCAGGGAGCCTATTCCTGCTGCAATCTGGCGATTCATGTTGGGGATGATTTGCAGCAGGTGCAACATAACCGTCAGAAACTGGCCCAACAGCTGAGGTTACCCGCAGAACCACTCTGGCTGGATCAGGTGCACGACAATAAAGTGCTTAATGCCGGTGATAATTTTACCAATGTGCCTCCACAGGCTGATGCAGCTTACAGTGATGAAAAAAACGGGGTGTGTGTGGTTATGACCGCAGACTGTCTGCCGGTGTTAATCTGCAACCGAAAAGGCAATAAGGTGGCTGCCGCTCACGCTGGCTGGCGTGGTCTGGCGGCGGGTGTTATTGAAGCGGCTATTTCACGGTTCAATGAAAAACCGGATGAAATACGAGTCTGGTTAGGTCCGGCGATAGGTCCAGAGGTGTTTGAAGTGGGTGAAGAGGTATATAAAGCTTTTGTGGGGGTGTTTGCTCAGGACAGGGTGGCATTTAAAGCCAGCCGTCCCGGACATTTTCTGGCCGATATATACCAGCTGGCGCGTTTAAGGCTAAAGCGCATAGGCGTGGAGGCGGTTTATGGTGGTGGTTTTTGTACTTATACAGATAAAGACCGGTTCTACTCCTACCGGCGTGAAGCCAAAACCGGACGCCAGGCAAGCCTGATATGGTTAACCGAATAAAATAGAAATAATTAAAAGGGGGGTAAATATGAAATCTTCAGTGTTAACACTGGTTGGTGCCGACCAGCCCGGCATCGTTGCAGCGGTGACAGACGTATTGTTTAAACAGGGATGCAACCTGGCTCAGGCATCGATGATGCAACTGGGTGCAAATTTTGCCATTATGCTGCGGGTGTCTCATCAGCCAGAAATTAATCTACGTCAGGTACTGGCCGGAATAAGCGAGTCGATGAATTTGCACATACATATCGATGAAGATGTTGCGGAAAATGTGCGGGTAACTGAACCGGATGTACAAATTACGGTATATGGTGCTGATCGCACGGGCATAGTGGCGCAGGTAACCGCTGTGCTCGCCGAAGCGGGTTTGAATATCGTTGATCTGGAAACCGATGTTGCGGGCAGTGAATCAAAGCCAATATACATTATGACAATGGAAGGCACGGCTAAAAACGGTGTAGATGCTCTGCGAAAGGCGCTCGAAGGCCTGAACTCTGATATTGAAGTTAATCTCGATGAAATTACGACGTTAAGAGGTTAATACATAAATATGGAAATTTTAATTTACCCTGATCAGCGGCTGAAGCAGGTATCAGATATTGTAGAAACGCCAACTGATGATTTAACTCGTTTTATCGAGCAACTGGAGCAATCCCGTCAGTCAGGCCCGGGCGCAGTGGGCATAGCCGCACCCCAGGTCAATGTCTTTAAACGCGTGGTTATTGTTGATGTATCGGGCATGAGAAAACCGGTGGATAATCATGGGCACATGATTATGGTGAATCCGGAAATTACTGAATGGGAGGGTATGGCAATGGGCCGTGAAGGCTGCCTGTCGGTGCCTGATTTTACCGGTAATGTTATTCGAGCGGAGTCCATTAAGTTGAAATATATGGATGAAAACGGGCAGCATCATGAGATTGAGAGCAGTGGTTTTGAAGCCAGGGCAATACAGCATGAAATAGATCATTTAGATGGTTTGTTGTTTCTCGATCGGCTGGTGAGCCGTCGCAGTGATTTGTTTAAACGTAAAAAGTATAAAAAATAATCCCGAACATCTTGCCGCTGCAGGTGAAATGAATACTCGTTATTAAGAAGAATCCGTGAAACCACCCCTGATAGGCTAATATTTGCAAGCCTGCGTCTGCAATGTCTGAATAATGAGTGTCTGTTTCAGGTGGCTTATGAGTCAATTCTGTATCTCTAAATTGCAGCATAATCGCTAAAACTCATCTATTATTCTATGAATAATAAGGAAAAGATATTAGTGGGCTATGACGCAATCCCTGAACTTAGATGATCAACAATCAGCCACACTGGCATTAAGCCTGTGCAATATCGGTATATGCGATTATTGCCTGCCTCCGAATCCCACATTAAAATTCTCCGCTGCCTGGGCACGTATCATTGGTTATAAGCCTGAAGAAATTCCTTCAGCAGAAATTTTTCAAAGCTGGTGGGGGCAGCAAATTCACCCCAATGACCACGAACGTATTATCAATCTGTTTAATAAGCTCTATTCAGGTGAATTGAAAAAAATAAGTTGCAGCTTTTATATTAAAAACAGGCAGAAAGTATGGTGTGAAGTTGAGGTTTTTGCGACCATCATTCGTCGTGATAAACAGGGGCGCGCTCAGCATGTGTTCACTGTGATGCGTGATATTCGCAGCAGTGAAAATGTATATAAACGCATAGTTGAAAACCTGAATGAAGGATTATGGGTAATAGACCGGCAAGGCTTTATTCGTTTTGTTAATCAGGTGCTGGCAGATATGCTGGGTTTCAGTATAGATGAGATGCTGGGGAAGCTCGTGTTTGAATATGTAAATAAAGAAAACAAATCGATATTACATGCTCAGATTTCAGAGCGAAAAAAAGGCCTGTCTAGTATTTATGAAATGGAAGTTCAGCATAAAAACGAATCTGCTGTTTTAATTCAACTGGAGTCGGCACCATTATTTGACTCTCAGGGTCGTTTTGATGGCGTGGTCGAAGGTGTCAGGGATATGACCGAGGCACACAGTCAACAATTAAAATTAAAAATGTTGTCATCTGCCGTTGAGCAAAGTGGTTCCATGGTCATTATTACCGATCAGGAAACCCATATTGAATACGTAAACCCCAAATTATGTAGCATTACCCGATACACTAAATCTGAACTTATTGGTAAAAGTGCGAGTATTTTTCGTGTTGACGATATTGATATGGAAATGGTTTCTGATATGTGGGCCAATATAAATTCCGGCTACGAATGGCAGGGGGAAGTGCAGTTACGAAAAAAAGACGGTGAGAGCATCTGGGTATTAATGTCGATTTCCTCGGTTACTGATGAAAAAAATAAGATTAGTCATTTTGTTGTGGTGTGTGAAGATGTTTCCCAGTTAAAGGAAGCCAGGTTGCGCATGGAAGAGCTGGCGTATGTTGATGGCTTGACCGGACTGGCTAATCGGCTGTTATTTCGTGACAGGCTGGAGCAGGTATTGAACGCCGTTCAACGCTCCGGGGGAAATGCGGCTCTTCTGTATATGGACTTAGATGAATTCAAGCGGATTAATGATTCTCTTGGACATGACGTAGGCGATGCGGTTTTAATGAAAGTGGCGGAATCATTACGCCAGTGCGTGCGTCATCAGGACACAGTGGCTAGAATGGGCGGAGATGAATTTGTTATTCTGTTGAGCGATATTGATGGTATGTCAGGTGCGTCTTCAGTTGCAATAAAAATATTGAATGCTATGCAGCAGCCAGTTAAGTTATTAAAAAATGAAATTCTTATTACCTCAAGTATTGGCATTACACTGGCACCGGATGACAGCCTGAATGCCGATATTTTATTAAAGAATGCGGATATGGCTATGTACAGAGCCAAGTCATCCGGGAAAAATAATTATCAGTTTTTTACTGAAGAGATGAATACCCAGATTGTCGATCATATGACCATTGAAAGTGACCTTCGTCGCGCGATTGATAATGATGAGCTGTATGTGAAATATCAGCCACAGTTTTCAATAAAAGATAAAAAAATATCGGGTGTAGAAGCACTGGTCAGATGGGATCATCCAACAAGAGGCGAGTTGTCGCCGGAATATTTCATACCTATAGCTGAAACCGCAGGGCTGATGGTTAAACTGGGCAAATGGGTTTTGCGGGTTGCCTGCAAAGAAATTAAGAAGCTGGAATCACAGGGTCTGAAAGGTATTACACTGGCGGTGAACTTATCAACCCGGCAGTTTCGAGACCCCTGCTTAATAGAAACCATACAGAATATTCTTGTAGAAACAGATTTTAAGGCACTGGATCTTGAGCTGGAAATTACAGAAACTACGTTAATGGAGCAAATTGATCATGCGGTTGAACTGTTAGAGCAAATTAAGGCGCTGGGGATTTCAGTTACAATTGATGACTTTGGTACCGGTTATTCTTCATTGAATTATTTAAAACGGATGCCCATCGACACATTGAAAATTGATAAAGCGTTTATAATGGATATACCGCAGGATAAAGACGATATGGAAATTTCAGCGGCGGTGATTGCGATGGCACACAAGCTGGGGCTGCAGGTTGTGGCTGAAGGGGTTTCCAGCGAAGATCACTGGGCATTTCTGGAGAAAAATAACTGTGATATAGCGCAGGGATATTTAATGGGGAAACCGATGCTGCCGGAGAAACTGTTGATGTATGTCAGTGATAAAAAATAGATTATTTTACCCTGTCAGGCCTTGATTTAATGCAGAAAAACCATATCTGTTAAGTAATATAAATTTCAATGGGGCTAAGCCATGAGAATGGATAGATTAACCAGTAAATTTCAGGCCGCACTCTCAGATGCGCAATCTCTCGCGGTAGGCCAGGATCACCAGTTTATTGAACCGATACATCTGATGCTGGCTTTGCTTGATCAGGACGGCGGCACTGTGCGCCATTTATTAACCATGAGTAATATCAATGTAAATGGCCTGCGCTCAAAGCTGGGAGAAGAAATAGAGCGCTTCCCGCAGGTTGAAGGTAATAATGGCGACGTGCACCTGTCAAATGATCTGGGGCGGGTATTAAATCTCTGTGACAAGCTGGCTCAAAAGCGCAAAGATGATTATATTTCCAGCGAAATGTTTGTGCTGGCAGCGATTGAAGAAAAGTCGCGTATTGGCGAAATTCTGCGTGAGTTTGGTGCGGATAAAAAAGCCCTGGAAGATGCAATCGATAAGGTGCGCGGTGGTCAGAGTGTGAATGACCCCAATGCTGAAGAACAGCGTCAGGCGCTGGAAAAATACACCATAGATGTAACCGAGCGAGCCGAGCAGGGTAAGCTTGACCCGGTGATTGGTCGTGATGAAGAAATACGCCGTACAATCCAGGTGTTACAGCGTCGTACAAAAAATAACCCGGTGTTAATTGGTGAACCCGGTGTGGGTAAAACCGCAATTGTTGAGGGGCTGGCACAACGTATTGTTAATGGTGAAGTGCCTGAAGGGTTGAAAAGTAAACGCCTGTTGTCGCTGGATCTGGCGGCGTTGATTGCCGGAGCCAAGTTCAGGGGTGAATTTGAAGAACGTTTAAAAGCCGTATTGAATGACCTGTCTAAACAGGAAGGTCAGGTTATTCTGTTTATAGATGAAATTCATACCATGGTGGGTGCGGGTAAGTCGGAAGGCGCGATGGATGCGGGTAATATGTTAAAGCCTGCATTGGCTCGGGGTGAGCTGCATTGTGTCGGGGCAACAACATTGGATGAATATCGCAAGTATATTGAAAAAGATGCAGCACTGGAACGCCGCTTTCAGAAAGTGCTGGTAGAAGAGCCCAGTGTTGAAGACACCATTGCGATACTGCGTGGCCTTAAAGAACGCTATGAAGTGCATCACGGCGTTGATATTACCGATCCGGCCATTGTCTCTGCTGCCACACTGTCGCACCGGTATGTGACAGATCGACAGTTACCGGATAAAGCCATCGACTTAATCGATGAGGCGGCCAGTCGCATTCGTATGGAAATTGACTCCAAGCCCGAAGTGATGGATCGGCTTGAACGGCGCTTAATACAGCTAAAAATTGAACGTGAGGCACTGACCAAAGAAGATGATCGTGCATCTAAAGAGCGCCTGCTCAATTTACAGAGTGAAATTGATACGCTGGAGCAGGAGTATCAGGCGCTGGATGAGGTATGGGTTGCTGAAAAAGCGGCGCTGCACGGCAGTGCGAGTATTAAGGAAAAACTGGAACAGGCCAGACTGGAGCTGGAAACCGCACGGCGGGCAAATGATTTGACCCGCATGTCAGAGTTACAGTATGGGCGCATACCGGAGCTGGAAAAAAATCTGGACATGGCCGCTCAGGCTGAAATGCAGGAAATGACGCTGCTGCGTAATCGCGTAACAGAAGAGGAAATCGCTGAGGTTGTATCCCGTGCAACCGGCATTCCTGTGTCTAAAATGATGGAAGGGGAGAAAGAAAAGCTGCTGCGCATGGAAGAGGAAATCAGTAAGCGGGTTGTGGGGCAGGATGAAGCGGTTGCCTCTATCTCTAATGCGATTCGCCGATCCCGTGCCGGGTTGTCAGATCCGGACCGGCCAAACGGTTCATTTCTGTTTCTCGGCCCGACAGGTGTTGGTAAAACAGAGCTTACCAAGGCACTGGCCAAATTTCTGTTTGATACTGAAGATGCCATGGTACGGATTGATATGTCGGAGTTTATGGAGAAACATTCGGTTGCCCGTTTAATCGGCGCACCCCCGGGCTATGTCGGTTATGAAGAAGGCGGCTATCTGACTGAGTCGGTCAGGCGCAAACCCTATTCGGTTGTTTTGCTGGATGAAGTGGAAAAAGCGCACCCGGATGTGTTTAATGTGCTGTTGCAGGTGCTGGATGATGGTCGACTGACCGATGGCCAAGGTCGCACCGTTGATTTTAGAAACACAGTGATTATCATGACCTCTAACCTGGGTTCACAGCAAATACAGGCGTTTTCAGGTAAAGATGACTATGAAGGGATGAAGGCAGCTGTAATGGAGGTGGTAGGACAGCATTTCAGGCCGGAATTTATTAATCGGGTGGATGAGTCCGTGGTGTTTCATCCTCTGGGTCGTGAGCAAATTCGTGCCATTACTGCAATCCAGATTGAGTATCTGCGTAAACGTCTGCAGGATAAGGATATGGATTTACACCTCAGTGAAGCTGCACTGGATAAGCTGGGAGAAGCAGGTTTTGATCCGGTTTATGGTGCAAGGCCTCTTAAAAGGGTGATTCAGCAGAGTCTGGAAAACTCACTGGCGCAGAAACTGTTGCAGGGTGAATATCTTCCTGGAGATGTGATTGAGGTTGAGGTTGAGGGTGATGGGCTGGTTTTTAAGCGGGGCGCTGAAAAAGCGGGTGTAGCGGCCTGAACCTGGAAAAATCAGTTGGGCGCAAAAAAGATGTGTAAGTAATTGATTTGGATGGCGTAATGAAAAAAAGCGTATTCACCTTATTGGTGATGAGCGTTTTTTTCATATAGCCAGGCAAGTCAAGGGCTTGCGCAGACTTTTGCGATTCAACTGATTTTTCTAGGTTAAACCCAACTTATAAACCACAGAGCTGTTCATAAGTTCTGTGGTTTATAAACCCACCTGTTATTCGTATCGTTCATCTTTATTGAAATTTGCAGTGATATATTCAACTGCATTATCCACGGCATTTTTAACTTCAACAATCATCTGGCGTCGTTCTCCCTGGTGCATATAAAATGCCATGTCAATTTCATGGCGCATATAGCGAGAGGGTAATTTACTCAGGGCATAGCAGGCCACGTCAAGAAAGAAGTCAGATGGCTTATCATTTAGTTCTGGCATGACATCTGTTTTCAGGTAGTCAATAACCAGGTGCTCGTAGTAATTATGTATACTGGTGAAGTCCATTGCTCTGCTTTTATTGGTGGTTAAAATATATGACAGAGTATAGTCCGCTTATTCCGTGTTTTCATCTCCGGGAGAGGCTTCTATGGGAGAGTCTTTTGCAGCTGGGTCTTCGGCCAGATCAACAACTTCTCGAATATATTTAAAAATCTGCCGATATGTGGCAGGTGGTTTATTATCTTTCTTTTCTTTTTTTGTATTTCGTACCAGTTGGCGTAAATGGTGTCTGTCAGCATGAGGGTATAGCTCGATAAAGTCATTGATGCTTTTATCACCGTCATCCAGCATCGCTTCGCGCCATTTTTCCATGCGTTTAAATACCGCACTGTGAATATCGTGCTTGTGTAAAATACGCTGCAACTGGCTGGATAGCGTTTCAATATCCATGCTGCGCATTATTTTCGCGATATAGTGTTTCTGGCGTTTGAGCGCGCCATGGGATTTTATGCGTTGAGCTTCTTTAACGGCGTGTCTCAGGCTGTCGTCCATTTGCATTTGTGATAAGTCTTCTTTGCTGAGTGTGATCAGCTGTTCACCCAGGTGCAGAATATCATCGCAGTCTTTTTTTCGCTGAGTTTTGCTAACCCAGTCGTCTTCTGTATCTGCTTCAGTCATTTTTCAGGTCTTTACTTTTAGTGAATTCAATGGTTTCCAGCAGCATGCCGCCCTGAAGTTCATCGCTTTTATATTGCTCAACTTTTAAGGGCAGATAATAGTGGGTTTTAGATAACCAGACATAGGACATTCGTTTGCTGTTAAGCTTTGTAATCATAAATTTTAAAACGGCAAGGTTCTGGCCCTGAAACTTAATGTTTTCAGTTTTTTTCAGAGTATAGGTGTATGTTTGTAAACTGCCTTTGTCGCTAATATAAAGTTCACCCGTAGATTTGTCGTTATCCAGTTGCAGGTCGCTGCTCATTAATAAGGGGATCATGTGCCTGTCCCATACCTTTTTTTCAGAGGTGAGGGAGTATGTTTTGTTTTTGTAGGTACCATCAATTTTATACAGGCCCTTCTCATCCCGGCTAAACTTAATCGTCTGATTTTTTTTTTGTTTTTTCCCATAATTGAAACGGTAACTCTGTAGTTCAGGAAAGGTTGTTGAATTTCGATCAGGCCAGGTCAATACACTGGTCTCAGTGGCACTGCCACTGACGAGTAAAGTCGCTAGCCCGGTTGCGCTCGCCTCTGATGTATAGTGAATGGTATCATCCTGGGAAAGCAGTCTGTTGTGCATTTTTCCTACCGGTGCACCATAAGCTGTCACGCTATAGGTGCTCTGGTGGTCGGGAGGCAGCAAAAAATTCGGCGAAGCAAAAATGCTGGGTGTTACCAGGCAAAGCAGAAATGCACAGATGTGGGAAGAAAGGCTCATGATATTAACTCACTGTTAATCCACTTTAAGGGATTGCCTAGTTGTTTTTTGTCCATATAAAGCCGTTGCTCAATAACTTCCAGGCGTTGTTGTGCTATCCATTCAATGACCATAGGATAAATAATATGTTCCTGCTGGTGTATTTTTTGCTGTAATGAATGGCTTGTATCATCTGCACAGACCTCGATCACAGCCTGTAAAATCAACGGCCCACCATCGAGTTCATTCGTTACATAATGGATGCTGACGCCATGTTGCTTAACACCGGCCTCCAGCGCCCGTTGATGGGTGTTAAGCCCGGGAAAATCCGGCAATAATGATGGGTGGATATTGAGCATGCGATGGCTGTAATGTGAAACAAACTCATGGGTCAGTATTCGCATAAAACCCGCTAAAATGATTAGGTCCGGCTGGTATTTATCAATTTCAAGCATCAACTGATGGTCAAACGCTTCACGGCTGTCAAACTGCCTGTGATCAATGCACAGTGCATTGATATTCGCTGCTTTAGCTCGTTCAAGCCCTTTAACGTCAGGCCGATTACTAATAACGCAACGGATATTAGCGTGCAGTCTGTTCGATAAAATGGCATCAATAATCGCCTGTAAATTGCTGCCATTACCTGAAATTAGCACAACAATATTTAATGCAGGTGTCGACATCTGCTATTTAATAACGACGTCAGGTGCGCCAGCTGAGCTGGTGATTTCACCCAGCTTGCAAGCAGATTCGCCTGCTCTGTTGAGAAGCTCAATGGCATTATCTGCATCTTCGGCGTTTACCACCAGCACCATGCCAATGCCGCAGTTGAAGGTGCGATACATTTCCTGCATATCTATATTACCGGCCTGTTGTAGCCACTTAAACACCTCAGGTAATTCCCAGCTTGTGGCATCAATCTGTGCCCGTGTGTTTTCAGGCATTACCCGGGGGATATTTTCCAGCAGACCGCCACCGGTAATATGAGACATGGCATAAATATCAATTTGTTGTAACAGGGTATGAATATTTTTGACATATATTCGAGTGGGTGCCAGCAGGGCCTCTGCCAGCGTTTGATCTCCACAGGCCTGATTGAGGTCTGCATTGCTGATCTCAATAACTTTGCGTATCAGTGAATAACCATTTGAATGCGGGCCGGAAGATGCGATACCAATTAAGGTGTTGCCGGCCTCAACTTTGCTGCTGTCGATAATCTGTTCTTTTTCCACGATACCGACACAGAAGCCCGCCAGGTCATAGTCGCCTTTGCTGTACATACCGGGCATTTCCGCGGTTTCACCGCCAGTAAGTGCCGCCCCTGCCTGCAGGCAGCCTTCTGCTATACCCTTGATAACATCTGCCGCGACGGCATTATCCAGTTTCCCTGTGGCGTAATAATCAAGAAAGTACAGAGGCTCTGCGCCCAACACCAGAATATCATTAACGCACATGGCCACCAGATCAATGCCAATGGTGTCGTGTTTGTTTAGCTGGTTGGCAAGCTTGAGCTTGGTGCCCACGCCATCTGTACCTGATACCAGTACTGGTTTCTGATAGCGGCCCAGCGGTATTTCAAACAATGCACCAAAACCACCTAATCCGCCCATAACCTCCGGGCGCATGGTGCGTGCAACGTGGGGTTTGATCTGTTCTATCAGCTCTGCACCGGCATCTATGTCGACACCTGCATCACGGTAGCTGAGGGATTGAGTGGTGGATTTTTCTGAGTCATTCTGAGACATTATGAACCTGATAAAGATGACGGTTAAAAGATGTGCTATTGTACATGCTCCTGACTTCTCAAACGAACGAAAATGAACTGTAAAAGCCTTTTTTTAAGTATAATTTTATTATTTATAGCCAGCCATGCTCAGGCATCATCAATTAAGCGGATGTATGAGGTTAGCCAGCCTGTTGTGAGTCAGGATAAGCAGATTCGTAATGCGGCTTTTGAGCAGGGTTTGATTGAGGTGGCAATGCGGGTTTCCGGCAGCAGCAGGGCTCCAGCTGAAATCGATTTGATGGTCGCGAGCCAGATGATTAGCCAGTATCGCTATTTTATAATGAGTGAAAAGGAAATCAATGCCTATATGAAGCAGTCTGCTTCCCAGGGAACCCCATTGGAAAAGCCCCGATACAGACTGTGGATGAAATTTGACGATGCTAAAGTGAAGCAGCAGTTAGGCAATAATGGGCTACCTATATGGGGTTATCAGCGGCCGAATGTATTGATCTGGCTGGCGGTTAAAGACGGTAAAAACAGGTATTTGTTAAAAAAATCAGATCAGTCTCAAATTAAAGATACGGTTGAAAAAGAGGCACACCGACGGGGACTGCCCATTATCTGGCCAGAATACGATACGCTGGACAGGCAGCAGCTGAGCTTTATCGATGTTTGGGGAGAGTTTTGGGAGCCGCTAAAACAAGCGAGCCAGCGTTATAAGGCTGATGCCGTTCTACTGGGTAAGATGAACTGGGCAAACGGTAGTTGGCAGGTTAACTGGTCGTTACTGATGGAAGACCGCATTGAAAGCTGGAAACTGTCTGCGCTGGATATGGGAATGATTACCAGCAGCGGGATTGACGTTGCAACAGATCATGTCTCCAGTCGTTTTGCAGTGTATGCCAATAGCGCGAATGACGGTGAGTTACTGGTTCGTGTCAGTGATCTATACAGCGTGAAGAATTTTGCCACAGTGTCTCATTATCTGGCTTCACTGGCACCGGTTAAAAGCGTATATGCATCGGAGGTTAAGGGCGCGCAGGTTGATTTCTACCTTGAGCTCAGTGGTGATGAAAAAGATCTAAAGCGTATTATTGCTTTAGGTAAAATATTACAGCCTGATACAAGAGCTGAGGAAGAGCCCAGTGAGTATGTTGTGCGGCAGGGGCAAATGCCGATGGACAGTGAAAAACCTGATACAGGCGTGACGGCGGTGCAGGGCATACAGAGTGATAATGGGCAGAGTGCAAAGCAGGAGCCATTAAGCCCTGAAGTGCAGCGACCACAAAAACCTCAGCCAAATATGCTTCGTTATAGAATAAATAGTTAATTTTTTCATGCCAAACGATGTTTTTCATGTTTTATCTTTGTCGAGCTTTACTTTTTATTTTCAGTAATTTATGTATACCCAGCTAACACTCGATTTACAACTAAAAGACAGTTTCACTTTTAATAATTTTATTAAGAGTGAAAACAGGCTGCTGGTTGAGATGTTGCAAAAACAGCTTGTAGATACGGAGAAACAGGTTTATCTCTGGGGCGCGCATAATGTAGGGAAAACACATTTATTACAGGCGTTTTGTCAGCATATTTCGCAACAGGGTTTAAATGTCAGCTACCTTCCATTGCAGCAGTTAACAGAGTATTCGCCAGAGCTGTTTAATGGGCTTGAGAGCCTGCATACCTGCTGTATTGATGATGTGCATTTGTTATCTAATAAACCGGCATGGCAGGAGGCTTTATTTCATTTACTCAATCGTGCAAGGGACACGGGTGTGCGTCTGGTTTTTGCTGCGAAGTCACCACCGGATAAAATTAATTTGCAGTTAAAGGATCTGGTTTCAAGATTGCAGTGGGGGCCAGTTTTCAGAGTTATAGAGCTGAATGACAGTGAAAAACATCAGGCACTTCAGCAACGTGCGCAGGCCAGAGGGTTTGATCTTGAGGACAAGGTGGTCGCATATTTATTAAATAATTATAATCGTGATATAGCGGATTTGTTTGCAATGCTGGACACACTGGATAAGGCGCAGTTGCAACAGCATCGTCGTTTGACCTTACCCTTTGTAAAGAGTGTTTTAGCCTGATTAACCTGAGAAGCTCAGTTGAGCGCTCAGTCGATTTTTTCAGGGTTAAACTTTAACATAAGTTGTTTCGCTGGATTCAATGAGCGGGAATACTTTTTCCGTTTCAAAAATAACACGCAGTTTAACTTTGTTCATTATATCCGATGACTGCTCATAAAATGCCTGGTGATGACGCTCGGCTCCTGATACCAGACACCAGAGTTTCATATAAGCAGAAAAGTCTTTTTTTATTACCTTCGCGCTGTTGTGAAATTCATGGGCTATTTGGCTGATATCGGGGTTATGGTGTCTGGCAAGTTCCGAGTAGATTGATTTATCTTCAAAAACCAGGTGCATCCATACTTTTTCATTAAAGCGAGACACCAGGTCACAGACCACAGGGTTATTAATAAGTGCTTCTTCTCTGATCAGTATTTGAAGCACATCAATCAGGTCATTAATTTCCTGATTCTGTTTTTTTAGCTCATTGAGGGAGTACATAGCGGGTTTCCTGTTGCTGATAACATGTTCTGGTTTATGCGGATGGCGTGTTAATGATCAGGCGCTTTATTCTGGCTCTGCATGAGATTCATGCTTTTTATTTTCTGCAATGCCCTGAAAACGAGTATAAAGCATGGTACCCATAAAAAACACAATGCTCAGCAAACTAAATCCGATGCCAAAGTTGCGCGTGCTTATATCACCGGCATACCATATGCCCAGTACAAAATAAAATAATGCAAGATACATGGCCCATGCATGGGTGTACACCTTGCCATGTAAAAGCCCCCTGAGTGGAAACATGAGTGGCCCCACCTGTACTAACAGGGTAATGGAAATAAATTCGGCCGCCTTGGGTTCAATAAACAGGTGCCAGAGAGGAATGTAAAGAAGCAGGCCAAAGTAGCCCAGCAGGCTGGTAATGCGAGTAACTAATATTTTATCCATGTAACCTTCTATTTCTTAAGATATGTTCAGTTTTTGAGCGGTTTCTGCCACTCTGCGACCCAGTGCCAGGCACAGGCTTTTTTCATCTTCATCCAGTGGTGCATTATTGTCACTGGAGAGGCGGCTTGCACCATAAGGTGTGCCACCGGTGGTGGTGGTGTGTAATGATGCTTCGCTGTAAGGCAGGCCCAGAACGAGCATTCCATGATGCAGCAGCGGGAGTAGCATGCTTAATAATGTCGATTCCTGCCCCCCGTGTATGCTGGCGGTCGAGGTAAAAACGGCGGCGGGTTTATTAATTAATGCACCGGACATCCACAGGCTGCCACTGCCATCGATGAAGTGTTTTAATGCCGCCGCCATATTGCCAAAATGGGTCGGGCTGCCGAGTATCAGCCCGCTGCACTCCTGCAAATCGGAAAGCTGGGCATAGACTGCACCAGAGTCAGGCACTGAAGGTTCAGTGGCATCGCAAACCGTGGATATTTCCGGCACGGTGCGAATTCGGGCCTGCATGCCTTCAATTTCTTCAACGCCATGAGCAATGGCTCTGGCCATTTCTGCTGTGGAACCACTCTGACTGTAATATAGAACCAGTATTTCTGCCATTTTTAAACAATCTCAAGTACATTTTCCGGGGGGCGGCCAATAATCGCCTGACCATTACAGACCACAATCGGTCGTTCAATTAGTTTCGGGAATTTTATCATGGCATCAATAAGCTGGTCGTTGCTGAGTGATTCATTTGCCAGGTTATTGTCTTTATATTCTGTTTCCTGGGTGCGCATAAGTTGCCGGGGCTGTAAACCCAGCATATTTAATATACTTTGTAGCTCCTGTTTATTCGGAGGTGTGTTAAGGTATTCGACGATTTCGGCTTTTATGCCTTTGTCAGATAGCAGTTTCAGAGTCATTCTTGACTTGGAGCAGCGTGGATTGTGGTAAATCTTTATAGAATCTGTCATGGTCATGCCTTACAATGCAACATTCGGTTGGGGGAACGGAAGGATACATTATTTTCAGCTGTACTGGAAAAGATGATGTAGCTCACGTAATTTGCTTAATACTAACCTAATTAGGTGATTTGCTTGACACTTTGCGATCCCGTTGCTACTTTCCCTATAATTTATAATAGAAATAGTCCATTATTGGAGACGATTCACATGAAATTAAATCATCTTATCAAGCCCTTTTTCATCATGATGCTGGTACTGGGTCTGGTTGCTGGTTGCGCATCAACCCCGGATGAAGGCGGTGCTACTCAAGCTCAGGCTGAGCAGGCCATAGCGGATGCAAAAGCGACTAATGCCCAGGCTAAAAACATGGGTGCAGAGTGGCGTGATACAGCTAAAATTATTGGCAGCGCAGAGGCGGCACTGGCGGAATCTGATTACGCTAAAGCGATTGAGCTGGCCAACAAAGCTCAACGTCAGGCTGAAAATGCGATGAAACAGTATCGTGAACAGGAAGCAAAACTCCAGGAAAATGGTGTTATAACCGGTGCCGCAGAAGATGATGCTGCATCAAACCAGGGCGCAGCGCTGGCAGGTGATGACTCATACGAAGTTATCGGAGGTGATAATCTGTGGAATATTTCTGGAAAAGACAGCATTTATGCGAATCCATACCAGTGGCCAATGATCTATAAAGCTAACCGCGATAAAATTAAAGATGCAGATCTAATTTATCCTGGGCAGGTTTTTGATATTGATCGCAGCGGTGTAGGCGTTGATGCTGCAATTGAGCATGCCAAAACCCGTGGTGCATGGTCTATCGGTACAGTAGAATCATCAGATGAGGCTTATCTTGCACAATAAGTTAAGATAAACAAACTTTCAAAATGATGTAAAAAGGCCCGCAATTGCGGGCCTTTTTAATGCTCTGCGTTTTCTATATGTCTGGGGTCTCCCGGTATATCCAGAAAAAATGTGTCTGAATGTGCTTGTGCTATACCGGCATAGTCAACTAAACTTTTTAAGATAACTAAAATACAGTGGAAACCGTATGAATGCAGTAATGAGCCAGGGTGAAAAAAAACTGGATATCCATGAAGTGCTTGAGTGGCTTGAAAGTGATGGCATGGTGACAGATGAAAATGCACATATGTTACACACCCTGGCGGTCACCAGTGAATACAGAGAAAAAAATGCACTGTGTGTGATTGCCGAGCGCAACTGGATAGATCAGCGAGATGGACATGCTGTACTCACACTCGACCTGCTGGCCAACTGGCTATCTGAAAAGGTGGATATACCCTATCACCGCATAGACCCGTTAAAAATTGAAGTGGGTAAAATCACCAGTGTAATGTCCTATGCCTATGCGTCACGGTTTAATATTTTACCGATTTCTGTTGATGATAAATATATCACTATTGCGACGGCAGAGCCCTTTGTAAAAGAGTGGGAGCAGGAACTCTCAAGGATTAATCACAAAGAGTTTAAACGCGTTATTTCCAGTCCCGATGATATTGCACGGTACTTACTGGAGTTTTATGCGGTTTCTCAGTCGGTTAATCGTGCCGAGTCGGAGGCTCAGGGGTACAAATCAAATAAGAGCGACATAGGTAACCTTGAAAGCCTGATGGAGTTGGGCAGGGCGGGGAAGCTGGATGCCAATGACCAGCATGTAGTGAATATTGTTGACTGGTTGTTGCAATATGCCTATGAGCAGCGAGCCAGTGATATTCACCTGGAGCCACGGCGTGAACAGGGAAATGTGCGGTTTCGCATCGATGGGGTCATGCATCAGGTGTATCAGGTGCCCAGTGCAGTTATGGCGGCGGTATCCAGCCGTATAAAAATACTGGGGCGAATGGATGTGGCGGAAAAAAGGCGACCTCAGGACGGGCGTTTAAAAACCCGTACACCGGACGGTGTAGAAGTGGAACTGCGTTTGTCGACAATGCCCACCGCCTTTGGTGAAAAACTGGTAATGAGAATTTTTGACCCGGAAGTGCTGGTGAAAAACTTTCGTGAGCTGGGGTTTAGTCAGTCAGACGATGCTCGCTGGCAAGCAATGATATCCAGACCCAACGGAATTATTCTGGTCACCGGGCCAACAGGCTCAGGTAAAACTACAACGCTCTATACCAGCTTAAAACAGCTGGCAAAACCGGAAGTGAATGTCTGTACGATTGAAGACCCGATTGAGCTGGTGGAAGCCAGTTTTAATCAGATGCAGGTGCAGCAGAATATTGGTCTGGATTTTTCAAAGGGCGTGCGCACTTTATTACGCCAGGACCCGGATATTATTATGATTGGAGAAATTCGAGACAGGGAAACAGCTGATATTGCGATACAGGCCGCGCTAACCGGTCACCTTGTTGTTTCAACATTACATACTAATGATGCACCTTCTGCAATAACCCGTTTAATGGAAATAGGGGTACCGGCTTATCTGATTCAATCGACTGTGCTGGGTATTATGGCACAACGACTGGTGCGAACACTGTGCCCTCATTGTAAAGAAGAAGCTGAGATTGATGATACGGCATGGAAGGCGCTTGTGAAACCATGGACGCCGGCAAAGCCGATGAAAATATTCAAACCGGTGGGGTGTCTGGAGTGTAGAAATACAGGGTTTATGGGGCGTATGGGTATTTATGAAATGTTTACGTTCAGTGATTCGATAAAAAACAGGGTGACTGAAAATATAAATATGGTTGAATTTAAAAAGGCGGCTATGAAAGAAGGTATGCGACCACTGAGGTTAAGTGGTGCACAAAAGGTCGCTTCAGGTTTAACAACAGTAGAAGAAGTTATGCGGGTTTCCCCGCCGGTTGAGTATTGATTAATAAAGCTACATGATCAGCTCCTGTACCAGTAGCGGTTGAGCACAGTCATTACCTTGTCCGGGTAAACCCATGAGCCCAGGCTGCCATTATAGCGGGCCAGTGCTCGGCGAATATTGTCTTTTTCCATATCCATATAATACCTGAGAATTGTGCAGCCCATGCGCAGATTAGTATCTATATCCATCAGGTTATCTTCCGGGTGACCGATTTCTTTTAGCCAGAATGGCATAATTTGCATTAAGCCCTGGGCTCCGGATCTTGAAATAGCAAAACGATCGAAACGGCTTTCGATGTCAATGAGTGCAATGATCAGTTCAGGCGGCAGCCTGACCTTACTGGCTTCACGGTGAATGCTGCGTAACAGGCGCAGGCGAGTTTCACTGTCTTTTACTCGAATGCTCAGGCGTGTAGACATGTCGAGTAGCCAGACTTCCGCATGAAAACGGTCATCAAAGCTGCTTGACTGATCAATTGCGGCAATAAGGCGTTTACGTAATTCCGGATCAACAGGGTTATCTGTAGCTGCAATTGAGGGATTGCTTAAACAGAAAAACAGTATGCAAATGAACGCGAATAAGTGCGTATACAAACATGAAGTTACCCTGCTGTTTTTAAAAGTCATTAGCGAACAAATATATCTATTTTTTACTCAATAAAAACGCGATAATTTTATCCAGCTCAATATCCTGCTTGTCCTCATCGCAACGCCCTTTGTATTCTATTGTGGCGTTATCCAGTCCGCGTTCTCCCAGGACCAGACGGTGAGGGATGCCAATCAGCTCGATATTCGCGAGTATTGAGCCGAGGCGTTCTTTCTGATCAAAAAAGAGCACCTCAAGTCCGGCATCAGTGAGTTGTTGGTAGAGATTTTCCGCAGCCTCTTTCAGGCGTTCAGATTTTTGCATATTGATGGGAGCCAGCGCCACATCAAAAGGTGCGATGCTCTGTGGCCAGATAATGCCGTTATCGTCATGGTTCTGCTCAATAGCCGCCGCTACGACGCGGGAAACACCGATGCCGTAACACCCCATGGTCATCACCTGGTTGGCACCATTTGCATTCAGTACTTTGGCATTTAGTTTTTCACTGTACTTGCTGCCCAACTGAAAAATATGCCCAACTTCGATGCCCCGTACAATTGATAATGTGCCCTTGCCATCGGGGCTGGTATCGCCTTCAACAATATTTCGCATATCTGCTGTGGTTGGTTCGGGTAGGTCACGCCCCCAGTTCATACCGGTAAAATGCCAGCCATCCTCATTGGCTCCACAGGTGAAATCGGTTGCATGAGCCGCACTGTGATCAACAATAATGCTGCAGTTTAGTGCCGGGCCAACAGAGCCGGGTGAGCAGCCTGCGGTCTTTTTTACCTGCTCTTCAGATGCGAAACAAAGGGGGGCGGCAACCTGAGGAAGTTGTTCCGCCTTGATTTCATTTAGCTCATGGTCGCCACGTAAGACCAGGGCTACAACCGTGTTTTCTTCAGAGCCTTCAACCAGTAAGGTTTTTAAGCATCGAGCCGGTTCGATTTTTAAAAATTCAGCGACCTCATCAATGCTGTGTTTACCAGGTGTTTCGATGCGGGTTTTTTCTTCTTTAGCACGGGCTCGTGTTTCCTGCGGTGGAAGTGCCTGCGCTTTTTCAATATTTGCTGCATAGTTAGATTCACTGGAAAAGGCAATGGCATCTTCACCTGAATCTGCCAGTACGTGAAATTCGTGTGAGCCAGAGCCACCAATGGAGCCAGAGTCGGCTATTACTGCTCGAAAGTTAAGGCCAAAGCGAGTAAAAATACGAGCGTATGCCTGATACATTTCATCATAGGTTTGCTGCAGTGACTGTTGATCTATATGAAATGAGTAGGCGTCTTTCATAATGAATTCACGGGCGCGCATAACACCAAAGCGGGGGCGTATTTCATCGCGAAACTTAGTCTGAATCTGATACCAGGTAAGTGGCAGCTGCTTATAGCTGGAAAGCTCCCGGCGCGCGAGGTCCGTAATGATTTCCTCATGGGTGGGACCAAGGCAAAACTCACGTTGATGCCTGTCCTTTAGTCGCAGTAGTTCGGGGCCATATTCTTCCCAGCGGCCTGACTCCTGCCATAATTCTGCGGGCTGTACGCCGGGCATCAGCAATTCAAGGGCTCCGACGCTGTTCATTTCCTCGCGAACAATGTTTTCAACTTTACGCAATACGCGAATCCCCAGGGGCAGCCAGGTGTACATACCAGAGGCAAGGCGGCGAATCAGACCTGCTCGCAGCATAAGTTGATGACTGATGATTTCAGCATCAGAAGGGGTTTCTTTTAGTGTTGAAAGTGGAAATTTTGATACGCGCATGGGTGTTTCCGTATGAATAGATAAAATGCCATCTAAATAGAGGTGACCTGAATGGCCAGTGATTTTACAAAACTATTGCATATGCGGAAACAATAATTTTCATATTAACTGAATATATCATGGGTTTTTTAGAATTGCGGTCTATTTAGCCCGATTGGCAGCAAACTCAAAAAGCACAAACTGCATTCCTGTAAATCACTTAAAAACGACTGTAACACACTAATTTAAATAGAAATCGTTTAATTTTTTGAGCGTACTCATGAAATAGCCGGGTTAAACCTAAATGGCGCACTTTGAAACCAGTGGATGCAATAATAATGAGATAAGTGTCTGGGAGTATTGAATGTTATTTAACAGCATAACGCTCATCATCTGATGAAGGAGTTATACGGTGTTAATGTATCCGTACACGCAGCGCCTAAAGGGCAGGGTGATTCCTGCCCTCTTAGATTGTGCGTCATCGGTGCTGGTGATGGTGTGTGACTTAATTCAGGCTTATAAGCGTTATGCCGTTGCTTCTGCTTTTTTCGCATGAGTGGCAGCGGGTTGAGGCTGTTCTTCTAAAACATCAGTCTCTTTAACGCTCATAATAAAGGATTGTCCGTGCCAGCTGTATTGTGAATAAGGGGTTGAGCTGAGTTGAGGGTTTTCTTTTAAAAACTCGCTAAATGCCTTCATTTCACCCAGGTCTTCACTTGCTTTGTAGCAATACCAGTCATCAAAACTGATAATTGTGCCCTGTTGAATAAGTGATTTACACCAGTTTAGAGCTGTTTTGGTTGATTCATAATAATCGCAGTCAATATTGATAAAACTGGCTTTGCGGATATTGTGATCGTCCTTGAGCTTCTGGGTAAGAGTGTCTTCATACCAGCCTTTAATAAGTGAAATATGCTCTGTATTGCCGATTTCCTCATCCAGTTTTTTCTGTACTTCCTGTTGAGAAAAACTGTAACCACCTCTTACAAACTTAACGCCCGGCGTTGTACTATCGGTGTGGTGCTGCTGGTCAAGCCCTGTTGCATCAGGCAGGCCTTCAAAGCTATCAAAAGCAAATATCCTGAATTTCATCTTTTCTCGTTGAGCCAGCATTTCATCGGCTGTAGAGTGAAGCATGGTGATTGATGTGCCGTCTGCAGAGCCATACTCCAGTATGTCGCCCTCAATTCCATTTCTACCGAGAAATATCATGCAACGATAAAAATGCTGGTACTGTTCCTGGTATTCGTATAGCCCACGCTTTTTTGTGTGAGATCCGGCCATGACAATTTTTCGGCTTACGGTGCGAAAGATATTTCGGCATGTGTCATAAATCATAGTTTTTTTCCTGTATGTCAATTCGGCTGTTCCTGTCTGCCAATTTAAAATCATATATAAATAGTTGGCTCTGTACACAACTTAAAATAGTTATGTAATGAGTATTTGAATGTTGCTGTAAAGTCCTGGGCGCGTTTATTTGTGATATTGAAAGTCAGGATGACTTCAACATCACGGCATACAGACTGCTAATGGCATAGATTGGTCTGCATTTACATGTGTTAAACAGCGTCTGGAGGGAGTTAGATGTAAATAGGTGGGCGAATAAGGGGGGCGTACTGCATTGAATCAGGAAGAAAATTTAAAGAGGGATAATAAGGTGTTAATCTGTATGTCGCATGACGGGGTGAATTTGCCGATGATTTAATAAATACAATGCTTGCAGAGCAGCAATGATGCTCGTCCGGGCTTTGCTTATGATGTTCCGGCTGTGCCGTGACCTTCTCATGTGCGTGGCCATGGTCGTGACTGTGTGTAGTGGTGTCACTTTTTTCATGGGGCGCGCAGTCAATATCAGTGGATACGGCAAATTGTGCGTAAAATACTGAAAGAATGACCGCTATGAGGAGTGAATGTTTCATTTGGATAATAAAGAGTACTGAAGTTGTCTACTAGTACAGAAAAATACGCTCCCTGTTATGCTATAGTTAAAAATTCCGATGGTCGTTTTTTCGACGGCACAGCCAGTATTATACCGCGTTATAATGGTTAATTGCCAGTATTTGTTTTATCTAAACATATGTGCTTTGGGCAGTATGTTGTATGAGCGCAGGCTTGATCGTACTCCAGAGATGGATATCCCATGGAAATTCAGGTTTACCTGAAGCCATGTAGATGCTGATGGATATAGCGTGTTTCTATTGATGCATATAAAAAATTTATATTAAAATCATAAGCTTATAAGATAAATGAGGCGTTCATCTGAAATGTCGGCTTTAGTGCCGGGTGCTGTATTTCCCCGGAGTACTGCATGTTCAAATTATTTGCAGTGCTGGGTGAGCATTTCGCGAGACTGTTTCATTTTCTCTTCTTTTTGTGCTTGAGACAGGAAGACTGTATCACCATTTTTATCCTTGGCACGTATCCGGCCAACAGATTCCATTGTTTGTAAGCTTTTCCGGGCCTGTTCACAGGCTGCCAGGCGACGTTGCTTTTCGGCTTTTGTTTCTGGTTTTTTTTCGGGTTTTGCTGTTTTAGAAGGGCTGTCAGTTGTGGTGTCTTTGTTTTTGCCCTGTGTTCCCGGCCGGTTGTAGGTTGATTCGTCTCTGGGCGCACGCTTCTGCACATCCATTTTTTCAGAGCTCGCATTAGCGGGGCGTTGTTGGCTATAATGTACATTTCCCTGTTCATCGACCCACTTGTATATGCCCGCAATGCTGGCTGTGGTGCAGAATATAGATGTGCTTAAGAAAATGCTCAGTTGAATAAATTTGAGGTGTGTTTGTTGATTAATTGCCATTGTTGTTCTCTTTATCGTAAGGCCGGAATGAGGGTATCTGTAATTCTATAGTAGATTTACAGTGATATGCTATTGCTTTACATTAATAATGTCTCTGATTTAATCGATATATAGCAACATAATCTTTTCATATGAGGCGTTGCTTGATATCATTAGATCTCTTAAGGGTCCGTATAAGTAAATATTATGGCAGATAGACGATTAAAAGTATTTCATACAGTAGCTCGGCTATTAAACTTCACTAAGGCAGCGGACGCCCTTCATATGACACAACCTGCCGTAACGTTTCAAATACGGCAGCTGGAAGAGTATTTTAATACCCGATTATTCGATAGAACACACAATAAAGTGAGTTTGACTGAGGCAGGCCAGAGAATATATGAATTTTCCGGGCGAATCTTTGAGATTTATGACGAAATGGAACATTCGATTAGAGAAATGACGGGGGATGTAAGTGGTGTTGTGACTTTAGGCGCAAGCACCACGATTGCAGAGTACATGTTGCCTTTCCTGCTCGGTGATTTCAAAAGAAAAAACCCGGACGTCAATATCCGTCTCAAAGTGTCCAATACAGACGGTATTGTGTCAATGGTGGAAAACAATATTATAGACCTTGGCATTGTTGAAGCATCGGTGAGTAATAAAAACTTACAGGTCGATGTCTGCCGGATGGATCAGCTGGTCGCTATTATGCCACCCAACCACCCGTTAGCTGGTTTTTCTTCATTAACGCCAAAGCAACTGGTGTCTCATCCTTTTATCTGCCGTGAAGAAGGTTCAGGCACGAGAGAGGTGATATCGGAGTACTTTCAGGCGCTTGAAATTAAAGATGAGCCGGAAGTGTGTCTTGAGTTAGGCAGTCCGGAAGCGATTAAAGGCGCTGTAGAAGCGGGCATGGGGCTTTCTATTATGTCTTACTCAACCGTGCAAAAAGAAATTAAGCTTAATACATTGTTGGCTACCCCTTTAGACCCACCTTTGAAAAGACCTTTTTCCTTTGTGCATCAACGACATAAGTTTAAGGCCAGGGCAATGGAAGAGTTACTGGAGTTTGCCAAGCAGTACTGCGAGTCTCACCCAGAATAGGGGTAATGGCTCAGCTTACTCCTGGGAGGCCGCACCTCATCGTTGGGAAATGGACATTTACACCTGTAAACTCACATTTCCCGGCCTCGATCTGCGACCTCCCAGGGGCAAGCTGAGCCATTACCGCATCAGGAGGCCGCATCTCGTTGTTGGGAAATGGACATTTACACCTGAAACTCATGATTTGGATAACGTAATGAAAAAATGTGTATCACCGGTCGCGGGTGATGAGCGCCTTCTTCAATATAGTCGGATAAATTAAGGATTTGTGCCGGTTTTTGTGATTCAACTGAGTTTTCCAGCATTATTATTTCGGGCCGGTTATCCTCTCTAAACGGGACTGTGCCAATCAGTCGTCTCCAGTTATAGCTCATTTTCTCGCCTTAATTTGCGCGAGTCGTTACAATACTCCCTCAAACAATTGATAAAAAAGGAGCGCTTTCGTGCAGCCATCTGCCAAATTACTAAAAGAAATATTTGAATACCTGCCTGAGACCGACCAGCATACATTATTTGAGTTCGCTGAATTTTTAAAATCCAGAGCGCCGGAAGCCGTATCAAAAGTAACTGAACCGCTTGATATTGCGCGCCCAGAAGAAGAAAGTGTGGTGGCCGCCATTAAACGTTTAAAATTAACTTATCCGATGATCTCTCAGAAAGCGCTGCTTAATGAAACCTCTGAATTTATGATGCAGCATATGATGCATGGCAAATCTGCAGTTGATGTTATTGATGGCCTGGAAGGTATGTTTAAAACATATTTTAAAGAAACCGTGAGTAAATCAGAGTGATTGATGTTTTAAAAAACTGGTATGAACGGAATTTTGCAGACCCGCAGGCTGTAATACTGGCCTTAATACTGATATTTGTCTCTGTGATTATTATTTTTATGGGGAAGGTATTAACACCTGTTATTGCTGCAGTGGTGATAGCCTATGTGCTGGAAGGTGTGGTGCTGAAACTGTGTAAATTTAAGCTTCCTCGTGTGCTCGTAGTCACTATGGTTATTGTTGGTTTTCTGCTTCTATTGATGGTGTTGATGCTGGGCCTGTCCCCACTTATTTATCAGCAGCTGAGTCAGTTTATTGTTGAAGTCCCGAATATGTTAACAGCCGGACAAAGTTTGTTGCTGAGTTTGCCGCAAGACTATCCCTTTATATCTGAAGCGCAAATTGCTGAAATGGTGACACAGGTGAACAATGAACTGGCATCGTTGGGGCAGCTCGTTGTTTCCAAGTCCCTGTCTTCAGTTGTTAATGTTTTTACAGTACTTGTTTACATGGTTGTGGTGCCATTACTGGTGTTTTTCTTTTTAAAAGACAAAGAGAGTATTATTCGTTGGCTAAGTCGTTTTTTACCGGAGCAGGGAGGTTTGGCGACTAAAGTATGGAACGATGTCGATATTAAAATTGGCAGTTATATTCGTGGTAAGTTGTTTGAAATTGTTGTTGTTGGTATTGTGACTTTTATACCGCTGAAAATTTTAGGGCTTCAATATGCCGCTTTGTTGAGCTTGTTTGTTGGTTTATCTGTAATTATTCCATATGTTGGTGCGGTTGCGGTAACAATTCCGGTTGCACTGGTGGCTTATTTTCAGTTTGGTATTGGTTCAGAGTTTTTTTATATTATGCTGGCGTATTTAATCGTGCAGTTTCTGGATGGCAACTTACTGGTGCCGTTGTTATTTGCTGAAGCCGTTGATATGCACCCGGCTGCGATTATCATTGCTGTTCTGGTGTTTGGTGGTTTGTGGGGTGTATGGGGTGTGTTTTTTGCAATTCCATTGGCCGCTGTTATACAGGCGGTAATAACTGCATGGCCCACTCATGGTGCAAAAAATATTATGGAGTAGCATGAAATTTCATATTATTGTTGCAATGTATAACGTTGATGAATGGATTGAAGAAAATATTCAATTATTAAAGAAACAGACATTTAAAAATTTTCAGGCGATATTCATTGATGATCTATCGTCTGACAAAACCGTTTCTTTCGTGCAGTCAGCTGTTAATAATGACCCGCGCTTTAATTTAGTTGTTAATCAAGAAAAAAAATTTAAAACCCGTAACGTGGTTGAGGCAATTGAAATAGCGTCCCCGGCAGATGATGATGTTATTGTCCTGGTCGATGGTGACGATCGGTTGTCAAATGAAAATGTACTGCAAATCTTATATGATACGTACAATGATAAAGATTGCTGGATGACCTATGGTTCGTATTCTTATTCCGATGGGAGTCGATATAAAAAATGCAGTCCATATCAAAAGGCGATTATTGACAACAACCAGTATAGAAAGACAAGCTGGCTGGCATCGCACCTGAAGACGTTTAAATATAAGCTCTGGAAACAGCTGGATATGAGCGTATTTCAGGTTTCACCCAGAGATATAAAGCGGGCAAGATTGCGCGCGTTATTGAAGCTGCAGTTACGAACCTGGTATTACTGGAAAAATATTACAGCAGAGGATTTGCATGATGAATCAGGACGGTATATTCGCAGAATAGATGATAAGGCCCTTTCTTTTGCCCTGCTTGAAATGTCCGGTGACAGGGCGCAGCATATAGAAAATGAACTGTATGTGCACCGTTCGGAGCGAGCCCCTTATAGTGGCCCTGATGAAACTTACGGGAAGGGCAGGAGTGAAAAATGGCACAGTCGCTTAATTCGTGATGTTATTCTTCATCAGAAGCCGTATAGCCGGCGTAAATTTTTATGAGGAGACTGAAATGCCGCGCATCAGTGTTTCTTGTGTTGTTTTTTATTTTTTTGCTTTAGTCTGCGTTGCCACCACATCCATACGCCGCTTAAGCTTAAAAACAGCATAATAATAGCCACGGCATCCATCAGGTAAACCCCAAAACTGCCCAGGATTCGCCCACTATGAATATCCAGCACAATGCGTTCAAGTGGCAGCCCTTCACCCCTGTAATTTTCCAGTAGCTGTTGTTTCAGGTTTTCGTTTGCCTGAACCGGTGGTGCCCAGCTCATCTGTATAGTCTCAATTGGCAGCCAGTTAATGATGCCTTCATCGGCCTGCCACATCGTCTGATCCATCATTTTAATAATGACACGGTTCTGATCAATGCCGATGTGTTCGATTTCTGTGTGCTGGGCCAGTGCATAGCGGTCAATCAGTTCACCCTCACGGCTCAGTAAAAGTACATCATGTGACAGTACCAGAATAATAATTTCTCCGGCATTGGTAACACCTCTTAGCTGCTGCCTGTCGCTTAGAAGTTTTATATTGTCGAAATAAATTTGTTCATCCAGCTGAGTAAATATATGCTGCTCAGTCTGATAACTGATGGCCGGTTTTTTAGGGTTTATTTCATACAGGCTGAGTATTAGCGCGTTGTTTATTTTGATATGGCTGAGTTGCAGGCGGCTAGTGTGGTTGAGCATAATACCGGTAATGGCCAGTACAATAATAAACAGCACCAGCAGCAGGCCCAACCGTCTGTGCCACAAAAAAGCCGGAAATTTCTTTTTATGACGGGTCATTTTTCGGTATTGAGCTGTTGATCAAGGTAGAGAGCAATACGTGCGATTTTGCTAATCGCTCTGACAGAAAGGGTGGCACCACTAATACCGTCAATAGAGCGATCCAGCTGTAGGTCGTCTTTCAGGCTGGCCTGACTAAACTGCCGGGTAAAAAAGTCATGGCGAATTTCGCTGCCACGACTTTCGCGGAAAATGAGAACCCGGATGTTCTCTATTTTATGGTCTTTTATAGCAACACCGATGGTAATCGGTTTGTCCTTGCCGATTTCATTTAGAATCCAGGCGGTTTTATCCTCCTGTTTCCAGTAACGAATGCGCAGCTTTCTGAAATCATGGGCCAGAATCTGTTTGATTTTTCCCCGCTGTTCTTTCTTAAGCCATAATGCTTTGGCTTTGGGTTGAGATTCTCTAAAAGTCTGCCTGATAAATTCATCCGGCTCAAGATACTGGCCACCGGCAATTGCAGGGAATTGAAAAAGGCATAAACTTAAAAACAGGGTGCGTGTAAAAAACATGGTGGCGAATCATACCAGTTGTTGATGGAGTGATAAACCAGCAACAGGTGATATCTTCGGCCTGTTGCTGGTTTTATCCGTTAGGTTGGTCAGAACTGGTAGCCAATACCCATCATAAATCCGTCATCGTTGGTGCCCGCTTTATCCAGTATCTGATAGTTGGCTTTAATGACTACATCTTCATGGGGCCAGAAGCTGACACCGAAATCTGTCTGATCGCTTTGAGTGTCTCTGCCACTGTTGACCTGGTTGTCCCAGTTACTCTGTCGGGCATAAACACCCCAGTTTTCACTCAGCTTGTAAGAGGGTTCTATATACCAGCCCGTTTGTTCATCAGCACCTACACTTTGTGGGCCGCTGCCGTCAAGACTCCAGCTGGCATACAGGGCGCGCAGGCCGAAATCACCGGTTTGCCATACGGCATGGGTTTCCAGTAGCGTTGCGCTGCCCGCATTAACATCAGTGCTCTGGGTAACGTCACGCTGGTACTGGAGAGCTGCGCCCAGTTCTACGCCGGCAATGCCGGTCCACTTGATACGTGCGGTATAGGCCGGGTCGTTCATGGGGGCTTTGCGCACACTGTTGCGGCCACCGCGTATGGCGTAATCGCCACCGGCTGAAATTTCTAAACCAGAGTGCATGGCCAGGTCATAGCTGAAGGAGTCGGCAAAACGGCCTGTCAGGCTGACACCACCTTCTCGCCATGTAGTGGGAATGATATATTTTTCGACATTGTTACGCTCAACGCCATAAAAGGTCGGTGGTTCATGGGTTTCGTTAATCAGACCCACGGGTACCAGTATAATACCGGTGCGCAGCGCGGTTTCATCTGCCAGGTCAAATTCCAGGAAAGCCTGTTCCATGGCGACTTCACCGCCATCGGCGTCAACCTTTGCGTGCTCGACCTCCAGTTCTGACCAGAAGCGGATTTTGTTGTTGAACTCGTGACCCATAAATAGAATAAAGCGGTGCATATTGATCTGATTGGTGCTGTCTGTATTAATATAGTGCATCTCACCATAACCGCCAATCGTGGTGGTGCCCTTAGAGCCATGCCCACCAAAGGTACGGTCACGAGCGGTTTCACCCAGGCCGTGGTTGTGGTTGCCGTCTTCACTGCCGGTGGTTGTGCTGCTGCCTGACTCAATCAGATCAGCCGTGGCTTCAAGGCGCTCCATAATTAGTTTATTTTCGGCTTTCAGTGCGTCAAGCTGTAGCTGAAGGTTGTCCGTATCAGCGGATACAGCGGTGGTTGCTGATGCCAGCAGGAGGCTGCTGGCCAGGGCTGTTTTAAAAAGTTTGCAGGCGTGCATTTATACAAATCTCCACATCAAAAAAAAGTGCCGGGAGCAATATGCCTGTGATAACGACCGGTTATCGCAGGGCCAGGGTCTATGGCTTCCCGGAATCTGAGGTGAATTATACATAATGCATTTGCGAATGCAAATGATTCTCATATAGAAACGCAATTAGTTGTGCGAGATCAATGAAATGGCGTAGCCTTTGGTCGTTGGGCATTCATCAGCGGAAAATTCAAAATATAGGTTATGCCGTTAACTTAGGTTCAGATGAAAGGTTTACGTTGTTGGCGAACGACGAGCCTACCCAGGTATATACTGTTTAGCCGCGCTCAAAACCTCATCAACATGTCCCTTGACCTTCACGCCTCGCCATTCTTCCCTGAGAACCCCTTCAGAATCGATTAAAAAGGTGCTGCGCTCTATGCCCATGTATTCTTTGCCGTAGTTTTTTTTGAGCTTTATGACATCAAACAGCTTGCAAAGCTCTTCATCAGGGTCGGAAAGTAAATCGAAGGGAAATTCGTATTTTTCCCTGAAATTCGTGTGTTTTTTTATTGAATCACGGGAAACCCCTAAAACGATGGTTTTAGCGCGTTTGAATTGGCTGTAGTTATCCCGAAAGTCTTCCCCTTCCTGGGTGCATCCCGGGGTATTGTCTTTGGGGTAAAAGTAAATGACAAGGTTCTGGCCTTTGAAATCTTTGAGGCTGAACTTCTGCTCACCAGTGGCATCTGCGGTAAAAGCGGGAACTTTCTTATTTATAGCAACGGGCATCATTATATTCTCAGTATATTTTCAGGGGGGTAAAAAATGATAATTTCTAGTCAGATGTAAATTCGGTGTCCATATTAAGCGCATCACACAGTTCAGTAAACTCTGCCTGAAAAGAGTTAATATCCTGGGCGGGTGGAATATTGACTCTCACTTGCACCGAAAACAGCGGTGTGCCGGTGTGTGGTGCGTGGCTGCTGCTGGTTTGCATATTGATAATATTAATATGATTGCGTGAAAGGTACTCTGTCAGCTTATGAACGATGCCGGGATTATCCATGCCTTCAACACGGATAGTACAGGCTGAGTGGGTTTCAGTTTTTTCAGGTTGTGAGGTGGCTTTTATCAGCAGCTTTAGATTCAGCGATTCTGACAGGTGTTCAGCGGCCTTTTCTATTGTATTAATGGCAGTTGAAGAACCGGAAACCAGCAGCATGACTGCAAATTCACCTCCCAGAACGCTCATACGGCTGTCTTCTATGTTTAAGCCGGCATCTAACAGCGTTCTGGAGAGTTCATTAACAATGCCTGGGCGATCCTCGCCAATGGCGGTTATAACTAGCGACTGGTTCATGTTGTCTCTTTCATGTGTTTAATATAATGCTTTAAAATATCATCAATTGTCACCAATAAACAGACCTAATATGTATTGTTTGGCTTGTAAAAAACAGCGATGACAAGTAGTATTTCCGGCTGGCTCAGAGGCTTACTCTGGGCATGGTAATCCAGCAAAACAGGTAAAAGGTATCAATCATGTTTCGTGGCAGTATGGTGGCTCTGGTCACACCGATGCACCCGGATGGTTCAGTTGATTTTGACAGTTTAAGTGGTTTACTTGAATTTCATATCAAGAGTGGCACATCAGCTATTATTTCAATGGGAACAACCGGTGAATCGGCGACGCTGGACGAAAAAGAGCACTGTGAAGTGATCAGGCGTACAGTTGAAATGGTGGCAGATCGTGTACCGGTGATTGCCGGTACGGGGGCTAACTCAACGACGGAAGCCATCAGCTTGACAAAATGTGCCCTGCAGGCCGGTGCTGATGCCTGTTTGCTGGTGACGCCGTATTATAACAAGCCCACGCAGGAGGGCCTGTATCTGCACCATAAACGCATTGCAGAGTCGGTGCCAGTGCCTCAGATACTCTATAACGTTCCCGGTAGAACCGCCTGTGATATGCTGCCTGAAACCGTAGCACGGCTGTCAAAAATATCTAATATTATCGGCATTAAAGAAGCAACAGGTGATTTATCCCGGTTAACTCAAATACGTGAACTTTGCGGTGATCATTTTGATATCTATTCCGGTGATGATGCGACGGGTACAGAGTTTATGCTGCAGGGTGGTAATGGTGTGATTTCAGTGACCAATAATATAGTGCCTGAAGCGATGTCGGCAATGTGCGCCGCTGCACTTGATGGTGACAGGCAAAGAGCAGAAGCACTAAACGCTCCGTTAACAGGCTTGCACAATGATCTGTTTGTAGAAGCCAATCCAATTCCGGTTAAATGGGCCTTGCAGGAAATGGGGCTGGTGCCTGCTGGCATTCGTTTACCTTTAACCCGTTTAGCCGATCAGTATCACGAAACAGTACGTCAGGCGATGCGTCAGGCAGGTGTGAAGATATGATGAAAAAAATAAGTGAATTGCCTTTGCCGGCATTATTGTTATCTGCGCTGTTTATTTTTCTTACGGCCTGTAGTTCTGATGGAGAAAAACGCCCCGAGTATATGCAAGCTTATTCTGTGAGTGAGCTTGAAGTGCCGCCGAGATTAACGCAGCCTGATACCCGGGGAGCATTGCAGTTGCCTAAGCCTGCAGACAAAGCAGACTGCAATTAAGGGGCTGTTAACTGCACAAGTGCACTGTAAGTTTTTGAGAGTGTAAGTTATTCTCACTTAGTGCACGTCACCCGTTCGGTGAGGGTGCTACACCCTGAATTGTAGCCCTGGGAACACAGCTGACTGTATCAAAGCATCGCTCCTTTGCGTCCTGCAACCGCGATATTAGTGGCGTCCCTTTTTGATTACGTCACATAATTATCCACATGGGCACACCCAGAGGCACACTTTATAGCGTCCAACGGATTAATTTAGGATAATGATTGCGATATAAAAAACTAATGATAGTGGTGAGCCGTTCTGGGATAAGCCATAATGAGGTCAAAGATAATGCTTTGTTGCTTTTTATTCGTTAGTCAGTTGTGCCTATAGGGGCTTTTATGAACAGAATAACACTTATTATCACATTTCTTTTTTTTTCTTCGAGCGTGTGTTCAAACGAATACTTCGAGCGTTATAAGGCGGAAAAAATAAATGAAACCGTGTATGTTATTCATGGGCCGCGTGAATTGCCTAATGCTGTAAACCGTGGCTTTATGAATAACCCGGCTTTTATCGTTGCAGATAAAAGCGTTATTGTGATTGACCCCGGCACCAGTCATGAAACCGGTTCAATGTTGCTGCGAGAAATCAGCAAGATAACAGATAAACCCGTATCACACATCTTCAATACCCATATACACGGTGATCACTGGTTGGCAAATGATATTATCCGCCAGCAGTATCCTCAGGTGAAAATAATCGCAGACCAGAGGATGATTAAAAAAGCGAAATCAGGTGTTGCTCAGTTATGGATTGATCGAATGGAAAAAATGACTGAATATGCCAGCAAGGGGACAAAAATTGCTTATCCCGACACGCCTGTGAGCAGTGGGCAGCAGATAAAAGTTGCAGGTAAAACCTTTAATATACACTCTGTCGGCGTGGCACATAGCGATACTGATATTATGATTGAGTATGTAGAGGGCTCTACATTATTTACCGGTGATAATGCAGCCAATAGAAGAATCATGCGTATGGATGACGGTGATTTCAGGGACAGTATAAAAGCCATGGAGAAAGCCGTGGCGCTAAAGTTAAAATATTATGTTCCCGGTCATGGCCGGACAGGCGGAGTCGAAATAGTGCAGATGCAAAAAGAATATTTCGACACGCTTTACAGTCAGGTGGTTCGTTATTATGAGGAAGGCCTTGAAGATTTTGAGATGAAGCCAAAAATAGAAGCCATACTGAATAAATTTAAAGACTGGTCTGGCTTCAACAGTGAATTAGGTAAGCATATTAGCCTGGCTAAACTGGAAGTTGAGAAGGCTGAGTTTGAATGAAAGATAAAAAGTTGTTTTGCGCTTATTTGCGCTCAGTTTTTTGATCTTTTATCCGTCTTTATCGTGCTCAATCAGCGCATAGGCTGAATGATTGTGGATAGATTCAAAGTTTTCAGACTCTAGTGTATAAGAGCGAATTCGTTCATCTGCATTTAGGCGAGCCGCAACATCTCGAACCATATCTTCAACAAACTTCGGGTTGTCATAGGCACGCTCAGTTACAACCTTTTCATCCGGGCGTTTTAATAAACCATATAGCTCACATGAAGCCTCCTGTTCAACGATGTCAATTAAATCTTCTATCCAGATAAAGTCATCTGTTTTTACATTAACCGTGACATGTGAGCGTTGGTTATGTGCACCATAGTCGGATATTTTTTTAGAACAGGGGCAAAGACTGGTAACCGGTACGACTACTTTGACGGTGACGTGGTTTTTACCGTCGGTTCTATCACCAAAGAAAGTGACTTCATAATCCAGCAGACTTTTTACACCGGATGCAGGGGCTTGCTTATTAACAAAATAAGTGAAGCTCATTTCGATGTGGCCATTCTCCGCATCCAGCTTTTCAGTCATTTCTGATAGCATGGTGCGCAGTGATTTCACGGTAATTTCATGGTCGTGGCTGTTTAGAATTTCCACAAAACGGGACATGTGAGTGCCCTTGAAATTATGAGGCAAATCAACATACATATTGAAATTTGCAACAGTATGTTGCAAATGACCTGAGCGATCCTTTACCTGAACCGGATGACGAATATCTTTGATGCCGACTTTATTTATGGCAATTTGACGTTTGTCCTGGCTGTTTTGTACATCGGGCATTTTCGCATTGGTCATCTTGTTCTCTTCTCTATTCGCTATATGTTACGCAGGCGCGCTCAGTTTCCCACAGCGTGAGGCTGCTGACACGCAGTGTATTCGTGTTAAGTATTCGGGCTGTTTCATGGTAAATCCATGCGGCAATATTCTCTGCCGTGGGGTTGATTTGGGTAAAAGGCTCAATTTCATTCAGATAACGGTGGTCCAGCTGGTCGCAGACATCGTTAGTTGCTTTCTTGATCACCTTAAAGTCGATGACCATGCCGGTTTCATTCAGCTGGCTCGATTCCACTTCAAGCTCTACTTTCCAGTTATGGCCATGCATACGGCTACAGGCCCCGGGGTAGTCCCTCAGGGTATGAGCGGAAGCAAAGTCAGTGACGATTTTAAGGGTATATTTTACAGCCATGTCCAGGTCAGGGGTTGTTGCGCGCCATGCATTTAGGCGCTATTTTAAAAAATGTGGATAAAACCCGCCGAATTCTACATGTTACGTTTTTGGCAGGCAAGGGAATCTCCGATTAAGTCTGTCACGCCTCTGCGTGATTTACAGGTGAATCCACTTTCTGCGCTGCAAATTTCATCAGACCTGTAATCAGCCATGGGGTGTGCTTTTAAACGCCGCGTCTTGATTGAGCTCGCCTGTAAGCCAGAGATTCCAGAGTATCATAATGCGATATGCCCGGGAATTAAATAGAGTATTTGTGAGGGATAGTGATATTTTCATTATGAGTGTTCAGATATGGCGTGCAAAATGCCCGTGGCATCGAGCCCGCATTCCGATAATAGCTGGCTGGTTGTGCCGTGTTCGACAAAATAGTCCGGCAGGCCCAGGTTAATAACCGGCAGGTTTATTTCATTCATCTGCAGCCATTCATTGACTCCACTGCCTGCACCACCGGCAATCACGTTTTCCTCAATAGTGACTAATAGCTTATGCGTGCCACTAATTGAGCGCAGCATTTCAGCGTCCAGGGGTTTTACAAAGCGCATATTTATAACAGTGGCATTGATTTTTTCAGCGGCAATCATGGCTTCGCCCAGCAAGCTGCCAAATGCGAGTATTGCAACTTTCTCCCCCTGACGACTAATGATCGCTTTGCCAATACTCAGGGGCGCTAATTTTGAGTCGACTTTAGCGCCTGGCCCCTGTCCTCTCGGGTAGCGTACTGCCGCCGGACCCTTGTGCTGAAAACCCGTGGTCAGCATTTCTCTGCACTCATTCTCATCTGCAGGGGTCATAATCAGCATATTAGGTACACAGCGCAGATAGCTCAGGTCCAGGTTGCCCGCATGGGTCGGCCCATCAGCACCAACAAGCCCGGCTCGGTCAATGGCAAAGAGCACAGGCAGGTTCTGGATAGCAACATCATGTATCAGCTGGTCGTAAGCGCGTTGTAAAAAAGTAGAATAAATAGCAACAACCGGTTTAATATTTTCACAGGCCATGCCGGCAGCCAGCGTTACAGCGTGTTGCTCAGCAATGCCAACATCATGGTAGCGCCGCGGAAAGCGCTCAGAAAATGCGACCAGGCCAGAGCCCTCACACATCGCCGGTGTAATCGCGACCAGTCTTTCATCCTGCTCAGCCATATCGCAAACCCAGTTTGAAAAAATTTCGGTGTAGGTCGGTTTATCAGACGAGCTGTCCAGTTTATTACCTGTTTCCGGGTCAAAACTGCCCAGTCCATGATACAGGCAGGGGTTGTCTTCAGCCGGTTTGTAACCTTTGCCTTTTTTAGTCACAACATGCAATAAACGCGGCCCTTTTAGCGTGCGTAAATTTTGCAGCATTGTAACCAGTGTTGGGATATCGTGTCCGTCCACAGGGCCATAATAATTAAAACCGAGTTCTTCAAACAGGGTGCCCGGCATGACCATGCCTTTTACGTGTTCTTCCGTGCGTTGCGCCAGATCCCACATGGAAATCTTTTCCAGCACGCGTTTGGAGCCGTTGCGCATGGTTGAGTACATTTTTCCCGAGAGAATTTTTGACAGGTGTCTTGACAGTGCGCCAACATTTGGCGATATGGACATGTCATTGTCATTTAAAATAACCAGAATATCGGCATCTGTATCGCCACCGTGATTAAGTGCTTCAAAAGCCATGCCTGCTGTCATGGCACCGTCGCCAATAATGGCAACCGTCTTCTGGTTTTTGCCCTGCATACTGGCGGCGATACTCATGCCCAACGCGGCACTGATAGACGTGCTTGAATGGCCTACGCCAAAGGTGTCATATGGGCTTTCGCTGCGCTTGGGAAAGCCCGACAGCCCCCCCTGTTGGCGGATGCTGCTCATTTGCTCGCGTCGACCAGTAATAATTTTGTGTGGGTAGGATTGATGGCCCACATCCCATATCAATCTGTCCACAGGGGTGTCATATACATAATGCAGTGCCAGCGTAAGCTCTACAGTGCCCAGGCCTGCGGACAGGTGACCACCGGTCTGAGCTACAGACTGAATCACAAACTGGCGTAACTCATCTGCCAGAGACACCAGCTGGTTTTGATTCAGGGCGCGCACATCTGCAGGGGAGTCGATATTTTCCAGTAAAGGAAATTTTTTACTGAGGTCGGTCATAAATTGTTCTCAGTGGCCTCTTTCGACAATATAAGCGGATAACTGGCGCAGTGTGTCAGCTGACTCATCAAACACCTGCAGTGCATCAATTGCTTTGTGGTGCAGCTCCATCGCTCTGTCCTTTGCGCCCTGCAGTCCCAGCAGAGAAGGGTAAGTGGGTTTGTTCTGTAGTATATCCGAGCCCTGGGGCTTGCCCAGGGTGGCCGTATCTGCGGTTACATCGAGCACATCATCATGGATTTGAAAGGCAAGCCCTACACATTCTGCATAGGTATTCAGGGCATTTAACCGATGCTCTTCAATATCGGGGCTGCACATAGCGCCGAGTAAAACACTGGCACAGATAAGGGCACCTGTTTTCAGGCGGTGCATATTTTCAAGCTCGTCCAGTGTTAATGATTTACCGACGGCGGCTAAATCAATTGCCTGACCACCCGCCATACCTGACGAGCCACTGGCCTGTGCCAGAAGTTTAATCATTTCTATTTTGCCCTCAGCACTGGTTTGCATAGCTGAATCAGCGGCAAGCACTTCAAAGGCCAGGGCCTGTAAAGCGTCCCCTGCAAGTATGGCGGTGGCATCATCAAATGCTTTATGGCAGGTAGGGCGGCCCCTGCGCAGGTCGTCATTGTCCATGGCGGGCAGGTCATCGTGAATTAAAGAGTAGGCGTGAATAATTTCAACCGCACAGGCACAGGCATCCAGTTGATGGGGCTCAACATTCAGAGCAAGGCCTGCGGCATAAACCATAACCGGGCGAACCCGCTTGCCGCCACCACCAATAACCGAGTAGCGCATGGCTTCCTGAATGCGAGATTCCGGTCCGTTGGGTTCGGGTAACCAATGGTTCAGGTGATGGTCGACTCGCTCGCAAAATGTATTAAGCGAGGCTTTAAACTGTGAATCTTCAAGCATTCTTATTCGTCAATCTCAAATGGCTTTTCAAGCAGTTTTCCATTCTTCTCAATCAGTTGAGTGACCTTCTGTTCTGCTTTCGTCAGTGCCTGCTGGCATTCTGCCGCCAGTGAAATCCCCTTCTCAAAGTGTTTCAGTGCGTCATCCAGCGGTAATTCGCCCTGCTCCATATCGTCGACCAGCTGTTCCAGCTGAGACATGGCTTTTTCAAAGTTAAGTGGCGATTTTCGAGACATAAGTGTGTTTGCAGGTAGTGTAGACTGAGGGTGTATGGTACTGGTTTCAGCGGGTTGAAGCCAGCTCGAATATTTACGGCAAACCGATTATTTTATAGCTTGTTGGGTGTTTGAGTCATAATTTAGTCTAAAGGTGCTTTGTCACAGGTTAAAAAATGCACTTGAATATAGCCTTGCTAATAGTGCGTTAAATAGCCTGTGAGTCTCAAAAAACTTGGAATGTTCAAGCCCGTGGGGCATTGGCTGTGATTGCGTATGTTACCAGCCAAGAATTACACCCTCCAGTAGTTCATTCTGGCCTTTAAAATCGTTTTTGTCTGCGAGAATAAAAGACTTTACTCTTTTGCCACCAAAGCGTTTCAAAATGGCCGCTGAGGCCCGTCTTCCTTTACTGCTGGTAAGCGAGTCGATAATTTTATCCTGTTTTATTTTACTGATCCGGCTGCTGGCGGTAATCACCTGGTTTGGAATACGGCCACTGGTGTAAATAATTCGGTATTTGTCGCGTTGGTTCTGGGAGAGTCTTTTATTGAAAAAATCCTGGCGGACTACAGCGGCTACACACTTATCGCTGTTTAGGTCCTTGAAGACTTTTGGCATGCCGCCTTTGACACTTTTTATTATCGGCTCTCTGATCGGGCTGTTAAGGACATTTAATAACACCAGTGAGGTTAAATTCGGGGGAGGGATGGCGCAGACTTTTTTTAATACCAGATCATCCGGTTTTCGTATGTTTTTACTGCTTTTTTTAGTTATAAAATAAAAGTCCAGTTTGCCGGGTAGTTTTACCAGTGGATTGTGCTCAAGGTGAAGAATACGCCATGAAGCAAAATGAGGGCCGTCAAAAATAATATCGAATTTATCTCGCCGGATATCCCTCTGGTAATGTAACCAGTTGCGAGAAGGCTGGAAAATGACTTTTTCACCCAGTAGTTTACTCAGATGTTGTATAAGGGGGGTATATAGCTTTCGAGCCTGCTTTGCAGATTCCCTCGGTGGGGCGGCAAATATAAGTTCTGCACTTGCTTGTTGCTGGAAAAATACAGTGGATATAAAAAACAGGATAAAAGGCCTGATTTTGAAAAACGGCATTAAATATTCCTTAATGAAAACAATAAACTCTTACTTGTAGTTATATAGGTTGCCTGACCTGTGTAGTCAAATAAACTATTTTATTGGTGATTGGCTTTTATTTATGGGGCAATTGCTGGAGCTGTACTTTTGATTGTATTGCATTGTTTTCTGTATGGATATTAGTTATTAGCATGAGAGGGTGTTTGTTGTTCATTTAATGAGCAAGAAGCGTTCTTAAAAAAGACAGGTTTGGAGTGTGGGCACTATTTCGTACCCGAATTAGCGTCAATCTTCTTGATCTGATTCAGTCGTGTTTTTTTCGTACTTAACAGGCGTTAAGTAATTATGCGGTCGATTATGAATACAGTACGGCATAAATTCATCAACCAGCCATTTTATTTTAAGTTTATTTATGAGCGTCTTGTGCTGATAAATTGTTTTTGTTTTAAACGCTTTGAAAAAACTTTTAGTAACAGCATATCCAGATGAACAGTTTTACTCCAGCGCCGGGTATATTACGGGATAACGGGTTTCTGGATGCCTGGTGCCATCTGAAAAACGGCCTGCGTACCTTTATCACTGGATAATATGCAAACAATCAATGTGTTGGAAGAACCGGCTGAAAATGCCGGTGAAGTAAGGCTGGCAAAGCACTTTGAAAGTGCGTTTGGTGTTTTCTCCGGCCATGCAGACAAAACGGCGGTGCTGGCATAAGAATATCACCAGCGGCCTGTGTAAAGATCCCAAGTGTTCTCAGCGCTCGTGGGGATGAACCGGAGCTAGGAGCAATAGCAGATTCTAGTTTGAAGTGTTTCCCATGCCCATGGGGGATAAACCGTGATGTTTGATAATTGAAAACGTCAGAGAAATGCGGCCTTAAAACCCTCCCCGGAACAGGGAGGGAAAACGTTTCCAGTTTTTAGTGCACGGCTGTTGTCTAGAAGATAATCAGTAACTGCGCTGAGAAACGATCATCCAGGCTATCGGCTATCTGGTTTGGAACCGCTGTGCTGGCTAGCCCCGGTGCTTCCTGGTTACGAAGTTCATAGTTAATGGTGACGCGGCTTTTCTTGTTAAAGAAGTATTGGGCACCCAGGGTAAGGGTGTCAAATGTCCGTTCGCCGGCGGTGGTTTCAGTGCCTCGATTTAGCAGGTCATATCGAATGTCCAGCTCCAGGTTTTGGATGACTTTATAGCCGAGGTCAACATAATAGCCATCGGCCTTATCATCAGTGAGAACATTGACTGATGCCCTGACTAAAGGGTTGCCGGGGTTTGGTGTGCCGGGAGCTGCACCGCCATCTGAGCCATTAAAGATCATGCCGTCGGCCGTCATATACTCTGCCGCTGCACGGTATCGGCCTTTTAAGAACGTAAAACCGAGGCCGTTACGGGTGCGGTCGTACTCACCGGCACCACCTGAGTTACCGGCTCCTGTGAGGGTGCGCTTGCCATCCTGTTGCCAGGCAAACATTTTCAGGCCTTGACGGCGAGGGCCTTTCCCACCATAAACCAGTTCTGAAGACCAGTATAAATAGGTTTCTTTATTGTCATCGTTATCGCCTCGGCCAATACCATTACCATTGCCGTACATGATTGCGTAGCTGTGTTCCCAGCTGCTTACTTTAAATGTATTAAATACCTGGATACCCTGGTCACGAAAAGCACCAACCGAGCCGTTCAGTCCATTGACGCCATTCCCCGCGCCTGTGGTTGAGCCATCACCATCGGTAAAGCGTTCCAGCATCATCTGGTTGCTGATATTGGTGAAATTTATATAGTTAAACACGTGAATGGCCTGCAGGCCTTCTTCCGATGTAGGGGTTTTAAACTGACCCACTCGAATGCGGGCACCGGGGATATGGTTCAGTGTAACGCTGGCATCGGTTAGTAATACGCCGGCTTTAGCCGGTTTTGTAATGCCATTATTGCCAAACTCTGCGAGGAAAAAGTAGTTAACCTTGTCATCCAGAGGGAAGCCTGTACCCCGTACGCCAATTCGAGCGCGACGTAAATTAAACCCGTCGCTGGTTTTATTATCAGGTTTAATCAGGTTTGGGGAGAAGTTCTCGCCTGCCCAGGGGCCGGCTTTTATTTTTGTGCCGCTCATATTGCTGTATTCAGGTTGAATGAAGCCCCACACTTTGGCCCGTGCAGAAGAGCCTGATGGTTCGAGGCCCTGCAGTGACAACCAGTTAGCGGCATAGGTTTGTGTGCTCAATAGCGACAGACCTGCCAGTAATGTAACTTTCTTTATGCTCATATTCATTCTGCTCATTGTTTAAAATTCCTTTCGGTATCAATTAAGGCTTAACCAGGGTGTAACCCTGGGAGGTCAGGTCTATAATGCGAACCACACCCGCGCTGACCGGTGTTGCTTCTGATACCAGTACGGGTTTGTGTCCCAGCTTTTTGGTAAAGCCTGCGATGGTATTTTTGCAGGCTGAAAACTGTACGCCGCTGCCATTCAGGCTGGAGATGCGTGACTGATTGCTATTACCTTCCATCAGAAGGCGCAGGCCAGGACCAAAAGCCACAATTTCAATATCAATTTTATCCTGGCCATAATGCTTGATCAGGTTTGAGGCAACATTTAATACCAGGGTTTGCTTAAAGGGGTTGGGGTCACTTATTTGCAGAACAATTCGCTTTTCAGCAAAAGGTTTGGATTCTTTGTCAGCAAAGGATGACAGAGGTGTCATGCTCAGCAGCAAGGTTAAAACTAATGTTAGGGCTTTCATTTTAAAATGTGACCTCCTCAGGCGCTTTTATATAATAGATATAGTATAGATGGAGATATATGCAATACTATTCCAATTAAATTGAGGAAAATCAATAAGTTAGATATTAATGATATTATTATTATCTAATACTGTGAATAAATGTTTTATATTGGAATAAAAAGCAATATATGTCGTCTTGTTATATAGTGGTAGAAAATATTGAGTGTGTGAGATGTTTAAGTTTGCCTGTCGTAAAATTGCTTTAGTAAAACGAATTGAAAGCAGCCGTACAAAACTTTATCGTATGGCTTTTGCCTGGTCCCATGACGCCATGCTGGCTGATGATCTTGTACAGGAAGCGTTGATGCTGGCTTTGCAGAAGTTTGATCAGCTGAAAGATGAGTCTGCATTCGATGGCTGGATTTACACTATCCTCAATAACGTCTGGCTGGGCTATTTGCGCAAAAGCAAACCCAGTGAGGATATTGATAATATTGTGATTGCCGACAGTGCTTCACCGGAGCATGAAATATATGTGCAACAGCTGGATTTAATGGTGCGCGATGCCATGGCCGGCTTACCCAATGCGCAGCGTCAGGTGGTTGCTTTAATTGATCTGGATGGGTTGAGCTACAGTGAGGTTGCAGGTATTTTGCAGGTACCCATAGGGACCGTTATGAGCCGGTTAAACAGAGCGCGCAGCGCCTTGATGTCAAGTATCAGGAAAAAGCGCAATCAGTCTGAGGGCGTTTTATATGAATCACAACATTCGTTCACAAAAAATAAATTGAGAGTGGTGAAATAGCCATGAATTTTTCAGATGAAATGATTAATGCCTATGCAGATGGTGAGTTGCAGGGCGGTGAGAAACTGGAATTTGAGCATGAGCTGCAGAATGATCCGCAGCTGCAGCATACGATTGCAGACTTGAAGGCATTAAAACTGCAGTTGAGCCATGCCTATAAAAATATTGATGCGCCGGAACGGGCTCAGCTTAAAGCGACTAATTATCGTATGCTTGCCTATGCGGCTTTTTTGATAGTGGCATTTGGCAGTGGCTGGATAAGCAGTGACTTTATGCATACTCCGCGGGTGCCAGCCGAGCAGGCGGGTTTATTCGCACAGGGTGTACAGGCGGTTTCAGCAAAGCCTGGAAAATATATACTGCATATTGGTCTGCGTGATGATGGTAAATTCAGAAAAACCCTGGATGAAGCTGAATCGTTGTTGAAGAAGTACAAAAATAATCAGCAGGACATAGAACTGGAAATTATTGCAAATGCGGGTGGCCTGGATTTATTCAGAGTGGGCGCTACGCCTTATTCAGATCGGGTCAGACAGTTAGGCATTCGCTACCCTAATATAAAGTTCATTGCCTGTTCAAATGCGATACAGCGATTAAAGGAAAAGGGAATTGAGCCCACGTTACTGGCTGCGGTTTATCAGGGGCCGGTAACAGCAATTGATCAGGTTGTTAAGCGTGTGAATGAGGGCTGGACGTATATAAAAATATAAGGCATAAAACTATAAGGCCAAAATTAGAGCCCTGACTGTTTTGCTGGCTTGCTTCGTTGTTTTAACTTCGTCAGAGTTTGGCGGTTTTGTTTACAGGTGGTCGCAGATAGCGTAAATATTTGAGAGTAATATAGAGCTTGCACTCAAATATTTACCTGTCTTTTCAGATTCAAAGGCGGTTATATTTCAGCCCCGTTAAATTTCAGCACCGGCAGGTCGTCGGACCCAGCCTTCGTTTTTATCCATCCACAGCAGGCTTGCATAATACCAGAGTGTTATGGGGGCCATCATTGCAATCCAGCTCCAGTCCTCTACAAATAAAATCTGCCTGGCCAGCTCGTTCAGTCCATCACCGAGCAGTATTACCCAGGGCAGGCTATAGATTGAGAAAATAATACAGGACCAGATCAGTATTAACGCACCTTTGCGTGATTCAATAGCAGAGAAGGCAAGAAATACCCAGAGGGGGGTGTTTTTAGTTTTAATCATTTTTAATGTACCTGAAATAAATATTATCGGTTAAAAAGGGGCCGAAAAAATAATGAGTAAGAATGTAAATTTTTTATAAACTGTATGTACAGTATAATTGCAATTTTTATACCAAGTAATAATAAATGTTATTCTAAGCAAACAGATAAGCTGCTTACTTAATAACCAAATGAAGAAAAAACGGTTTGCCTCAGTTAATAATGTCAGTATTTTCGACAGTGGCTATAAGTACAGGGATGATGGTTTCCAGAACATATCCAGGAGCATATCCAGAGTATATGCAGAATCAAATGTCCAGCAGTTCGCTCACTCTGCTGAGCGCTGTGATTTCAATATCCGCTGGAATGTCCTGTGCTCTGGGCATGTTCCCTTTGGGGATGACCGCGTGAGTAAAGCCGTGTTTCGCGGCTTCTTTTAATCTTTCCTGACCATTGGGTACCGGGCGAATTTCACCCGCCAGGCCAATTTCACCAAAGGTAAATAATTTTCGTGGCAGGGGGCGGTCTCTAAAGCTGGAGAGGATGGAAAGTAACATGGCGGTATCTGCAGCTGTTTCGCTTACCCTGACCCCGCCAACGACATTGATAAATACATCCTGATCATACGTGGCAATGCCGCCGTGGCGATGCAGAACAGCAAGCAGCATCGAGAGTCTGTTCTGGTCTAGCCCCAGAGTCACCCGACGCGGGTTACCAAGGTGTGATTCATCTACCAGCGCCTGAACTTCAACCAGCAACGGTCTATTGCCTTCTCGGGTGACTGTAATGACGCTGCCCGCAACCGGCTCTTCGTGGCGGGATAAAAATATTGCCGAGGGGTTGCTCACAGCCTTAAGACCCTGCTCGGTCATTGCAAACAGTCCAAGTTCATTGACTGCGCCAAAGCGATTTTTGATCGCGCGTATCATGCGGTAGCGCTCACCTGAATCGCCTTCAAAGTACAGCACGGTATCGACCATGTGTTCCAGTACCCGGGGGCCCGCCAGTGTGCCTTCTTTGGTAACATGGCCCACCAGGAAAAGCGCGGTATTGGTCTGTTTGGCAAAACGCACCAGTTGTGCGGCGCTTTCTCTTACCTGGGCAACGGCACCGGGAGCCGATTGCAGTAATTCGGTGTAAACGGTTTGAATTGAATCAATCACCATGACTTGTGGGCGGTTTTTTTCGGCCAGCTTTATAATTCGCTCAACACAGGTTTCGGTTAAGAGTTTAAATGCATTTTCCGGCAGGTTTAATCGTCGGGCTCGCAGTGTAACCTGTTGCAGAGACTCCTCCCCTGTAACATACAGCGCATTCATTTTTTGCCCAAGCGTGGCCAGTGTTTGTGTTAGTAGAGTTGATTTGCCGATGCCGGGGTTGCCCCCCATAAGCACTACAGATCCGGCGACCAGGCCGCCGCCTAAAACTCTATCCAGTTCAGTAATGCCGGTGGGGTTGCGAGGCTCTGCTTGCAGTTGTATTTCCTGCATATCCTGCACAACAGGCTGGCCTGCATAGCCGGCAAATCGCGAACTGCCAGTACTGTTGTTTTTTTCAACAACGCTTTCGGTGAGGCTGTTCCATTCTTTGCACTCACCACATTGCCCGGCCCATTTGTTATGAATAGAGCCGCAGCTGCTGCACTGATACTGCTGTTTTATTCGGGCCATTTAGCTTTCCGGTTTATTTTCATTTGCAGTTGCATCGCTCTGTTGCTCTTCATTTTTCTGCGTTTTTAAACGGGGCATTAGTTTAGCTATCTGTACGGCATTATTCTGAATTTTTGTGACTTCTATCGGATGCTGGGCAATTAAAAAGCTGGTGCCGGGTGTGGGAATTGATTCCAGGTATTCAAGAATAAGACCATTGAGGGTTTTAGGGCCGTGAGTAGGCAGTGAAATATTCAAGCTGCGATTTATTTCACGAATATGGGTGTTGCCGGCAATCAGGTAGCTATTATCATTTTGTTTAATAATATTGCTGTTATTAACCGGTGAGTCTGTCGTGAACTCCCCGACAACTTCTTCCAGTATATCTTCCAGTGATACCAGTCCCTGTATGTCTCCGTATTCATCAACGGCTAATGCGGTGCGGCGTTTGTTTTTCTGAAAGTTAATCAGTTGCTGATAAAGCGAAGTGCCTTCTGGAATAAAGTAGGCTTCGCGAATCTGTCTCTCCAGGCTTTCACGTGTTAACTCATTGCGTGTTAGCAGATTGATAACGCGACGCATATGAATGATGCCGATAATATTGTCAATATCACCTTTATAAACCGGCAGGCGGGTGCGCTGGCAGGTGGTTAAGTCATCAATAATATCATCCCAGTTATCCTGTAGATTAAGTGCTGTAATCTCATTGCGTGGCACCATAATGTCGTCAACGGTTGCACTTTCAAGATTTAGAAGGCCGAGCAACATGTCCTGATGTTTTTGTGGAATAAGGTGGCTGGTTTCCATCACAACACTGCGCAGCTCTTCAACACTAACGCCTTCTTTTTCTACTTTTTCAGGGTTGACGCCCATCATTTTTAACAGGCCATTGGCAATGGCGTTTACCACGTACACCAGAGGGTAAAGTGCTTTCAAGAGCGGCGTATAAATAAAGGCCGCTGGAAATGCAATGCGTTCAGGGTGCAGTGCCGCTAATGTTTTAGGCGCAACTTCTGCAAAAATTAATATTACAAAGGTGAGCAGGCCGGTGGCTATTGCTATTCCCGGTTCACCAAAAAAACGCATAGCCAGAATAGTTGCGATTGAGGAGGCCAGAATATTAACAAAATTATTACCCAGTAAAATCAGCCCCAGTAACCGGTCGGGTCTTTGCAGTAGTTTTTGAGCCAGTTTTGCACCCCGGTTGCCTTTTTCTGCCAGGTGTTTTAGCCGGTAGCGATTGAGTGACATAAGCCCGGTTTCCGAACTTGAAAAAAAACCGGACAGTACAATAAGGGCCCCGAGAAGGGTGAATAGTGTGCTGGTGGATATGTGATCCAAGGTGGGTGCCTAAATGGGTCGTAGTTGGAAAAGCATGGGTTATACAATAAATTCAAGTACGAATTTACTGCCAAAATAGGCCAGCATCAGGCTGGCAAACCCAATAAGGGTCCAGCGAATAGCGGTGCGACCTCGCCAGCCCAGGGTAAATCGGCCGATCAGTAAATTTGCAAATACCAGCCAGGCAATAATGCTGAGCACGGTTTTATGCACCAGATGTTGTGCCAGCAGGTCTTCCAGAAATATGAAGCCGCTGGCCAGTGCAATGGTTAGACCAATAAAACCCGATGTAATTAAGTCAAATAGCAGTTTTTCCATGACCTGCAGGGGCGGGATTTTTTTTAACCAGCCTCCGGGGTGGTGGTTGTGCAGCAAACGGTTTTGCAGCGATAGCACAATCGACATACAGGCTGCCAGCCCCAGTATGCTGTAGGCAATAATTGAGACCAGTACATGTATTTTTAAGCCCTCAGGTGCGTCATATGGCAGCATATAGCTGGGTTGAGACAGGCTCTGCGTAAGCAGTGTAACGGCTGTAATGGGCAGAATAACAACGGCTAATATTTCCGTGCGGCGCTTAATCGACATAAGAAGCACCAGCAAAGAGATAACAATGGCGACGGATGATGCTGCGTCAAAGAAGCCGAATTGAAAGCCGTTGTCACTCGTCATGTGCTCATATAGAACAAAACCGTGCAAAATGACGGCAGCGAAGCCGGGAAAGAGCAGGGTGGAGACGGGTTTCTGGCTAAAATAATTGTCGCCCTTCAGGCGCATAAACAGGCCCAGCGTAGAAACCAGATAAAGTACAAAAGCAATTAGCCCGGTGATTGCGTTCATTAAGTTGATATAGCTCATTATAATTGTTTGAGAGTGAAGCATTATAAGGTAAACCGTTGACTCTGTAACTAGTCACAATGCCTGATCGCCTGATGAGTGCGCAGAGCGCAGCCTGCTGTGAATAAGGTCACGCTTCTATGCATAAAAAGACCTTTAAATTCATCTATTTGCTGCATTTTGTTAATGTCGTGCTAGCATCTATTATTATGGAAATGGTTTGTTTTTAAGCAACCCTTAAGAAATGGGTGGTTGTATATTGATCAATTATTTAGACGTTTTTTATTGAGTACCCCCTTATGAAGCTACGAGTTTTAGGGTGTAGTGGCGGCATTTCGAAGGGGTTGCGCACTTCATCTTACCTCATTGATGACGATATTCTGCTGGATGCCGGAACCGGTGTGGGTGATCTCTCGCTGGATGAAATGCGTAAGATCAGGCATGTTTTTATTAGTCATAGCCATATGGATCATGTGCTGAGCCTGCCGTTGTTAGTGGATACACTGTTTTCCAGTTTGCTGGATCAGCCTTTGCAGGTGCACGCAAGGGTGGAAACGATTAAGGCGTTAAAACAGCATATGTTTAACTGGGTGCTCTGGCCTGATTTTACCCAGTTGCCGGACGCAACATCCCCTGTGCTTGAATTTATTGAAATGAACCCCGGTGATGAGTTAATGCTGGGTGAGCGACGGATCGAAACGGTGAATGTTAACCACACCGTGCCAGCTTCGGCTTTTATTATTGAGACCCCGCAAACAAGCTTTGCCTATAGCGGTGACACCTGCACCAATGACAGTTTGTGGGAAAGGCTTAATGCGCTTTCATCCGTTGATTTTATGATCATTGAGGTTGCGTTTGGCGAAGAAGACATTGATCTGGCCAGGCTGGCAAAGCATTACTGCCCGAGTTTACTGGCCGAGGATTTACAGAAATTAAGGCATCAGCCTAAAATTGGCATTTCACACCTTAAGCCCGGCTCTGAGGAGCGTATCTTTCAGCAATGCTGTGATGCACTTGAGGGGCAACGTCGTTTATGTCATTTAGCCAGTGACGATCATTTTCAGATATAATCCCCGCTTTCTAAGTTTCTCTTTTACATAATTTTTAAGAATCTGGATAAATTATCATGTTTGATAGCCTCAGCGATCGTCTGGCCAAAACCATTAAGAACCTGCGTGGGCAGGGTCGAATCACAGAAGATAATATTAAAGAATCCATGCGGGATGTTCGCATGGCGTTGCTTGAGGCGGATGTTGCCTTGCCTGTGGTGCGTGATTTTGTCGAGCGGGTTAAGCAGCGTGCGATTGGTCAGGAAGTGATGAGCAGCCTGTCACCCGGTCAGGCACTTATAAAAATAGTCAATGAAGAGCTGGTTTCAACCATGGGAGAGGCCAATGAAGCGTTGAATCTGGCGGCCCAGCCTCCTGCGGTTGTTTTAATGGCGGGCTTACAGGGTGCAGGTAAAACCACCACGGTGGCCAAACTGGCCAAACTATTGCAGGAGCGGCATAAAAAGAAAGTCATGGTGGTGAGCTGTGATGTATATCGGCCGGCGGCGATCAAACAGCTGCAGACCCTGGCAGATCAGGTGGGTGCGACATTCTATCCCAGTGAAAAAGAGCAGAACCCCGTTGATATTGCCCGTGCCGCGCTAGATGCCGCAAAAAAACAGTTTCAGGATGTTTTACTGGTTGATACCGCCGGTCGGTTGCATATTGATGAAGAAATGATGGTGGAGATTCAGCAGATTCATCAGGCGGTGACGCCTGTAGAAACACTGTTTGTAGTGGATAGTATGACCGGTCAGGATGCCGCAAATACGGCGAAGGCCTTTAATGAAGCGCTTGAACTCACCGGTGTGGTATTAACTAAAACCGATGGTGATGCCCGTGGTGGTGCCGCCCTCTCCATAAGGCAAATTACCGGTAAGCCAATTAAGTTTCTGGGTGCGGGTGAAAAAATAGATGCACTTGAGCCGTTTCATCCTGATCGTCTGGCATCCAGAATACTGGGTATGGGGGATGTGCTGAGTCTGGTTGAAGAGGTTCAGCGCAATGTTGATGTAAAAGAAGCGGAAAAACTGGCCACAAAGTTTAAAAAAGGCCATGGCTTTGATTTTAATGACCTGAAAGCGCAAATGGAGCAGATGATGAATATGGGGGGGCTTGGAGGCCTGCTTGATAAACTGCCGGGAATGGGGCAGATGGCGAATTTAAAAGATAAGGTCAATGATAAGGATATCAGGCGCCTGATTGCGATTATTCAGTCTATGACACCAAAAGAACGGGCTTTTCCCGATATAATAAAGGGCTCCCGTAAAAAACGTATTGCTGCAGGGGCCGGTGTGAAGGTGCAGGAAGTGAATAAGCTAATGAAGCAACAGCAGCAAATGAAAAAAATGATGAAAAAAATGAAGGGCGGCGGCATGGCTAAAATGATGAAGGCGATGCAGGGTAAAATGCCACCGGGCATGGGTTTTTAGAGAAAAGCCCTATCCATAACCGCTTTGTTGCACATGAAGCAGAGCTTTACGGTATGCGTTCCCACGCAGAGCGTGGAAACGAGGTTTAATGGCGGTTGCTTTTTGTAAATCACTTAAGAATTGCAGTAACACATTAGCTGTAACACATTAATTAAAAGAGCAATTGTTTAATTTTTTGAGCGTAGTCGTGAAATATTCGGCTTAGGGCTTGCTCTCAACACTAAAAACCACTAAAATCCCGCTTTTCCCGTGACCGGAAGGTCTCAGAACGGGCACTAATTAACATTATTTAGAGACAGATACTAATGGTAACCATTCGTTTATCACGTGGCGGCGTTAAGAAAAAGCCTTTTTATCATGTAGTTGTAACTGATTCACGCATGCGTCGTGACGGTCGTTACATCGAACGTGTGGGCTACTTCAACCCTATGGCTCGTGGCGCAGAAAAAAACCTTGAACTGAGCCTTGATCGTATCGACCACTGGGTTTCTCAGGGTGCAGGTACATCTGATCGTGTTGGCCAGCTGATTAAGCAGGCTCGCAAAGCGACTGTTGAAGCATAACGGCTGATTCAGGTTGTATCCATAAGGCATTTTTGTGGCTGAACAGGACGCAACAACTGAAGAACGCGGTAAAAACTCGGGCGCTTATGACTTAATTTCTCTGGGTAAAATATCGGGAGTTTTTGGTGTAAAGGGCTGGGTGAAAGTGCATTCTTTTACTGACCCGAGAGAAAAAATTATAGAATACGCACGTTGGCAGATTAAGCATCAGGGGAAGTGGCAGGAAGTTGAAATTTCTGCAGGTAAGCGCCAGGGGAAGACGGTTGTTGCCAAATTAGTCGGGCTGGATGACCGCAATGATGCCATGCTTTATTCCGGTAACGAAATTGCTATTTTTCGCGATCAGTTAGAGCCGACAGGTGAAGACGAGTATTACTGGTATCAGCTTGAAGGTCTGAATGTGCTAACAACTGAAGGTGTAAGCCTGGGGGTTGTTGATCATCTGATTGAAACCGGTGCTAATGATGTGCTGGTTGTGAAAGGCGACAGAGAACGGCTGGTTCCCTTTACACTGGGGCACACGGTAATTGACGTCAGCCTGTCAGAAAATCTGATTACGGTTGACTGGGATGCTGATTTCTAGGGGCAAAAGCATAGAGCACTGTGTCCGCCGCTGTGAATAATGTCACTGTAAGATAGCCGGAAAATATATGAGATTTGATGTCGTAACACTGTTCCCTGATATGGTTGAAAGTGTTGCGAATGTCGGTGTACTGGGTAGAGCGGTTAAAAATGGCTACATACAGCTTAATAGCTGGAACCCCAGAGATTACACAAAAGATAAACACCGCACGGTCGATGATCGACCTTACGGTGGTGGCCCTGGCATGCTAATGAAAGTAGAGCCACTTAAGGCGGCTATTTTAGATGCGAAACAGTCAGTAATGAATGATGGGCGGGCCGCTAAAGTGATTTACATGAGCCCGCAGGGTCGAAAAGTGACCCAGCAGGATATCATTGCCTTTGCAGAGCAGCCCGGATTGATTTTAATTGCGGGTCGCTATGAAGGAATTGATGAGCGTATCATTGATGCCTGTATCGATGAAGAGTGGTCAATAGGCGATTATGTGTTGAGCGGTGGAGAGCTGCCGGCATTAGTTATGATTGATGCGATTGCCAGAATGATACCGGGTGTGCTGGGTGATGAAAATTCAGCTCAGCAGGACTCATTTATGCAGGGCTTATTAGATTGCCCGCATTACACCAGACCAGAAGAAATTGATGGTCGTGCAGTACCCGGGGTGCTGCTAAGTGGTAATCACAGGGATATTGAACAATGGCGGTTAATGCAGTCATTGGGGCGAACATGGCTAAGGCGACCGGAATTACTTGACGCCCTGGACCTGACAGATAAACAGAAGCAGCTACTGAATTCCTTTAAACAGGAAGAAAATAACTGATACAGTATTTACATATTGGAGTAAGACCATGAGTAACATCATCGCAGAGCTTGAAGCTGAACAGATGACCAGAGAGATACCGGAGTTTTCATCCGGTGATACCGTTGTAGTACAGGTGCGTGTTAAAGAGGGCGATCGTGAACGTCTGCAGGCCTTTGAAGGTGTTGTAATTGCCAAGCGTAATCGCGGTTTGAATTCGGCATTTACCGTGCGTAAAATATCAAACGGCGAAGGTGTAGAACGTGTGTTTCAAACCTATAGCCCGTTGATTGGTGAGATAGAAGTGAAGCGTCGGGGTAAGGTTCGTCGTGCTAAGCTTTATTACCTGCGCGGTCTTACTGGTAAGGCGGCTCGTATTAAAGAAAAGTTGTAAGCAGACCTGTTCTGTTGTAACTATAAAAAAGGGCGCACTTATTGCGCCTTTTTTTTTGACCTTAAAAAGCTAAGGGGTCTCTGATTTTTCAGGATTAAGTCTAAAAAATATTTTATGGGTTATGAAGCAGTTTAAAATTTTATTATTACTATTTGCATTTTCCAGTTACGGTGTAACGGGCGAAACGAGTTCGGGTGACAATTTATTAGTAAATAAAAAAACGGAAAAACGCAACACACACTTTAAAAATATAGATGAACTGGTTATGTTACGCGCCCCCGGTCTGGCATACAGTTATCTGCAAAGGGAGCAGCCAGAATATAACGCAAAAAAGCCGGCTGAATGGTTGTACTGGGAGCAGAAAAGAATTGCCTTATTAAAATACATGCGTAAATGGACGTCAATAGAACAAAGAGTGACACGGCACAAAGAACAATTTTTAAATGCAAAGGTCGCCACCAGAGATAGAAACTGGTTTTTAAGTGAGCGGCTTTATGCTCTGGTTGAACTTAAGCAGTATGAGCTGGCGCTTAGTGATACACGGAAACTGTTGTGGGGTGCCAGTAGCCTGGTGAAATCATCAACGCTGGCGACCTGGCGTCGAATAATTATTCAGATTTATTTAAGACAGGGCATGATAAGGGATGCTCAAGTTGCGATGCGTCGCTATCAGCAGGATTATGGCTTATTAAATAATGAAGATGGTGTTGCCTGGTTGCAATTGCAGGCAGAGTTGCTAATACAACTTAAGCTGTATGATGAGGCGATTGATAAACTAAAAAAAATAAACAGTTCTGAGTCTCAGACGCTTATTTTACTGGCGAAGCTTAAAGCCAATAAAATTGCCCCTTTAGATGCACTGGACAGTGCGCAACTGGTGCTGGTGAGTATAGAAGATGATAAAGCCCGGGCCGAGCTGTTTCAGTATGTGGCGCTGGTTGCGTCTGTTGCAGCAGGAGATATCGATCAGTCTATTTTTTTACTTGAAAGCCTGCTTTCATCCAGAAAGATAAACCTCTCTGATTCGGTGCTTCAAATTGGTGGTGTTAAGGTTGATGCCGATACTCTGTGGGACCTGTATCTGAAAAAGGGCAATGCTATAGCAAATCAAAAGGGGCTTTTGAGTGGTGATGATGAAAGCTGGTATGGTTTAGCCAGCAACCTATATCAAAGTGAAACCGTCACAGCCAAAGCCCTGTTTGCTGTGTTGTCATTAAAATCAAAACAGCTGCATCATCGTGAGTTATCAATGATGCAACTGGTGTCGTTAATTGAAACAAATGATCAGTCATTGCAGCTGGTCAATCGATTGTTTACTGAATCAGAAAAACTGCAGAATATTTCAACTGTCCCGCCACAGGTGCGTTATGTGCTGGTTGATTACAGCTTGTCACAGGGTAATGTGGAAGCGGCAGCCGCGCTGATGGCAGACCTGAAACCACCGCAAGGACAGCCCGGTTTTGACTGGAACTTACGTCGAGCAAGGGTGCTAATTTTAAGTGGTGCGTTTGTCCGGGGCGCAGATGTTTTACGGGATATGCTGAAAGCCGGGGTGTTTGAATCAGCAGAAACCGCCGATGATGCCCAGGATGATACTGAAGATGGCGCTCAGGCAGCGGTGAGTTCAGTAAGCACTGAAGACAATACGTCTGAGGTTGCTGCTGCGAAAAAAATGATGCCAGGGGATATTACTTCGCAGCAGGCCGATAAATTTTTACAGGTGGTGTTTGATCTGCAGGCGGTTGGTAAATACAGGGCTTCGCTGGACCTGTTTAATCAGCTGCAGAACCTGACCGACGATGTGCGCCTGCAGAGAGAGCTCACTTTCTGGAAAGCAGAATCTTATTATGCACTTGAGCAGTACTCTATGGCGGCATACCTGTTTTTGAAATCGGCTGTCTCACCTGAAAACACATACGACCCCTGGTACCATACTGCAACATTCAGAGCCGCAGAGAGTCTGCTCGATGCCGGTTTGTATGAGGATGCCAGGCAACGTTTTTTGCACTTGCTGAGCATTACGCAAAATGTCGCGCGAAAAGCCGTTATCAGGCAGCGGCTGCAGAAAATTCAGCTTCAACAGCAGATGAAGCAATGAATAGCCTGTTTTGTAAGACGCCGTTTTGTAATCTAAAGATCACTCAGAATAATAATCGTTTGAGCGGGGTAGATTTTGTTCGTAAGCTGCCGCGTGTTGAGGCCGTTGAAGACCTGTTTCTACAGGAGGCCATATATCAAATCAGGCAATATATATTAGACCCGGGGTTTATTTTTGATTTGCCTCGTGAGCCTCTGGGGACCGAATTTCAGCAAAAAGTCTGGTCAGCCTTAAGGCGAATACCCGTGGGTGAAGTCAGAACATACGGTGAAATCGCCCGTGAGCTGGGGAGTTCTCCACGGGCCGTGGGTAATGCCTGTCGAAAAAATCCGCTGCCATTTATCACGCCCTGCCACAGGGTCGTTTCAGCGCAGGGTATCGGTGGGTTTTCGGGACAGACGCAAGGCTATGAAATTTCTATAAAACAGCGGCTTCTCACTCATGAAGGGGTTGAATTCCCGTTCACAGGCCCTATTTAATGTAAAAATTTGTGTATCTCATAATCGGAGAGTCTAATGACCGTTGAAGCTTATAAAGAAACCCTTGAATTTCAGGCAGAAGTGAAGCAGTTGCTCAAGCTGATGATTCATTCTCTGTATTCAAATAAGGAAATATTCCTTCGTGAACTGGTGTCTAATGCTTCGGATGCCTGTGACAAGCTTCGCTTTGAAGCGTTGGCCAACAGTGATTTATATGGTGGTGATTCAGAGTTAAAAATTCATATCGAATTTGATAAAGACGCTAAAACCCTGACCATTTCAGATAACGGTATCGGTATGTCCCGCGATGAAGTGGTGGATAATATTGGTACTATTGCTAACTCGGGTACTAAAAAATATCTTGATTCTCTCACCGGTGATCAGATTAAAGATTCGCATATGATTGGTCAGTTTGGTGTGGGTTTCTATTCGACATTTATCGTTGCCGATAAGGTGACGGTGAAAACCCGCAGAGCCGGAGTTCCTGCAGATCAGGCGGTACTGTGGGAGTCAGAAGGCGAAGGTAGCTATACGCTGGAAACCATTGAAAAAGACAGTCGTGGTACCGATGTCATTTTACATATCAGAGAAAATGAAGAAGAGTTTCTTGATAGCTGGCGTCTGAAAAACATTATTCATACCTATTCAGATCATATTTCGCTGCCAATCACTATGCCTAAAGATGTTGTACCTGCAGAGGAAGGTGAAGAAGATGCGGCTAAAGATGAAGTCGTTGTGCCGGAAAATGAAGTGGTTAATAAGGCATCCGCTTTGTGGGCACGGGCTAAAAGCGATATTAAAGATGATGAATATAAAGAGTTCTACAAACATATATCCCATGATTTTGAAGAGCCACTAACCTGGGGGCACAATAAGGTAGAGGGGAGTCAGGTTTACACATCACTTCTCTATATACCTAAGAACCCGCCATTTGATTTATATGAGCGGGAGCGTAAACAGGGAATTAAGCTATACGTAAAACGTGTTTTTATTATGGAAGACACGGATCACCTGATGCCGCAATATTTACGTTTTGTCCGTGGTGTGGTTGACTCTGATGATCTGCCGTTAAATGTGTCTCGCGAGATTTTGCAGCACAATAAGGTCATTGATAAAATCAAATCGGCGTCGGTGAAAAAAGTGCTGGGTCAGCTGGAGTCAATGGCCAAAAAAGATAAAGAGCAATATGCCACTTTCTGGTCAGCCTTTGGTAATGTTATGAAAGAGGGCCCGATTGAGGATTTCAGTAATAAAGATCGAGTGGCTAAACTGCTGCGGTTTGCGTCGACTGAAAATGATAATGCGGATCAGAATGTATCACTGGAAGACTATGTAGGGCGCATGAAAGATGCACAGGAGCAGATCTATTTTATTACCTCTGATAGTTATGTCTCGGCTAAAAACAGCCCGCACCTGGAAGTATTTAAGCGTAAAGGCCTGGAAGTGTTATTGTTATCTGATCGTATTGATGAGTGGCTGGTGCAGCACTTAACTGATTTTGATGGCAAGCCTCTGCAGAATATTGCTAAGGGTGATCTTGATCTGGGGAGTTTTGAAGACGAAAAAGAAAAGGAAGCACAGAAAAAAGCAGAGGGAGACCTGAAGGGCATTGTTGAATTAATGAAAGAAAAACTGGCTGATAAAGCCAGTGAAGTGCGTATTACACATCGTTTGACTGATTCGCCTTCCTGTCTTGTGCTGGACTCCAATGACATGGGCATGCAGATGCAGCAAATCATGCGTGCAGCCGGTCAGCAGGTGCCTGACAGCAAGCCTATTCTGGAGATTAACCCTGAGCATGAGCTGGTTAAACAATTGAAGAGCATGGATGACCAGGCAATGTTTGAAAACTGGTCACATGTGCTGTTTGACCAGGCCATGCTGGCGGAAGGTGGTCAGCTGGATGACCCGGCTGCATATGTTAAGCGTGTTAACAATATGCTTAATAAATAAGCAGGTAAGCCCTATACCCTTATGAGAGGGTAAAGGGCTTTTATTTGTTGTTTGGTCTATAATGCAGGCATACTCATTTAGTATGTTAACTGATAATAATTATATGACAGGGACAACAAACCGTATCAATTTCCGTGATGTATAAAAATCCAAATCATCATTTTCAGCATAAAGCCGGCATTATTGCACTGGTTTTGCTGTGTTTTTGTTTTTCTTTTGCTGCTGAAGCCTCAGGTAAGTTCAATACAAGTAAACGTTACTTATATGTGCAGCCTGGGCAAAGTATATTCAGTATTGTAACCGTGCTTTACCCTGATCAGCCCGCTCAGTGGTCGTCAGTTATAAAAAAAATTGTCAGAAATAATCCCCATGCTTTTAGAAATGGAGATGCTGCAAAAATAATTGCCGGAAAACGTCTGGAAATACCCTCTATCGCAATCAATGTAAAACCGCTTGTGGCTGCAGCGAATGACGGTAAAATCCCGAAGGCTGTGGGGCGTGTGCTTAAAAAGCAGGGCAAAGTTTTTAGCGTTTTCAGAGAAAAAGAGAGCCGGGACCTGCAAGTGGAAAGCCAGGTGTTTGTTGGCGATCGAGTTTTTACCGGAGAAAAAGGCTTTGTCCGTTTGAATATGATTGATGATGCAAAGATCGATTTGCGCTGTAACAGTGAAATGTTAATTGCTGACTATCAGATGAAACAGGGAAATAATCGCAGTGTTATTCACCTCTTAAAAGGCAGTGTGAATAAAGTAACCGGAAGCATTGGAAAAATGTCAGGGGATGTTTATGAAATGCATACGCCGCTGGCAACCGTGGGGGTGCGGGGAACGGAGTATGCGATCAGAGTTTTACAGGATCATGGTTGTGATGGCAGCGTAGATGTTAATAGTAATGGTTTGTTTGTTAAAGTGACCCGCGGAGCCATTGACGTTAAAACAGATAAAAAAGAGCAGGCTTTGAATAAAGGTGACGTCGCGCATATGGAGGATAAAAATGCTGAACTGGAAAGCATTGAGGTTAACGATGGTATTTTTGAGGCCGTTCCAGTAGATAACAGGAAAGCCGGGGCGGTGTTATGGTTGCTGTGTCTTGTGCCGATTGTTTATGTTTTAAGAAGGCGAGTAGTAAGTGAAGCATGACGGGCAGCCTGAAGGGCAACAGCGCCTGGATAAGTGGCTATGGGCTGCGCGTTTTTTCAAAACAAGGAGTCTGGCGGCTGAAGCTGTGAGCGGTGGCAAGGTTCATCTAAATGGCGACCGGGTAAAACCATCAAGAAATATTAAAGTCGGTGATCAACTTAGCGTAACTCGCAGTCAGTTTGAGTTTGATATCACCGTTGAGGGGTTAAACCAGCATCGCCGGCCAGCAAAAGAGGCGCAGATGTTATATATAGAAAGCCCGGAAAGTATTGAGAAGAGAGAAAGGCTGGCTGAGTCGCTTAAACTGCTAAATGCAAATATGCCTCATACTGAAAAACGCCCGGATAAAAAACAACGAAGACAGATTGTTCGTTTTAAGCAGGATTTTTGAAGCTTGTTATATAGACGGGCCTTTTAAGGCTAAGGTATACACCAGAACTTCACGCCCTGTTCCTTTAAAAAAGCTTCCGCTTTATTTCCCTGCAGCATTGCAAATGTAGATAACATACCGGCTTCGATGCAGGTATCAGCGACAACGGTAACAGAGCGTGGGGCATCGGGCACCGGGTAGCCTGTGTGTGGGTCCAGAATATGGCTGTAACGAACCCCGTCTCTAAGCAAAAAACGGCGGGCATCTCCGCTGGTGGCCAGAGCTCCATGAAACAGGGTGATTCTGCCAGCGGCGTTCTCGCCGGTATGTGCCGGGTCATCTACGCCAATGGTCCAGGATCTGTTGTTGTTTCGTGGGCGTGGGCATGCGATGTCGCCGCCATAATTGACCAGAAAGCTATTTTTGGTGTGTTGCGCAAGAATTTTTGCTGTTGAGTCCACGGCGTACTCTTTACCTATGCCGCCGAGATCAATCTGCATATTTTCAGGCAGTGTTATATGCGGTTTTTCCCAGTTTATTTTTTCCCAGCCAATTTGTTGTTTTAGCGCCTCAACCTGCTGTTGTGAGGGAATGTTGTCGCTGCCATCAAATGTCCATATTTTGCGTAAAACCCCGGATGTTATATCAAATTTCCCATCACTTAGCTCATAGCATTGCCGTGCAAAATCAAGTATCAGTGCTGTTTCTTCGTCTACTTTTATCGGTATGCCCGCTGAATGGTTAATTTGATAAATAATGTTGTCATCACGATAGCGGCTAAACTTCTCTTCAATGCGTTTTGCTTCGTCAAAGGCGCGTTTCGTTAACGATTGAATATGCCTTTCATGGGTTGATTCAATCAGTATTTCGCAGGGGCAGGCCATGGCAGAGAAATGCCCAATACTGTAATTATCTTTTATTTCGACTGAAATATTATTCACGAGCTTTGTTGTCAGTATTTATGGTTTTACACAGCATAACATTATTCGAAAAAATAAAAAAAGCCGGTCATGCTGCCCGGCTTTTTCGCAGTAAAATACAATGGTTAGAACCACGGATACTTACTTTTTATTGAGGGCTTTTACAATATGCTTTTCCAGTTTTTCAGTCTGGTTTGATTTGAAGCCTTTATGGGTGTTAATAATATTGCCTTTTTTGTCGATCAGATAAGATGTTGGCATTACTTTCAGGCCATAGTTGTTGGCTGTTTCACCTTCCGGATCATAAGCAATGGTGAATTTTGCCGGGTTTTTCTTTAAAAATTTAGCGGCTGATGAGTGATCGCTGTCCAGATTGATAGCAATTACTTTCAGGCCTTTTTTTCCATACTTTTTATGCATATTATTCATAAATGGAAATGACTTTCGGCACGGTTTGCACCAGGACGCCCAGAAGTCAACATACACGACCTGCCCCTTGTACGAGGCAAGACTCACTTTCCCGCTGTCTCCTTTTAATGAAAACTCCGGGGCTTTTTGTGCAAATGAAGCGGTGGAAAATAAAATCGTCAGTAATATAAATAATGCAGTCAGTTTTTTATTTTGATAGAACACGGTCGTAGTATCTCCTGAATGTGACAGTATAAGAATAATCTAATTCTCAAAGTGGTAAGGCCAGTGGCCGGGAAGGTCGGTTGAACGTATACTTATGAATACATGCTAAAGCGAACACAGTGTTTAAGCCGGTTTCTTACTGCCGATACATCGTTTTTATGTGTCTGCGCATTCAATTAACCTTATATATATAGCCAATAATAATTTATTTTACCTTAAGGTTTGATTAAAGAGTGTAATTTTACTGCGAGTAATTTATAAAAGTGCCCTGTTGGTCATGTTTTACAGGTTTTCGACCTGGTTTCACCCTAAGTTAATCCGTTGGGTGCCATACAAGTGTGCCTCTGGGTGTGCCCATGTTGATCATTATGGGACGTAATCAAAAAGAGCAAGCCTTTTACTGACGTGCAGGGATGCACTAATATCGCGGTTGCAGGACGCAAAGGAGCGAAGACGTGCAGGGATGCACTAATATCGCGGTTGCAGGACGCAAAGAAGCGATGCTTTGATATCGTCAGGTGTGCTTCCATGTATGCTCCCAGGGGTGCAATTCAGGGTGTAGCGCCACCCTCACCGAACGGGTGATTTGCGCTAAGTGAGAATAACTAACATTCTCAAAGACTTACCGTGTATTTGTGCGGTTAACTGATTAATTCAGGTTTACACAACTCTGTTTATCAAAATATGAATATTTTGATAAATCGCAATACCGACTCAGGTGTTGAGCGTTATATATACAAGCTGATTTGTGCTGTTCAGGCGGTTCAAGTAGAGTACCTGAAGTATTTACCCTCGGCTCGGTTGATGGTCAAAAAACATATGTTTTAGGAGCATACTAATAAATGAAAGATAGAAAAATGAGTGTTTTATTTACTTCAGGTGTTCTGGTTTTTTCCCCAGCTGCAGCGTCTGCTGGCGAGGTGCTGAATGGGGCCGATACCGCCTGGGTTCTCGCCTCTACTGCGTTGGTGCTCTTTATGACATTGCCCGGGCTGGCGATGTTTTATGCCGGTCTGGTGCGTTCTCGCAATGTGTTGTCCGTTATGATGCAGTGTTTTGCAATAGCTGGCGTGGCTTCATTGTTGTGGTTCATTGTAGGTTATAGTCTGGCGTTTGGTAAAGGCAATGCATTAATAGGGGACTTCAGCAGGGTGATGTTGTCCGGGGTTTCACGGGACTCTTTAATCGGTACTATCCCGGAATCATTATTTATGATGTTTCAGATGACCTTTGCCATTATTACCCCGGCATTGATCGTGGGTGCTTTTGCTGAGCGCATGAAATTTTCTGCCATGTTGCTGTTTAGTGCAATCTGGCTGTTACTGGTGTATGTGCCCGTCACTCACTGGGTGTGGGGCGGTGGCTGGTTGTCAGAAATGGGGTTGTATGATTTTGCCGGTGGCACGGTGGTCCACATTACGGCTGGCGTTGCGGCACTGGTAACGGCAGTTGTGATTGGTCCACGGCGCGGTTTTCCGGGTAGCGCAATGATGCCGCATAATATGACTATGACCATTGTGGGTGCGGGTATGCTCTGGGTTGGCTGGTTTGGCTTTAATGGAGGAAGTGCGTTGGCCGCAGATGGTAATGCCGCCATGGCAATACTGGTGACACATATGTCTGCAGCGATGGGTGCCATGACATGGATGGCAATTGAATGGTTTCGTTATGGAAAGCCCAGTGCGCTGGGCGTTGTCACTGGAATGGTGGCTGGCCTGGGCACCATTACACCGGCGTCCGGTTTTGTTGGTCCCGGTGGTGCGCTGGTGATAGGCTTTCTGGCGGGGGCTGTCTGTTTTAGTGCAACACAATATATAAAGCGTATTCTTAAAATCGATGATTCACTGGATGTTTTCCCTGTTCATGGCGTAGGTGGCATATTGGGAACGCTCATGGCGGGTGTTTTCTCAGCCACATCTCTGGGTGTTTTTAGCGGTTATGGTTTTGCCGAGGGGATTGAAACCATGTCAGGGCAGCTAAAGGTGCAATTTATCGGAGTGCTGGCCACCATCGTGTTTACTGCGCTGATGACCTGGCTGGTGCTGAAACTGGTTGATTTTATGGTGGGCTTGCGGGTGAGTGAAGAGAAGGAAGTTGAGGGGCTGGATATTGCCTGTCATGAAGAGCGTGGTTATGATCTTTGAGCTTAATGAATGACTACGGACTTTTCGCTACCTGTGGTAACATCACCGACTAATAAAATCAGCCGGAAAATTTAGGTTTAATTTACCTGATATATGACTCAAGCCACCTTAATCCCCCGTTCAGAACATAATCTCTCGCGGGATAATATTGATGATACTGCACTTAAAGTTCTGTATCGCCTGCATAAAGCCGGTTATCGAGCAATGCTGGTGGGTGGTGGTGTGCGTGACCTGCTATTAGGGCATTCACCTAAAGATTTTGATATAGCAACGAATGCGCACCCCGAAGAAGTTAAAAAGCTGTTCAGTAATAGCCGAATCATTGGCCGGCGTTTTCGCCTGGCGCACGTGTTTTTTGGTCGTGAAATTATAGAGGTTGCAACCTTTAGAGCATCTCAACAGGATGAGGCCGATGCACAACAGGGCCAGCATGACCTGATACAGGATAGGGAGCACGATGATAGCGGGCGTATTATCCGGGATAATGTCTACGGGCAACTAGAAGATGATGTCTGGCGCCGCGATTTCACGGTTAATGCGCTTTATTATGATATCGCCGATTTCTCCATTGTGGATTATGCATCGGCAATGGATGATATTAAAGACAAAGTGATCCGCTTGATTGGTGACCCGCAAACCCGTTACCGTGAAGATCCGGTGCGCATGTTAAGGGCCATACGTTTTGCTGCCAAGCTGGGCTTTTCTATTCACCCGGATACTGAACAGCCGATATACGAGCTGGGGCATTTGCTTGCGGATATTCCCCCCGCACGTTTATATGAAGAAGTTTTAAAATTATTTCACTCAGGTCAGGCTAATATCTGTCTGCAGTTACTGCGTAAATATGATCTGTTTCAGTATCTGTTTAAACAGGCAGATGAGATGTTAAAGCAGGAAAATGAAATTTTTGAAACATTTATACATCTGTCGTTGCAAAGTACAGATAATCGCATTAATGAGGGTAAGCCGGTTACCCCTGCATTTTTGTTTGCCGCCATGTTGTGGGGGGCTGTGGACAAACTATCTGAAGAACTTAAACAGGCGGGTGAGCCTGGTTCAATTGCTATGCAAAATGCAAGTTCAACGGTGTTGTCTCAGCAGATAAGGCTGATTTCAATACCCAAGCGATTTAGCCTGGTGGTGCGGGACATCTGGCAACTGCAACACCGCTTTAAGTTCCGGCATGGCCGGCGCGCCCGAACACTGTTAATGCACCGGAAATTTCGTGCAGCCTATGACTTTATGTGCCTGAGAAGCCAGGCAGGTGAAGACGAAGGGGATGCCTGTGAGTGGTGGACACACATTCAAACCCTGTCCCCTGCTGAGCAGGAGAAAATGATTGTACCGGCTAAGGCTAAACCGGGTAAGAAAAAAGTAAAGAAAAAAAGCACATGACGGTGAGTTATATTGGCCTGGGCAGTAATTTAGGTCAGCCATTAGAACAGTTGATTAATGCGAAGAAAGCGATACAGGCAGTGTCTGAAATCAGCATTATTAACTGTTCTTCTGTATATCAGAGCAAAGCACTCACGCTGGATAAACAGCCCCAGAATGACTACTTAAATGCGGTGATTCAGATAGAAACACAGTTAACTGCGGAGCATCTACTGGATGCTTTGCAGTCAATTGAAATGCGCCAGGGGCGTACCCGGGAAAAGCGCTGGGCTGCCCGAACCATTGATCTGGATATTCTTTTATACGCTGATCAGCAAATCAAAACAGACCGGTTAATGATTCCACATATTGAAATGACAAATAGAAATTTTGTGCTTACACCCTTGTTCCAGATTGCGCCAAATTTAGATATTAATTATTTAACCACTGAGAAAACACAGAGCAGCGAGACACTAAAAAGCCTGTTGCACAGTGTCAGTGATCAGGAGCTGGTATGTGTGGGTGAGCTGCATGGATAAGCCTGATTTTATAGTGATAGAAGGGCCGATAGGTGTGGGCAAAACCACTCTGGCTAAAAAACTGGCTGGCAGCTTTGGCAGCGAAACTTTGCTGGAAGGTGCAGCAGAAAACCCGTTTATGAGCCGCTTTTATGAAAATCCGAAAGCGGCAGCCCTGTCTACTCAGTTATTTTTTCTGCTGCAGCGTGCGCGGCAAATGCAGGAACTGCGCCAGGGAGATATGTTTAATCCGGTGCGTATTGCGGATTTCCTCATGGAAAAAGACCGTATTTTTGCAGAGCTGACACTGGATGAAGATGAGCTTAAACTATACGAGCAGGTTTACGAGCAGTTAACCTTTGATGTGCCAGAGCCGGATCTGGTTATATATTTACAGGCACCGGTTGACGTGTTGCTGAATAGAATTGAAAATCGCGGTGTTTACCATGAGCGTTTAATTGAGTCGGCATACCTGCAACGGTTGTCCGATGCTTATGTCGCGTTTTTCTATCACTATACCGATGCCCCTCTGCTCATTGTAAACGCCGCCGAAACTGACTTTGCGAGCAGTGAGAGTGATTATCAGGCACTGCTGGAGCGGCTTAAAACCATGCACAGTGGCCGGCATTACTATAATCCCAATCCGGTTTTAATTTAGTACCTAATATATTTTGAGCATTTTTCTATGAGCGCACATGCAAATAAAACCGCCAGAGTCAGTATTAACACATTGCGTGAAATGAAAGCCCGGGGGGAGAAAATTGCCTGCCTGACCGCTTATGACGTGAGTTTTGCTCAGTTGCTGGATAGTGTGGGTGTGGATATTGTGCTGGTGGGTGATTCTCTGGGTATGGTGATTCAGGGGTTAGGCTCGACCATTCCAGTGACCATGGATGAAATGATCTACCATGGTCAGGTTGTTTCTCGAGGCTTGAAACGTGCTTTTCTGGTGATGGATATGCCGTTTATGTCAGATGCATCTACAGCACAGGCGGTGGAAAATGCGGGCCGCTTTATGAAAGAGTGTGGTGCAAATATGGTTAAGCTGGAAGGAGGGGCAGACCAGCGTGAGCTGGTTGAAACACTCACCCGCCTGGGCATACCCGTGTGCGCGCACTTAGGTTTACAGCCACAGCGAGTGCATAAACTGGGCGGTTATAAAGTGCAGGGAAGAGATGCTGAAACGGCAGATAAAATGCTCAATGATGCGCGGGTGCTGGAACAGGCCGGTGCCGATTTATTATTAGTGGAGTGTGTGCCGGATGAGCTGGCCAGAAAACTGACCGAACAATCGGCAATACCGGTTATTGGCATCGGGGCCGGGCATCAAACGGACGGGCAAATTTTAGTGCTGTACGATATTCTGGGTATTTCGGCTGGGCATATTCCTAAATTCTCTAAAAACTATATGCAGCAGGCTGGTTCCATACAGCAGTCGGTTGAGCTGTATATTGATGAAGTAAAGTCTTCAGCTTTTCCTGCTGCAGAGCATACCTTTAATTAATTTTTCTACAATATTTTAGAAAATCCTCGTAAGATCCCGGTATGATTATTTCAAGAGAACTTGATACATTAAAAAACACCATTCAACAATGGCGATCAGAAGGTCTAAGCAGCGGTTTTGTTCCCACTATGGGGAATCTGCATAAAGGGCATATCCGTCTGGTTGAAACAGCACAATCACAATGCGATAGAGTGATTGTAAGCATTTTCGTTAATCCGCTGCAGTTTAATGAGCTCAGTGACTATGCTGCGTACCCTGACACGTTGGAGCGCGACCAGAAGCAATTATTGGCCGCTAAAACAGACCTGCTTTTTTTACCTGACAGGCAATTAATGTACCCCCTGGGCGAGAACCAGATAAGTAAAATACGGGTGCCGCAAATCAGTGAGGAGCTTGAAGGCGAGTTTCGCCCCGGTCACTTTGATGGTGTGGCGACGGTGGTCAATAAGTTGTTTAATCTGGTTCAGCCGCAGAGAGCCTTTTTTGGCGAAAAGGACTATCAGCAGCTTCTACTGGTTAAAAAAATGGTGGCAGACCTTAATATGTCCGTCAAAATTGAGCCAGTTGCGACTCTTCGAGAGAAGGACGGTCTGGCCATGAGCTCAAGAAACACACGCTTATCCCCTGAGCAGCGCAGTCGCGCGGCAGGGTTATATAAAATTTTACAGGATGTGAAGCAACAGCTCAAAACAGATGAACCTGTTCAGAATATTGAAAACCGGGCAATGGATGAGCTTCGCAGCAGAGGTTTTGAGCCTGAATATGTGTCGGTCCGCCACTGTTCAAACCTGAAACCGGCAACGGATAAAGCAGAAAAATGGCGGGTGTTAGGTGCGGCACGGCTGGGTGATGTGCGCCTGATTGATAATTTGCGGGTGGATTAGCCTCTACTTAACTTGCCTATATACTGCTAATCTTTATATTAGTGCAGTCTAAACTTGATCGAGTGTGTTGATTCCATCATAATTAAGCTTTCAGCCGGCAAGTTAATACTAACAGGAAAATCTATGCATCTAACCCTGCTCAAAGCCAAATTACATCAGGCACATGTCACACTCTCCGAGCTGGAGTATGAAGGCTCCTGCGCGATTGACGGTGCATTACTCGACGCAGCGGGCATTCATGAATATGAGCAAATCCAGATATATAATCTGGCCAATGGCAACCGCTTTACCACCTATGCGATTCGGGGTGAAGAGGGCAGTGGCATGATTTCAGTAAATGGTGCAGCGGCCCATAAGGCTCACCCAGGTGATCGTATTATTATATGCAGCTATGCGCAGCTGGAGCAGAAAGAAGCGGCTAATTTTAAACCAAAGCTGGTTTACCTGGATGAAAATAACCGCATTACCCACACCAGCGATCAAATACCCGTTCAGGTGGCCTGAGTATAAAATAACGTCATTAGTCGATCGTCGCGGGTCTTTCGTCAAAAGCTTACAAAGTAGCCCTCTCTCTGGTCACAGACGAATGACCAGAGACGAACGACGATATTTTAACCCGTATTACGCATACCCGCAGCCACCGCACCAATAGAACGCAACAGCGGGTTAAGCCAGGTATCCTGCTCACTTTCTGTTGACAGCTCGTTGCGATAACGTTTTAGCATAAGAATCTGAATATGGCTTAAAGGGTCCAGATACGGGTCTCTGCGGCTTAGTGATACCGCCAGAGTGGGTGAGTCTGCCAGCAAATAAGAATTAAGTGTGATTGCCAGAATATTTTCCACCGTACGGGCGTGTTCATTGAATATCTTTGAAAACACACGGGCTTCTGTTGCGCTGTCTTCACACAATTCAGAATATTCTTTTGCCGTCGACATATCGGCTTTGAGCAGCGCCATTTGTGTATTGTTCAGCATGGCCTTGAAATAGGGCCAGTTCCGGTTCATCTCCTGCAGCAGCTTCAGGTTTTCATCCTTGCCATCAATAAAGCTGGAAAGGGCTGTGCCGATGCCATACCAGGCGGGCAGGGTGGTGCGGGACTGTGCCCAGCCAAACACCCAGGGAATGGCGCGAATGGAGGATTTTGAGCGGTTAGCCTTACGATGTGAAGGGCGGGAACCGATGTTCATCAGGCCAATTTCAGTGACCGGTGTGGTTTCATAGAAGTAATCAAGGAAACCCTCGGTGCGATCGGTTAAATCACGGTAGGTGTCTTCACCCACTTTGGTCAGTGCCTGCATGGTTTGCAGATACTGCTTTTTAGCCCCGGTGGGTTCGCTGGACACAATTGAGCGGCTGGCTTTCATCAGGCCGGAAACCCCCATTGTAAGCTCATAAATAGCCGTTTCCTGATTACTGTATTTATAAGACAGCACTTCACCCTGCTCAGTGAATTTAATCTGTCCATGAACGGTGCCCTCTGGCTGCGATAAAATCGCATCATGGGTTGGTCCGCCGCCGCGACCAATGGTGCCGCCGCGACCATGAAACAGGCGGCAGTCAATATCAAACTGGTCGGTGAGGCGAATGACTTTCTGCTGTGCATCGTATAAATTCCATGAGGAGGCCATAATGCCGCCATCTTTACAGGAATCGGAGTAGCCGAGCATGGCTTCCTGCAGGTTGCCAGACACTTTAAGTAATTTATTGTAAGTCGGGTTTTCAAACAGGCTTTTCAGCACGTGTTCGATATGCTCAAGGTCTTCAATGGTTTCAAACAGGGGGGATATGCGTATCTGGCAGAAGTCTTCACCATTTTCATCTTTTCCGACCAGGCCGGCAATGGTCGCCAGCCACATGACTTCCAGCACATGGCTGGCGGCATGGGTCATGGAAATTACATAGTTACCAAACGCGCGGGGTGAAATTTCACTGCGCATATTGGCCATCAGCTCAAACACGTCCAGAGTTTCGCGGTTGAGTTCATCCAGCTGCTTTTTATCCAGTTTTATTTCTGGCGGATTGTCGATGTAATCAGACAGCAGTTGCTGGCGTTGCTCTTCTTTTAACGCATGGTAGTCAGGTGCTTCTGGAATCTGTTTGATAATGTCTGCAACGGCATTGCTGTGACGGGTCGATTCCTGGCGAATGTCCAGTTTAAGCAGGAAGAAGCCAAAGGTTTCTGCTACACGGATTAAATCTTTTAAATCGCCATCCGCGATGTTTTCATCGTGGTGGCTGATTAATGAGCTGCGAATGAGCTGCAGGTCATTCAAAAATTCGTTTTCTGATGGGTAGGCATGGGCACAGGCGGCGATGACCTCATCGGTGCACTCACCCGCCAGTCGGGCATTTACCAGACTCAGATTTTGCTGCAGACGGTAATGCATAAATGACAGCTTGCGGCGATAGGGTGCGTTGCTAAAGGCATTAGGCGATGCAGCATACACCTCGAAGCGAATATTTTCATCGACTTCCAGGCTGTCCATAAAAGATTTTGAGGGTGTGCACAGCTCTATGGAGTGAGTCAGTTGCTTGTTAACCTCAATAACACGGTAGATGTACTCCTGCAAAATCACCTGGGTCTGCATGCGTAATGCCATTGCTGTGGTGTCCGGTGTGACAAAGGGGTTACCATCACGGTCGCCGCCTATCCAGGAGCCAAAACGCAGAAAACTGGGCACGGTAATTGCGCTGTCCGGGAAGTGTTTGTTTAATTTTCGTTCCAGATTGCGATAGATATGAGGCACAGCATTGAACAGACTGGTACGGAAGTAGTACATGCCATTTTTAATTTCATCACGTACCTGAGGCTTGTGCTCCCGTACTTCATTGGTGCGCCAGAGTTGCTGTACTTCTGTTTCCATCTCGGTGGCGAGTTCTTCACGCTGAATACTGCCAATACGTGAGTCATTCAGTTTATCGTTCAGTAGAAATATGCGGCGCAATGCGTTCATCACGCTGCGACGTTTTGACTCCGTCGGGTGGGCGGTAAACACGGGTATATAGGCTAGCTGATCCAGTAAATCCTGTACCTGGGACGCATCCATGCCGTCCATACGAAACTGTTCCAGCGTGTGATCGAAAGACCCTGTCCACAATGATTTACCGTTAAACACCAGCTCACGGCGTTGCAGGTGCTGGTAGTCTTCTTCGGCTATATTGATCAGACTGAAATAAATGCTAAAGGCACGCACCACCTGGGTGAGGGTGTCCGCATCCAGAGACTCGATGAATTTCATCAGTTGCGCGCGCTTTTTAGGGTTGTCAACTTTTCGCAGGCTGATATATCCCTTGCGAAGTTTTTCAACAGCGTTATAAACATCCGTGCCAGCGAGTTTTTTGATGACATTGCCCAGCAGATTGCCAAACAGTTTGACGCGAGTCCTGAGTTTTTTGTCGTTCAGTGGTGTAAGCTTTTTTGTGCTGCTGCCCATATGTATCCCAAGCCGGAAGTTTGTTCGAGGCGCGACATTATACATGAAAGCATTTCTTTCGGCTAAGTCTGATATATTTTATATGTTCCATTGATAAAACAGGTTAATAATCATATTCTTTAATGAAATATTAAAAAAAGGCTAAAAATGAGCAAATTAACTGAGTCAGCTGAGTGGAAAGCCCTGCAGAAGCACCTTGAAAGCATGTCTAGCGTACATATGAGGGACTTATTCAAGAGTGACCCCGGTCGTTTTGAGCGGTTTTCGGTGGGTTTGAATGATATTTTGCTCGATTATTCAAAAAACCGGATTACCCCCGAAACCTTTAAGTTACTGATTGATCTGGCGCGTTTCTCTGAGGTAGAAAAGCACCGTGAAGGCATGTTTTCGGGAGAAAATATTAACTGCACGGAATATCGTCCCGCGCTTCATGTGGCTTTACGCAATCGCTCCAATACACCGGTGATGGTTGAGGGTGAAGATGTGATGATACAGGTGAACCGTGTGCTGGATAAAATGCGCGATTTTACACAACGGGTTCGCAGCGGTGAATTTCGTGGATACAATGGGTGTAGAATTACCAGTATTGTTAATATCGGTATCGGGGGGTCAGACCTGGGCCCCCATGTTGTGTGTGATGCCATGAAGCCCTTTGCCCAAAGAGGCCTGAAAGCCCATTTTATCTCCAATGCCGATGCAACACATTTAGTTGAAACCCTGAAACTGGTTGATCCGGAAACCACCCTGTTTATTATTTCTTCAAAATCATTTACCACCCAGGAAACCATGCTCAATGCACACAGTGCCAGGCAGTGGTTTGTCGATCTTGTGGGGGATGAAAAGGCCGTGGCCAAACACTTTGTGGCGGTTAGTACCAACCTTGAAGCGACAGAAAAATTTGGTATCGATGCGCAAAATGTATTTGAATTCTGGGACTGGGTGGGGGGGCGTTACTCGCTCTGGTCAGCCATTGGTTTACCCATTGCGCTCTACATCGGCATGGATAATTTCGAAGAGCTGCTGCAGGGGGCCCATGAAATGGATGTTCACTTTAGAGAGGCACCGCTGGAAGAAAATATACCGGTCATTCTGGCGATGCTGGGTATCTGGTATAACAATTTTTTCGATGCGCAAAGCCATGCGATTATGCCCTATAGCCAGTATCTGGAGCGCCTGCCCGCCTATCTGCAACAACTGGATATGGAAAGTAATGGCAAAACCATTGACCGGAAAAGCCATCGGGTGGATTATTTAACCGGGCCGATTATCTGGGGGCAGTCTGGTACCAATGGCCAGCATGCCTTTTTCCAGTTGATGCATCAGGGGACCAAGCCCGTGCCATCTGATTTTTTAATCCCGGCGATGAGTCAGAATCCGTTGGGGCTGCACCACCGGGTGCTGTTTTCCAACTGTCTGGCACAGACCAAGGCGTTGATGCTGGGTAAAAAATACAGAGAAGCGCTGAAAGAGATGAAAGCAGAGGGTAAATCATCGGCAGAAATAGACGAAGTGATAGAGCACAAATTGTTTGAGGGTAATAAACCCAGTAACACCATTATTTTTGAGCGCCTGAACCCGAAAACACTGGGGTCGATACTGGCAATGTACGAACATAAGGTGTTTGTGCAGGGCATTGTCTGGAATATTAATTCGTTTGATCAGTGGGGTGTGGAATATGGCAAGGTGCTGGCGGGGCAAATTCAACAGGATCTGGCCCAGCCCGGGGATGTTGATAACCATGATTCATCCACCAATGGCCTGATTAATTATCGCAAGGCGATTTATTTTAAGGCGCTTGAGGGTAAAAAGCTGGATTAAATAAAGTCGTTCGTCTTTGGTCCGTGGTCGTTCGTCAAAAGCAGGATTAAATAAAGTCATTCGTCTTTGGTCGGTGGTCGTTCGTCAAAAGCGGGATTAAATAAAGTCATTTGTCTTTGGACGGTGGTCGTTCGTCAAAAGCGGGATTAAATAAAGTCATTCGTCTTTGGTCGGTGGTCGTTCGTCAAAAGCGGGATTAAATAAAGTCGTTCGTCTTTGGTCGGTGGTCGTTCGTCAAAAGCGGGATTAAATAAAGTCATTCGTCTTTGGTCGGTGGTCGTTCGTCAAAAGCTGAGCAAAGGAGTTATTATGCGATTTGAAGATATGGATGTATGGAAGCGGTCATCAAGATTGTCGGTTGAGATATACCGGCACCTTGCCGATTTGAAAGATTTTGGCTTTAAAGATCAAATAACCCGTTCTGGTTTATCTATTCCGAGCAATATTGCTGAAGGCCTTGGTCGTGATACGGATAAAGATAAACGGAATTTTCTGAATTATGCCAAAGGCTCTTGCGCGGAATTAAGAACCCAGGTCTACATAGGCATAGAAATTGGTTATATATCCAGTGTGGCTGGAAAAAACTGGATAAAAGAGACTAACGATATATCAGCTATGTTGACTTCTCTGATGAGGTATTTAGGTTAAAAGTCTTTTGCCTTTAGTCGTTCGTCAAAAGCAGGATTAAATAAAGTCGTTCGTCTTTGGACGCTGTTTTTGAGGGGGGAGTAAAAACAGTGATATTCGCCATGTTAGGGTCCTAGTGAAATGTCCCGTTTTTTGACGAAAGACGAAAGACGAAAGACGAAAGACGAAAGACTAACGACTAACGACTAACGACTAACGACTAACGACTAACGACTCCAAAGCCCAGTCAATATGCTCCTGCACCATCGGCGTAACCTGCAACCGCTTATTTTTAAGCGTATCAAGCAGACGTTCTAAATGCTTTTTATCCCGTGGTTTAATATTACCCATTGCCACAGCAATATTTCTTAGCCATTGCATATAACCAATTCGGCGGATGGGGGAGCCCTCCATTTTGCTTAAAAACTCATCTTCATTCCAGGCAAATAGCTCCAGTAAATCCGGTGCATCCAGACCGTGGCGTACGCTAAAGTCCGGTTCATCGGTGGGCCTGGAAAAACGATTCCAGGGACAGATGAGCTGGCAGTCATCACAGCCATAAATGCGGTTGCCAATGGCTTTACGAAACTCCACAGGAATGGCTGATTTCAATTCAATGGTGAGATAGGAAATGCAGCGCCGTGCATCAAGCTGATGAGGGGCGATAATGGCCTGAGTCGGGCAGATATCGATACAGGCCTGACAACTGCCGCAGTGGTTTTTAGATCTGCTTTCATTTACCGGCAGTGGCAGGTCAGTAAAAATCTCACCAAGAAAAAACCAGGAACCTGCGGATTTATTGATCAGGCAGGTATGTTTGCCAATCCAGCCCAGCCCGGCGTTTTCAGCAAGAGCTCGCTCGAGCACCGGCGCGCTATCCGTAAACACCCGATAGCCAATGGGGCCAATTTCCAGCTGAATTTTATCCACCAGCTTCTGCAGTCGTTTTCGAATCAGTTTATGGTAGTCGCGCCCGGTGGCATAGCGTGATATGAGACCCAGTGATGAGTCTTTGAGCACTTTCTGAATAGACGCGGCTTCTGGCGGAAAATAGTCCAGACGTACAGAAATAACCCGCAGCGTGCCGGGCTCTAGTTCATCGGGGCGACTGCGCTTAGTGCCGTGGCGAGCCATGTAATCCATGGTGCCGTGGTGGTTTTGATCAAGCCAGCTGAGTAAATGCGCCTCGTGTTCGCTTAAATCAACCCCGGTGACCGACAGATGAGCAAACCCGAGCTCAAGTGCCCAGCGCCTGATGTTCTGTAAATTTTGCTCTGCAGAGGGTTTGCTTGATGTGTTCAAATGGGCATCAGATGAATTAAAAACTGAATGCTATAACAATCTGGTTGATAATCTTAGTTATTTTTGGTCATATACGCGGCTGAACCCGATCATCCTGAAAAAATCGGCTGCATAAAACACATAAACAGGCATCAATATGAAAGTACGTACTCGTTTCGCCCCCAGCCCCACCGGTTATCTGCATATCGGAGGTGCCAGAACAGCGCTTTTTTCATGGCTGTATGCACAGAAATCTGGGGGTGAATTTGTTTTGCGCATAGAAGACACTGACCGGGAGCGCTCGACACAGGAGGCAGTGGATGCCATTCTCGAAGGCATGAACTGGCTGGGCCTGAGCCACGATGAAGGGCCTGTTTATCAGACCGATCGCTATGATCAGTATCAACAGGTTATTCAGACACTGCTGGATCAGGGAGATGCCTATTATTGCAATTGCTCCAGAGAGCGACTGGATGAGATGCGTGAGCAGCAAAAGGCCAATAAGCAAAAGCCCAAATACGATGGTTGTTGCCGGGAAAAGGGGCTGAAGGCCGCTGAAGATACCGTTGTACGCTTTAAAAATCCATTAGAAGGGACGGTGGAAATCAATGATCATGTGCGGGGCAAAGTGCTTATCAGTAACAGGGAGCTTGATGACCTGATTATTCAGCGCTCTGATGGCAATCCCACCTATAACCTCACCGTGGTCGTGGATGACCGTGATATGGGAATTAGCCATGTGATACGGGGGGATGACCACTTAAATAATACCCCCCGGCAGATTAATATCCTCAATGCACTGGGGGCGGAGATACCCGAATATGCCCATGTGCCGATGATTAATGGCAGTGATGGCAAAAAACTCTCGAAACGCCGTGACGCGGTGAGTGTGATGCAATATCGGGATGACGGCTATCTGAAAGAAGCGGTGATTAACTACCTGGTGCGCCTGGGCTGGAGCCACGGTGATCAGGAAGTCTTCAGCTTGCAGGAAATGATCGAGCTGTTTGATATCGATGACATCAATAAATCATCATCCAGCCTGAATATGGAGAAACTGCAATGGCTGAACCAGCATTATATGAAGCAGATGACACCGCAGCAGCTGGCGGAAGAACTGCAGTTTTATATAGAACGGGCCGAGCTGGACACCACAGATGGCCCGGCTTTAGCCGATGTGATGAAAGTCTATCAGGAGCGCTGCGCAACCCTGGTGGAGCTGGTTGAAGACATTCGTTATTTCTACGAAGAGATAACAGAATACAACCCCAAACAGGCCAAAAAACAGTTTAAAGGCCCGGCAGCTGAGGTATTGGCAAGTCTAAAAGAGGCTTACGAGGCCCTTGATAACTGGCAGGCAGAGGCCATTCATCATGTGGTTGAAAGCACCGTCGAAAAGCTGGAGGTGGGCTTTGGTAAAGTCGGGCAGCCCCTGAGACTGGCAGTAACCGGGCACGGCAAATCACCGTCAATAGATGTGACACTGGAATTGCTGGGTAAAGAAAAAACGCTGGCGAGAATTCAGCAGGCGATTGATTTTATAGGGAAATGTTAGGCGTATTGGCAGGAGTAGATGAGGCGATGAAAAATTGTAGCCAGCTGATTTTTTCAGCTTAAAGGTTTATACTTGAATTTATGAAACACTCCTACAGCAGTACCTCGCATAACAATTTAATGGATAAGGAAGCATTAAACCTGGGCGACCTGCAGTCCTTTTTTAAAAAAGACAGTGATATAGAGCTGGTTATTCTATTTGGCTCTCTGGCTGTTGGTAATTACACCGCAGAGAGTGATATAGACCTGGCAATCAAAAAAATTGAGCCATTAAGTGAAAAGCAGAAAATGCGTCTTATTGAACAAGTAGCGCTTATTACAGGTAGAGCGGTTGACCTGGTAGACTTAAGCACAGTTGGGGAGCCACTGTTAGGCCAGATACTTAAATATGGACAACGTCTGCAGGGTTCTGATAGCCATTTTGCGGAACTAGGTTTAAAACATGTTTATGCACAGGCTGATTTTGTGCCATTTATTGAGCGAACCCTCAGGGAACGCAGGCAACAGTGGTTAGCTAATAGTGGATAGGCCTGTAATAGAAAACAAAATAGAGTTTCTGCGCAAATGTCTGTTACGAGTAGAACAGCGATGCCCGAATTCTCTTGATGGCTATTAAATGACCTTGATGCGCAGGATATTCTCGTTTTGAATTTATCCAGGGCTGTTCAGCTATGTGTTGATATATCATTGCACATACTGTCATCTCAGGCCCGACCAGTGCCCGATACTATGGGGCAGGCGTTTAGTGAGCTTTCATTGGCAGGGGTCATTGACTACGAAGTGGCGGAAAAAATGCGTAAAGCAGTCGGTTTTCGAAATATAGCGGTGCATAACTATGAAGAAATCAACTGGGCGATTGTATATACAATCGCGCGGGAAAAGCAGGCAGATTTCAGGTTGTTTGTGCAACAGATTATGGCTTTTGTCGATGTTAAAAAACCTGAAAAGCGGTGAATTCTTCAGTTATCCTTCTACTTAGTACGTAAACAGTGCCTTTGCTGGCCAAGCCAGCACCTGGGCTAAAACACACATGTCGTTTCTCCTGTTTTTGACGAAAGACTAACGACCAAAGACAAACGACGTTGTTTAGCCTTTGACTCCAATGCTAATTTCACATAGAATTCAAGCCTGATTCGGGGCCATAGCTCAGCTGGGAGAGCGCAACACTGGCAGTGTTGAGGTCGGCGGTTCGATCCCGCCTGGCTCCACCAGATTTCCTGCCTGTTGTCTCACTTTTTATGACAAATTAGAGAGTGTTGTGGGGTTGGTTAGATCATTATAAAATATGAAAAACCGAAACTATAAACGGTGAAAAATATGCCCTGGTATGTATTAATGACCAAGCCGCAGCAAGAGCGGCGAGCAGAAGCAAACCTGATAAGCCAGGGGTTTAATGCTTATTTACCACTAATAAATTGCCATAAAATTGTACGAGGGAAAAAGCTCGTTAGAGAGGAGCCGTTATTCTCCAGATATCTTTTTATAGAATTAGATTTACAGAAAGATAATTCTAGTAAAATTAGATATACGCGGGGTGTGAGCGACTTTGTTCGTTTTGGTGATCAATTTGGTATTATTTCCAATGAGCTGGTAGAGTACTTCAGGCAACAGAGTACGGCTAATGATCAGATAAGATCGAATTTGCCAGAGAAAGGCGAAAAAATAGAAATTTTAAATGGACCATACAAGCACATTACGGGTATATATGATTGCCCAGATGGTGATATGCGCTCATATGTGTTGGTTGAGCTGTTGCAAAATACAGTGAAGTTGGCGCTTGGTAACACAGAGTTTAAACAGGTTATCTGACTCGACTGGTGCTTACTTAAAGTCCGTTGGCAGACTCAAAAACCATACAAAGTGGGCAGATAAAACAGCGCCTCTGTAGGGTGGGTCAAGCGAAATGTATCCACCGACCCCGCAGGGGTGAAAAAAGAAAATGGCACTTACAGCTAAGTGCCATTATTTATCAAACTCTTTTCTTGAAATGCATGAATTCACGAGATACTCATCTCTCTTCTTATAAATAGTCGAAAAATCTGAAAAATCACAAAGAATAAGCTATATTTAGGTATGAACGTAGGTTAACGCTGAACGCAGTAGCATTAGTCGTTTTTAATGCGTATCAGGTAGACACTGCAAATAAAAATACAATTTAAATACGATTATAACTGAAGCGATACGATAATCGCATGGGCTCAATCAGTAATATATTGTTATTCCTTCCCCGTGTCAGTGTAGTATGCGGTATAAGGTGTGAGACGTTTACCGGGTTGTGCTTGCTTGGTTTTTAGGGGATTATTAGCTAGTGCCCATCCAGAAATAGGCATCTGCTGCAAACGAAATTGAAACGCGATCTTCACGCCATTATATAGTTGCTTGGAATAACCAAACGCCTATCTCTAGTGACGCAAATCTAACATTTCAATTTCGCTTTCGCGACGATGTATTTCTGGATGGGCACTAGCTAGTGAATTTTGTGCTGCTTTTAGTTGCTTTTTAAAGGTATGTAATGTGGCGATTTTGTAATGTAAGGGGGATGATGTTATTGGTAGTCTCTTTAATTTGTCGGCCTCATTTACTCTTAATTCATAATAAAATCAATCACATCTGTATGCTTTAGTAATAAACTGTTAAAATTAAAACAAACCAGTATGCGTGTAGTTACCAGGTTGGGGTACCGATTGGTTAGTTATAATAAAGGTTAATGTGGTGATTAAATATACTGCAAATGGCGGAAGCGTGCCAGAATAATATTCACGGTACTAAATGTAAATTAATACCTGGAATTATTTTTAATGAGAAGATCTTGCAGGTGTAAAATTATGAGAAATGTAAAAGAGTTTTTATCGTAATTATTTAATAACTGTTTTTCTTTTTAATTTCAAAGTTAGCTCATTATTAAAATATTAGCCCTGTGATTTAGTCTCATACTATATAGTCAGTCTCATTTTTTTAGGAAATAATATTGAAAATTATAGTCACAGGTGGCGCAGGGTTCATCGGTTCAGCTGTGATCAGGCAATACATGCAGGAAACTGAATATGAAATTATTAACCTTGATGCCCTTACCTATGCGGGCAATCTTGAGTCTTTGGCATCAGTTTCAGATCACCCCCGTTATCATTTTGAACATGTAGATATAAGAAATATTGAAGATATAAAACGTGTTTTCAAGCAATATCAACCCGATGCTATTATGCACCTGGCGGCAGAATCCCATGTCGACCGCTCTATCGATGGCCCGGCAGACTTTATTCAAACTAATATCGTCGGCACTTATAACCTGCTGGAAGTGGCCAAATCATATTGGGATGAATTACCCGCAGAGAAAAAACAGAAATTCCGTTTTCATCATGTGTCTACAGATGAAGTGTACGGCGATTTAGGCGAAACCGGCTTATTTACAGAAGAAACCGCTTATGAGCCCAGTTCACCATACTCCGCAAGCAAAGCCTCATCCGATCATCTGGTAAGGGCCTGGTATAGAACCTACGGCTTTCCCGTTGTTATTACCAATTGCTCTAATAACTATGGTCCTTATCAGTTTCCAGAAAAACTCATTCCTCTTGTTACTATGAATGCATGTGAAGGCAAGCCCTTACCAATATACGGCAAAGGCGATCAAATTAGAGACTGGTTGTATGTCGATGATCATGCGACAGCATTACGCCTGGTATTAGAAAAAGGCAAGGTGGCAGAAACCTATAATGTAGGCGGGCACAATGAAAAGACCAATCTTGATGTTGTGAAAACCATATGCGCCTTATTAGATGAAATGATATCCGATTCCAAGCATATCCCCCATGAATCGTTAATTACCTATGTCGCAGATCGTCCCGGCCATGATATTCGTTATGCAATAGATGCCAGTAAAATAGAAAAAGAGCTGGGTTGGGTACCACAGGAAACATTTGAAACCGGTTTAAGAAAAACCATCGAATGGTATCTATCTAATTCAACCTGGTTAGACAATGTCGCCAGCGGCGCTTATCGTGACTGGGTACAGCGGCAGTATGGATAAGGCAAAGCGTAAAATATTACTACTCGGTGCAAACGGCCAGGTGGGTTGGGAGCTGCGACGTGCTCTCATTCCCCTGGGTGACGTCGTCGCCTACGATATTCCCGATATTGACTTTACCAATCTGGATCAGCTCGCAAATCTAGTCGATCAGTGTCAGCCCAATATTATTGTAAATGCTGCCGCTTACACAGCGGTTGATAAAGCTGAATCTCATTATGATTTAGTCCAAAAAATTAATGCGACAGCCGTTAAATTGCTCGCCGAAAAAGCCATACAATACAACGCCCTGTTAGTGCATTATTCCACCGATTATGTGTTTAATGGCGAAAGCAAAACGCCTTATAAAGAAACCGATCAGCCCAATCCACAATCGGTGTATGGCGTCACCAAACTGCAAGGTGAGCAATACATACAAGCGAGCGGCTGCTCATATCTTATTTTCAGAACCAGTTGGGTATATGCTGCTCGCGGCGCCAACTTTGCAAAAACCATGATCCGCTTAGCGGCAGAACGTGACGCGTTAAAAGTGGTGAATGACCAAATAGGTGCCCCCACCAGTGCCGAGTTAATTGCTGATGTCACCAGTCATTGTTTGTTAAGCTGCTTATCAGGCAACTTATCAATTAGCTCATCCATTAGTTCGCTTGGGAGTCCACTTGGCGGCACAACCAAAACACAAAATAATCAAGTAACAGTATCCGGCATTTATAATTTAGTGCCAACCGGCGAAGTGAGTTGGTTTGGCTTCGCACAGTTTGTCATCAAACTGGCAGAAAATTACGGCGTAACATTAAAACTCAGCGCCAATCAGTTGCAGCCCATCCTTACCACAGAATACCCAACCCCCGCCCAACGGCCTAAAAATTCAAGATTAGATGTCAGTAAAATCCAACAAACATTTGGCATTTATCTACCTAATTGGCGGCAACACGCACAACGATTAATTGAAGAACTATATACGGAAGGCCCAGTATGAAAGGCATTATTTTAGCAGGCGGTTCGGGCACGCGGTTATACCCGCTTACGCAAGGGGTGAGTAAACAGTTAATGCCGATATATGATAAGCCGATGATTTATTATCCCTTATCCGTGCTAATGCTTGCCGGTATAACTGAAGTGTTAATTATTTCCACACCAACCGATTTACCCCAGTTTAAAGCGTTATTGGGTGATGGAAAACGAATAGGTATGGATTTTAGTTATGTGGAGCAGCCTTCACCCGATGGTTTAGCGCAGGCATTTATCCTGGGTGAAGATTTTATTGGCGATGATGATGTGTGCCTGGTTTTAGGGGATAATATTTTCTACGGCCATGGCTTTACGACCATGCTATCTAAAGCCATGGCCAATGTTCAAAATGAAAAAAAGGCCACGGTTTTTGGTTATTATGTAAAAGACCCTGAGCGTTATGGTGTAGCCGAATTTGATGAAAATGGAAATGTATTAAGCATAGTTGAAAAACCGGATGAACCTAAAAGTAATCATGCGGTTGTGGGGTTGTATTTTTATCCGAATAGTGTGATAGAAATAGCGAAAACAATAAAGCCTTCAACGCGTGGCGAGCTGGAAATCACTACCGTCAATCAACAGTATCTTGAACAGAAAAATCTTAAAGTAGAATTGTTGGGGCGAGGTTATGCCTGGTTAGATACGGGTACGCATGAAAGTTTACTGGAAGCGTCAAACTATATACAGACTATTGAAAATCGACAGGGCTTAAAGGTCGCGTGCATAGAAGAAATTGCATTTGAAATGGGTTACATCAATAAAGAGCAATTAGTTGAGTTAGCGCAGCCGTTAAAGAAAAATCAATATGGTCAGTACCTGCTGCGCCGGGCAAAAGAGTTGTAGTAAATGAAATTTATACCGCAGTCCATTCCTGATGTTGTATTGATAGAGCCAGTTGTGCATGGTGATGCCCGTGGCTATTTTGTAGAAACATTTCGCCAAGACGTGTTTGAAAAAGCCATAGGCTATAAAGTTGATTTTATTCAGGACAATGAATCTAAATCGAGCAAAGGTGTGTTAAGAGGTTTGCACTTTCAACTGCCTCCTTTTGCTCAAAGCAAGCTGGTAAGGGTTATTGACGGTGAAGTATTAGATGTGGCTGTAGATATACGTAGTGGAAGCCCAACCTTTGGGCAGCATGTTGCGGTAAAGCTTAGTGGTGAAAATAAAGCTCAACTTTTTATACCTCGCGGTTTTGCACATGGTTTTGTAGTGCTAAGTGATACGGCTATTTTTTCTTATAAGGTGGATAATTATTATTCGGCTGAATCTGATCGAGGGTTAGCGTTTGATGATAAGGCGCTTGATATTGATTGGCTGTTATCTAGTGAAGAGTTG